>Ga0164243_10007337_pt1 | contig 16471 bp, 13 predicted proteins | sample OricompcompostOP_FD_108781 | JGI IMG/M metagenome (GOLD analysis project Ga0164243, IMG submission 108781) | Organic Plus compost microbial communities from Emeryville, California, USA - Original compost - Organic plus compost (OP) | ecosystem: Engineered > Solid waste > Mixed feedstock >...
AGGGCCACCCGGCCCGCACCAACCCGCGACCCGTCGGAAGGTCCACCAAGGCCATGAAGTTCCCGAGACTGAACACCGCCGAGCTTTCGATCGCCGCGCGGCTTTTGCTCTGGTTCCTGGCGATCGCCCTGATCCCCTGCGGCATCCTGCTCGGGGTGATCGAGTACGTCAGCAGCGTGGCCCTGGAGAAGACGGTCCGGCGCAACCTCCAGGTGATCGCGGCCGCGAAGGTCTCGGCCATCGAGAACTACTCGCGCGAGCGCCGCGGCGACGCCGCCATCGCCGGCCGGCTCCCGTTCGTCATCAACGCGACGACCCGGCTCAGCGAGGTGCTCCGCAAGGAGGCGCTCGACTCGCCCGATTACAAAAAGGAGAGCGCGTCGTTCCGCCGGGTCTTCTCCTTCTACCAGGACGCCTACGGTTACAGTAACGCCTACCTGTTCGCCCCCGACGGCAAGCTCCTGCTGCGGCTCCACGACGACCTCGACCTGGGGGCCAACCTCAAGCAGGGGCCGCTCAAGGACACGGAACTCGGCAACGTCTTCGACCGCGCGAACCTGCTCCTCCAGGCCGTCTTCGCCGACCTCCAACTCTACCCGGGCCAGAAGGACCCGCTGGCGTTCGTCGCCCACCCGATCTTCGACGAAAAGGGGGTGAACATCGGGGTCGTGGTGCTCCAGCTCGGGAACCGGCAGATCCAGCAGATCCTGGGCGACTACAACGGCCTCGGGGCGACCGGCGACGTGGTCGCCGCGCAGCTCAAGGGGGACGAGGTGACGGTCGTCGCCCCGGCGCGGTTCGACCCGGACGCGGCGTTCCGGCGGAAGGCCCGGGTCGGGACCCCCGAGATGGTCGGGATCCAGCGGGCGGTCCTCGGCCAGCGCGGGTTCGGCGAGGTGACCGACTACCGCGGCACGCGGGTGGCGGCGGTCTGGTCGTACATCCCGACGTTCCGCTGGGGGCTCCTGGTGAAGCAGGACCTCGGCGAGGCGTACGAGATGATCTACCGGCTGCGGGCGCTGCTCGGGGTCCTGCTCGGGGTGACGACGATCGTCGTCGCGCTGGTCGCCCGGGCGGTCGCGCAGTCGCTCTCCCGGCCGATCGTGGCGGCCGTGGAGGTCGCCCAGAAGGTCGCCGGCGGCGACCTGACGGCCGAGATCGACGCCAAGGCCCAGGGCGAGGTCGGCCGCCTGATCCGCGGCATCCGGACGATGACCCAGGACCTCCGCTCGCTGATCGGCAAGATCCAGAAGTCGAGCATCGCGCTGATGTCGACCGCCACCGAGATCGCCGCGACCTCCCGGCAGCAGGAGAGCCTCGTCCACGAGTACGGCACGTCGACCAACGAGGCCGCCGCCGCCGTCAAGGAGATCTCGGCGACCAGCCAGGAACTGCTCCGGACGATGAACGAGGTCAACCAGGTGGCCGGCGAGACCGCCGCGATGGCCTCGAACGGGCAGGAAAGCCTCTCCGGGATGGACCGGACCATGCGGCTCTTGGCCGACTCGACCGCCTCGATCGGCTCGAAGCTCTCCGTGATCAGCGAGCGGGCGGCCAACATCAACCTCGTCGTGACGACCATCACCAAGGTGGCCGACCAGACGAACCTGCTCTCGATCAACGCGGCGATCGAGGCCGAGAAGGCCGGCGAGTACGGCCTCGGCTTCCTCGTCGTCGCCCGCGAGATCCGCCGCCTGGCCGACCAGACGGCCGTCTCGACGTTGGACATCGAGCGGATGGTCAAGGAGATGCAGTACAGCGTCTCGGCCGGCGTGATGGAGATGGACAAGTTCAGCGACCAGGTGCGCCAGGGGGTCAAGGAGGTCGCCCTCATGGGGGACCGGCTCGGCCAGATCATCACGGCCGTCCAGGGGCTCACCGGGCGGTTCGACCAGGTGACCGAGGGGATGCGCGTGCAGTCGCAGGGGGCCGACCAGATCCGCGAGGCGGTCGTCCACCTCAGCGAGGGGATCGGGCAGACGCTCACGTCGCTCCGCGAGTTCAACCAGGCCACGGCGCAGCTGCGCGAGGCGGTCGGCGGGCTGAAGGACGAGGTCTCGCGGTTCAAGGTCGAGCGGTCGTGAGTCGGGGCCGGGGGCTGCGGTCATGTTGCTGGTGATGTTCCGGTCGGGGGGGAGCCTGTACGCGGTCGACGCCCGGCGGGTCGTCGAGGTGGTCCCGCGCGTCGCCCCGCGGCCGATCCCGCACGCGCCGCCGGAGCTGCTGGGCCTGCTGAGCTACCGCGGCCGGGTCGTCCCGCTGATCGACTTCGGCACGCTCGCCGGCGGCTCCCCCGCGCGGGCCGCGCTGAGCACCCGGGTGATCCTCGCCCGGTTCGCCGGGCGCGACGGCGGCGAGCGGCTCGTCGGCCTGCTGGCGGAGGACGTCAGCCGGGTCCGCAACGCCGGGCCGGGGCAGGTGGTCGCCCCCGCGATGGCGCTTGACGCCGCCCCGTACCTCGGCGCGGTGGTCCGGCTCGACGAGGGGCTCGTGCAATTGATCGAAGTGGATAAACTGGTGTCGGAACGCTTCGAATCGGCCCTCTTCGGCAACCCCGCGGGCGCCGGGTGACCTTGATGGACGCGACGACGGTCGAGGAACTGCTCCGGGCCCGGATCGGCCTCGACCCCGCCTCGGCGGGGCCGGGCCTGGTCGCCCGCGCCGTCCGGGCGCGGCTGAAGGACCTCGGGCTCCCGGACGACGCCGACGGCCGCGCCCGTTACCTCGCCCTGCTCGACCGCCCCGGCGCCGAACTGGAGGCCCTGGTCGAGGAGGTCGTGGTCTCCGAGAGCTGGTTCTTCCGCGACGAACAGCCGTTCTCCTTCCTGGCCGACCGCCTCACGGCCGACCCCGGCCGCCCCCCCCTCCGCGTGCTGAGCGTCCCCTGCGCGAGGGGGGAGGAGCCGTACTCGGTCGCCGTCGCCTTGCTCGACCGCGGCCTGACCCCCGACCGGTTCCGGGTGGTCGGCGTCGACCTCAGCCGCAAGGCGCTCGCCTTCGCCCGGGAGGGCGTGTACACGGACAACGCCTTCCGCTCGAACAACCTCGGGTTCCGCGACCGCCACTTCCGCCGGACCGCGCGCGGCTACGAGATCGGCGACGCGGCGAAGGCGGCGGTCGAGTTCCGCCAGGGGAACATCGTCGACCCCTTCTTCCTCGCGACCGAGGCGCCGTTCGACGCGGTCTTCTGCCGGAACCTCCTGATCTATCTCGACCCCCCCGCCCGGCGCCGGGCGCTCGAACACCTCGACCGGCTCCTCGCACCCGACGGCCTGGTCTTCGTCGGCCACGCCGAACACCTCGGCGCGCTGAGCCCGCGGTTCCGCCAGGCGGGGGAGACGTACTGCTTCGCGTTCGAGCGCGTCGGCGAAGGGGGGCGTACACGCTCGCACGCGTTCCTCCCGGCGGTCCGCGAGGCGCCGCGCCCCCCGGCGCGGGTCGCCCCCCGACCGGCCGGGGCCGTCGCGACGGTCTCGACGCCCAGGGCGGCGGTGCCGGCGGCGTTCCGCCTGGCCGGCCCGGTCGAACCGCCGCCGGCCGCGCCGCAGGAGCCGGCCCCGCCGCCGGCGCCGCAAGGGTCGGTCCTGGAAGAGGCCGCGCGGCTGGCCGACCGGGGGCGGCACGCGGAGGCGGCGGCGCTCTGCGAGGACGAACTGCGCCGGGCCGGGCCGTCGGCCGCGGTGTTCTACCTGCTGGGGGTGGTCCGCCAGGCCGCCGGCCGGCGCGACGAGGCCGAGCGCTGCTTCGAAAAAGCCGTTTACCTCGACCCGCGGCACGACGAGGCGCTGCTGGCCCTCTCCGCCGCCGCCCGCCGCCGCGGCGACCTCTCCGCCGCCGCCAACTACCTCCGCCGCGCCGGCCGCGCCGCCGAAGAAGGGACGACCCGATGACGACCGGCCCCTCCGCCGAACTCACCGTCGTCGACTGCTGGAACCGGATCGGGACGTCCGGCGACCGGACCTGCCCCGAACTGGACGCCCACATCCACTGCCGCAACTGCCCCGTGTTCGAGTCCGGCGCGAACGCCTTCTTCGACCGCCCGGCCCCCGAGGGCTACCTCGACGAATGGGCCCGCTCGCTCGACGCCGAGGTCAAGCCCCCGGATAATAAAGATCTTAGCCTCCTGATTTTCCGCCTCAACGACGAGTGGCTCGCCTTCCCCACCCGGTCCGTCGTCGAGGTCACGTCGCCGCGCCCGGTCCACCGCATCCCGCACCGGTCGAACGACATCCTGATCGGCATGATCAACCTCCGCGGCCGCCTGCAACTCCGGGTCTCGCTCCACGGCCTGCTCGGCGTCGGCCCCGAGGGCTCGGTCCGGTCGGCGGACGAGCCGGGGCAGGGGGGCGGCACGCGGGCGTCGGCCGGGGTGAAGAACCCGAGGCTCGTCGTGATCCAGGGGGAGGGGCAGACCTGGGTTTTTGAGGCCGAGGAGGTCCCCGGCGTCCACCGGTTCGCCCGCGCCGGGCTCCACGCCGTGCCGTCGACCCTGGCGAACCCGGCCAACAGCTTCAGCCAGGCCGTGATCGACTGGCGGAAGAAGAGCGTGGGGGTGCTCGACGAGCAACGGGTCTTCGCGGCCCTCCGGGGGGTCGGCCGATGAGCGACGACCTGAGCGGCTTCTCACTCCTCGACCTCTTCCGCGCCGAGGCCGAGTCGCAACTCGCCACGATCTCCAACGGCCTGCTCGCCCTGGAAGGGGTCTCGGCCCCCGACCGGACGGCCGTCGAGCCGATGATGCGGGCCGCGCACTCGCTCAAAGGGGCGGCGCGGATCGTGGGGCTCGACCCGGCGGTGACCGTCGCGCACGCGATGGAAGACTGCCTCGTCGCCGTCCAGGACGGTCGCTGCCGGCTCTACCCTCGGCACATCGACCTCCTCCTCCGGGGCGTCGACCTGCTCAACCAGATCGCCCAGCTTTCCGAAGACCGGCTCGCCCCGTGGTCGGCCGAGCACGAGGCGGAGGTCGCGGAGGTCGTCGCCGCGATCGAGGGGATTTTAAGCGATCAGGCCGAAGGCGCGGCCCCCCCCGCGGAGCCCGCCCCGCCACCGCCCGCCCCCGCGCCGCGGCCGAAGTCGGGCGACGACCTGAGCGGGTTTTCCCTGCTCGAACTGTTCCGCGCCGAGGCCGAAGGGCACTCGGCCGCGATCTCGGCCGGCCTGCTCGCGCTGGAGGGGGTGTCGACGCCCGAGCCGTCGGCCGTCGAGCCGATGATGCGGGCGGCGCACTCGCTGAAGGGGGCGGCGCGGGTCGTCGGGCTCGACCCGGCCGTGGCGGTCGCGCACGCGATGGAAGACGCCTTCGAGGCCGTCCGCGGCGGCCGCTGCCGGCTCTACCCGCGGCACGTCGACCTCCTGCTCCGCGCCGTCGACCTTCTCAACCGGATCGCCGGGCTCGGCGAAGACGAGGTCGCGTCCTGGTCGGTCGAACACGCGGCGGAGGTCGAGGGGGTCGTGGCGGCGGTCCAGGGGATCGTCGCCGATCAGGTTCCCGAGGCGGCGCCCGCCCAGCCCGAGGCGCCTCCGTCTCCGCCGCCCGCCCCGGCCGCGCCTGCCCCTGCGGCGGCGCCCGTTCTCAACGCGCCGGAGATGAGGGTCGGCGGCGCGAAGGCGGCGGCACCGGCCGTCGAGGAGCCGCCCCCCGCCGCGACGGCTCCGTCCGCGGAGGGGGGCGACCGGGTCGTCCGGGTGACGGCGGAGAGCCTGACGCGCTTGATGAGCCTGGCGGGCGAGTCGCTGGTCCAGTCGCGGCAGCTCCGGCCGTTCGTCGACTCGCTCCTGACGCTCAAGCGCCAGCACTCGGCCTTGCTGAGCACGCTCCAGGACCTGCAAGACCGCCGCGACGGAGAGGCGACCCCCCTGAGCCCGGCCGACCAGGAGTTGATGGGCCGGGCGAAGGCCCAGGCGGCGCAGTGCGCGCAGGGGCTCGCCGACCGGATGGAGGAGTTCGAAGACTTCGCCCGGCGGAACGAAGACCTCTCGGGCCGGCTGCACCACGAGGTCCTCGCCAGCCGGATGCGCCCGCTGGCCGACGGCGTCCGGGGCTTCCCCCGGCTCGTCCGCGACGTCTCCCGGCAACTGGGCAAGCAGGTCAAGTTCGAGGTGGTCGGCGGGACGACGGGGGTCGACCGCGACATCCTCGACAAGCTCGAAGCCCCCCTGAACCACCTGATCCGCAACGCCCTCGACCACGCGCTCGAACCCCCCGACGAGCGCGAGGCGGCGGGCAAGCCGCCGGCCGGCACGATCCGGCTGGAGGCCCGCCACGGCGCCGGGATGCTCCAGATCACCCTCTCCGACGACGGCCGGGGCATCGACCCCCGCCGGCTCCAGGCGAAGGTCGTCGAGCGCGGGCTGGCGACCGAGGCGATGGCCGCCCAGATGACCGACGCCGAACTGCTGGAGTTCCTGTTCCTCCCCGGCTTCTCGACCAAGGAGAAGGTGACGGAGATCTCCGGCCGGGGCGTCGGCCTCGACGTCGTGCAGAACATGGTCCGGGCCGTCGGCGGGTTCGTCCGGGTCGCCTCGCAGGTGGGGGCGGGGACGCGGTTCACGCTGCAACTGCCGATCACGATGTCGGTGATCCGGGCGCTGCTGGTCCGGATCGCGGGGGAGCCGTACGCCTTCCCGCTGAACCGGATCGACCGGATCGTGGTGCTGCCGGTCTCCTCGATCCTGGTGCTCGAAGGCCGCCAGCACTTTATGATGGACGGCGAGCCGGTGGGCCTGGTCGAGGCGTGCCAGGTGTTCGACCTCCCCCGGACCGGCGACGTGGCGGAGGCGGTCCCCGTGGTCGTGGCGAGCGACCGGAGCCACCGGTTCGGCGTGGTCGTCGAGGCGTTCCTGGGCGAGCGCGACCTGGAGGTCCGGCCGCTCGACCCCCGGCTCGGCAAGGTCCCGAACATCAACAGCGCCTCGGTCCTCGAAGACGGCTGGCCGGTCCTCATCGTCGACGTGGAGGACCTCGTCCGTTCGGTCGATAACCTTCTCAGCGGGCGCCGGCTCCGCCGCCTCGACGAGTCGTCCGAGAAGGCCGAGGCCCGGGGGCCGACGCGGGTGCTCGTGGTCGACGACTCGATCACCGTCCGCGAGCTGGAGCGGCAGCTTTTGGAGTCGGCCGGGTACGAGGTCGAGGTGGCGGTCGACGGGGTCGACGGCTGGAACGCGGTCCGGAGCGGGGACTATCAACTCGTCATCAGCGACGTCGACATGCCCCGGATGGACGGGATCACGTTCGTCTCCCACATCAAGCAGGACCCGCGGCTGCGGTCGACCCCCGTCGTCATCGTCTCGTACAAGGACCGCGAGGAGGACCGGATGCGCGGACTCGACGCCGGGGCGAACGCTTATCTGACCAAGAGCAGCTTCCGCGACCAGACGTTCCTCAAGACCGTGGTCGACCTGATCGGAGAGGCCGCGCGATGAGGGTCGGGATCGTCAACGACATGTCGCTGGCCCGCGAGGCGCTCCGCCGCCTGGTGCTGTCGGCCCCCGGCCGCGAGGTCGCCTGGCTCGCCGCCGACGGCGCCGAGGCGGTCGCCTCGGCCCGGCGCGACCCGGTCGACCTGATCCTGATGGACCTGCTCATGCCGGGCGTCGACGGGGTGGAGGCGACCCGCCGGATCATGGCCGAGTCGCCGTGCCCGATCCTGATCGTCACGGCGACCGTCGTCGGCAACGTCGGCAAGGTCTACGAGGCGATGGGCCTCGGCGCGCTCGACGCGGTGGACACCCCCACGCTCGGCCCCAAGGGGGAGCTGCGCGGCGGCGAACCGCTGCTCGCCAAGATCGCGACCGTCGCCAAGCTGACCGGCAAGTCGCCGCCGCGTTCCGACTCGGCCCTCGCGATCCCGCGCCGGCCGGCGCGGCTCGGCCCCGGCACGCCGCTCGTCGCGATCGGGGCGTCGACCGGCGGGCCGAACGCCCTGGCCGAAGTCCTCTCGGCGTTTCCGAAGGGGTGGGACGCGGCGACCGTCTTGATCCAGCACGTCGACGCCGCGTTCGCCCCCGGCCTGGCGCGCTGGCTCCACGAGAAGACGGGCCAGCCGGTCGAGGTCGCCGAGGCCGGCGCCCGACCCGAGCCCGGGCGCGTCCTGCTCGCGGGGACGAACGACCACCTGGCGCTCGACCCGTCGGCCCGGCTGGTGTACACCGACGAGCCCCGCGAGTTAAGTTTCCGCCCCTCGGTCGACGTCTTCTTCCGCAGCGCCGCCGAGCACTGGCCGGCGAAGGGGGTCGGCGTCGTCCTGACCGGCATGGGGCGCGACGGCGCGTCCGGATTGTTGCGGCTTCGCGGCGCCGGTTGGCCTACGATAGCACAGGACGAGTCCACGAGCGTCGTCTGGGGGATGCCCCGCGCCGCGGCCGAGGTCGGCGGCGCCGCCGAAGTCCTGCCGGTCTCCAGGATCGGGGCCGCCGTGACCGGACACGTCCTGAACCGCGCCCGAAACGACGAGGTTTCCGAATGACCGCCAGCGAGAACCCCGGTCTGACCCAGCACAAGATTACCGTCCTGCTGATCGACGACCAGCCGATCATCGGCGAGGCGGTCCGCCGCATGCTGGCCGGCGAGGACGACGTCGTGTTCCACTTCTGCAAGGACGCCAACCTCGCCGTCCCGGAGGCCGAGCGGATCAACCCGACGGTGATCCTCCAGGACCTGGTGATGCCCGACGTCGACGGCCTCGCCCTGGTCAAGACGTTCCGCGAGACCCCCGCCACGAAGGAGGTCCCGCTGATCGTCCTCTCCAGCAAGGAGGAGCCCAAGGTCAAGGCCGAGGCGTTCGCGCTCGGGGCGAACGACTACATCGTCAAGCTCCCCGACCGCCTGGAACTCCTCGCCCGCATCCGCTACCACTCCAAGGGCTACATCAACCTCCTCCAGCGCAACGAGGCGTACGACGCCCTGCTGGCCAGCCAGCGCGTGATGGCCAACGACCTGGCGCAGGCGGCGAAGTACGTCCAGTCGCTCCTCCCCGAGCCGTTGCGCAAGGGGCCGATCCGGGCCGAGTGGCGGTTCGTCCCGTCCGCCTCGCTGGGCGGCGACACGTTCGGCTACCACTGGCTCGACGACGACCACTTCGCCATGTTCCTGCTCGACGTCAGCGGCCACGGCGTCGGCCCGGCGCTGCTCTCGGTCTCGGCCCTGAACGCGATCCGCTCTCAGTCGCTGCCGCAGACCGACTTCCTCGACCCCGGCCAGGTGATCGGCGCTCTGAACCGGGCGTTCCAGATGGAGCAGCAGAACAACCTGTATTTCACGATGTGGTACGGCGTCTATAACAAGGCCGACCGCACCATCCGCTACGGCGGCGGCGGCCACCCGCCGGCCGTCCTCCTCACCGGCCCGTCCGAGTCCGAGGCCCGCGTCGAACTCCTCGAAGCCCGCGGCCCGATGGTCGGCGCCTTCTCCGACCTCGACTACGACTCCGAGACCGTCACCCTCGACGCCTTCTCCAAGCTCTACCTCTTCAGCGACGGCGCCTACGAGATCGAGCTGAGCGACGGCTCGATGTGGCCCTTCAGCGCCTTCATCGAGTTCATGGGCCGCCCCACCCCCCCCGACGCCTCCGGCATGGACTCCCTCATGGCCCACGTCCGCTCCCTCAGCGGCAAGCAGGAGTTCGCCGACGACTTCTCCATCATCGAATTCCGGTTCGACGGCTGACGTACCCCGCGGCTCACAGGAAATGGACGTGCGGGTTGAGCGCGCCCAGGAGGAACCCCAGCGCGATGATGGCGAGGACCGCGCCCGAGATGGCGGCGAAGCGGTAGTCTTTCTCCGACAGGAAGACCCCCGTCATCAGCGCGACGCGAAGCACGGGCAGCGCGATGAGGAGCACGATGCCGACGGCGAGGCAGCGGTCCGAAATCGACGCGAGGGCGGGGGCGTTCTGGAACGGCCCCAGCGCCATCCCGAGGGCGATCCAGGCGGAGGCGACGAGCGCCCCGTAGCGGAGCAGGGCGGTGAGCAGGCCCTCCATGCGGAGGAGTCGACGGTGGTCGTCCGACGGCGTGTTCACGGTCAGAGCCCTCCGCCCGGGTTGTCGCCCCGGAGGGCGGTGAGGAACATCTTGGCCGCCAGGCCCAGGAGCACGACGACGAACAGCGTGCGGATGCGCTCGTTCGAGGTCCGCATGAGGATCTTGGTCCCCAGGTAGGCGCCGCACATCGAGCCGAGGGCGACCGGGGCCGCGATCCTGGGGAGGACGTCGCCGCGGACGTAGTAGATGCCCGCGCTGGCGGCGGCCGTGACGCCGATCATGAAGTTGGAGGTCGCCGACGAGACCTTGATCGGCAGCCGCAGCGCCGAGTCCATCGCGGGGACCTTCAGCACGCCGCTCCCGATGCCCAGCAGCGACGAGACCGCGCCGGCCCCGTACATCAGGACCAGGCCGAGCCAGACGCGGGTGACGCCGTAGGGGATCTCTTGCTGCGTGACCGGCTCGGGGTAGCTGGAGTTGAGCCGGAGGCGGACCGCCCAGGGGTCGGGCGGGATCGCGGCGCCTTCGCCGGGGCCGGGGGCCTTCCGCTTGCGGAACATCTGGTGGGCGGAGACCAGCAGGATCGCCGCGAACAGGAGGTACAAGACCGTCGCGGGGAAGAGGCCGCCGAGGACGACGCCCGTGAGCGCCCCGAGGGTCGTGCCGATTTCGAGCAGGATCGCCAGCCGCACGTTCGTGAGGCGGTTCTCCATCGCGCTGGCCGCGCTGCCGCAGGAGCAGGCGATGACCGAGACCAGGCTCGCGCCGACGGCGTGGCGGATGTCGACGCCGAAGGCCAGGGTCAGCGCGGGGACGACGAAGATCCCCGCCGCCATCCCGAGGATCCCGCCGAGCGTCCCCGCCGCGAGGGACATCAGGCCGACCGCCGCGGAGAATCCGAGTCCGTTAACGTCCATGCGTTCGCGTCATCCGTGCTTCGGGGTGGTCCGGGGGAGCGCCTCCAGCGGGAGCGGCGACCGGCTCCTGCGCAGGCGGGTGGAGAGGCGGATCTTGTCGCCCCGGTAGAAGAGTTTCTCGTAATCGACCGGCCGCCGGTCGAGGGAGTACGAGGTCCGTTCGATGAGCAGGATGGGGGCCTTTACCTCGACGCCGAGCGCCTCCGCGACCGGCGGGCCGGCCGAGACCGCCTCCAGCCGGTAGTCGGCCTCCAGCAGCGGCGTGTCGTCCTTCCCCTCCAGGAGCGAGAAGATCGGGTAGACCTCCAGGTCGTTCTCCACGACCTTCCGCCCCAGGTCGATCGGCAGGTACGTCTCGTCCAGCGAGACCGGCTCCTCGTCGGCCATCCTGACCCGCCGGATCCGCATGACCTCCGTGCCGATCGGCACCCGGAGTTGCCGCGCGACCCCCTCGTCGGCCTCGACCGTCGCCTTCCCGAGCACCTTGGCCGAGGGCCGCCGACCCGCCGCCACCATGTCTTCCACGAACCCGGTCAACTCGGTGAACTCTTGCGTGATCTTCTCCGACCTCACGAACGTCCCCCGCCCCCGCCGGATCTCGATCAGGCCGAGCCGTTCCAACTCCTGGACCGCCTTCCGCACCGTCGTCCGGCTGACGCCGTACTTCTGGACCAACACCTCTTCCGACGGCAGTTGACTCCCGGGCGCGAGCGTCCCGTCGGCGATCAACGAGGCCAGGTCGTGTTCCACCTGATAGTAGAGCGGGATGGCGCTCTGGGGGTTGGCGTTCATAGGGACATCATGACGTCGTAACGTCCGGTCGTCAAGACGTGGCGACGGCTAGGCTGTGAGCGGACCCGTAACCCCGTGTCATCCCGCCCGAGCCTAGTGCCGTTACGGGCCCGCCTGGGGTTGAATAATCCGACGCCTGGCCCGAATGCGCTTGATATCGCCGGCCCCGAGAACCCCAACGACTTCCGAAAGGACGGACCACCCGATGAGTTTTTGGACCGGTGCATGCCTCATCTGCGCCGCCGCCGCCGCGTCGTCGGCCGGGGCCGGGGAGAAACCCCGGCCGACCGGGCCCGAGAAGGTCGATGCGGCGCCCGCCGCTTCCGAAGACGTCGACGCCTACGTGCAGCGGCTGATGCAGAAGCGGCACGTCCCGGGGGCTTCGGTCGCCGTCGTGCGGGACGGGAAGGTGGTGCTGTCGAAGGGGTACGGGCTGGCGAACGTCGAGCTTAACGTCCCGGCGACGGCGGGCACCGTCTACCAACTCGCCTCGGTGACTAAGACGTTCACCGCGACCGCGGTGATGATGCTCGTCAAGGACGGGACGCTCTCGCTCGACGACAAGATCACCGAACGGCTGCCGGACCTACCGGGGGCCTGGAAGGACGTGACCGTCCGGCACCTGCTGAACCACACGTCGGGGATCAAGAGTTACACGTCGATCGAGGAATTCCACAAGTCGCCGGGCAAGGACTACGCCCCGCGCGAACTCATCGACTTGGTGGCGAAGGAGCCGTTGGAATTCCCGCCGGGGGAGAAGTGGAACTACAGCAACACCGGCTACGTCCTGCTCGGGATGCTCATCGAAAAGGTGTCGGGCAGGTCTTACGGGGAGTTCATGGCCGAGCGCGTTTTCAAGCCGCTCGGCATGGGACACACCCGGGCCAACGACCTGCGGGCCGTCGTCCCGAACCGGGCCCAGGGGTATCATTGGGACGGCAAGGTGTTGAAGAACGGGGAGTACGTCAGCCCGACCCAGCCGTTCGCGGCGGGGATGCTCATCTCCACCGTCGAGGACCTGACGAAGTGGGCCGCCGCGGTCACCGGTCACGCCCTGCTCGACGGGCCGACCGTGGAGCGGATGTGGGCGCCGACGCGGCTGAAGGGGGGCAAGGAGGCCGAGTACGGATTCGGCTGGGGGGTTTCCAAGGTCAACGGCCGTCGGCAGATCGCACACGGGGGCGGCATCCCGGGCTTCGCCACCCAGTTCTCCCTTTTCCCGGACGACGGGCTCGCCGTGATCGTCCTGACGAACGCGGACGGCGGACACGCGGGCTCGCTCGCGCGCGGGATCGCCGGCCGGTTCGTCCCCGCGCTGGCGGAGAAGGTGGAGCCGATCGCGGACCAGGACGTGCCGACGACCGAACGCCTCCGCGGGGTGCTCGAAGGGGCGATGAAGGGTGCGGTCGACCCCGAACTCTTTACGGACGAGGGGAAGAAGGCGCTCGTCCCCCGGCTGAGCGGCGCCCGTGAACGGCTCGCGACCCTCGGCGCCTTGAAGGGGTTTCAGCTCCTCGAACGGAAGGAAGACCACGGGGCGCTGCGACTGCGGTATCGGGCGGTTTTCGAGAACGACCGGCTGACGGCGTTTTATACCTTGGACCGGGACGGCAAGATCCAGGGCTTCGGCCTCCAACCCGACGACTGAGGGGCGACTCCCCTACATGCCAGCATCGCCCTTCGCCTCGTCGCGCAGAAAACAGCCCCGCCGCGCGGCGGGGCTGTTTTCTGGAACCACGGTCTGGATGCTGTGGGAACCCAACACGACCCAAGGGGCCTTCGCTACCCCCTGATTCACCTTCAATGCGGCCACGGCTGCCACCGTGGGATGCGATACTAGAATGCACGATGGATATCTTGGGTGCAAGCGTGCGACCATGATTTGAAAAAAATACCCTGGCGGGACCATAACCGGGGTTTCGGAAGGAGCCGATGGAAAGGCCCGAGGGCGGGGGAGGCGTCCGAAGGGGCGTCGAGGCGAGGCGGTTTCTCCCCGGCCCGGCCGGCGGGGCGAACGCCGGCACGGGCCTCGGGGCCGTTGCTCAATAGCTGTCGGCGCTCAGGACTTCGCCGCCGTTCCGGGTGCCGATCGCCCGCCAGACGTTCAGGGCGACGGTCTGTTTGAGGAAGCGCACCGAGCCGTCGCCGAACAGGACGTTGACGCCCCCGGGGTGGCTGCTGGAGGGGGGCGACTGGAAGGACGTGTTCACCATCGCCGTGTTCCCGGGCATCATCATGCCGGCCATCCCCGAGCACGACGTGGCGCCGGGCGGCCCGACGTGGTTGTAGGTCGTGGACGCCATGCCGCCGACCGCCCAGGCCCCGCCCGTCCGGCTGGCCATGTCCATCGCCTTCCCGCCGGCCGCGTCGAGCGCGGTGCAGGCCTGATACGTCAGGTCGATCGAGGTCTGCTCCTTGACCCAGAACAGGTCGCGCTTCGGGTTGTACGTCCCCAGCCCGCGCAGCTTCTCGCTGAAGAAGGCGGTGTTGCTCAGGCCGTCGGTGACCCCGGCCAGGCGGACGGCGCTCCGGTTGTAGATCGGCCCCTGGGGCATCCCCGGGCCGCCGGCCGTCGGCGGGTACTGTTCGCAGGCGTCGCTCAGCCAGTTCCCGCCGTTCGACACGTAGTTGTTGGCCCCGGGCCAGTCGCCCTGGGTGGCCGCGTCGGACGGGCAGAGGAACGTGTTCAGCGCGACGCGCGAGGCGGTCGAGTTCTCCCGATTGGGGTCCTGGTAGGCCGAGAGCATCATCATGCCCGCGGCCATCCCCAGCGCCCCCACGTCGGGGGTCTCGGGGGGGAGGTTGAAGTTGATCGCGTTGAACAGGACCGTCTGCTCCATCGTGCCGAGGATCTGGCTGTGGGCCGACCACCGGGCGTGGAGCGGCGCGCCGGGGACGGACGCCATGTAGTCGCCCCCCTGCCCGAAGGGGAGGACCCCGGCGGAACTCTCGTAGTTGGCCAGGGCCAGGCCGATCTGCTTCAGGTTGTTCACGCACTGCGACCGCCGCGCCGCCTCGCGGGCGGCCTGGACCGCGGGCAACAGCAGGGCGATGAGCACGGCGATGATCGCGATGACGACGAGTAACTCGATCAGCGTGAAGGCGCGGCGCGGAGAGAGGGCGCGCATGGGAGACCTCTTGGGGTGGTTCGAAACGCGAATGAAAGACCGTACCGACCGCCGCGCGGCGCGGGACACGGCGCGTCGGGCCGTGCCGGCGTACCGCCGGGTCGGGCGGCGCGCGGCGGGGACGGACGGGGTTGGCGCGGCGGGGGCCGACGCGGCGCACGCGGTCGGCGTGGCGCGGCCGGGCCGCCCCGACGGGGTTGAAATGGCCGGGGCGGTTTAGCGCGGGGGTCGGTCGATCGTTTCGGGCCGGAGCACGGCGCGGGGGTGTCCGGCCTCGGCGGCCAGGGGTGAGCCGTTGAGGGGCGGCGGGGCGGACGGGTCGACCGTCGCGGCCCAGCGGTCGGTGCGGGCGCGGGCCGGGTCGGCGTGGGCGGGGGCCGCCGGTACGGCCGGCCGCTTCGAGCAGGAAGGCCCGTTGCAGGGGGGGGCGGCCGGGGCGTCCGTTCGGCGTTCGGCGCCCCCGAGGACGGCCAGGTCATTCAGGCCGACGCCGGGCCGTTCGGCGACGTGACCCCCGCAGACGGCGGCCCGCGCCTCCGGGGGACCCGCCAGGGCGCAGACCGCCAGCGCCAGCAGCGCCGCGGCGAGCGGTCGTGCGCTGGGCCGGCGGTCGGTGCGGTTCGTCGCCACGGTCGGGGGTCCTGGGGGCGTCGGCCGGTCTCGGCGGGCCGTGGACGGGGTCGGTGGGTTCGCGTATGCGGTCGATCCTAATGGCATCACACGAGCGATGCAAGTTTCGACCCCTTCATGCGTGGAGGCGTATGCCCTGCGTGACGAAGCCCGGATCGCCGTTTCCTCGTCTGTGCGCGCCCTTTGCGGCGCGGCGCTACGGACGCCCTCCCGCCCAGGTTCGGCACTTCCACGCGGCCAGGGCACGGGGGTTGTGGAAAACGGCTTCTTGTGCGGGCCTTTCATGTCCCGGGTTCAAAACCGTCCGGTCCGCTCCCGGCCGGTCGCCGCGCGTTTGATTGTCCGCGTAGGTTCGTGTACACCTTTTGGGTTCAAAGGTCTTGTCCGAGGGGATTCCGTCGCGGGGGAACGATGGGGGAAATACAGATCCGCAGGGCCGGGGCCGACGACGCGGAGGCGGTCGCCGGGCTGCTCGGTCAACTCGGCTATCCGACGGAAACGGCGGAGGTCCCGGCGCGGCTCGAACGGATGGGGGCCGACGGGCGGGCGGCGGTCTTCCTGGCACAGAAGGGGGGCCGGGTGGTCGGCCTGGCGACCGCGCACGTCCTCAGCGTGTTGAACCGGGGGCGGGACGTCGCCTGGCTGACCGCGCTGGTGGTCGACGAGTCGGCGCGGGGGACGGGCGTCGGGCGCGAACTCGTCGGGGCGGTCGAGGCGTTCGGGCGCCAGGCGGGCTGCGAACGGCTCTCGGTCACGACCCAGGAACACCGGACCGACGCCCACGCGTTTTACGCCCGCCTCGGGTTTCAACGGACCGGCCGGCGGTTCGGCAAGGTGTTGGGGCCGTGAGCGCCGGGCGTCAGCGGGTGTCGGACGACGGGGGGAGGGTCCGCGCGGCGGTGCGGGGCGAGGGGGAGGGGGAGGCGCGTTTCGGGGCGAGGGCGATGAAGAAGGCGGTGTGGGGCTCGGCGGCCCAGGGGGTCTTCCAGGTGTCGAACAGGACCGCGCGGGAGCGGTACTC
>Ga0164243_10007338_pt1 | contig 16471 bp, 15 predicted proteins | sample OricompcompostOP_FD_108781 | JGI IMG/M metagenome (GOLD analysis project Ga0164243, IMG submission 108781) | Organic Plus compost microbial communities from Emeryville, California, USA - Original compost - Organic plus compost (OP) | ecosystem: Engineered > Solid waste > Mixed feedstock >...
AGGCGGTCACCGACGCCCTCGACATCCCCGGTCGGTTCCCCGAGGTCCGGGCGGAGCTGGAGGCCGAGCCCGACGACCGCGCCCTCTACTCCCGCCTGGAGTCGCTCGATCCCGCCGCCGCGGCCCGGATCGATCCCGGCAACCGTCGCCGGATCGTCCGCGCCCTCGAAGTGACCCTCGGCAGCGGGCGCCCGTTCTCGTCCTACGGCCCCGGGCTCGACGCCCACCCGCCGTCGCCGTTCCCGGTCGTGGCCCTCGCCATCGAGCGACCGCTGCTCGACGAGCGCATCGCCCGCCGTTACCAGGCGCAGCTGGCGGCCGGGTTCGTCGCCGAGGTCGAGGCACTGCTCGCCCGGCCCGCGGGCCTGTCGCGCACCGCCCGCCAGGCCCTGGGCTACGCCGAGCTGCTCGACCACCTCGAGCACGGCACGCCCCTCGATGAGGCGATCGAGCACGCCGTGCTCCGCACCCGACGCTTCGCCCGCCGCCAGCAGCGCTGGTTCGGCCGGGACCCCCGGGTGACGTGGGTGCCCGTCGAGCCGCCCGCCGCCGGCGGGGTCGACCGCAACGCACTCGCCCACCTCGACGGCATGCTGGGAGACTGAGCCCGCCGCCGCAGACAGGACCACCATGCAGCTCACCAAGCACCACGGCCTCGGCAACGACTTCCTCGTCGCCCTCGAAGAGGAGAATGGGCCGATCCACGCCGATGCCACCATCGCCCGCGCCCTCTGCGACCGGCGTCGGGGCCTGGGCGCCGACGGCTTCATCGTGGGCGCCCGCCCGAGCGCGGCCGACGCCACCGCCGACGGCCGCCCCGTCGACGTGGTGATGCACCTCTGGAACGCCGACGGAAGCCGGGCCGAGATGAGCGGCAACGGCATCCGCTGCCTCGGCCAGGCCCTGGCCCGAGCGCGCGACGACCACGAGGCCACCTACCTGATCGCCACCGACGGCGGGCTCCGGGAGCTCGTCGTGCACGACGACGCCGACCACCGGCTGGCCCAGGTCCACGTCACCATGGGGCCGGTGGCCCCCGGGCCGGACGTGCCGGTGGCGGTCTCCGAGCGGCTCGGCGACGCCCGCCACGCCACCGCCGACCTCGGCAACCCCCACCTGGTGGTGCTCGTCGCCGACCTCGCCGGCGTCGACCTGGTCGGCACCGGCAGCTGGCTCGAGGAGCAGTTCCCCGCAGGGGTGAACGTCGAGTTCATCTGCCCCGCCACCGAGCCCGACACCCTCGACCTGCTGGTGTGGGAGCGGGGGGCCGGGGTCACCGAGGCGTGCGGCACGGGCGCCACCGCCGCGGCCCACCTGGCCCACCGTTGGGGCCTCGTCGGCAAGGAGGTGCACATCGTCATGCCCGGGGGCTCGGCCGAGGTGGTCCTCCCCGACGACGACGCCGGTGACGGCGAGCCCGTCCTCATCGGGCCGGCGCAGCACGTGGCCAGCATCGAGATCGACGTCGACGCCGAGGTCGAGGCAGCCCGTGCCTGACCACGACCGGCCCGACCTCCGCGACCGGGCCGACACCCTCGACGAGGCGGAGCCCGCCCCCCACACGGCTGACGTGGAGGTGGAGGACGTCGAGCAGCCAGCCGGCGAGCGACGGGGTCGCCGTCGGCAGGAGGCCACCCACCGCGGGGGCTTCGGCGAGTTCGGCGGAGAGAGCGCCGGCCTCATCGACCGGTCCTTCCGCGAGCAGATCGTGCTCGTCGGGGTGACCCACCCCGGGGAGGACGAGGAGGACACCGCCCGCCACCTCGACGAGCTCGCCCTCCTGGTCGACACCGCGGGCGCCGACGCGGTGGCCCGCGTCGAGCAGCGCCGCCAGCACCCCGACCCGGCGACCTACCTGGGGGCCGGCAAGGTGGAGGAGCTGCGCCAGGTCTGCCTCGCCGTCGACGCCGACACCGTGGTGTTCGACGACGAGCTCAGCCCCGCCCAGCAGCGGAACCTGGAGAAGATCCTGGGCCGCACGGCCATCGACCGCACCGCGGTCATCCTCGACATCTTCGGGCAGAACGCCCACAGCCTCGAAGGCAAGGCCCAGGTCGAGCTGGCCCAGATCCGCTACCGGCTCCCTCGGCTCCGGGGCAAGGGCAAGGCGCTCTCCCAGCAGCGGGGCGGCATCGGGGCCCGGCAGGGTGGCGGCGAGACCCAGCTCGAGGTCGACCGACGTCGCCTCCTGCGCCGCATGCACAAGCTCGAGGCCGACCTCAAGGACATCCAGCGGGTGCGCCACACCCAGGCCAAGGCCCGCCAGCGCAGCCGGCTCCACCGGGTGGCCATCGTCGGGTACACCAACGCGGGCAAGTCCACCCTCCTCAACCGCCTGACCGACGCGGGCGTGCTGGTCGAGGACCGGCTCTTCGCCACCCTCGACGCCACCACCCGCCGCCTGCAGCTGCCCGGTGGCGAGACGGTGCTGATGACCGACACGGTGGGGTTCATCACCAAGCTGCCGACGCAGCTGGTCGAGGCGTTCAAGAGCACGCTCGAGGTGGTGGTCGACGCCGACCTGCTGGTGCACGTCGTCGACGCCTCGGCCCCCGAGCCCGAGGAGCAGATCCTCGCCGTCGACCGGGTGCTCGACGAGATCGGGGCCGGCACCGTGCCCCAGCTCCTCGTGGCCAACAAGCTCGACGCCGGTCCGGAGGGCGCGACGCGCCTCCTGGCCGACCACCCCGGCTCGGTCGCCATCTCGGCCCGCACCGGCCAGGGCGTCGACGAGCTCCTGCGCACGATCGGCGACCGCCTCCGCGGCCTCTCCACCGTCACCGAGCTGGTCGTGCCCTTCGAGCGGGGCGACGTCCTGGCCTCCCTGCACCGCGAGGGCGAGGTGCTGGTGGAGACCGCCACCGACGAGGGCATGCGGGTGCGGGCCCGCCTCGACGAGGCCGCCGTGTCCCGGCTCGCCGAGTTCGTGGTGGCCGGGTCGCCCGGCGCCGGTTGACCGGCTAGACCACCAGCCGATGAGCACCACCCCGTCCGCCCGGCCCGCCGGGTTCACCCCGCCGCCGTACCCCTACGACCGGCTCGACGCCCTGAAGCCCGCCGCCCAGGCCCACGAGGGCGGGATGGTCGACCTGTCGATCGGCACCCCCTGCGACCCGCCACCCGCCTCCGTGGTCGAGGCCCTGGCCTCGTCGGCCGCCGAGCGGGGCTATCCGGCGTCCATCGGCTCGCCGGCCTACCGGGAGGCCGCGGCCGGGTGGATGGCCCGGCGGCTCGGCGTCGAGGTCGCCCCCACCGAGCTGGCCGCCTGCATCGGCACCAAGGAGCTGGTCGCCGGCATGCCCCACTGGCTGCGCCTCCGCGACCCGGGCCGCGACACCGTTCTCTATCCGGCCATCAGCTATCCGAGCTACGCCATGGGCGCCGAGCTGGCCGGCTGCCGGGCCGTGCCCGTGCCCCTCGGCGCCGACGGTCGCAGCGACCTGTCGGCCCTCGACCCCGCCGACGCCGAGCGGGCGCTGTGCCTCTGGGTGAACTCGCCCGCCAACCCCACCGGCGACCTCGACGACCTGGGCGCGGCGGCCGCGTGGGGGAGGGCCCACGGCGTGCCCGTGCTCTCCGACGAGTGCTACGTGGAGTTCACGTGGGACGGCCCCGGCCGCACCATCCTCGAGCACGGCGTCGAGGGCGTGCTCGCCGTCCACTCCCTCTCGAAGCGCTCCAACCTCGCCGGGGTGCGGGCCGGCTTCTACGCCGGCGACCCCGAGCTGGTGCACTACCTCTCGGAGCTGCGCAAGCACGCCGGGTTCATGGTGCCCGGGCCGGTGCAGGCCGCCGCGGTCGCCGCGTGGGCCGACCAGGACCACGTCGACGACCAGCGGGCCCGCTACCTCCGGCGGCTCGAGCGGTTCCGGGCCGTGCTCGCCGCCCTCGACGTCGACGCGCCGATGCCCGGCGGCGGCTTCTACCTGTGGGCCCCTGCGCCCGGCGGCGACGCGTGGGCGCTGGCCCGCCGCCTCGCCGAGGAGGGCGGGGCCCTCGTGTCACCAGGTGAGTTCTACGGCCCCGCAGGGGCAGGTCATGTGCGGGTCGCGGTGGTGCAGCCCGACGATCGGCTGGAGCTGGTGGCCCGACGCCTCGGCGTCGGCTGACAGGCCCGGCTCATCCGACGGTGAGCGGGGCCACCCGCCGGAGCTGGGCGATGGCCCGGGCCATGGAGGCCCGCTGACCGGTGGGGTTGTCGCAGTGGTCGGCCCAGCGCTCGAGCGTCTCCGGGTCGAGGTAGGCGTCGACGATGGCGCCCTCCTCGACGAGGGCGTCGAACACCGCATCGTGGACCTCGAGCCGGAACAGCCCGCGCAGCTCGGGGTGCTCGGGTCGGAACGTCACCATCGCACCTGCTCCTCCAGGATCGACCGCCGGCGGCGACGGTAGCGCCGCGCGCGCCGCCGTGGGCATCCGGTCCCGCAGCGCACGATGGTGCCAGCCTGGTGGGCATGGCCTACCCACAGGGCGCTCCCACCCCCGCCGTCCGGACCCCGTCGAAGACGGGGATCATCTGGGCGATCGTCATCTTCCTGGTCACCGCGGTCATCGGCATCGTGATGATCGTCATCGGCGCGGTCACCGCGGTGAACGCGGTCGGCGACTTCGAGGGCGTCGACGCCGGAGAGACCCGCACCCTCCAGCTGAGGGACGGAGGCACCTACGAGGTGTACGCCGGTGAGACCAGCGGTCGGGATCGGCTCATCGGCGAGATGGGCATCGAGATCATCGACCCGGACGGCAGGGAGGTCAGGTACTGGAACAACGGCCGGCTCACCGAGACCTTCGAGACCGGCGACGAGTACTACGAGAAGGTCGGGAGCTTCGATGTCGGCGACGACAGCGACGAGCACCCGCCCGGCGCCTACGAGGTGACGGTGACCGGTCCGCCGACCACCACGGCGCGCATCGGTCAGGTGCCCTATCTGAAGATCGGTCTCCTCATCGGCGGCGGCATCGCCATCGGGTCGCTCGGCTTCCTCGTGGCGGCCATCGTCCTGATCGTCGCCCTGGTGCGCCGGAGCCGGGCGAAGAAGGCCAACCAGCTCGCCACCGGCGGCTACGGCGCCCCGGGCATGGCCCCGCCGCCCTACGGCCAGCCCGGGTACGGCCAGCCCGGGTACGGCCAGCCGGGCCCGCCGCCGGCGCCTCCCCAGCCCGCCGCACCGATGCCGCCGCCCGCGCCCGCGACCCCGCCGCCGCCCCCGGCCTCGCCGGGCGGCGCGACCCCGCCGCCCCCGCCGCCGCCCCCGGCCCCGCCGGGCGGTCCCACCCCGCCGCCGCCCCCGTCCGGGCCGGCCTGACCGGGGGGCGGCGCACGGTAGCCTGCGGCGCCATGGCCGACCTCGCTGCAACCATCGAAGAGCTCTGGACCAACCGGGAGTCGCTGTCCGCCGACGACGCGGCGGCCAACGCCACCATCGGTGAGGCCATCGCCCTGCTCGACCGGGGCGAGGCCCGGGTCGCCGAGATCGGCCCCGACGGGGAGCCGGTGGTCCACCAGTGGCTCAAGCAGGCGATCCTGCTCTACTTCCGCCAGTCCCAGATGGCGACCACCGAGCTCGGACCCTTCGAGTACGCCGACAAGATCCCGCTCAAGCACGACTACCAGGCCGCCGGCGTCCGCGTCGTGCCCGGGGCCTCGGCCCGCTACGGCTCGTTCCTCGACCGCGGCGTGGTGATGATGCCCTCCTACGTCAACATCGGCGCCCGGGTCGGAGCGAACTCCATGGTCGACACCTGGGCCACGGTCGGCTCCTGCGCCCAGATCGGCGCCAACGTCCACCTGTCCGGCGGCGTCGGCATCGGTGGCGTGCTGGAGCCGCCCCAGGCTGCACCGGTCATCATCGGTGACGACTGCCTCATCGGCAGCCGCTGCATCGTCGCCGAGGGCGCCCGAGTGGGCGACGGAGCGGTGCTCGGGGCGGGCGTCATCCTCACCGGGTCGATCCCGGTCATCGACGCCGAGACCGGCGAGGAGCTCGGCCGCGGCGTCGTCCCCTCGTGGTGCGTGGCGGTGTCGGCCACCCGGCCCCGCAGCTTCCCCGGCGGCGAGTTCGGGCTGCCCTGCGTCCTCGTGATCAAGCGGCTGGCCGAGGGCGAGCGCCACGACAAGTCCGCCCTCAACGACGTGCTGCGCCTTCACGGCGCCGCCACCTGAGCGGAGCCCCGGTGCCCACCGAGCCGGGGGTGCCGGCCGTGGACCTGCTGGCCCGCACCGCCGCGCTCGTCGACGTGCCCTCGCCCAGCCGGGAGGAGGGCCACCTCGTCGACCTCCTCGAGGCCGAGCTGCGGGCCCTGCCCCACCTCCAGGTGGTGCGGGTCGGCGACAACCTGGTGGCCCGCACCGAGCTGGGCCGGGCCCGGCGCGTCGTGCTGGGCGGGCACACCGACACGGTCCCGGCCAACGGCAACGCCACCGCCCGCCTCGAGGGCGACCGCCTGCACGGCGTGGGATCGGCCGACATGAAGGGCGGCCTGGCGGTGATGCTGGAGCTGGCCCGCTCGGTCACCGAGCCCGCCATCGACGTCACCTACGTGCTGTACTCCCGCGAAGAGATCGCCAGCGCCGAGAGCGGGCTCGGTGAGCTGTTCGAGCTCCGGCCCGACCTCCTCGAGGCCGACGCCGCGGTGCTCGGCGAGCCCACCACCGGCGCCATCGAGGCCGGCTGCCAGGGCACCCTCCGGCTCCGGGTCGTGCTGAAGGGGGCCCGCGCCCACACCGCCCGCCCGTGGATGGGCCGCAACGCGGTGCACCGGCTGGCCGGCGTGCTCGGCGTGATCGACGGCTACCAGGAGCGGCGCCCGGTGATCGACGGGCTCACGTTCCGCGAGGCGCTCCAGGCCGTGGCCGTGGAGGCCGGGGTGGCCGGCAACGTGGTGCCCGACGAGGCCGTCGTCACCATCAACCACCGCTTCGCCCCCGACCGCACCCTCGAGGAGGCCGAGGCCCACGTGCGGGACCTGCTCGGCCCCCACCTGGAGGACGGCGACGTCGTCGAGCTGGTCGACGCGGCGCCCGCCGCCGCGCCGGGCCTGACCCACCCGCTCCTGGCCCGCCTGTGCGAGCTCAGCGGGGGAGAGGTGACGGCCAAGCTGGGGTGGACCGACGTCGCCCGCTTCGCCAGCCACGGGGTGCCGGCCGTGAACTTCGGCCCCGGCGACGCCACGGTGGCCCACACTGCCGGCGAGCACCTCGACCGGGCGCCGCTGGAGCGGGTGTGGGCGGTGCTCGACGACCTGCTCCGCCACGGCGTGCCCTGAGCCGTGCCGCCGGTGCACGGCGGATGATGACGTGGCGCCGCCGAGACTGGTCTACGGTCCACGGTGGCGGGGAGGCCCGCGGACGGAGTGGGCCCGGTGGACGCCGGGCCCGGGCTGGAGATGCCGAGGCGTGACAGACGAGGAGTTCCGGCTCGATGTGGTCGTGCGCGACGGCCGCCAGTGGGTCGTGGTGCACGGCGAGCTCGACCTGGCCACCGCCCCCCTGCTCGACGAGGCCTTCGCCGACCGTCTGAGCGATACCGGCCCCCCGGTGGTGGTCGACCTCGAGCGCTGCACGTTCATGGACTCGAGCGGCGTGCGTGCGATCGTCCGCTTCGGGTCGCGTGCGGCCAGGGAGGGCCGCCCCGTCGCCATCGTGGCCGCCCCCGGGTCGCCGTCCCGGTTCACCCTCGACCTCCTGGGGGTCGGTGACGCCATCCCGCTCCACGACTCGGCCGAGCGGCTCCTCGCCGACGGGGACCGGGCCGACTCGGCCTGACCGACATGGCCGACATCGACGTCGACGCCCTGCTCGCCGTCTGCGCCGACGAGCCGATCCACGTGCCCGAGGCGGTCCAGCCCTTCGGTGCGGTCCTCCTCGTCGACGACGACGGTGTGGTGCGGGTCCGCTCGGACGACCCGGCCGGCCTCCTCGGGGAGTCCGCCCCGCTCGGTGCGCCGCTCGCCGGTGCGCTCGGCAGCGCCCTCGGCGCGCGCCGGCTCCGGGACGGCTCGGTGCTGGAGGTGATGGGACCGGACGGGTGCCCGCTCGACGTCGTCGCCCACACCACCGGCGCCGGCCTGCTCCTCGAGGTCGAGGAGGCGGGCCCCGAGCGGCTGCCCGCCGACGAGCTCATCACCCGGCAGCGCCCGCTCTGGGAGGCCCGCACCCTGGAGCAGCTGCTCGAGGCCGTGGTCGTGGAGGTCCGGGCACTGCTCGGGTTCGACCGGGTCATGGCGTACCGGTTCGACGCCGAGTGGAACGGGGAGGTGGTGGCCGAGTCCCTCGCCCCTGGCCTCCGGCCCTACCGGGGGCTGCGCTACCCGGCCTCCGACATCCCCGCCCAGGCCCGCGCCCTGTACCGCCGCAACCGCGCCCGGCTCATCGCCGACGTGGCCTACCGGCCCTCGGTGCTCGTCCACGAGGACCCCGGGCGCACCGCCCCGCTCGACCTCTCCGACGTGGGGCTCCGTTCGGTGTCCCCGGTGCACCTGCGCTATCTCGCCAACATGGGCGTGGCTGCCTCCATGTCGCTCTCCCTGCTCGTCGACGGGGAGCTCTGGGGGCTGGTGGCCTGCCACCACGAGTCGGGCCCGCGGCGGCCCGACCCGTCCCGGCGCCGGGCGGCCGCCGCGGTGGCCGAGCTGGCCTCCTCGCTGATCGTGTCCGTGACCGAGGCCGAGGGGCTGACCGACCGGGTCCTCGCCACCGGACGGGTCACCGTCCTGCGGGCCGCGCTGGAGTCCTCCGACGATCCGCTCCTCGGTCTGGCCGGGGCGCCCGACCTGCTCGACCTGGTCGGTGCGGTCGGCGCCGTGGTGAGCCTCGACGGTCGCGTGGCCCGGGTCGGCGACGCCCCCGCCGCCGCCGCCGCCCGGATCGACGTGGCCGAGCTCCTCGCCGCTCGGCCGTCCTCGGCGGCGGACCCCCGGCCGGCCGCGTCGGACGCCCTGACCCGCCCCCACCAGCACCTGGTGGGCGTCCTCGCCACCTCGCTCGGCGCACCCGACAGCTGGATCGTCTGGTACCGGCCCGAGCTGGTGCAGGAGATCCGCTGGGCCGGCGATCCCCGCAGCGACGAGGTGGAGGAGAGCGCCGACGGTCGGCTCCGCCTCGGGCCCCGACGCTCGTTCGCCACCTTCGTGGAGTCCGTTCGCGGCCGGTGTCGGCCGTGGAGGACCGCCGAGCGGTGGGCGGCGGGGGAGCTGGGCGACCAGCTGGGCGCCGCCCTGGCCCGGCGCACCCGCCAGCGCCTCCACGCCGCCCAGGTGGTGCAGCGGGCTCTCCTCCTCGACGGGGTGGTGGCGGCCGCCGGGTTCGACGTGGCCGTGCGCTACCTGCCCGCCCACGGCGACCCCCTCGGCGGTGACTGGCACGACGTGTTCACCATGCCCGACGGCTCCGCCGCGGTCGTGGTGGGCGACACCGTCGGCCACGGCCTCGAGGTGGCCGGGATCATGGCCCAGCTCCGCAACGCCCTGCGGGCCTACCTCGTGGCGTCGGGCGACCCGGCCGAGTCACTCGTCCGGGTCGACGCCCTGGTGGGGCAGCTCCTCCCCGGCGAGCTGGCCACGGTCGTGGCCTGCGTGGTCGACCCCGCCTCGGGCCGGTACCGGCTGGCCACCGCCGGCCACCTCCCGCCGGTGCTGGTCGGCACCGTGGGGGCCTCGCTGCTCGAGGCGCCCCGGGCCCCCGTGCTCGGGCTGTCGGTCGAGCGGAACGGGGTGTCGCTGGAGGGCGTGCTCGACGAAGGTGAAGCCCTCCTGCTCTTCTCCGACGGGCTGGTGGAGCGGCGCGACCGAGACCTGCCGTCGGCCCTCGACGCCCTGCGCCGTGCCTTGGTCGCCGATCCGGCCGGGGCGTCGCCGGAGGTCGCCGACGCCGCCGTGCTCTGCGACCGGGCGCTCGCCGCGGGCACCCGCTCGGACGACGACGACGTGACGGTGCTGGCATTGCGCCGGCCCCGGACGGGCAGGGACTAGGTCGAGACGCTTCCCATGGACACCGAACAGGCGCCGACACCCCCCGCACCGGGCACCACGTCCGGAACCCCGACCCGAGGAGGGTCCGTGGGACGACAGGCCACGCTGACGCTCGACAGCACGCCCGGCAACATCCGCACCGCCCGCCACTTCGCCACCCGCCTGGTGGACCTGGTGATGCCGGAGCGCGCGCTCCGCCCCACCGACGTGCAGGCCCTCGAGCTCATGGTGTCGGAGCTGGTGAGCAACGCCGTCGAGCACGGCACCGGGCCGGTGACCGTGCAGCTGCGCGCCGAGGGGGTCCGCCTGCGGGTGGAGATCGCCGACGACGCGCCGGGAGCACCCCGGCGGCGCTTCGTCATGCCCGGCGCCCTCAGCGGGCGCGGGCTGGAGATCGTGGAGCAGCTCGCCGCCGCCTGGGGCTGGGAACCGACCCCGGGCGGCGGGAAGCTGGTGTGGTTCGAGTACTGACGCCGTCGGGCGTCAGAGCTTGCGCATCACCGTGACGACCTTGCCGTAGACCGCCACCTCCGACGGGTCGAACACCATCGGCTCGAGCGCCGGGTTGGCGGGCAGCAGGACGACCTTGTCGCCCTGGCGGGTGTAGGTCTTCACCGTGGCCTCGTCGCCGGGGATGCCGGCCACGACGATGTCGCCCTTCTCGGCCACCTGCTGGGCCCGGGCGACGATGAAGTCGCCGTCGAGGATGCCGGCCTCGATCATGGACTCGCCCCGGACGCGGAGCATGAAGAGGTCGCCGTCGCCGCAGAAGTCGGACGGGACCGGCAGGATCTCCTCCACGTTCTCCTCGGCCAGGACGTCGGTGCCGGCGGCCACGTCGCCGACGAGCGGGACGTGGCGGAACGGCCGACGGTCGCCGGAGGCGCCCGAGTTGGGGTCGTAGCGGACCTCGAGGGCCCGGGGCTTCACCGGGTCGCGCCGGAGGTAGCCCAGCTCGTTGAGCCGGTTGAGGTGGTTCTGGACGCTGGACGGAGAGGTGAGGCCGATGGCCTTGCCGATCTCGCGCACCGACGGCGGGTAGCCCCGCTCGGAGATGTGCTGGTCGATGATCTCGAGGATCTGCTGCTGCCGTGCCGTGAGCTTGGTGCTCATGTGCCCTCCTGGCTCCTGCGAGCTCCCGTGGGATGTCGCTCCTGTGCACCTGCGCCACCCTGCAGGTGGGCCCTGGCGGGCGGTGCCTGCGCGGCCCCGGGTGGGGCCGACGGGTGCGGGGGAGGCCGGCCGGAGCCGGCGAACGCCTGTATGGAACCGTACCGGAGCCGACCCCTCCGGTGCAAACACCCGTTCGCATCGCCCCTTGACGTCGTACGGTTGTTCGTGGTTCGCTGTCGGTCCGACGAACGGGCGTTCGCCTCGCACCGACGGGGTCGAGCCACTGTCACACCCCCTGCGGAGACTGATCCCATGGCAGCCGTCCTCACCCCTCGCACCGATCTCACCGCCCCCCTCGAGCCCGCCCCGTGGAACGCACCCGGGCCCCGTGGCGCGGGGCGGCGCCACCTGCGCCTCGTCGAGGGCGGGGCCGGCACCGCCCGCCCCACGAGCACGGCCCCGGTGCGGGCCGGCCTCGGCCGGGTCGCCGCCACCCTGGTGGCGGGCCTCGCGGTGGCCGCCCTCGTCGCCCTCGCCAGCCTCGGGGCGGTCCAGCTCCTCGGCGCCGACGCTGCCGCCTCCGGGCCGGCGTCGACCGCCGGACCCCTCCACCCGGCCGGCGCCGGCGCCTCCACCTCGTCGGCGCCGGCCGTGGTGGTCGTCGAGTCCGGCGACACGCTCTGGTCGATCGCCCGCACCCTGCGCCCCACCGGCGACGTGCGCCCGGTGGTCGACGAGCTCGCCGCCCGCAACGGCGGTGTGGGCCTGGTCGTGGGCCAGACCCTCGACGTCAGCGGTCTCGCCGGCTGAACCCCGGAAGCGGCCCGGGCGACCGGGGCCCGTCGTGCGTTCCCGCGACGCGCGGCGGTAGCGTCGCCGCCGTGCGATGCCCGGCGTGTGCCCACCTCGACGACAAGGTGGTGGACTCGCGCCAGGCCGACGACGGCGCCACCATCCGCCGCCGGCGTGAGTGCCTGGCCTGCGGGCAGCGGTTCACCACGTTCGAGCGCCTCGAGGAGGTGCCGCTGGTGGTGGTGAAGCGCTCGGGCGACCGGGTGCCGTTCGACCGGGCCAAGGTCGAGCGGGGCATCGCCTCGGCCACCAAGGGTCGGCCCGTCAGCGACGACCAGATCTCCGAGGTGGCGGCCGACCTGGAGGACCAGCTCCGCCTGGCCGGCCCCGAGGTCACGAGCGAGCAGATCGGCCTCGCCGTGCTCGACCGGTTGCGCGACCTCGACCAGGTCGCGTACGTGCGCTTCGCCAGCGTCTACAAGGGGTTCGACGACCCCGCCGACTTCCAGCGGGAGATCCGGCTGCTGAAGGCAACCGCCCCCAAGCGTCACTGACGGCGGCGCCAGGTGCCGAACAGCTCGCCGTCGGCCTCGAGCACGCGGTGCAACGACAGCGCCACGGGTGCGTCGGGGGTGGGGCCGTGGGCCACCCGAGCCGACTCGCCGGCGGCGAGCAGGGGCGCCAGCGAGAGGCACCACTCGTCGACCACGTCGGCCGCCACCAGCTGCCCGTTCAGGGACGGGCCGCCTTCGGACAGCACCACGCGGGCGCCTCGGCGGTGGAGCTCGCCCAGCCCGGCCACCAGGTCGACCCGACCGGGTCCGTCGCCGTCGCAGGCCACCAGCTCGGCCCGCCCGGCGAAGCGCTCGCCGTGGACCTCGACGCCGGCCGTGGTGGTGAGCACCAGCGGCGGCTCCTCGGACTCGGTGAAGAGGCGGTCGTCGGGGTCGAGCTCGACGCGGCCGCTCACCAGCGCGAGTCGGGGCACCCGGCGCTGGCCCCGGGCGGTGCGGCGGGCCTGCACCGCGTCGTCGAGGCGCACGGGGCCGTAGCGCTCGACCCGGGCGGTGGCCGCCCCGACCAGGATCACGTCGGGCACCGCCCGGAGGGCGCGGAACACGACCTTGTCCCCAGGGCCTCCGAGCCCGCCCGAGCGGCCGTCGACGGCGGTGGCACCGTCGACGCTGGCCACCATGTCGACCGTCACCCAGGGCCGGTCGGTGGGGCCGGGGCGGGGCTCGTCGTAGGCGTCGAGCGGGTCGAGGTCGAGGGGTTCGAAGCCCACGGCGGGAGGGGGGAAGAGGAGGCGCACGCCCGTACGCTAGAGGGTGCGTCCGACGCTCTCCCGGGCGCCCGCCTGTGGGCCGCTGTGGAGAAGCGCGCCGGTAATCCACCGCCAATTCACAGCGTTGTTCCCCTTTTGCTCCACAGGCCCGGTTCCGTAGGTTGCACGCCGGGTAACCGCTGCGGCGCGGACGACGGAACGGTGGCTGACGTTCTGACGTTCTCGGCTGGCAGGACGGCTCCTTGAGCAGGCCCCTCCGGGCCCGCTCTACCTGACGTCCGCGCCGCAGCCCGCCCGCTGATCCGGGCGCGGTCGCCCCCCGGAAACCCCTCGGAAGCCGTTGACACCGGTGGAATTACTCTGATGTAATTCTCCGACATCTTGTGGCCCGGAGGGTGCAGGGGGCACACCGACCACAACATCTTGTGTCGGCCTGAGAGACCAGCCGCGACACACCCCAGCCTCGAAACCCCAGTCCCGACACACCACTCAGCCTCGACAGCGCAGCGGAGGAAACCCATGGCCTTGGCACCCGAGCAGGCCGGCATCGGCATCCGGCGGCACTTCACCACCCGGGGGACCCACCCCTACGACATGGTGGAGTGGGAACGGCGCGACGCCCGCATCTCCAACTGGAAGACGGGCGAGGTCGCGTTCGAGCAGCTCGGCGTCGAGGTCCCGGTGACCTGGTCGGTGAACGCCACCAACATCGTCGCCCAGAAGTACTTCCGCGGCACCCTCGGCACCCCCGAGCGGGAGAGCTCGCTCAAGCAGGTCGTCGACCGCGTGGTCGACACCATCACCGGCTGGGGTGTCGCCGACGGCTACTTCGTCGACGACGACGAGGCACAGGCCTTCGCCGACGAGCTGCGCTACCTGATCATCACCCAGCGGGCCGCCTTCAACTCGCCGGTGTGGTTCAACATCGGCGTCAAGGGCGTGCCCCAGCAGGCCTCGGCCTGCTTCATCCTGTCGGTCGACGACACGATGGACTCCATCCTCAACTGGTACGTGGAGGAGGGCACCATCTTCAAGGGCGGTTCCGGCGCGGGCATCAACCTCTCCCGCATCCGCTCGTCCAAGGAGCTGCTGAAGGGCGGCGGCACCGCCTCGGGCCCGGTGTCGTTCATGCGGGGCGCCGACGCCTCGGCCGGCACCATCAAGTCGGGCGGCAAGACCCGCCGCGCCGCCAAGATGGTCATCCTCGACGTCGACCACCCCGACATCGAGGAGTTCATCTGGTGCAAGGCCCGGGAGGAGCAGAAGGCCCGGGCCCTCGAGGCCGCCGGCTTCGACATGAGCCTCGACGGCGCCGACATCACCTCCATCCAGTACCAGAACGCCAACAACTCGGTGCGGGTCACCGACGAGTTCATGCAGGCCGTGGTCGACGACGCCGACTGGCACCTGCGGGCGGTCACCACCGGCGAGATCGTCAAGACGGTCCGGGCCCGCGACCTCATGCGCCAGATCTCCCAGGCCGCCTGGGAGTGCGCCGACCCGGGCATGCAGTTCGACACCACCATCAACCACTGGCACACCGCCGCCAACACGGGTCGCATCAACGGCTCCAACCCGTGCTCGGAGTACATGCACCTCGACAACTCGGCGTGCAACCTGGCCAGCCTCAACCTGCTGAAGTTCCTCGACGACGACGGCACCTTCGACGTCGAGGCCTTCCGGGCCTCGGTGGAGGTCGTCTTCACCGCCCAGGAGATCCTCGTCGGCAACGCCGACTACCCGACCGAGCCCATCGGTGAGACCTCCCGCCGGTTCCGCCAGCTCGGCATCGGCTACGCCAACCTCGGCGCCATGCTCATGGCCCTCGGTCTTCCCTACGACTCCGACGAGGGCCGGGCCCTGGCCGCCGCCGTCACGTCGCTGATGACCGGTCACGCCTACGCCACCTCGGCCCGCACCGCCGCCCGCATGGGCCCCTTCGCCGGGTACGCCGAGAACGCCGAGCACATGCTCCGGGTCCTCGACCAGCACCGCTCGGCCGCCGCCGAGATCGACGAGGAGCTGGTGCCCCACGAGCTGCTCTCCGCCGCCCAGCAGGCCTGGGACCAGGCGTGCGAGCTGGCCTCCACCGCCGGCGTGCGCAACTCGCAGGCCTCGGTGCTGGCCCCCACCGGCACCATCGGCCTGATGATGGACTGCGACACCACCGGCGTGGAGCCCGACCTCGGCCTGGTCAAGATGAAGAAGCTGGTCGGCGGCGGCACCATGTCGATCGTCAACCAGACCGTCCCGCGGGCCCTCAAGCGCCTCGGCTACACGCCCGAGCAGGTCGACGACATCGTCGCCTACATCGACGAGAACATGTCGGTGCTCGGTGCCCCGCACCTGAAGGCCGAGCACGTGCCGGTGTTCGCGTGCTCCATGGGCGACAACCCGATCCACTACTCGGGCCACGTGAAGATGATGGGCGCCGTCCAGCCGTTCATCTCCGGTGCGATCTCCAAGACCGTGAACCTCCCCGAGGAGGTCACCGTCGAGGAGGTCGAGCAGCTCCACGTCGAGGCCTGGAAGCTCGGCATCAAGGCCGTCGCCATCTACCGCGACAACTGCAAGGTGGCCCAGCCGCTGTCCGCCTCCAAGAAGGACGACGACAGCGTCGATGCCGGTGCGGCCGAGCAGGTGGAGCGCATCGTCGAGAAGGTCGTGGAGAAGATCGTCTACGAGCCGGTGCGCCAGAAGCTGCCCCGCAGCCGCACCTCCCGCACCTTCGAGTTCCGGGTGGCCGACTGCAAGGGCTTCGTCACCGTCGGCGAGTACGAGGACGGCCGACCCGGTGAGATCTTCGTCCGGGTGTCGAAGCAGGGCTCCACCCTCGCCGGCATCATGGACGCCTTCGCCATCTCGGTGAGCCACGGCCTCCAGTACGGCGTGCCGCTGCGCAGCTTCATCGACGCCTTCACCGGCATGCGCTTCGAGCCGGCGGGCATGACCGACGACCCGGACATCCGGATCGCCAACTCCCTGATGGACTACCTCTTCCGGCGCCTCGCCATCGAGTACCTCTCGCCGGAGGAGCGGGCCGAGCTGAACATCCTCACCACCGCGGAGCGGATGCAGCCCACCCTCCCGGGCGTTGAGGACGCCATCGTCGAGACCCGCCAGGGCAGCGACGTCCCGGCTGACCCTCCGTCCATCGAGTCGGCCTCCACCCTCGTCGCCGGCACCACCCGGCCCGAGCCCCGCTCGGCGAGCCACGACGCCCCGCTGTGCATGCAGTGCGGGGTGGTCATGCAGCGGGCCGGCAGCTGCCACGCCTGCCCCAGCTGCGGCACCACCAGCGGCTGCAGCTGA
>Ga0164243_10007339_pt1 | contig 16469 bp, 16 predicted proteins | sample OricompcompostOP_FD_108781 | JGI IMG/M metagenome (GOLD analysis project Ga0164243, IMG submission 108781) | Organic Plus compost microbial communities from Emeryville, California, USA - Original compost - Organic plus compost (OP) | ecosystem: Engineered > Solid waste > Mixed feedstock >...
GTGCGCCCGAGTCGCCCCTTCGGTGCGCCCGAGTCGAGCCTTCGGTGCGCCCGAGTCGAGCCTTCGGTGCGCCCGAGTCGAGCCTTCCGTGCGCCCGAGTCGCCCCTTCCGCGCACCCGAGTGGGCCTTCGGCGCGCCGAGCCCGGCCCCCAAAGCCCCGAGCCGGGCGTCCTAAACGATCCCCCGCGCCACCGACAGCTCCACCAGATCCTGCGGCCGCAGCCGGAGCTGGTTCGCCGTTTCCGGGACCTCCTCCTCCCCGCGTTTGAGGATCGCGGCCGCCGCTTCCGGGGACGTGACCGAGAAGAAACTGTCCGGCGTAACCCACGTCCGGCCCGGTGCCGCGAACGCCAGCGCGCCACCCGAACCGCCCTCGCCGATGACCAGCGTGGTCACCGGGACGGTCGCGCCCGCGATCGCGCCGAAGAGGTCCGCGATCGCCGGGCCCGCGCCGGCCCGTTCGGCCGCGGCATCGTTCGCCGCGCCGGGGGTGTCCACCAAGGTCAGCACCGGGATCCGCAACCGGTCCGCGAGCCGCACCAGCCTCGCCGCGGTGCGGAAACCCGACGGCAGCGTCGCGGTACCGCACTGCGCCGCGTACGCCACCGTCACCCCGGCGCGAGAACCGAACCCGCACCGCACGCCCGGATCCACGCCGCCACACCGGTCACCACTCACGTCCGCACGCCAGTCGAAATACGAGTCCAGATAGGCGTCGGCATGCGGGCGGTCGGGCGCGCGAGCTGCCCGCACCGCGTCCCATCCGGTGTCCGGCAACGTTTTCGCGCCCAGCGCGGCAGGTGGGTCCGGCGGCCGGCCGTCTGCGCCCGTCAGCAACCGCAGCCAGCGACTCAGTTCCGCCGGCAGGTCCGCGGGTTCGACGATCTTGTCGACGTGACCCGCCGCGAACTGCGCCTCAGCGGTGTAAGCACTGTGGTCACCGGGCGGCCGCACCCGCGATCCGGCGAACCCGATCTGCGCGCCGGGCAGCGCGAGCGTGACATCGGCACCCGCGCCCAGCGTCGCCCACCCACCACCGGTCGTCGGATCGCGCAGCACCGACACCAGCGGCAGCCCGGCCTGCCGCGTCAACGCCATCTCACGGGCGATGCGCTGCAGCTGCGACAACGCGGCCATGCCCTCCTGCATCCGGCTGCCACCCGTCGCGACCAGCGCCACGACCGGCGTGCCGAGCTCCCTGGCCTTGCCGAACGCCGCTTCGAGCCGGTCACCGGTGCGCCTGCCGAGAGAACCGCCGAGGAAACCGAACTCGAACGAGATGATCGTCGCCTCGACGTCGCCGATCTTCCCTGCGCCGCACACCACGGACTCCCGCTCGCCGGTGCGCTCCCGCGCGCGGGCGTGCGAGTCCTCGTAACCCGGCCAGCCGATCGGATTGTCCACGTCGGACTGTCCACAAGGGAACTCGGTGAACTCCGCGCAGACCGAGCCGATCAGCTCACGCATGCTGTGTCCCGCGGGACACCCGCACCCGGTCGCGCTCGATGAGCGGGGCTTCGTGATTGTCGCTCATCAGCGCTCCAACGCCCGCTTCATCACCTTGCCCATATCGTTGCGGGGCAACGCATCCAGGTACCGGACCACCCGCGGCCGCTTGTGCGGAGCCAGCAACCGCGCGACGTGGTCCGCCAGTTCCCCTTCCGCGGGACGCTCCCCGGAAGGCACGATCCACGCCACGATCCGCTCGCCCAGATCCGGGTCCGGCTCGCCGGTGACCGCGGCCTCCGCGACCCCGGGATGCTCCAGCAGGGCGTTCTCGATCTCACCCGCGCCGATCTTGTACCCGCCGCTTTTGATCAGGTCGGTGGCCTTGCGGCCGACGATCCGGTAGTAGCCGTCCTCGTCGCGCACGGCCATGTCGCCCGTGCGGAACCAGCCGTCGACCAGCACCTCCGCCGTCGCCTCCGGACGGTTGAGGTACTCGGTGAACAGGTTCGGGCCGCGCACATGGATCTCGCCGACGGTCTCGGTTTCCTCGATCGGCGCACCGGCCTCGTCCACCAGCCGCGCCTCGACGCCCCGCAGCGGCACCCCGACCGTGCCCGGTTTGCGCACGCCGTCCGCGCGGACACTGGTGTTCATCAACGTCTCGGTCATGCCGTACCGCTCGACGACCTGTTGGCCGGTCGCGGCGGTGATGCGCTGGTGGTCGTGTACCGGCAGCGCCGCCGAGCCCGACACCAGCAACCGTGCCCGGCCGAAAGCCTTGGCCAGTTCCGGATTCTCGGCGACCGCACCGGCGATCCGGTGGTACATCGTCGGCACGCCGAACATCATCGTCGCGTCGCCGGCGAGTTCGGCGGCCGCGGCCTCGACGGAGAACCGGCCGAGGTGGCGCACGCTGCCGCCGCGTCGGAGCGGGCCGAGGATGCCGAGGATCAGGCCATGCACGTGGAACAGCGGCAGCCCGTGCACCAGCACGTCCTCGCTCGTCCACGCCCAGGCGTCCTCCAGCGCGTCGAGCGTGCTCGCGATTGCCCGGCGCGGCAGCACCACACCCTTGGGCGGGCCGGTGGTGCCGGAGGTGTAGACGATGAACGCGGGTGCCTCCGGATCGGGCTCGCCGGGCAGCTCACCGGGACTGCCGGTCAGCGAGATGTCCTTGCGGGGCAACGCTTTCAGGGGCTCGGGCAGCTCGACGCCGGGTTCGGCGAGCACCAGCGACGGGGCGCTGTCGGACACGATGTGCCCCAGTTCGCGTTCGCCGATCTTCGGGTTGACCGGCACCACGGGGATCCCCGCGAGCAGCGCGCCGACCACGGCGACGCTCGTGTGGATGGTCGGCGTGGCCCACACGGCGACGCGGGTTCCGGTCAGCTCGCCCGCGAGCGTGCCCGCCGCGGCGGCGAGTTCGGCGTAGCTGAGGGAGGCGTCCGGGAAACGCAGGGCGTCCTTGCCGGACGGGGTTTCCAGGGCCGGGAACAAGCGAGCGGCCACGCCGCGCCTCCTCGAAATAGTGGCTAAGTGGCTGAACCACTTTGCGGCGAATTGCCGTACGCTGTCAAGCGTGTCCGACGCCCTTCGCCCGATGAGCAGGCAGCGCCTGTACGAACAGGTGCTGGACCGGTTGCGTGCCTATGTCGCGGACAACGGGCTGCGGGCGGGCGACCGGCTGCCGGCCGAACGTGACCTGGCGACGCGGCTCGGGGTGAGCCGGGCCTCGGTGAAGCAGGCCATCGTGGTGCTGGAGGTGCAGGGCCTGGTCGAGGCGCGCCACGGTGGTGGCACGTACCTGGTGCGGGATTCGCTGGACGTCGAGCCGGTCGAGCGGATGGTCGAGCGCAAACAGCGCCTGCCGGATGTGCTGGAGGCCCGTGAGGCGCTGGAGACCAAGCTCGCCGAACTCGCGGCCGCCCGGCGCACCGCCGAGGACGTGGGCGCGATGGAGGAGGCGCTGGCGTACATGGCCTCGGAGATCGCGTCGGGCGGTGACGGCGTCGAGGGCGATCGGCGTTTTCACGCGGCGGTGACGGCCGCCGCGCACAGTGCCCTGCTCGCCCAGTTCATGCGCTCGATGGCCGAGCAGATCACCGAGAGCCGCACGGAGTCCTTGCGGCAACCTGGCCGGCCCCGCGGTTCACTGGACCAGCACCATCGGATCCTGGACGCGATCAAGGCGGGCGAACCACGGGCGGCGGCCGCGGCCATGCGCCGGCACCTGCGCACGGTCGCCAAGGTCCGGCTACTGGGCTGGAACCCGGAGGCCTGACGCGCCCGAACCCTCGGTATCCTGGGAAATCGTGCTGGTTCTCGCCATTGACACCTCGACGCCCGCGGTCACCGCGGGGGTGGCGACGCTGGCGGGCACCGACGTGACCGTGCTCGCCGAGCGCGTCACGCTCAACCCGCGCGCCCACGGGGAGCTCATCACCCCGCACGTGCTCGAAGCCGCCAAGGAAGCCGACGTCACGCTGCGCGGCCTGGACGCAATCGTTTGCGGCATCGGCCCCGGCCCGTTCACCGGCCTGCGCGCCGGGATGGCCACCGCCGCCGCGCTGGGCCACGGCCTCGGCCTCAACGTGTACCCGGTGTGCAGTCTCGACGCGATCGCCGCGACGGTCGACACGGCCGAGCCGTTCGCCGTGGTCACCGACGCACGGCGCCGGGAGATCTACTGGGCCGCCTACACCGCCGGCGGCACCCGCCAGGACGGGCCGCACGTGGAGGCGCCTCGCGAACTGGGCCACGCCGTCGTGGCCGGGGACGGCGCGCGGCTGTACGAGGACAAGCTCGGCGCACGTGTCGTGGAGCCCCACTATCCAACGGTGCAGGGCCTGGTCACCGCCGCCGCGGCCGCGCTCACCGCGGGCGAGGAGCCCGCCCCGCTGACCCCGCTCTACCTCCGCCGCCCCGACGCGACCGAACCCGGCACCCGCAAGCGGGTGACCGTGCCGTGAAGCTGGCCCCGCTCCGCCGCAAGGACATCGCGCGCTGCGTCGAGATCGAGAAGCAGCTCTTCGCGGGCGATGACCCGTGGAGCGCCCGCGCGTTCCACTCCGAGCTGGACGCGGGCGGCTACTACCTCGGCGCCTACGACGACGAGGACAACCTGGTCGGCTACGCGGGCCTGTCGACCGTCGGGCGACCCGGCGACTTCGAGTCGAGCGTGCACACCATCGGCGTCGACCAGGCCTACCAGGGCCAGGGCCTCGGCACCGCGCTGCTGCGTGCGCTGCTGGCGCGGGCCGACGAGCTGAACGCGCCCGTCTTCCTCGAGGTGCGCACCGACAACGACCGCGCGGTCGGGCTGTACGAGCGCCACGGCTTCACCCGCATCGGCGTGCGCAAGCGCTATTACCAGCCCTCCGGCGCCGACGCGTACACCATGAAACGACCCGCCCGCACCGCACAGGAGGTGCGCTGATGTCCCGGATCATCCTCGGCATCGAAAGTTCCTGCGACGAGACCGGCTTTGGCCTCGTCCGGCTCGAGGACGACGGCACCGTGGAACTGCTCGCCGACGCGGTCGCCTCCAGTGTTGACCAGCATGCCCGGTTCGGCGGTGTCGTTCCGGAGGTCGCCAGCCGCGCGCACCTGGAAGCGCTCGTGCCGACCGCGGAGCGTGCCTTCGAGACGGCGGGCCTGAAACTGTCCGATGTGGATGCCATCGCGGTCACCGCCGGTCCCGGCCTCGCGGGCGCGCTGCTGGTCGGGGTCTCGGCGGCGAAGGCCTACGCGGCGGCGCTGGACGTGCCGCTGTACGGGGTGAACCACCTGGCCGGGCACATCGCGGTGGACACGCTGCAGCACGGCCCGCTGCCCAAGCCGTGCCTGGCGCTGCTGGTCTCCGGCGGGCATTCGCAGCTGCTACGCGTGGACGACATCGCCACCAGCATCACCGAACTCGGGTCCACTGTGGACGACGCGGCCGGCGAGGCCTACGACAAGGTCGCGCGTGTACTTGGCCTGCCCTACCCCGGTGGCCCGCCGATCGACAAGGCCGCGAAGCAGGGCAACGGATGCGCGATCGCGTTCCCGCGTGGCATGACCGGCCCGCGCGACCCGAAATACGACTTTTCCTTCTCCGGTCTCAAAACCGCGGTCGCGCGCTGGGTGGAGGAAGCCGAGCGGCGCGGTGACGAGATCCCGGTCGACGACGTGGCGGCCTCGTTCCAGGAGGCCGTGGCGGACGTGCTGACCGCGAAAGCCGTCCGCGCGGCGAAGGACTTCGGGATCGAGACGCTGGTGATTTCCGGTGGTGTCGCGGCGAACTCGCGCCTGTCGGAGCTCGCGCGCGAACGCTGCGCCGAGGCGGGGATCGAGCTGCGCGTGCCCCGGCCACGACTGTGCACCGACAACGGGGCGATGATCGCCGCGCTGGGGGCGCACGTCGTCGCGGCCGGCGCACCTCGGTCCTCTTTGGACATCTCGGCGAATCCCGCGCTGCCGGTGGACGTCATCTCGCTCTAGGGGCGCGCGAGCACCACGTCGTCCAGCTTCACGAACGCCGCGCGGTGTCCGAACTGGATCTGCACGTACTTGGTCTCGCCACGCACGACCACGTGTTGCGTCGCGTCGAAGGTGGTGGCCCAGTAGTACTCCGAGTCCAGCGTCGGCCCTGCCACGTACTTGTGGCCGGCGGGCAGCGAGTACTGCAGCGGCACGATGTCCTGCGGCGTGATGCCGTCCGGGTACGCCTCTGCCTCGGGATATGCCCGACCGTACACCGGAATCGACGCCACACCGGGCTTCGGGGTGACGACCTTGCCGAGTGCCGGTTGCGCGGTGGGGGCGCCCGCCGGGTTGTGGAACCAGCCGACCTGTCCCAGGAACCAGATCGCGGTCCAGTCGCCACGCACCTCCGCGACCGCGTACCGCTGCCCGGCCGACACCCGGCTGCCGACATCGGAAACGCCCATTGTGGACGGTGACCCGTCGGGGTGCAGGCCGGGATCGGGCAGCAGCGGCGCGTCCGCACGTGGTTCGCTGCGCAGGATGACCGCCGACGAGCCACGCAAAGTGCAGGCGGTACCGGCGGATTCGCAGCCGGTGAACGCCGGCCGGTTCGACGCGAAGTCAGGGTTGATCATGACCAGCCCGGTCGCCCGCGTCGCCCACGACCTCAGCGGCGCGCCCATCAGCTCGAAATAGTGCGCCCAGTCCCAGTACGGGCCCGGATCCCAGTGCATGCCCGCGACGGTGGCGGGTGTCGTGCCGGGAACGTTGTCGTGGCCCAGAATGTGGTCGCGATCGAGCGGAATCCCGTACTTGTCCGCAAGGTATCGCACCAGTTTCGCGGACGTCCGGTACATCGCCTCGGTGTACCAGGTGCCCTGCGCGCCGAAGCCCTCGTGCTCGACGCCGATCGATTTCGCGTTGACGTACCAGTTTCCGGCGTGCCAGCCGACGTCCTTGGTCAGGATGTGCTGCGCGATGTGCCCGTCGGTCGAGCGCAGCGTGTAGTGCCACGCCAGGTATGTCGGGTCCTGCACGAGCCCGAGCGCGGCGTCGTAGGTGCACTCGGTGTCGTGGATGACGATGTGCGTGATCTTCTGGCTGCCCGGCCGTTCCGCTTTGTCGTGATTGCCGTAGCCGCCCTCGATCTCCTGATACGGCGCGGGAATCCACTCGGCCGAGACGTCGGACGGCGCCTCCACGTCGCCGCGCTGCCCGGCGGGCAGGTCCAGCGACCGGAGCTGGGTGCGCCGCGGCGTGACTTCCGGCTGGGCGTCCAGCCGCACGGCCTGCCCGTCGTCGGTCACCCGGCTCACGCCGCTGGCGATCGTGCCGAACACCTCGTCCGCGAAGAAGGCCGCGCCGGTGGCGTCCGAGGCGCCGCTGTACCGGGCCACCGCGCCGTACCAGTCCGCGGGATCGCTGCTGCTGACGCTGAGTTCTCGTTGGTACTGCGCCAAAATCGCCGCGCCGCCGCGGATGTTCTGCACCGGATCGGTGCGCAGCGACTCGGGCGTGGCCTTGGTCAGCTCGGCCGCGAGATCGAGGGTCTGCAACGACGGGACCGGCGCGGCGGCCTCCGGTGCCCTGGCGGCCAGCGCCTTGCGCGCCGCGTCACCGCGCGGGTCCTCGGTGCCCTTGTCGTGGTGGCTGCCGCCGCCCGCGACCGTGCGCAGGTCGGTGAGGTGCATCGGGCCGAACCCGGCGCCGGTGCTCGGGGTGCCCCCGTTGTAGTCCCAGCGCGATTTGAGGTAGGACACGGCCAGTAGCACGGGTTCGGGCACGCCGAACTCCTTGGCCGCGGCGGCGAACGCACGCTGCCGCGGCCCTCCGGCGGTGTCGGCAAGTGCCAGGCCCGGTGTCGTGACGGTCAAGCCCGCTGTTCCGGCTGCCATCGCGCGCAGGGCGTTGCGACGGGTGAACGGATTCATGAAGTCTCCTCGCGTGCGTACGACGGGAGAAACCTACACAGCGCGCGCGATCTTGGGTACGTTCTTTCGTCAGATTCGGTACAGCTGGGTATCCCGATCGGGTAAGGCGAAGCTCGCGGCGGTCTCCGCGGCCGCGCCGGGCCGGCGGACGTAGGGCAGGATCCGGTAGTCGGCGCGCACTTCCGAGGGCGTGATCCTGGCGCGGACGTAGCCTCGCCGGTTCTTGTAGAACTTCATGTGCGGGTTCTCCGTGAGCTGGGTCCGCGCCGGATCCTCGTCGCCGTCACCCTCGGAACTGATAGAGGTGGTGATCAGCTCGACCCCTTTCGCGAGCTCGGCCGCGTAGTGCCGGTGTACGTCGCCGGTGAGCACGACGGCGTTGCGCACGGGCGCGAGTGCCGAGACGACCCGCTCCCGGTTGGCGACGTAGCCGTCCCAGGCGTCGGTGTTGTAGCCCCGCGCCGGGCCTTCGACGCGGTCCATTTCGGCGAACACGACCTGCTGGCCGATCAGGTCCCAGCGCGCCACGCTCTGACGGAGCCCGTCGGCGAGCCAGCGTTCCTGCTCGGCGCCGATCATCGTGCGTTCGGGCCGGAACCGCTCGTCGCAGCCGACGACGATGCCGTCCCGGCAGGCCTGATCGTCGCGGTACTGGCGGGTGTCGAGCATGTGGAACGTGGCCAGCTCGCCCCAGTACAACCGGCGGTACAGCCGCCGGGCGCGCAATGGCATGTTCTCGTAGTACGCCTGGAGGGCCGCCACGCGCCGCTGGTGGAACACGGGGTTCGCCGTCCAGTCGTTCTGGACCTCGTGATCGTCGGGGACGACGATCCACGGCGCGGTCGCGTGCGCGAGCTGGAGATCGGGATCGGTCTTGTACAGGGCATGGCGGAGGCGGTACTCCGCGAGCGTCCTCGGTTCGGGGCCGGGCACCTCGCGGACATCGCCCCTTTCGTTCGCGGTCTCGTACACGTAGTCGCCGAGGTGCAGCACGAGCTCCGGTTCGTCCTCGGCGAGGCGGCGGTAGGCGGTGAAGTAGCCGTGGCCGTAGTTCGCGCACGAGGCGAAACACAGGGTCAGCTCGCCGAGACTGCCGCGTTCCGGCGCGGTGCGAGTGCGGCCGATGGGGGAGAACGAGTCGCCGGCGCGGAAACGGTAGAAGTACTCGGTGCCCGGCCGCAGCCCGTCGGCCTCGACGTGCACGCTGTGCCCCTGTTCCGGTGCCGCCCGGACCCGGCCGTCCCGGACGATCCTCGTGAACCGCTCGTCCTCGGCGATCTGGTACCCGACCTCGACGGCACGGTCCGGCATCCCGCCGCGACCGTCCCCGGCCAGCGGATCGGTCGCGAGCCGCGTCCACAACACGACGCCCGTCGGCCACGGATCACCGGACGCGACGCCGAGCGTGAACACGTCCGGCGCGCGCGGCCCGCAGCCCGCGGCCAGCACGGCGGCGCCGAGCAGGACCGATCTCCTGGTCAGGTCAGCCGACCGGCTGTGGTTCTCCGCGTTCGTCGAACGCCTGCCGCGCGGCGAGGATCTCGTCGACATGCTGCTCCGCCCATCCGCCGAGGCCGTGGACCAGATCGCCGACCTCCGTGCCCAGCCGCGTCAGGGCGTACTCGACGCGCGGCGGGACGGTGGGGTAGACGGTGCGGCTCACCAGTCCGTCGCGTTCGAGACCGCGCAGGGTCTGCGTGAGCATTTTCTGCGTGACGCCCTGGAGCTGCCTGCGCATCTCGTTGAACCGCATCGGCCCGTCGTGGTGGCGTAGCGCGGCCAGCACGAGCAGCGTCCACTTGTTCGCGAGTGCGGTGAGCACCGTCCGGGCCGGACAGGCGTGCAGGTACGACTGGACGGTATCCATGAGGTACCTGGATATCAAAAAGGTGCCTTCTTCACAACGGGTACCGCCCGGTTCCAGGATGATCACATGCGAGCGATCACGGTGCGGGCCTTCGGCGGCCCTGAAGTGCTGGAATTCGGTGACGTCGAGGAGCCCGAGCCCGGCCCGGGGGAGGTGCTGGTCCGGGTGCGGGCGGCCGGGGTCAATCCCGCCGACTGGAAGGTGCGCTCGGGTGAGCTGGGCGTGCTGGGCCCGGCGCCGCTGCGGCTGGGCTACGACTTCTCGGGCGAGGCCGAGGGGCGTGAGGTGTTCGGCATGTGGCTGACGAAATGGGGCGCCTACGCCGAATATGTCGCGGTACCAAGGGAAGCGCTGGCGCCGAAGCCGCCGAGCCTCGATCACGTGCACGCGGCGGCGATGCCGACCGCGGCGCTCACCGCGTCACAGGCGCTGGCGGACGTCGCCGGCAAGCGGGTGCTGATCCACGCCGCGGCCGGCGGGGTCGGCCACATCGCGGTGCAGATCGCGAAGGCCCGCGGCGCGCACGTCCTCGGAACCGCCCGCGCGGCGAACCACGATTTCCTGCGCGAACTCGGCGCGGACGAACTGATCGACTACTCGGCCGTGGACTTCACCGAAGCCGTGCGGGACGTCGACCTCGTGTACGACCTGGTCGGCGGCTCGTACGGCAAACGGTCACTGGAGGTGCTCGCGCCCGGTGGGATTCTGCTTGACGCACAAGGAAACGACGCCGAGGGCGACCCGCGGTACCGGCGGTTCTACGTTCGGTCCTCCGGCGAGGACCTGGTGCGGCTCACCGAACTGGTCGAGTCGGGGCGGCTGCGCGTGCACGTCCAGGAAACCCTGCCACTGGCCGACGCCGAAAAGGCGCACGAGCTGAGTGAAAGTGGCCGCGTGCGGGGAAAAATCGTGCTGACGGTGTGAAAGAGAGGGCCCCGGTCGACGCTGACCGGGGCCCTCGGGCAAGGAAAGTTATTCGGTCAGCACTTCGCGCAGCACCCGCATCCGGCGCCGGTGCACGAGCTGCAGCAGTTGCATCCACCCATCGGAAGCCACCATTCCCTTCAGACTGGTTCGTCCCGGGCCGTCTTCGAACCTAAAGGCGGGAAGATCGTGAGGTAACCGCCCATCGAGTGAGATGGCCGTATCGCGATGTGACTATCGGTCGTCGTCGCGCAGCAGTGCGGGCACGCGGTTGTCGACCAGCTTGAACAACACCGCGAACACGATCGCGATCACCACCACGACGAGCGCGTTGAACAGCGCCCGGCCGAAGCCGAGGTCGACCACGTCGAGGAACGGGTACGGGTACCAGTCGGTGAAGGCGCCCTGGGTGAAGATGTAGGCGAGCCACACGACGGGCCAGGCGAACGCGCCCGCGACGGTGCCCCAGGTGATCCGGCGGCGCGGCCCGAAGACCAGCCAGGCGAGGATCATCGCCCACGGGGAGATGTAGTGGAAGCCGACCGTCGCGGCCAGTGCCGCGCCGGTCAGGTGCACCATCGGGGCGAGCACGATGTCGTACACGACGCCGGTGATGAGGATGCCGAGCAGCGCGTCGAGGCGCACCACCCGCCAGATCCGCCCGTCGGCCGCGGGCCGCAGCGCGAGCACGAACGCGGTGGCGAGGACGAGCAGATTGCTCTCGATGGTGAAGTAGCTGAACAGTCGCCACAGCCGCACCCCCAGGCTGAGGCTCTCGCCCGAGTCCCCGGAGTTCGCGTCGGTCCCGCCGGTGACGAGCAGCGCGATCTGGATGACGAGCGAGACCACGACGACCGCCGCGATCAGCCCGTGGCACACCCGCGACACGGCGACGGCACTCGACGGGCGAGCGGTAGTGGTGGTGACGGCGTCCATGCGTTCCTCCCCGAAGGTAAGGTAGCCCGGACTGGCCCGTCTTCGCTGGTCGGTGACCACCTCCGGCAGCGGTGCACCGGCGACGATCCACGACGAGACCGCCGCAATTCACTCGGCTGAGCTCGGCTCGTTCTGCGTTCGATTCTCGGGCAGGGGTAGTGGCGCAGCGGTCTCATCCCGGCGTGGGTGCCTGCCCATCGCCCTCTCGGTTCTCCTGATGCTCCACTGTGCTCCGTCCACAGTGGCTAATCGCGGTTCAGTGCCTTGATGAGCAGGTGTCCGGCGAGGGCGTAGACGAGTGCGGCAAGGCCGTAGTTCATGATCACGCCGAGCAGTGCGTCGTCCGGGGTGAACACATCGCCAAGGCCGAGGACGAAGGTCTTGGCCAGCATGTAGACGGTTTGGACGAAACCGTTGTGCTGATTGGCATCCAGGACGACGAACACCACGTGCAAGGTGAAGATCGCGATGACTACCGCGACGATCACGCGAATGATCCTCGCAAGCGTGTCCGCTCCTTGTCCGCGGCGGCGTTGCTGGTAGTCGCCTTGAGGTGGCTGGTAGTAGGGATCCGCGGCCTGCGGCCGGGGGGCGCGGTCGTGATGAGGCCCGTAACTCATGGCCGGGAAGTCTGACAACCTGATTGGAAAAAAACAACAGCCGGTCGTAACCGGTCGAGTGCGTTGACATGCGTACAAGGATTCTGAGCACGCGTAAGGGATTTCCGGCGTCGATCATCCCGGGAGGGCCGACGGCGAGTACGCACCGAATTCGGGCCCGGCGTTCCGGAGATCAGCTCCGTTTTCAGCTGGTCGTCACCGAGGTCGGGCAAAGGGGACGGCGAGGAGCGGTGTCTCTGGCTGGGCAGCGCGTCTGGGCACCATGTGCTGAGGTAGACACGGCGTCTGCGCTGGTCGAAAGCGACCCTGGTTGCGCGGCTAGCACTCGCATGGCTAGAAGGCCGCTCGTTTCCTGCTCACAGTCGGTGATCGGGAATTCCGCAGGCTGGCGGGGATTTTTCTTGCCAGGCAACGAGAAGCGGGAGTTGCCGAAGTTCTGAGGTCTGGTGCTGTCTGTGACTGTTTCCGGCGGTTCGGTGGTGTCCGCGGAACACTCGCGGAACAAGCCCGGAACGCGGACGTGCCCCCGGACCTGCGATTTCGCCGGGGGCACGTCCACCATAGCGTGGTCAGTCGAGGCCGCCGTCCAGGAAGCCTTCGATCCGCCGGTTCGCGATGTCGCGGGTCCCGTGGACGAACCGGGCGTAGACCTTCGCGAGCATCGTCACGGTGTGCCCGGCCCGCTCCGCCACGTCGGGCAGCGGCACACCCGCCGCGATCCACGCCGAGACGGCCGCGTGACGCAGGTCATAGGGCCGTTCGGCCAGCACCGACCGGACGAGGTTCGGCGGGAGCCCCAGCGGCCGGGCGCGCCGCCAGACGTCGGTGTACGACGCGTTGCTGACCGGCCGGCCATCCTGTCCTCGGAACAGCCGCCCGTCCGGCCCCAGCCCCTCATGCTCGATGTGCTCGGACAGGATGCGCACGAGCGCCGGAGGAATGGGGACCGTCCGCGTGTGCTCCGCCGCCCGGTGCTTGAGCGATCGGACCTGGTAGGTCTGCCCGTCATCGCTGTACCGGGCAGCCGACCGCCCGAGCGAGTTGGGCAGGACCAGCTCACCCCACCCCTTGTCCGGCAGCTTGCAGTGCACGTCAGCGAGGAACCGCGCTTCGCCGGGCCGGAGACCGGCGTAGTACAGCGTCGCGAAGAACGGCCGCCAGGACGCGTTCCGCCCGCGCGGCCGGGCGTAGGTGACGGCCGAAAGCAGCTCGCTCGCCTGCACCGGGTTCACCACGACGCGCGGATCAACGGCCTGAACCTCTCCGAACTTGATCAACCGCAGACCGGAGAACGGGTTGTCGCCGAGGTACCCGCGATCCACTGCGAAGGACAGAGCTTGAGTCAGAGCGCCCTTCCTCGTGTCCACGGTGTTGGTTGCCGCGCGTGAGCCGTCGAGGTTCACCTTCAATGCCCGGCCCACCTCTGCGACCGCCCCGGCATCCGCGAGTTCCGCCACCCGTCGGGAGAGCCCTTCGACCTGGTCAGCAACCTGCCGCAGGTGAGCGTCAAGCTCGACCTTCGCCCCGTCGACGGGCAGCAGGAAGGCCGTCAGCACTCGCCGGACCTCCGCCGGTTCGGCGTCCGGCTGATCGGTCAGGAAGGCCTGTACTGCCACTGCCAGGCTGTCCACGAGCCGTCCGCGCGAGTTCGGTGCCAGGTCCGGCCAGGCGTGGTTCAGGTACTCCCGAGCCACCCCGAGGAGCGTGGGCGAGTGCTCCTCCCGGTACATCGACTCCGGTAGTCCGCTTTCGATGTCGAAGGCCTCACCCCTGTTCATCGCCTGCTGCAACTTGGACAGGTACGCCTTCGCCAGCGTCTTCGTTGCGAACCACTCGGAATGCTCTTTACCTGCGGTGATCCACCGGGCACCGTACGGCCGCGGACGCTTCTTGCCCGTCTTGGGGTTCGGCGGCATGGTCTTGATCTCCCACAACCGCACCTGGAAAGTCTTCCTCATGCGGCACGCTCCTGACGCCCTTCGAGCCAGGCGAGCAGCCGCTTCAACGGGAACCGGAGATGGCCGTTCGGAAGCTTGATCGCCGGGGGAGCGGCGTTGATCTCCCGCCACTCGTACAGGGTGTCCCGGCTGATCCCCAGGAACTCGCACAGCTCCGGGGTGCTCAACAGCTTGTCGAGGTTGGTCACGTTGTCGCTCATGGTTCTTCCCCCAGTTCCTAGGCCGCCAGTGGAGTTGCCGAAGTTTCTGGATCACCTGGTGGTGGCCCTGCCGCGAGTAGTGCGCGGTCGTACTCGGCCTTCCAGGTGATCCGTTCCGCGATGGCTCGCATGAGCAGGTGTGCGCGGGGTGGTGCGTCACGGTCGCCGGGCTGGACCTTGCGCCAGATCAGCCGCGACGTGTCCTCCTCCGGCTTCACGATCCCGACCCCGGCGAGCATGTCCCGCACGAACGCTTTCCGATCCGCCTTGTGGTCCGTGAGGGACTTGCCCGACCACTTACGGGAGACGAGCACTCGCCGGCCAGGCAAGCCGAGTGTGGTCCGGCGGTGCGCCCGTCCCTTGCAGTGCCCCGGAGTCATCCGGCTGGAGGCTCCGAGCGGCTGCACCCCGTAGAGCAGCCACACCGCACACCTAGGCGAACACGGAGTGATCGCCAGTTCCGCGTGAAGCCGGTCGTGGTGCTCCCGCTGCCTCGCACTGGTCGCCTCGACCACCTCGCCGGTGCTCTTGGTGAGGTATTTGGTGAGGTAGCCGATGTGGCGTCCGGCTTCTTCGGTGCCGCCGAGGATGCCCTTGGAGTGCACCTGCCGCCCAAAGGTCACCACGTGGGCGGGTTCCTCGACCTCCTCCACCGCCTCTTCCCACGGCGTCAACGGCTCGTGCTTCTCCGGATCCACAAACCCCTTGATTCGCGCGTCCCACACGGGTAACCGGTCCCCGCCGTAGATCGGTTGGTCGTGGTTGGGCCACCAGACCTGGTGGTAGGTGGCTTCGGTGACCTGCCGCAGCACCTCGTGCGGAATCGACCCCCGCAACGCCGCGTGCAGGTGCGGGGCGGTGCGCTTCTGGGGTTCGACGGTGGCGAAGTACTGGACGTCCCAGCCGACGACGCGGCGGAGGTTCTGCCACCACCGATCCACCAGCGAGGCGAAGTGCACCGCGTCCCGCGCCGCCCGCCGGTAGTCGTAGGTCGCCATGTCGACCGGGGTGCCGTCCTCTCGCACCCGGCCGTAGGTGTCGCAGGTCAGCGTGACGAACATGGAGGGCCGGAATTTCCCGGCGTACTCCCGGCCCACGGTGGTTTTGGCGACCTTCTTCCGGGGCAGGTTCGGTGCGTCCTGCCGCCGTTTGGTCGACCGCTTCACCGGCCGCTTCGAGGGCAGGTCCGGTGAGGGCAGGCGGCCGCGCATGCCGAGTTGCCGAAGTTCTTCATCGACCCCGCGGATCTCGTCACGCAGTTCGTCGGCTTGGCCCTCTTCCCCGTGCTCGACCGCCTCCCGGTACCGCGTGACCAGATCGGCGCGGAACTCCATCAACTCCTTCTGCTCGACCGTGGGCGGGGCCGGCGTGAAGTCCGGTTCCTCCGTGAGGTGCCAGCCCTCCCGGCACTGCGCCATCCGCAAAGCCTTCGCCTTCTTTGCACACGGCCCGCAGACACTCTCCACGGTCGATCCGCAGGGCACGGCGACGTAGCGGAGTTCGCCGGTGTCGGGGTCGCCGACCTCCATCGTGAACGGCCGCACGCACACCCCGTGCTTCTCCGCCGTGGCCTTCATGACCTCGGTCGACAGCGGCAGCCGCATCCGCTCAGCACGAGTGCTCACGCGGCCACCTCCCGCCGTGCCCAGCCGTGCAGGGTGGCCAGTTCGACGTCCTGCTCCCCCCCGCGCGGCAGGTCCGGGAACACCGCCCGCTCGTACCGCACGGCACCCCAGACGTGCACCGGAACTCCGGTCGCCATCCGGCCGACCACGGTCAGATGCACGGACGGGGCATCCTCGAGTCGGGTGGCGGTCACGGTCACTCCGTTGAGGGTGCGAGCCCAGCTCAGCAGCGCGGAGGCGAGCCCGTCCAAGCCGACCTCGTGCAGGTGCACGGCGACGGGTTCCCGCCAGGTCGTGCACTCCACCGACACTGGCGAGGGCACCGCATGCCGGGCGAGGTGGTCCCGCAGCGCATCGAGGTAGGGCAACACGTCATGGGTGCTCATGCCGCCGCACCCCCAATCGAAGCAATGCGACCGGTGACGAACGCTTCCAGCGCCTTCACGGTGTCGTCGGGCACCCATCCAGCCCGGACGCGGAGGGGTTCGCGCA
>Ga0164243_10007340_pt1 | contig 16469 bp, 11 predicted proteins | sample OricompcompostOP_FD_108781 | JGI IMG/M metagenome (GOLD analysis project Ga0164243, IMG submission 108781) | Organic Plus compost microbial communities from Emeryville, California, USA - Original compost - Organic plus compost (OP) | ecosystem: Engineered > Solid waste > Mixed feedstock >...
AGCAGGTCGGCGCCCCACAGCACCAGCGCCAGCTTGCCGAACTCGCTGGGCTGGAGCTGGAAACTGCCGCCGAGCGAGAGCCAGTTCTGGTTGCCGTTGACCGCGACTCCTATCCCCGGCACCTGCACCAGGGCCATCAGGAACACGGCCACCGCGAGGATGGGGTAGGCGAGCGCCCGGTGCAGCTTCACCGGCATCCGGGACGCCACCAGCAGCAGCACGGCCCCGATCACGGCGGCCAGCAGCTGCTTGCGGAAGAAGTACGAACCCGGCAGCGACATCTGCAGCGCCGTGATCTGGGAGGCCGAGTAGACCATCACCAGACCCAGCACGGTGATCAGCAGACTGCCGCCGAGGATGACGTAGTACGCGGTCAGCGGCCGGTCCCAGGCCCTGCGCGCCCGGGTCACCAGCGTGGTCAGGGGGTTCTCACGCGGGGGGCGGGGCACGACGGGGCGCCGGGCGGCCCGCTGGACGGGCGGCCGGCCCGTACGGCTACTGGACATCACGACCTCCGCGGTACGCCGGCCAACAGGTTACGGACGGTCCCACGCGTCCCTCCCAAGGTCGCCCGGCGCCGGGGCGGCCGGGGTCAGGCGCCGAGCTCGCGCACCGCCTGGGCGAACGCGTCACCGCGCTTGTTGTAGTTGGCGAACATGTCCATCGAGGCGCAGGCCGGGGCGAGCAGCACCGTGTCACCGGGGCGTGCCAGCCGCCGCGCCTCCTGGACGGCCTGGAGCATCGCCCCAGTGTCGGTCCGCCCGAGGTCCACCACGGGGACTTCCGGGGCGTGTCGCGCCAGGGCTTCGCGGATCAGGGCGCGGTCCCGGCCGATCAGCACGGCGCCGCGCAGCCGCCCGGCGGCCCCGGCGACGAGTTCGTCGAAGGTGGCGCCCTTGGCGAGCCCGCCGGCGATCCAGACGACGGAGTCGTACGCGGCCAACGAGGCCTGCGCGGCATGCGTGTTGGTGGCCTTGGAGTCGTCCACGTAGGCCACGCCGTCCACGTCCGCCACGTGCGCGATGCGGTGGGCGTCCGGGGTGAAGTTCCGCAGCCCCTCCCGCACGGCGGCCGCGGGCACCCCGTAGGCGCGCGCGAGGGCCGCCGCGGCAAGGGCGTTGGCGATGTTGTGCGGGGCGGCCGGCTTCACGTCGGCGACCTCGGCGAGCTCCTGGGCGTTCTTCTGCCGGTTCTCCACAAAGGCGCGGTCGACCAGGAGGCCCTCGACGACGCCGAGTTGGGAGGGACCGGGGGTGCCGAGGGTGAAGCCGACCGCGCGGCAGCCCTCCTCGACGTCGGCCTCGCGGACGAGGTCCTCGGTGGCCTTGTCGGCCACGTTGTAGACGCAGGCGACGCGGTTGCCCTCGTAGATGCGGCCCTTGTCCTTGGCGTACGCCTCCATGGAGCCGTGCCAGTCGAGGTGGTCGGGCGCCAGGTTGAGGACGGCGGCGGAGTGGGCGCGCAGCGAGGGCGCCCAGTGGAGCTGGTAACTGGACAGCTCCACGGCGAGCACGTCGTACTCCTCGTCGCCGAGGACCGCGTCGAGCAGGGAGACGCCGATGTTGCCGACGGCGGCGGTGCGCAGGCCGGCCGCCTCCAGAATGGAGGCGAGCATCTGCACGGTGGTGGTCTTGCCGTTGGTGCCGGTGACCGCGAGCCAGTCGGCCGCGCCCGGCTTCCTGAGCCGCCAGGCGAGTTCGACGTCGCCCCACACCGGCACCCCGGCCGCGTCCGCCGCCGCGAAGAGCGGGTGGTCCGGCCTCCAGCCGGGGGCGGTGACGATCAGCTCGGTGCCTTCGGGAAGGCCCGCGGCGGAGCCGCTGTCAGGTGCCGTGCCGTCCCCGAGGCGGACGGTGACGCCGAGCGCCTCCAGTTCCGCGGCCTGCTCGCGGGCCCGGGCGTCGTCGCCGTCGTTGATGACGGTGACCTTCGCGCCGAGTCCGTGGAGCACCTTGGCCGCCGGGACGCCGGAGACGCCCAGTCCCGCGACGGTGACGTGCTTGCCCTGCCAGTCGGTCACTTGTCCGCTGCCCATCCCGCATAGAAGAGGCCGAGTCCGACGATCACACAGATGCCCTGGATGATCCAGAAGCGGACCACCACAAGGACTTCGGACCAGCCTTTGAGTTCGAAGTGATGCTGGAGCGGCGCCATCCGGAAGACCCGCTTTCCGGTGAGCCGGAACGAGCCGACCTGGATGACCACCGACATCGTGATGAGGACGAACAGGCCGCCGAGGATGGCGAGCAGCAGCTCGGTGCGGGAGCAGATCGCGAGACCCGCGAGCACGCCGCCGAGCGCCAGCGAACCGGTGTCGCCCATGAAGATCTTGGCCGGGGAGGTGTTCCACCACAGGAAGCCCAGGCAGGAACCCATGAGCGCGGACGCCACGACGGCGAGGTCCAGCGGGTCGCGCACCTCGTAGCAGGCGCCCGGGTTGGTCAGCGTCTCGCCGTTGGCGCAGGACTCCTGGAACTGCCAGACGCCGATGAAGGTGTAGGCGCCGAAGACGAGCACGGAGGCGCCGGTCGCGAGGCCGTCCAGACCGTCGGTGAGGTTCACGCCGTTCGACATCGCGAGGATCATGAACAGCGCCCAGATCACGAACAGCACCGGGCCGATGGTCCAGCCGAAGTCCGTGATGAACGACAGCTTCGTGGAGGCGGGGGTCTGCCCGCGGGAGTCCGCGAACTGCAGGGACAGCACCGCGAAGGCGACGCCGACGATCAGCTGGCCGGCCATCTTCGCCTTGGCCCGCAGGCCCAGCGAACGCCGCTTGACGATCTTGATGTAGTCGTCGAGGAAGCCGACGAGGCCCATGCCGACCATCAGGCCCAGCACCAGCACGCCGGAGTACCGCGGCGACTCGCCGCTGATCACCTTGGAGAGGAAGTAGGCGGCGACCGTCGACAGGATGAAGGCGATGCCGCCCATCGTCGGCGTACCGCGCTTGCTGGCGTGCTCGCGCGGGCCGTCGTCGCGGATGTACTGCCCGTATCCCTTGCGGGCGAGCAGCTTGATCAGCAGCGGCGTGCCGATCAGCGTCAGGAAGAGGCCAATGACTCCTGCGAACAGGACCTGATTCATCATCGGGCGGCGACCTCACCCTCGGCACCGGTCTCGAGCAGCGCCTGCGCCACGCTCTCGAGCCCGACCGAACGGGACGCCTTCACGAGTACGACATCCCCCGGGCGCAATTCGCTGCGCAACAGGTCGACCGCCGCCTGTGCGTCGGACACGTGCACCGACTCCTCACCCCACGAACCCTCGTTATATGCGCCCAGTTGCAGCCAGGCGGCTTCCCTGCCCCCGACCGCGACGAGCTTGCTGACGTTGAGCCGGACGGCGAGCCGTCCGACCGCGTCGTGCTCGGCGAGCGCCTCGTCCCCGAGCTCGGCCATCTTGCCGAGCACCGCCCACGTACGGCGCCCCTTGCCCATGGCCGCCAGCGCACGCAGCGCGGCCTTCATGGACTCGGGGTTCGCGTTGTAGGCGTCGTTGACGACCGTCACGCCGTCCGGTCGCTCGGTGACCTCCATGCGCCAGCGGGAGAGGGAGCCCGCCTCGGAGAGCGCGCGGGCGATCTCGTCTGCGGACATGCCCAACTCGTGGGCGACGGCGGCCGCGGCGAGCGCGTTCGACACGTGATGCTCACCGTACAGGCGCATGGTCACATCGCTTGCACCGGAGGGTGTGTGAAGCCTGAAGGAAGGCTGTCCGCTGTCCGTGAGTCGCACGTTCTCGGCGGAGACGTCCGCTTCGCCGGACTCTCCGAAAAAGATCACCTTCGCCTTCGTACGGGAGGCCATGGCGCGGACGTAGGGGTCGTCCGCGTTGAGGATCGCGACGCCCCCCTCCTCGGCCGGCGGCAGCGACTCGACGAGCTCGCCCTTGGCCTCGGCGATCTGCTCGCGGCCGCCGAACTCGCCGATGTGCGCGGAGCCGACGTTCAGCACCATGCCGATCCTCGGCGGGGTCAGTCCGGTGAGGTAGCGGATGTGGCCGATGCCCCGCGCCCCCATCTCCAGCACGAGGAACCGCGTCTCCTCGGTGGCGGTGAGCGCGGTCAGCGGCAGCCCGATCTCGTTGTTGTGGGAGCCGGGCGTGAAGACGGTGGGGGCCTTGCCGCTCAGCACCTGGGCGACGAGGTCCTTGGTGCTGGTCTTGCCGGCCGACCCGGTGAGGGCGACAAGGGTGGCGCCGAGCCGGGCGACGACGTGCCGGGCGAGGGCCCCGAGGGCGGCCTGGACGTCCTCCACGACGATCGCGGGCACCCCGACCGGCCGGGAGGCGAGCACGGCCACCGCGCCCGCCTCGACGACCTGGGCCGCGAAGTCGTGGCCGTCCACGCGCTCGCCGACGAAGGCGACGAAGAGGCTGCCCGGACCCGCCTCCCGCGAGTCCCGGACCACCTCGCCGGTGACCAGGACGGAGGGGTCCGGTATGTCGTGCGTCTGCCCGCCGACGACTTCTGCGATCTCGGCGAGGGAGAGGGCGATCACAAGTTCATCCCTGGGTCTTCTTGATGGCTTCGCGAAGCACCTGGCGGTCGTCGAACGGACGCACCACCCCGGCGATGTCCTGTCCCAGCTCGTGGCCCTTGCCGGCGACCAGCACCGTGTCGCCGGGCTCGGCCCGGGCGACGGCGGCGGCGATCGCGGCGGCACGGTCCTCGAAGACCTGGACCTCGCCGCGCTGGTGGGCGGGCACCGAGGCCGCGCCCTGGAGCATCGCGGCGAGGATCGCCAGCGGGTCCTCGGAGCGGGGGTTGTCGGAGGTCAGTACGGCGGTGTCGGCGAGCCGCGCGGCGGCCGCGCCCATCGGCTCCCGCTTGGTGACGTCACGGTCGCCGCCGCAGCCGAGCACGACGTGCACCCGGCCCTCGGTGACCTTGCGCAGGGCGCGCAGCACCGACTCCACGGCGTCCGTCTTGTGGGCGTAGTCCACGACCGCCAGGTACGGCTGGCCCTCGTCGACGCGCTCCAGGCGGCCGGGCACGCCCGGCACGGCGGCGACGCCGTCGGCGGCGGCCTGCGGGTCGAGTCCGGCGGCGGCCAGCGCGACGATCGCGGCCAGGGAGTTGGCCACGTTGAACGGGCCGGGCAGCGGGGCGCGGGCGGTGATCCGCTCGTCCTTGGGCCCGACCACGGTGAACGTCGAGTCCAGCGGGCCGACGTGGACGTCCTCGGCGCGCCAGTCGGCGTCCGGGTGCCCCTCGGCGGAGTAGGTGACGACCGGGACGCCGGCCTCCTTGACCAGGCGGCGGCCGTACTCGTCGTCCACGTTGACCACGCCGAGCCGGCTGCGGGCGGGCGTGAACAGCTGCGCCTTGGCCTGGAAGTAGTCCTCCATCCCGGAGTGGAACTCCATGTGCTCCGGGCTGAGGTTGGTGAAGACGGCGATGTCGAAGACGCAGCCGTCGACCCGGCCGAGGACCAGGGCGTGGCTGGAGACCTCCATGGCCACGGCCTCGGTGCCGCGCTCGCGCATGACCGCGAACAGCGCCTGGAGGTCGGTGGCCTCGGGTGTGGTTCGCTCGGACTTGATGCGCTCGTCGCCGATGCGCATCTCGACCGTGCCGATCAGTCCCGTGGAGCGGACGGTCCGCAGACCGCCCTCGACGAGGTAGGCGGTGGTGGTCTTGCCGGAGGTGCCGGTGATGCCGATCTGCAGCAGATCGCGACCGGGGTGGCCGTAGATGGTGGCCGCCAGTTCGCCCATCTTCGCCCGCGGGTCGTCCACCACCAGGGCGGGCAGCCCGGTCGCGGCGACGCGTTCGGCGCCGGCCGGGTCGGTGAGCACCGCGGCGGCCCCGAGGCCGGCGGCCTGGGTGACGAAGTCCGCGCCGTGGACGCGGGCGCCCGGGAGCGCGGCGTACAGGTCGCCGGGCCGGACGGCGCGCGAGTCGTGGGTGATGCCCGTGACCTCGGCGGCCTGCGCGGGTGCGGGGACACCCAGCTGACCGGCGAGTTCCGCGAGGGATGTGGCGGAGACCTGGTCCGGACGGGGCGGTCCCGGATATGTCACGGGTTGGCCCTTCTGGGTGGTTTGGGACTGATCAGCGTGTGGCACGGCGGTGAGCGTACCGGGCGTACCGCTCGGCGGGCCAAGCGAGGGGCCGCGGGGGCTCTGGTTCCCGGGGTCGGGGGTGATCGTTGTCACGAGGTGGTTCCTGGTGGCTCGGTGCTCGGTACGGGGTCAGGGCTTGAAGGTGACCGGCAGGGCGGCCGGGGCGGCTCCGGTGGGCGGGACCTGGAGGGTCTTCAGGGAGAACTCCATGACCTGCTTGAAGACGGGGCCGCAGATCTGGCCGCCGAAGTAGCTGCCCCGGGTGGCGTTCTGGATGACGCAGTAGACGGTGACCCGGGGCTTGTCGGCGGGTGCGAACCCGGCGAAGGACGAGGTGTAGCCGTGGTACTTGCCGGTGGCCGGATCCACGCGGTTCGCCGTACCGGTCTTGCCCGCCACCCGGTACCCCGGAATGCGCGCCTTGGTGCCGGTGCCCTCCTCGTCGTCGACGACCGACTCCAGCATCTGCGCGAGGGTCTTCGCCGTCTTCTGGCTCACCACCCGCTTCTTCTCGGGCTCGGGGGCCGGCGTGAAGCGCCCGTCGGGCCCCTTGGAGCCGCGGACGAGGGTGGGCTCGACGCGGACGCCGCCGTTGGCGATGGTCGAGTAGACGGAGGCGGCCTGCATCGCGTTGATGGACACGCCCTGGCCGAAAGGAATCGTGTACTGCTGCGAGGTGGACCACTGGTCCGGCGGGGCCAGGATGCCCTTGGTCTCGCCCGGGAAGCCCAGCCCGGTGTGGCTGCCGAGGCCGAACTTGCGCAGGTAGTCGTAAAGCACCTTGTTGGCCTGGGCCTGGGTCCTGCCAAGCTGGCCGGTGGCGAGGATGGTGCCGATGTTGCTGGACTTGGCGAGGACGCCGTTGAGCGTCAGGTACCAGGTCGGGTGGTCGATGTCGTCCTTGAACAGCCGGTCGCCGCGGTGCAGCCGGTTGGGCACCACGACATGGGTGCCGGGGGTGGCGGCGTTCTCCTCCAGCACGGCCGCCATGGACAGCACCTTGGCCGTGGAGCCCGGCTCGAAGGCGTCCTGGAGGGCCGCGTTGCCGAGGGTCCTGGGGTCGGCGGCGGACAGGTCGTTGGGGTCGAACCCGGGGGCGTTGGCCATGGCCAGGACCTCGCCGGTGCGGGTGTCCTGCACGATGACGTAGCCGCGGTCGGCCGCGGACTCCTCCACCTGCTGGGTGATGGCGTTCTGCGCCGCCCACTGGATGTCGCGGTCGATGGTGAGCTCGATGTCGTCGCCGGGCACGGCCGGGGTCTCCGTGGAGCCCGCGGTGGGCACCAGACGCCCGCCGGACTGGGCGTAGCGGATCTTGCCCTCCTCGCCGGCCAGCCGGTCCTCCAGCTGGAGCTCGACGCCGCCGCTGCCCTTGCCCTCGGCGTTGACCCAGCCCAGTATCCCGGCGGCGAGCTCGTTGTTCGGGTACACGCGCTTGCTGGTGGGCACGGAGAAGACGCCGGCCAGCACGTTGACCGTCGACCTGTCGGTCTCGGACTTGGTGGCCAGGGCGGCCTTGAGGTCCTTGATCTGCTTCCAGACCTGCGGCGTCTGCCGCCCGGCCAGCTTCACGTAGCGCAGCGACGGGTTGTCCGGCCGCAGCTTGCGGACCAGGTCCTCCTGGTCGGCGCCGAGGATCGGGGCCAGCAGCGCCGCGGCCTGCTCGGGCCCGTCGTCGATCTTCAGCTCGTCCGGGGCGAACATCGTGGGGTCGGCGGTGATGTCGTAGGCGTCCTCGCTGGTGGCGAGGGCCACGCCGTTGCGGTCGGTGATCTCGCCGCGCTCGGCGGCCAGCACCTGGCCCACGTAGCGGTTGCGCTCGGCCTTGCCCGCGTAGGTGCTCGCGTCGACGGCCTGGACCTGCACCAGGCGGACGACGAAGGCGAGCATGACGAGGGTCAGGCCGACGCCGACCATGCGCAGCCGGGGGCGCGGGCTGCCCAGCCGGATGGTCTTCGGGGCCCCGGGGCGCGGTCCGCCGGGCCCGCGGACCGGGCGGGCGCCGGGGCCGGTGCGGCCGCGGGCGGCCGGACGGACGGGCCGGGCGGGTCCGGGCACCCTGCGGCGGGGCGGTTGCCTGTCGGACACTTCCGTCACCTGCCGGGGGTCGGGGCGTGCGGGGAACGGGGCGCGGACTGCGGCGACGGCGGGGCCGTCGCCGTGGCCAGCGCCTCGGGCGCGAGGACCAGGGGCGCGCGGACGGCGGAGGCCGGGCTGGGCACGCCCTTGACCTTGCCGTCGGGGTCGAGGAAGGCGGGGTCGCCGCCGGGCACCATGCCGAGCTCGCGGGCGCGGCGCTGGAGGGCGTCGGGGGCGGAGTAGCCGTCGATGTCGCGCTGCAGGGCCTGCTCCTCGTCCGTGAGTTCCTTGGTCTCCCGCTGGAGGTCGTCGAGGCGGAAGGCGCCCTCACTGAGCGCGGAGTTCAGCACCAGCAGGCCGATGAGACCGCCGCCGAGGAGCAGGACCACGAGCAGCACGAACGGGGTGCGGGCCGCCTGGGCGCGGCCGGTGGGCAGCAGGTGCGCGAGCCGGGCCGCCCTCCCCCGCAGCTCGGGCCGCCCCTTCAGTTCGGGTTTCCTGGTCACTCACGCTCCCCTGGGTCCGCTCGTCCCGCCCGTCCGCCCGGCCGGCGCCCGTCGCGGGGCCGGCCCGTGCCTCACCGGAGCCGCCTCACCCGACGTCCTCCCGGATGCGCTCCGCGCCGCGCAGCCGCGCGGGGGCCGCGCGGCGGTTCTCGGCGATCTCCTCCTCGGTGGGAAGTTCGGCACCGCGCGTGAGCAGCTTGAGCCGCGGCTGGTACTGCTCGGGGACGACCGGCAGGCCGGGCGGGGCGGTGGTGGCGGCGCCCGCCGCGAACACCTGCTTGACCAGCCGGTCCTCCAGCGAGTGGTACGACAGCACGGCGATGCGGCCGCCGACGTCCAGGGACTTCACGGCCGCGGGGACGGCGCGCTCCAGCACCGACAGCTCGCCGTTGACCTCGATCCGCAGGGCCTGGAAGGTGCGCTTGGCCGGGTTGCCGCCGGTGCGCTTGGCGGCCTGCGGCAGGGCGTCGCGGATCAGTTCGACCAGGCGGGCGCTGGTGGTGAAGGGCTCCTTCTCGCGCTCGCGGACGACGGCGGACACGATCCGCTTGGCCTGCTTCTCCTCGCCGTAGGCGCGCAGGATGCGGACCAGCTCGCCGGGCGGGTAGGTGTTGAGGACCTCGGCGGCGCTGACGCCGGTCGTCTGGTCCATCCGCATGTCGAGGGGGGCGTCCTGGGCGTAGGCGAAGCCGCGGCCGGCCTCGTCGAGCTGCATCGAGGACACCCCGAGGTCGAACAGGACGCCCTGGACGCGCGGGATGCCGAGGCGGCCGAGGACGTCGGGGAGCTCGTCGTAGACGGCGTGCACCAGGGTGGCCCGGTCGCCGTAGGGGGCGAGCCGCTCGCCGGACAGGCGCAGCGCCTCCTTGTCGCGGTCCAGGGCGACGAGCCGGGCCTCGGGGAAGCGGGCGAGCAGCGCCTCGCTGTGGCCGCCGAGGCCGAGCGTGCAGTCGACGACCACGGCGCCGGGCCGCTCCAGGGCGGGCGCCAGCAGGTCCAGGCACCGCTGGAGCATCACCGGGACGTGTCGACTCTCGCTCAAGGGGCCCTCTCAGATCCGGCGTGACGCTCACGCACCGCCGGTTCCCCGCCCTCCCCGGTGAGGGGGCGGCCGGCGCCGGAGGCGTCGGCCGGGCGGCGGCGGGAGAAGGCCGAGCCGTACGTACGCGCCGCGCACGCGGGAGATCCCCTGGTCGGCGCCGGGGGATCCGGGGAAGTCACTGCAGCGGGCAGTCTCACCTCCCGCTTCGCGTCACTTTAGTCCACGGTCCGGCCCGGTCAATCAACCGGACTGCGCGTCGCGGCCCGCGCGGGTCAAGAGGCGGATCGGGCACATCACCCGTAGGCAGGGGGTCACACCACTCCTGTGGGTTACCTCACACCAAGCGCCGCTGACGTTCTTTGTCCCCTCTCACAACGGGCTCGACGCCCCGGTGACCAGTACCGTCAGGAGTATGACGACTTCTGCATCCGCGCCCGCAGGTTCCGGAAACGCCGTCCCGGGCACCGTGACCGACCGTCTGATCGAAGCCAACGAGCGCTACGCCGCCGCGTTCACCGACCCGGGCATGGACGCGCGTCCGGTGCTCCACGTCGCCGTGGTCGCCTGCATGGACGCCCGCCTCGACCTGCACGACGCGCTCGGCCTGTCACTGGGCGACTGTCACACCATCCGCAACGCCGGCGGCGTGGTCACGGACGACGTGATCCGCTCCCTCACCATCAGCCAGCGGGCGCTGGGCACCCGCAGCGTCGTCCTCATCCACCACACCAACTGCGGTCTCGAGTCCCTCACCGAGGAATTCCGGCACGAGCTCGAGATGGAGGTGGGACAGCGTCCGGCGTGGGCCGTCGAGGCCTTCCGGGACGTGGACCAGGACGTCCGCCAGTCGATGCAGCGGGTGCGGACCTCGCCGTTCCTGCTGCACACCGACGACGTGCGCGGATTCGTCTTCGACGTGAAGACGGGTCTGCTGCGCGAGGTCGACCCCGCCTGACCCGGCCGCCCGCTGGGGCCGGCCCCACCCCGGAGAGCCGTCGAACGTCGTAAGAGCTGACATATCGCTGTCAGTTGTCCACAGTCGAGTGACACGAATCGGTAACGGCAGCAAGAATGCGGAAGTGGTGTCCCGCGGAACTTTCCCCGCGTGGCGCCCGTGATTCGGGGTGGGCCGGTCCGCTGGGCACGGGATCGGCCGGCACATTTTGGGGAACCCCCCGCTCATCGCCGAGCGCGGGAAAGGCCGAGGAGGGCCGGGTGACGACCTATGACGATCGTGCAAGCCATGGGGGCGCCCCCGACCGGGCATACGGGGCGGTCGGGGAGGACCTGACCGCCGTCGTGGAGCGCGTGCGCGGTTCGGTGGAAGGCGTGATCGAGGGGAAGCCCGAGGTCGTACGGCTCTCGCTGACCGTGCTGCTCGCCGAGGGACATCTGCTCATCGAGGACGTCCCGGGCGTCGGCAAGACGATGCTGGCGAAGGCCCTGGCACGGTCGATCGACTGCTCGGTGCGCCGTATCCAGTTCACACCGGACCTGCTGCCCTCGGACATCACCGGTGTGTCCATCTGGGACCAGCAGCGCCGTGACTTCGAGTTCAAGCCGGGCGCGATCTTCGCGCAGATCGTCATCGGCGACGAGATCAACCGCGCCTCGCCGAAGACGCAGTCCGCGCTGCTGGAGTCGATGGAGGAGCGCCAGGTCACCATCGACGGCAAGACCTACGAACTGCCCAGCCCGTTCATGGTGGTGGCGACGCAGAACCCGGTCGAGATGGAGGGCACCTACCCGCTGCCGGAGGCCCAGCGCGACCGCTTCATGGCCCGTGTCTCGGTCGGCTACCCGAGCGCGGAGGCCGAGCTGCAGATGCTCGACGTGCACGGCGGGGTCTCCCCGCTGGAGGACCTCCAGCCGGTGGCGCACGCGCACGAGATCGTGAAGCTCGTCGAGGCGGTCCGCGGCGTGTACGTGGCCGAGCCGATCCGGCGGTACGCGGTCGACCTGGTCGCCGCCACCCGTACGCACCCCGACCTGAGACTCGGCGCGTCGCCGCGTGCGACGCTGCATCTGCTGCGGGCCACCAAGGCGGCGGCGGCCCTGGCGGGCCGTGACTACGCCCTGCCGGACGACGTGCAGGCGCTCGCCGTCGCCGTGCTCGCCCACCGTCTGCTGCCCACCGCGCAGGCCCAGCTCAACCGCCGCACCGCCGAGCAGGTGGTGCAGGAGATCCTGCAGCGCACCACGGTGCCCGCGGCGGCCGGCCGGCCCGCCGGGTTCGGCCTGGGCCGCGGAGGCTACGGCCAGCAGCCGCCCCGGAGGCTGTGATGAGCACCGCCGGCGCGGTCCACGCCGACGACGACCGGGGCGACCGGAGCGGGCTGAGGACCGCCCTGGCGGGGCTCACCACCCGGGGGCGCTCCTTCCTGGCGGCCGGCATCGCGGCCGCGATCTGCGCGTACGTGCTCGGGCAGAGCGACCTGCTGCGGGTCGGCCTGCTGCTGGCGGTGCTGCCGCTGGTGTGCGCGGCCGTCCTCTACCGCACCCGCTACCGGGTCGCGGGCAGCCGCCGCCTCTCCCCCGGCCGGGTGCCGGCGGGGTCCGAGGCGCGCGTGCACCTGCGCATGGACAACGTCTCCCGGATGCCCACGGGCCTGCTGATGCTCCAGGACCGGGTGCCCTACGTGCTCGGCCCGCGCCCGCGGTTCGTGCTGGACCGGATGGAGGCGGGCGGGCGCCGTGAGGTGTCCTACCGGGTCCGCTCCGACCTGCGCGGCCGCTACCCGCTGGGCCCGCTCCAGCTGCGGCTGTCCGACCCGTTCGGGATGTGCGAGCTGAACCGCTCGTTCTCCTCGTACGACACGCTGACGGTGACGCCCCGGGTGGAGGCGCTGCCGCCGGTGCGGCTGAGCGGGGAGTCCAAGGGGTACGGCGACGGGCTGCAGCGCTCGCTGGCGCTGGCCGGCGAGGACGACGTGATCCCCCGCGGCTACCGCTACGGCGACGACCTGCGCCGCGTCCACTGGCGCTCCACCGCCCGCTACGGCGAGCTGATGGTGCGCCGCGAGGAGCAGCCGCAGCGCGCCCGCTGCACGGTGCTGCTGGACACCCGTGCCATCGCCTACGAGGGCGCCGGACCGGACTCGGCGTTCGAGTGGGCGGTGTCGGGCGCGGCCTCGGTGCTGGTGCACATGCTGGAGCGGGGCTTCTCGGTGCGGCTGCTGACGGACACCGGTGACTCGGTGCCGGGGGAGGGCGCCGAGGGCTTCTCCGGGGTGCACCAGGAGTCGGCGGACGCGGCCGGGCTGATGATGGACATGCTGGCCGTGGTGGACCACTCCGACGAGGAGGGCCTGTCCCGCGCCTACGACGTGATGCGGTCCGGCAGCGAGGGGCTGCTGGTGGCGTTCCTCGGCGACCTGGACGACGAGCAGGCCGCGGTGCTGGCCCGGATGCGGCAGCGCAGCGGGGGCGCCGTCGCGTTCCTGCTGGACAGCGACGACTGGCTGGGGGAGCCGTCCGACGTGCCCGGACCCGGGGAACGGCCGGCCGAGGAGCATCTGCGGATGCTGCGCGAGTCGGGCTGGACGGCCGTGGCGGTGGAGCGGGGCGCCTCGCTGGAGCGGTTGTGGCGGCAGGCGGACCGTGAGCGCTCGGGCCTGGTGGCGGCCGGCGGTGGGGAGGGATCGTGATCAGCTCACTGGCCAGGCTCACGGTGCGCGCGTGGGCGGCCACCCTGCTCGCGGCCTGCGCCTTGCTGCCGCTGGTGGAGTCGACCATGTGGATCCTTCAGGCGGCGCTGCTGCTGGGCGTGCAGGCGGGCGTGGGCGCGGCGGCGCGGCGGGTGCCGCTGGCGCGGCCGCTGACGGTGGCGGCGCAGGTCGTCGTCACGCTGATGCTGCTCACGCTGATGTTCGCGCGGGAGCAGGCCGTCGCCGGGCTGATACCCGGCCCGGACGCGCTGCGCTTCTTCGGGCAGCTCCTCGAGCAGGGCGGCCAGGACGTCAACCGGTACGCGATACCGGCGCCGCTGAGCGACGGCATCCGGCTGATGCTGGTCGGCGGGGTGCTGGTCATCGGGCTGCTGGTGGACACGCTCGCGGTGACGTTCCGCAGCGCGGCCCCGGCCGGGCTGCCGCTGCTCGCCCTGTACTCGGTGGCCGCGGGCCTGACGGACAACGGCATCGAGTGGCTGTGGTTCCTGCTGGCCGCGGCCGGCTATCTGCTGCTGCTGCTCTCCGAGGGCCGGGACCGGCTGTCGCAGTGGGGCCGGGTGTTCGCCGGGCCGCCCCGCGGCCGGAGCCGGGAGACGCCCGGCGGGCCGGCGCCCGCCCGGTTCGGTCACCGGATCGGGGCGGTGGCGCTGGGCATCGCCCTGGTGGTGCCGCTGGCGCTGCCCGCGATGGACGGCGGCCTGCTCGGCCCGGACGGCCGGGGCGTGGGCGCGGGCGTCGGCGGGGGCGGCACGATCTCCGCGGTGAACCCGCTGGTGTCGCTGCGCGACTCGCTGAAGAACGACGACGACCGCGCGGTGTTCTCGGTGCGCACCGAGATGGAGAACACCTCGGACCTGTATCTGCGCATCGTGTCCCTGGACGACTTCGACGGCACCACGTGGAAGCCGTCGAAGCGGGCGATCACCCAGGTGCCCGAGGGCTTCCCGGCCCCGCCGGGACTGGGCCCGGACGTGGAGTTCACCGAGGTCGGCACGTCGGTCTCGGTCGCGAACTGGTACGGCCAGACGTGGCTGCCGATGCCGTATCCGCCGAGCCGGGTGAGCGTGCGGGGCGACTGGCGGTACGAGCCGGTCGGCATGACGCTGGTCGGCGACCACGGGCAGAACACGCGCGGGCTGACGTACGAGGTGCGCAGCCTGGACGTGCGGCCCACGGCGGAGCAGCTGGCCAAGGCCCCGGAGCCGCCGGCCGATCTGCTGCGTGAGTACACCGAACTGCCCGACTCGCTGCCCTCCGTGGTGGCCGAGACCGCCCGTGACGTGACGGACGGCGCGAAGAGCGACTACGACCGCGCGGTGATGCTGCAGGACTACTTCACGCTGGGCGGGAACTTCCAGTACGACACCCAGGTCGAGGTCGGCAGCGGCGCGCAGGCGATCGCCCGCTTCCTGAAGGAAAAGCGGGGCTTCTGCGTCCACTACTCGTTCGCGATGGCGTCCATGGCGCGGTCGCTGGGCATTCCGGCGCGGATCGCGGTGGGCTTCGCGCCCGGGACCCCGCAGGCCGACGGCACGGTGTCGGTCGCGATGCGGGACGCGCACGCCTGGCCCGAGCTGTACTTCGAGGGTGTGGGCTGGACGCGGTTCGAGCCGACACCGACGCGGGGCTCGACGCCGGACTACACCGTGCCGGACGTCCAGGACAACGGTCCTGCGGATCCGGCCCGGCCGTCGCAGGCCGCGCCGGCCGACCCGTCGGCGCAGCCGTCGCAGAGCACCGACTGCCGGGCGGACGGCAGCGACCCGGGCTCCTGCGAGAGCGAGTCGCCCGAGGCGGCCCTGGCGGCGGGCGGCGACGGCCCGAAGTGGCACGTGGTGCTGCTGTGGGCGCTGGCCGGGCTGCTGGTGCTGGCTCTGCCGCTGTCGCCGATGCTGTGGCGGACGCGGATGCGGGCGGTCCGGCTGGACGGCCGCGGTCGCGGCCGCGCGGAGGAGGACGTCGCTCCGCGGGTGCTGGCCGCCTGGGAGGAGCTGACGGACACCGCCTGGGACCACGGGATCCTCCCCGACGAGTCGCTGACCCCGCGGGGGGCGGCCGACCGCATCGTGCGGACGGGCGAGCTGGAGGGGGAGGCCGCGGCCTCCGTGCGGAGGCTGGCGGGGGCGGTGGAGCAGGTGCTGTACGCGCCTCGGCCTCGGCCGGTCGTGGGGCTGGCGGAGGACGTGCGGCTGGCCGCCGGGGGGTTGCGGGACTCGGCGTCCCGGGCGAGGCGTCTGCGGGCGCTGCTTGTGCCTCGGTCGGCCGTGCGGGTGGTGTGGACGGCGTCCGACCGCTGGGCGTCCCTCCGGGACCGCGTGATCGCCCTCCGCCCGGACTGGCACCTGCCTACGCGCCAGCGCGGCTGAGGTCGGACGGCGGCGAGCAGACGGCCACCGGCCGCTCGCGCAGTTCCCCGCGCCCCTGAAGGGGCGCGGGGAACTGCGCGAACAACCACAACGCACCCGCAGGGCCAACTCACGGGTACGAACCCACCCCAGGGGCGCGGGGAACTGCGCGAAGTACTCGCCACGCACCCGCAGGAACCCGCAGGGACGACTCAGGGGTGCCCACCCGTACCGGTGAACACCCCTGAACCGAAATCTTCGTGGGCCTCAGTGACCGCCCTGCTCGTCACGCCTCCGCTGCCACCGCTCCTCGATGCGGTCCATCATCGAGCGCCGAGCTCTCCCCTGCCGGCCCGCCCGCGGAGCCGCCCCCGCGGCCCCAGCGGCCTGCTCACCCGGCTTCGGCGCCTTGCGCCACCCGGTCACCGCCAGTACCGCGCACCCCAGCATCACGAGGAAGCCCACGACGCTGAGCCACACCTGCTGGGCGACCATACCGGCCATGAGGAGCGCAATACCTACGAGGAAGCCCGCGACCGCCTGGTAGACCCGTCGCCGGGTGTACGTACGCAGCCCGCTTCCCTCGAGCGCCGTCGCGAACTTGGGATCTTCGGCGTACAGCGCTCGCTCCATTTGCTCGAGCATGCGCTGCTCGTGCTCCGAGAGCGGCACGGAGTCCTCCTCATCGTGCAGTCGCCGGGGCGACCCGGGGGGTCCCTTCAGGATAGGCAGGGAATCGCCCCCGTGAAACCCGCCC
>Ga0164243_10007341_pt1 | contig 16468 bp, 14 predicted proteins | sample OricompcompostOP_FD_108781 | JGI IMG/M metagenome (GOLD analysis project Ga0164243, IMG submission 108781) | Organic Plus compost microbial communities from Emeryville, California, USA - Original compost - Organic plus compost (OP) | ecosystem: Engineered > Solid waste > Mixed feedstock >...
CGGCCCGGCTCGTGCTGCCGTTGCAGGTCCTCCTCGCGGTAACGGCGGCAGTTCCGGTGCCAGTTGAGGATGCCGGCGATCCAGTTCCGCAGCTCGTCGACGTAGCCGTCCAGCGCCCGGCGCTGCTCCTCGCCGAGCCCCAAGTCGTCGCAGAGCACCGGGAGTTCGTGTTCGATCAGGTGCTGGAACTGGGCCATGCGGGAGCGCATCAGGTCGTCCACGACGGCGAGGCCCGCCGCGTAGTCGCAGTCGAAGAAGTTCTGCACGACGAGGACGCAGTTGTGCACCTCGCCCTCGTACTCGATCTCCTTCTGGTACGAGAACACGTCGTTGAGCAGGCACGCGTAGTCGGCCGCCGCGTTCTCCAGCGACTGCATGGCGTCGCTGCGCCGCAGCTCCGGCGGCAGCAGCGAGCCGTGCGCGAGCCGGCACAGGTTCATCGTCAGATCCGAGCCGAAGGTCAGCCGCCGCATCTCGATGTAGTCGACCGGGTCGGGGACGCGGTTCTGCGCCTGGTTGGCCAGCTCCCACAGCCAGCTGTCGGTCATCTCCTCGACGGACGCACGGAACGCACGGCGGTCGTCCGGCGGCATCGGGCCCGCGGTGCGCGCCCACAGGTCGGCCAGCCCGCGTTCGAGGGCGTTGGCCGGCTCGGGCGGAGGCGTGCCGTCGAGCGGCATGAACGCGGGCAGCCGCTCGGTGGCCGCGCGGGCGCCCGCCAGGTCGCGGGTGCGGCCGTAGACCGCCGGATAGTAGTCGTCGCCGTAGGTGCCCCAGGCCAACCAGCCGGAGGCCAGGTCGAGTTCGTCCGGCGCGGCGTCCGGGGCGAGGCCGGCCGCGCACAGCGGAAAGTCGAAGTCGCGCAGCAGCTCCTCGTCCCACACGTGCGAGTGCGGCAGCCCGGGCTGCGGCCGGAGGACGCCCGTACGGTGCGCCCAGTCGACGAGGTTCTCGCGCGCGGCGCCGAGGTGCGGGCTGAGCCGCAGCGTGAACGGCACGTCGAAGTCCGGCAGCCGGGACGGCCCGACGTGCTGGTACGGGACGTGCGTGAAGCGGCGGACCCGCGCCGTCTCCGCCCGCGCCGTCGTGCGGGGCGCGCCAGCGGGAACCCCGGACCCGGCTCCCCGTGCCAGCTCCCGCACCAGCCGCGCCGCGGCCGAGCCCAGCCCGGTCGAGTCCAGCCCGGTCGGGCCCCGCGGTACGCCGCCCGCCGGAGCCTCGTCTTCCGCAGCCGCCGGTCCCGAACTCCCGTCCTCCGCCGCGCCGTTCATGTAGCGGCTGGAGCGCATGTGCCACTCGTGCCCGCCCGACTGCCAGTCCTGCAGGCCCTTCACGTACGCGAGCACACCCGCCGACTCCCGCGGCGTCAGGCCGTGTTCGGCGAACAGCGGCTCCAACTCGGTGCGGACCGTGTCCTCGAACTGCTGGAGCCGCGAGGTCAGCAGATCGTTGCTCGCCTCGGCCGCCTCCTGCGTACCGCAGCCGAGGAACGTCTCCAGCACCAGCACGCAGTTGCTGTTCTCGCCCTCCTCCTCGATCTCCCGCTGGTACGAGAACAAGTCGTTGCGGATGTGCACGCCGTCCGCGAACGTGTCCCGCAGCACCCGCATCGGGCGCGAGTCCGCGATCGCCGCCGGCACCTCCGCGCCCACCGCGTACTCCACGAGCCCAGCCGACCACGGCGCGCCGCCCACCTTGCGCCGCATCTCCACGAACTCCACGGGATTCGGGACGCGTTGGGCGCTGATGTTGGACAGCTCCCACAGCGACGAGTCGAGCAGATTCGCGGTGGCCTCGGCGAACCGCCGCCGCCAGTCCGCCGACATGTCCGGCGTCGTACGGGCCCACAGGTCCGCCAGCCCGGCCTCCACCGGATTGGTCGGCTCCGGCGTCGCCGCTCCCGGCTCCAGCGGCATGAACGCCGGCAGCCGGTCCAGGTACGCCTTGCCGCCCTCCCGGTCCTGCGGCCGCTTGAAGACCTCCAGGAAGTGGTCGTCGAAGAAGAAGACCCACACGTACCAGTCGGTCACGAGCGACAACTGCCGCCCGCTCGCGTCGGGATGGGTGTAGGCGCACAGCAGCGCGTAGTCGTGTACGTCCAGGTCGTGCTCGTCCCAGATCCCGGAGCCCTCCAGCATCCCCTTCTCGCGTGCCCACGCCTTCGAGTGCGCCCGCGCCTCGTCCACGTGCGGGTTCAGCCGCGCGGGATGCGGCATGTAGAAGTCCGGCAGGGTAAACGGCTGTGTCACTGGTGCCCGGCCTTTCTCAACGGGCGGCTCCCGCAAGCGCGTTGGGCCGCCCTTCGCAAACGCTGTACCACCCGGTCGGGCCCAGCACTACCCGAGGCCCCGAGGCGCTATCCGGACACCAACAACAGTCATATGAACGGGAGTTGGAGTCGCAGCGGGTGCCGTACACTGCCCCGCCGCGGTGCGCGCCGCGCGTACCGGAACGGGCCCGCGGCCCGGGTCCCGCCGCCGGAAGCTCCTGGTACGGCCCGATTTGCGCACACAGCTTCCGCAACTACAGTGCGAACGATGCCCCACGCCACACCACCCCCAGGTCAGGCAGTGCTTCCAGGGTTTCCCGGGCGGACCGCACGGAGGGTCCCATGATTCCGGGAGCGGACCGGGGCCGTACCGCAGAAGCGGGCTCGGCCACCACGAACGGGCACCGCGGCAGCGCCACGGCCCACGCCGGAGACCGCACCGCGGAAGGCGGCACCGGAACCTCCGCCGCCCGCGCCGACGTTGCGCCCGCCGCGCACGGCCCGCCGCACTCGGCCCGCGACTCCCGGCAGCACGGACGCCACCGCGAAGCCTTCTTCGACAACGCCAAGTACCTGGCCATCGTCCTCGTCGCCATGGGCCACTTCTGGGAGCCGCTGCTGCCCGACTCCCGTACCGTGTCCGCCCTTTACGCCTTCGTCTACACCTTCCACATGCCGGCGTTCACGCTCGTCTCCGGCTACTTCTCGCGCAGCTTCGAGGCCCGCCCGGACCAGCTCAAGCGGCTGATCACCGGCGTCGCCCTGCCGTACGCCGTGTTCCAGACCGCGTACGTGCTCTTCAAACGCTGGGCGGACGGCGACCCCGGGCAGTCGCTCGACCCGCTCGACCCGATCTTCCTCACCTGGTTCCTGGCCGCGCTGTTCATCTGGCGGCTGACCGCCCCGATGTGGAAGCTGCTGCGCCGGCCGGTACCCGTCGCGCTCGCCGTCGCCGCCCTCGCCTCACTCGACTCCGGCATCGGCGACGACCTCGACCTCCAACGCGTGCTCCAGTTCCTGCCGTTCTTCGTCGTCGGACTCTGCCTGCGCCGCGAGCACTTCGAGCTGCTGCACCGGCGGGCCGTACGGATCGCCGCGGTGCCGGTCGCGCTCGCCGCGCTCGCCGTCGCCTACTGGTCCACGCCGCACATGACCCACGTGTGGCTCTACCACCGCGACAGCGCCCAGCAGTTGGGGGCGCCCTGGTGGACCGGAGCCGTCATGACGCTCGCCCTGTTCGGCTGCTCGATGCTGCTGACGGGCTGCTTCCTCGCGTGGGTCCCGCGCCGCCGCACCTGGTTCACACCGCTCGGCGCCGGCACGCTCTACGGCTACCTGCTGCACGGCTTCCTGGAGAAAGGGCCGCTGTACCGAGGGTGGTTCGACGCGGACTGGCTGCACACGCCCTGGGGCGAGACCGCCGTCACGCTGTTCGCCGCGGCCGCCGTCACCGCGCTGTGCACCCCGCCCGTACGCCGCGTCTTCCGGTTCGTGCTGGAGCCGCGGATGGACTGGGTGTTCCGGTGCGAACCGCCGGCGGCGGCGCGGCACCGCGCCCGCGCGGGCGGCCGCAGCCGACCGGTCTCCGCGGCCGCGGGCCGGTGCGGCGGCGGCCCGTGATGACGCGGAGGAGGCTGCGCCCGGTGCCGCCTGCCCGGTAGGCTTTCCGTGTGATCTTCAAGCGAATCGGAAACGGGCGGCCGTACCCCGACCATGGCCGGGAGAACACCCGCCAGTGGGCGGACGTGGCTCCGCGCCCGGTGCGCCTGGACCAGCTCGTGACCACCAAGGGCCAACTCGACCTGGAAACCCTGCTCGCCGAGGACTCGACCTTCTACGGCGACCTGTTCGCCCACGTCGTGAAGTGGGGCGGCGACCTGTACCTGGAGGACGGGCTGCACCGCGCCGTGCGCGCCGCGCTCCAGCAGCGCCAGGTGCTGCACGCGCGCGTGCTGGAGCTGGACTGACGGCACGGGCGGCCGGTCCGCACCCTGCCCGCACCCCCGCCTTCGCCCCGGGGCTACCGTGAAGACCGCGCCGGCGCAAGGCCGTTGGGTCTTTCGGGGCGGCTCGCGTAATAGTCACTGATCTTCCAGTAGGCAGCGTCCGTGGGGCGCACTACCCTGCGGCCATGAGCATGCTGACTCCCCCCGGCATGGGCGGCAAATACCGCATCACGGGCAAGCGTTACCCGCGCCTGCGCCGTCCTCGTCGTCGAAACCGGTACGTCGTGGTCTCCGGCGCCACCTTCTTCGCCCTGAGCCTGACGGCTTGGGGAGCGCTCGAACTCGTCGAAGCCTTCTCCGGCGGTACGAGCAACGCCGCGGCCGGCACTCCGCGGCAGTCCGGGCACGGCGGCTCCGACTGCGCCGCCGACGCGAAAGAGGGCCACGCGGCGGCGGGCGACGCCGCGCAGCACACGAAAGGAGGCAAGGGCGGCGACGGATCCGGAACGGCCGCGGACTCCGCGAGCGCCGACCCGGGCGGCGGCCTCGCCGCGGGCCTGCCGGCGCCCCGCACCATCACCGTCAACGTGCTGAACGCCACCGACCGCTCCGGACTGGCCAAGTCCACCGCGAAGGTGCTGAAGAAGCGCGGCTTCAAGATCGGCAAAGTCACCAACGCGCCCGCCGAGTTGGACAAGAAGGTCAAGTCCGCGGGCCTGCTGCGCGCCGGCACCGGCAAGCAGCCGACCCAGCGGCTCAAGGTGCTCGGCACCCAACTCAAGGGCGCCGCCCGGCGTTACGACGAGCGCAACAGCAGCGACATCGACCTCGTACTCGGGGACAAGTTCAAGAAGCTGGACGGGGAGAAGGACGCCGCGGCGGCGCTGACCTCCCTCGGCGAACCGGCCGCGTCCAGCTCCCACCCCGCTTCGCACTGCCGCCACTGACGGGTCCGGCGGGCCGCGCACCGGTCCGGGCCCCGGCGGTACGCCGCCCCGCGGGTCCCGGCGCCTGCCGGCACCGCCCAAGTCCCGTACGCGGCACGCGAGTACGGCAGGTGCGCGCGGCTGATGCGCACGGCCGGCGCGTGCGGGCTCGCGGGTGCGGCCGACCGCGCCCGCAGGCGGTCCGTACTCAGCCGGGGGGCTCAGCCCGGAGTGCCGTACATCCGGTCGCCCGCGTCGCCCAGGCCCGGCACGATGAAGCCGCGCTCGTCCAGGCTCTCGTCCACCGCCGCGGTCACCACCGTGACGGGCGCGCCCGCCAGTTCACGCTCCATCGCCGCGACGCCCTCGGGCGCGGCCAGCAGACACAGCGCCGTCACATCGTCCGCACCCCGCCGGATCAGCTCCCGGATGGCGGCGACCAGCGTGCCGCCCGTCGCGAGCATCGGATCGAGTACGTACACCTGGCGGCCGGAGAGATCGTCCGGCATGCGGTTCGCGTACGTGGACGCCTGCAGGGTGTGCTCGTCGCGGATCATGCCGAGGAAGCCGACCTCGGCCGGCGGCAGCAGCCGCACCATGCCCTCCAGCATGCCCAGCCCGGCCCGCAGGATCGGCACTACCAGCGGCCGCGGCCGGGACAGCCGCACTCCCGTCGTCTCCGTCACGGGCGTGCGGATGCCGACCTGCTCGGTGCGCACGTCGCGCGTCGCCTCGTACGCGAGCAGGGTCACCAACTCGTCGGCGAGACGCCGGAATGTGGGGGAGTCGGTGCGCTCGTCGCGCAGGGTGGTCAGTTTGTGGGCCACCAGCGGGTGGTCGACGACGTGGATGCGCATGGTCCGACAGTAGCCGACCCCGCAACACCGCCTCGCAGGGGCGCCGGACCGCTGCACGAGGCCCCAACTCCCGTATGTGCCAGTCGAGTTGGCTGTTCGTATCGGCTCCCGTCAGCCGCGGCAGGGGTGTTGAACACCGGCAGGGATGGACGGAAACGACGCGGATGCGTACGTTCCGCGGGCGTCGGGCGTCGCTCTCCTCGTACGCCTCTTTCGTCACAGCCCGGTTCACCGAGCGCAGTCGCAGGTCAGAAAGAGGGTACGCTGCGTCGCAGTTCGCGCCGCCCGCGCCGAGAAACGGGCAGACACCCGCCCGACGCACTGCAGAAGACCCTCCGCACAGCCCGGGTTTCTGCCACGATTCCCGTGAGGCGGGGGTGCGATCCTCGTCAGCAGCCATCGGGCACCTGAAGAAACCAGTGGGAGAGTCACGGTGTATTTCGCCGCACTGCTCGCGCGCACCGAAGACGGGTGGGAAGCGAGCGACACGGAGCTCGACGATGTGGAGACCCTCGCCGACCTGGCCGACCTGGCCCGGGAGGCCGCGACCGACGACGAGCCGGTGCTCGCCTGCATCGAGCAGGAGGGCGAGTGGTTCGGCGTCGTACGAGTGGACGGCGAAGACGACCCGCGCGTCTTCGTCTCGGACGCCGCCGCCGCCATGCGCAGCTCGTACGGAGAGATTCTGCTGTCGGACGAACTGCTCGGCCGCGAACCGGAAGACCCCGCCGCCCTCGACCAACTCGTCGACCTGGACGGCACGGAGGACGGAGAACCGGAGTCGGACGACGACGAGGACGACGGCGGCGCGGACGGCGAAGGCGCCGGCACGGCCGAGTCCGCGCCGGCCGGACCGCTGGGCGACGCCGGACTGCTCTCGGACCTCGGCATGGAAGACAAAGCCCTGATGTCCCTCACGCCCGAGGACGCGCTCAGCGAGATCGCGGACGCGCTGGGCTGCCCGGACGTACTGGAGGCGGTGCGGTAGGGCCGGCCGGAGCGGCCGGCGGACCGGGCCCGGCGGTGGCCCCTGCCAGAGCGGACGCACCGCCGGCCCCCGGGCCGCCCCGTAGCACACTGCACCGTATGACCGGCCCCGACTTCCCCGACTCCACCCCCGACCACGACCCCGTACGCGATCGCTGGCGCGCGCCCATGCGGCGCGCGCTGGACGAGGCAGCGGAAGCGCCGCGCACCGGAGACGTACCGGTCGGCGCGGTCGTGCTCGGCCCGGACGGCGAGCACGGCACCGTACTCGGACTCGGCCGCAACGCCCGCGAAGCGAACGGCGATCCCACCGCACACGCCGAACTCCTCGCCCTGCGCGCCGCCGCCCGCGCCCGCGGCGACGGCTGGCGACTGACCGGCTGCACCCTGCTCGTCACCCTCGAACCGTGCACGATGTGCGCCGGCGCCATCGTGCTCTCCCGCATCGCCCGTGTCGTCTACGGAGCGGTCGATCCGAAGGCGGGCGCGGCCGGTTCGCTCTGGGACGTCCTGCGCGACCGGCGCCTCAACCACCGCCCCGAAGTGATCCACGGCGTACTCGCCGACGAGTGCGCCCACCTCCTCACCACCTTCTTCCGCAGCCACCCGGATACCGATTTCGGCTGACGGGGACGAGTGGGCTACAGTTCCTCTCGGTAGCGTGTCCGAGCGGCCGAAGGAGCTCGCCTCGAAAGCGAGTGAGGGGCAACCCTCCGTGGGTTCAAATCCCACCGCTACCGCAGGTCAGAAGGGCCGAACCTCAACTGGGGTTCGGCCCTTCGGCGTTGGTCGTCTCAGTTTTCGTCTCAGTTGGGGCTGGGCGCGGCACGTGGTGTCGTCCGCTCTCTCGATCACCTGCCGCCGAAGAGGACGCTCAGCGTGTCCAACCCCCGTCGTGCGGCCTTGCGGTAGATGAGGGCGATCCCGATCACGTCGACCGCACTCGTGAGCGGTGCTGCGGCCGTCGACGGGAGACGCAGGAGCGCAATGCCCACAGCGGCCGCGCCTACGACTCCAGCGGTCAGTACGAGGCGCAGCAACTCGTGGTCTCGAACCGGGTCGAACCCTTCCAGCTGCTCCTCATCAAGCAGCGCTCCAACGTGCCCCTCCGCGCAACGCTCAGCGACAGTTACAAGCAACTCGCCCAGCCGGCGGAGCCCTTCGTCCGGGTCCGAGTTGATGTGGTTCGAAGCCGCTCGCAGAGCAGCAACGACCCGGCCGGCATGCGACTTCAACTCAGCCCGCTCATGCGGCGAGATAGCGACCAACCTGACGCATGTCAGCTTCCAAGCGCGACGAACCACGAGTTCCGCTACGTCGAGAGCCTTGGCCTGTTCCACCAACTCCCCGCGATACCGACGATCAGCACGGAGCGCCTGGCCGCAAGCAGCAGCCCGCCGTAGAAGAAAAGCCGTAGAGCGATTACGACGCTCAAGCTTCCACATGGGGAACCCGATCGTCGTCGACGGCGCGGTAGCCGGCAGCAGGCCGAGTAGCGGCCACAGCACACCTGCTGCACCGAGAAGCACCAGAACCGCACACACAGCGAGAGCGGCGAAGTCCTCTGGTCCGTTCAAGGCAGCGTGAGCTTCATGGAAGTGCGAGTATCCAAACTCGCGCATTAAATTTAAGTCGGCACGCAGAGCGTAATGAAGAGCGGGGAAGTCGAAAAAAATAGCGCCCACAAAGGGCCAGCCATCAGTGAACGCAAGGTGATAGTTATGACAAACCCAACCGACCATCGTGCGACAGCCTGTTGGCAGTATGGCGGGATGCCTTGCGGGCGCAGCTCAGACAGTCCGTAAATCACAGACCGCCAGTACCGCGTCCGAACACGGTGTGCCAACTCCCAGAGCAGCAGACGCAGAACGCGAACCATCTGAAAAGCCTGCCATTTTCGCCGCACTCCAGGTGTGCGCTTTTTGGAAGTTCCGCGAGCCACGACAGACCGCTGGGGCCGAACCTGCCGTCCGGCCCCAGCGATTCGTACTCGTCAGGTGTCCTCGGTCCTCTCCTGCCAGATCAGGACATCAACCTGCTCGGCAACGCTGTTCCGGACCGTGTCGATCATGTGCTGATACCTGGCAGCCATCGCAGTCGAAGACCATCCCATGAGGCCCATGACAGCCCGCTCCGGAACTCCCAGGATGAGCAGGACAGTTGCCGCCGTGTGGCGGGCGTCGTGGAGTCGGCCGTCCCGGACCTTCGCGTCACGCAGCAACTCCTTCCATTCGTCGTAGTCGACTCGGGGCGAGGTGCCTCGGCCCGTCTTGGTGGCGAAGAGCCAGCCCTCGTCGTGCCAGTCGCTTCCAGCCGCCATTCGTTCGGCATCTTGCTTCTCCTTGTGTTTGCGGAGAAGGTCCACGAGTTGGGGAGGCAGGCCCACAGCGCGGCGGCCGGCTACGGACTTTGTGTCGGCCGTCTCCGGGTTCGTGCGGCGCCGTTGGGGGCAGTAGCCTGCCTTCCGTCCGCACGCCTCCTGACAGCCGTGTGCGTAGCGCGGGCGTCGTCGGCTACGGCGGACCCAGAGGACCCCCTTGTCCAACTCCGCGTCCGACCACTTGAGTCCCAGCGCTTCCCCTTGGCGGAGACCGAGGGCCAACGCCACAGCCCAGCGGGCGGAGTTCCGTCGCCCCTCGGCAGCGTTGAGAATGCGCCGGACCTCTTCCACTGAGAAGGGCTTTACCTCTTCCTCGTTCACACGTGGTGCTTTGGCCAATCGCACGGGATTCGCCGAGAGATGGCCGCGGCGTACCGCTTCGTTGAGGGCGGTTCGGAACGTTCTGTGTGCCTGGTGGGCCGTGGCGGGCTTGCTGCCGTTGGCCTGCATCTTGGAGTAGAAGCGTTCGATGTGCTCGGGGCTGAGGCGGTCGAGGCGGTGGGCGCCCAACCCAGGGATGAGGTGCTTCCGCACCGCCACTCCGTAACCCACCATCGTGTTCTCACCGACCGCGTGCGGGGCGATGTTGTTGATCCAGTGGGTAAGCCAGCCTTCGACAGTCCACGCTCTGCCGGGCTTCCGTACTGCTTGGGCGTCGCGCTGCTTTTCCAGGTCCCTTACGGCTTTGGTGACTTCGGCTTTCGTCTTCCGTTCCACATGGCGCCGATCGGGCCGACCGTCGTCCCGCACGCCGACGGTCACTCGGCCGTGCCAGCGGCCGTTCTTGCTCTGGTAGATGGAGGAACGACCATTGGGCTGTCGGGTGCGCTTGCTGTCTCCCATGATCTCTCCTCTCAGGCCGCGGACTTGCTCGTACGGTTGGCCGAGGTCTTGCGGAGTCGTGCCACGTACTCGGGGATGGCATCGGCCGGCACTTTTCGCAGCCGTCCCACGGTCACCGACTCCAGCTCGCCTGAGCTGATGAGGCGGTAGCAGACGGTTCGCCCGATACCGAGCCGTCGCGCCGCCTCTTCGACGTTCAGGAGGGCCAGCGTCCAGTCCTCAGTGGAGGGAGCGCCCCGCTCAGCGGTCGACTCCCGGGCGCCGTGGACGAGTTGCACGATGCTCCCTTCGTCTCGCTCGGGTCGGGCCTCCGCCGCAGAAACCGCAGAAACCGCAGAAATACGCGAACTTGCGGGTTGACCTGCGGAGTTGGGGTTCGGCGGCTGGCTGCCGCAGAAATCGTGGGAAGTGCCGCAGAAATCAGCGGCGGCCGGGTCGGCTGGGTGGGTCCGGTCTGGGCGCTGGGATTTGTGCGGCGGTTCTGCGGGTTTTTGCGGCGGGTGGACCTCCCGGACTGTGGGGCGGTGTTGTTGCTGGTCGGCGGGGGTGTGGCTGGGTTTTTGCGGATTCTGCGGTTTCTGCGGCGCCCCGGTGGCGGGCACGGGGCGTGTGGCCGTGGTGGTGCTCATGCGTGGCCCTCCCGTACGTGGGGGTGGATGAGATACCGCGGGGCCGGCGGGCGGCCGCGCTTGCCGTTGCGGGGCGGGATGTGAGTGCGCAGGTAGCCGTGGTCTTCCAACAGGGCGACGACGGGCTCCAGTTCGGCGATGGTCGGGAACTCCGAGCGCGAGAGCTTCGCGAACAGGTCGCGCCGGGAGACGGTGTCCCAGCCGCCTGCCGCGAGTGCTTCGAGGACGGAGCGGGCCCGGACCTGGGCGGCGTCGGCCCCCATCAAGTCGAAGACCGTCAGGGCGTGTTCGGCGAAGTAGTCGCCGATGTCGATCGCGGCCTGCATGGTGGCCGCCTCGATCGGCGTGCCGTACCCGTCGCGCAGGTGCGTGGCCAGATGCAGCAGTCCCGCGATGCGGGCGGTGGTCCCTACGAGCTTTCCGGCCCACTTGCCGATGTGGCCCAACCTGCCGCCTTTGGCCCGCAGTTGGGGTTCGAGGCGCTGTTCGTAGGCGGCCAGGACCTCGTTCGCCGCCTGGGTGAGCGGCAGGATGACGGGGTCGGTCTGCTCGGCGAGGGACAGCGTCAGCGCGGTGATGTTCCGCTCATACCGTGCTGCTACCGCTCCCGGCACGGGTGCGGGGTTGGTGTTGCGGTAGCCGACGAGGGATTCCGGCAGGGTGTAGAGGAAGCGGGCCAGGAGGCCGCGGCCGTCGAAGCCGCGGTTCTTGCCGATGTCTTCGAGGACCTTGGGCTGGACCGCCAGCCCCATCGTCAACGCCGGTGCCTCGATGAACTCTTGCCGGCAGCGGCGGTCCACGCGCAGGCGGTCTCCTGCGTGGCCTTTGAGGAAGACCTCCATGTTGGGGGTGCCGGAGTAGCGGCCGGCGATGATGTCGAAGATCCCGCCCTCCGCCGACATCACCGACAGCCGTCCGCCCTGTTCGGCCATGAGCGAGGTGATCGACTCCGGTGTCGAGTCGTCCGCTAGCAGCCGCGGTGTGGGCGGGACGGTCAACTGCGCGGCGTCCTGGGCCAGTCCGACCGCTTCCGCGACGAGGGCGTCCTTTTCCGGGCCTTCGGTGTTCGCGGCCTTGGCGGCGGCCTTGTCGGCGGCTTCCTGGGTCATCTTCCGCGTCAGGTCCGCTTCGATGATGCGCGGTTCCATCTGTTCGGCGAGGGCGGTTTCTGCCGCGTAGAGGGGTGCGGTCATCGCGGCGAAGACGGCCGACTTCCGGTTCGCGGGCGGCAGCGCGACCACCACGAAGAGGTTCGTCGGCTCCCGCCACCGTCCGCGCACGTGCACGGTTGCGTTCCCGCCGGCCGCCGTGGCGAGGACGCTCAGCGCCAGGGCGCCCGCCATGTCCGCGGGCGTCTGTGTCTCTTCGGCGATGCCGGAGCAGAAGTCCGCCAGCCACTCGGGGAAAGCGCCGAGGGGGAAGGTCGGCAAGGTGCGGCGGGCGTCCAGCGGGATGGGTTCCTGCCAGGTCTCGGGCAGCTTCTCCTCGCTCAAGGCGAGTGCTTCCCGTACGTCCTCCGGCGTCGCCTCCGGAGCGGAGGCGGCCTGGACGAGGCGGGTGCCTGCTTCGACCAGGCGGCGGCGTTCGGCCAACTCCCGGACGATGTCCGCGTAGTACGGCCCGTTGGCCGGCGACGGGCAGGCGTTGACGAGGCCGTGGAGGTAGCCGGGTCCGCCGACGCGGTTCAAGTCGCCGCTGTGGGCGAGGTAGTGGGTCAGCGTGATGGGATCGACCGGCTTGCCCTGCTGATGCAGGGACGTGATGGCGCGGTGGATCGTCTCGTGTGCGGGCCGGTAGTAGTCCTCCGGGCTGATCGTCGCTGTCACGTCGGTGATGGCGTCGACCGAGAGGATCATGGCGCCGAGGACGCACTGTTCGGCATCCACGTCGTTCGGCGGCCCGCTGCGTTCATGGCCGGAGCGCAACGGCTGCACAGCGCCGTACGGTTCGTCGGCCGGTTGAGGTGGCATGCTGAAGGTCTCCTGTTTCTTGGTTGGGATGGGAGGCCGGAGGCGGCGGGCTGTCCTTGGTCGGGAGTGCCGCCGCCTCCGGGCGTAGTCAGCCGTCCTCTTCGGGTTGATTCCGTACGGTGGTGAGGAGTTCGGGGAGGCTGGCGCCGAGGGTGGCGAGGCGGTGTTCGATGGCTTGCCAGGAGTGGGCGTCGATGGCCATGAGGGCGGCTGTGGCGGTGACGGGGTCGCCGCGGCGCAGGGCGTCGGCGGCGTCGCGGAGTTCGCCGGCGGCCATCAGTGAGATGGGTTCCAGGACAGGTGTGGGATGGCTCATCTGTCTTTCCTTTCTGGTTAGTTGCCGATGGTGCGGAGTGCGTTGGCGATGGATGTGACGGTGTGGTTGATGGGGGCGGCGGCGTCGGTGCCGGCGAGGTAGAAGCCGAAGAGAGCGACCAGGACGGCGACGCCGATGCCAACGGCGCGGAACTTCAGCAACAGCGCGAGGACGACGCCGAAGATGAACACGGCGGAGATGGTCACGGTCATGGAGCAGTGCCTTCCTGCGAGTTGAACGGTCGAGAGGCCGGGACGGTCAGTGGGTGCCGTCGCGGTGGAGGCGGGCGAGGCGGTTGAACAGCCACCGGCCGACGCGGATCCGCTTGCGCTCACCGCGGCAGCGGCGGCAGACACGGCCCGGGCGCGGGCGGCCGCGGCGGTCGGTCTTGATGTGGAAGCCGAAGCCGCGGCACTTGCGGCAGTTACCGAACGGGGAGACCGCACAGAGGGCGGCGTAGCAGAGAGTGAGGAAGAGGAGGCCTGGTATAGCGGGCAGGAGGTGGGTCATGTAGCCCTCCCTGGGCGGGTTTTGAGGCATGGGTGGGGAGGGCCGCTAGACGCTAGCGGCCTGGTCGGTGGGTGTTTGGGGTGCTAGTGGGGGTGCTAGACCTAGCAGGGGTGCCTGCTAGGTCTAGCGGTTGATTCGGGTCATGCGGCGCCGGTGTTTCCGTCACGCTCTGCGAGGGCGAAGCGGATCGCGGCGCGTTTGATACCGCGCCGGTTGGCGCCCTTGCCGTCCTCGGTCGTGCCCCACACCTGGCCGGTCTTGACGCCGTAGGGTTTGAGCGCGGCGGTCAACTGCTCCCCGCCCCAGGTGCCGTAGGCATCCGGGCGCAACTCGGCCAGCCGCGCGCAGACCACTTCAGACCACACCTTCGTCTCGTCCTCGCCGAGGACGGCGAGGATGTCGCGCAGCAGGTCGAACGAGGCGGCCGGATCGGGTTCGGGCTCCAGGCCGAGGGCGTGGCCGGACAGGGTGCCGGCCTTCTCCCGCAGGGCGCGGGCGCGTTGGGCGATGGCCTCGGCGGCGACAGCGTCGATTTCGACGGTGCGGACGATGCGGGCATCGGCGCCTTCGCCGAGGAAGTAGCAGATGCCCTTGTCATCCCAGCTGAACATGGTGGCCCGTACGCCGCGTTTGTAGGCGGAGGTGCCGAGGACCATGTCGTTTTCGGTCTGGCCCATGACCTTCATGCACCAGCGGGCCGAGGCGTTGGCGGAGATGCCGGTCGGGAGGGACTTCGCGTCCGGGCGTTGGGTGGCCAGGAGCAGGACGATGCCGGTGGCCGGCCCGCGCTTGACCAGGTCGGTGCAGATGTCCTCCAACTCGCCGCCGTGGGTGGGGTGTTCGAACCACTTCTGGCACTCGTCCACCGCGACGACGATCGGGTGCAGCCCGAGTGAGGGTTTCGATGCCAAGTCGGTGGTGACCTTCGATTCGGGGCACACATCCCGCGGCAGTGAACGGATCACCTTCGTCCTGCGGCGCAGCTCTTGTTGAAGCTGCCGCATGTCGTGGAGGGCGTAGAGGATGTCCTCGTCTTCTTCGCCGGCACGGTGGCGGTGTCCGGCGTGGTCGCCGACGGGGTCGAGGTCGCCGGTGCCTTTGAGGTCGTAGGTGTGCAGCTCGGCGCGCGGATCCAACGCGGCGATGAGCATGAGGAGTCGGAGGAGGTAGGTCTTGCCCATGCGGGGGATGGCGCCGATGACGCCGGCGAGGTACATGAGTGTGATCTCCACCCAGCGGCCGCGTTGGTCGGTGCCGAACGCGACGGGCTTGAACAGGTCCACGCTGCCCCGCTTGGCCAGCGGCCAGGCAGGTTGGCGGGCTTTGGACATGTCCTCATCGCCGACCCAGAGCACGAGGCGTCCGGTGTGCTGGTTCGGTACCGCCTCCGGCCACACGCAGCCCAACGGCCGCCGCAGTCCGGAGGCGAGGCGTTCGCGGCGGTCCATCACGTCCTCGACCGTGACGCCGTAGGGCAGATCGCCTTCGGCGCGCCAGCCGGGGCCGTCGCGGGTGATGGGGGCTTTGAAGGCCAGGGCCTCGCCGCCTTTGGCGACGGTCTGGTTGATCTGGGACAGGTTGAGGGAGCCGAGGGCGCGGAGGACGATGTCGCTGGTCAGCTTCTGCGTCTTCGGCAGCTCGACCGCCCGCTGAACGACCGGCTCGTCCGCGGACTGCCCCAACCACCCCAACGCCAGCGTCACCGCGGTGCCGGAGAGGGCCAGGAGCCAGCCCGGCGCGAGGACGTACATCGCCAGGGCGGTGGAGAGGCCGACGATCGAGGCGGTGACGGAGACCAGGGTCCGCCAGCGCACGCGCCGGTCGCGTTGGCGGGAGAGCTTCAGATACTCCGACACGTCCTCCCGCCTCGCGGCCGCCGCCCGCAGCGGATCTCCCTCGCGGTCGGCGACCCACCGCAGGGAGCCGCCGATGAACTTCGCCACCCCCAGCGGGGCTTGGACAGCGAGCCGGGCGGCGTACCAGGGGGTGCGGATGCCGTGGTAGGCGGCCGTGTGCCAGGTGTGTCCGGCCAGCCATCCAGCGGCGGTGACGAACTCCGGCTTGGAGGTGGCCCAGTCGGGCAGGATCGGCCGACGCTTAACACCCCGCAGACGATCCATGAAACCCGGACCGGCCGGTCCACCAGGCTGATCGACGTTGACCGTCTTCGAGGGGGCGTCGTCAGCCTCGGCCGCAGGTTCGTCGGCCGAGGCGGCGCGTGCCGAGCGGGCCTTATCGAGATCGACCACTTCACCCCGGTCGGCCATTTCGGATTCGAGGCGGTGGAACAGCTCGTTCTCATCCTCGTGGTTCACTGAACGTCCTTCCTTGTGAGGGACAAGGGGCCCGGCCGCTGCTTTGGTCGGTGTGTGACCGGGCCCCGCGTGTGTGGTGAAAGAGAGCAAGTCGCCTGCGGCCGCGGTCACTTCGCGGCCGGCTCAGGTACGGCGTGGAGGGATCGGCGGGCTTCTTCGGCCCGGCGGGCGTCGACGGCCTTGATGCGCTTGCGGCCCCACCCCTCGGAGAACCCGAACTCCCGGGCCAGCGCCGCCGGCCCGATCGGCGCCCCGGCGTCCAACGAATCGGCATACGCCTGCTCCGCGCGCTGGCGCGTACGCTCCAACTCCGCGTCCTCAAACGCCCTACCGGGGATGGGCCGTTGCCGCGTACGCGCGGGCCTTGACCGGGCCGTACGCTTCGGCCGCTCTGCGGTCTCCGTACGGTCGTTGTCCTGCGCCGGAGTATCGTTCGGCGGCTGCGGCGTACGGTCCCGCGTACGCTCCCCGTCCGGCTCGGCCCGTACGGACTCGGACTGTACGGACGCCGCCGTACGCC
>Ga0164243_10007342_pt1 | contig 16466 bp, 14 predicted proteins | sample OricompcompostOP_FD_108781 | JGI IMG/M metagenome (GOLD analysis project Ga0164243, IMG submission 108781) | Organic Plus compost microbial communities from Emeryville, California, USA - Original compost - Organic plus compost (OP) | ecosystem: Engineered > Solid waste > Mixed feedstock >...
CGATCGCCGCGATGCGCGACGACGCCGAGAAGACCGCCCGTACGGTCCTGGCCGCGTACCGCTGACGCCGGGTGGCGCGGCCGGTCGCGGGGATGGCCGACAATTGGACGTGTGACGACGCCGCATCCTGACACCCAAGGCCCGCCGTCGGGCCCCGAGTTCCGTTCCGGGTTCGCCTGCTTCGTCGGCCGTCCCAACGTCGGCAAGTCGACGCTGATGAACGCGATGGTCGGCGCGAAGGTCGCGATCACCAGCGACCGGCCGCAGACGACCCGCCGGGCGATCCGCGGCATCGTGCACCGCCCCGACTCCCAGCTGATCATCGTGGACACCCCGGGCCTGCACCGCCCGCGTACGCTGCTCGGCGAGCGGCTGGACAGCCTGGTCCGGTCCACGCTCACCGAGGTCGACGTGATCGGCTTCTGCGTGCCCGCGTCCGAGCCGATCGGCCGCGGTGACCGCTACATCGCCCAGCACCTCGGGCAGCTGCGCGGCACCCCGGTGGTCGCGATCGTCACCAAGACCGACCTGGTCGGCAAGCAGCAGGTGGCCGAGCAGCTGCTGGCCGTGTCCGCGCTGGGGGAGTGGGCGGACATCGTGCCGGTCTCCGCGGTCGGCGACGACCAGGTCGACGTGGTCACCGACGTACTGGCCGGCCTGATGCCGCCCGGGCCGCCGCTGTACCCCGACGGCGAGCTGACCGACGAGCCCGAGCAGCAGATGGTCGCCGAGCTGGTGCGCGAGGCCGCGCTGGACGGCGTACGCGAGGAACTGCCGCACTCGATCGCGGTGGTCGTCGACGAGATGGCGCCGCGCGAGGGCCGCGACGACCTGATCGACATCTACGCGATCATGTACGTGGAGCGGCCCAGCCAGAAGGCCATCGTGATCGGCACGAAGGGCGGCCGGCTGAAGGAGGTCGGCTCCCGCGCCCGGAAGCAGATCGAGGGCCTGCTCGGCACCCGCGTCTACCTCGACCTGCGGGTCAAGGTGGCCAAGGACTGGCAGCGCGACCCCAAGCAGCTGCGCAAGCTCGGCTTCCCGGACTGACCCGCCCGGGTCAGGTCCAGCGCCGGACCGCCTCGGCGAGCAGCGCGGTCAGCGCCCCGGCGATCACCGTGAACGCGGCGATCCCGCAGACGAGCACGCCGTTGCCGGGCGCGATGTCCACCGGCGTGGGGCCGATGTCGCTGGTCGCGTCGTCCACCACGCGCAGCACGTCGCGCACGATCAAGATGGCCGCGGCCGCGCCGGGCGCGAGCGCCGCGACGGTGATCAGCGGACGGGTGAACAGCCCGCCGAGCGCCACGGCCGTACCGGTGAGGGCGAGCAGCAGCACGATGACGCCGGTGCCGCTGCCGACGCCGCGCAACGTGAGCTCCGGCCGCCCGCCGGTGGTCTCCAGCCACGGCAGGAACGTGCCGACGGCGAGCGCGGCGGCGGCCAGCAAGGTGATGACGGCCGGAACCCGCGCCCACCGGGAGATCGGAGGGTGACGCGGCGGATCGATGACTTCCCCCACCCGGACGTCCGAAGCCGTCATATCCCGACGCTAGACGGCACCGCCCGGTCCGGGAAAGAGGGGTGCCGATATCGGACGGGACACGTTCGCCGCCCGCCCGGTAATTTACCCGGTCCGCCGGCCGGCGGTGCCCCCGCCGTACGCCGCGGTTTCCGCCTTCTGCTAATCTCGCTCACGATGTTCCACGTGGTGCTGCTTCTTAGCTGCCGCGGCGGGGGCCGATAGGCCGGCTCCCTCGCCGCGGAGTGACGTCGTGCACGTCGGCCCCAGCAGCCACCGAGGGAGCAGATTCTCATCATGTCTTTCCAGCAGCAGCCCAGCGGCATGCCCTGCCATCGCTACACCCCCTTCAAGCCGGTCGACCTGCGTGACCGCACCTGGCCCGATCAGGAGATCACCGCCGCGCCGCGCTGGTTGTCCACCGACCTGCGCGACGGCAACCAGGCGCTGATCGACCCGATGACCCCGGCGCGCAAGCACAAGATGTTCGAGCTCCTGGTACGCATGGGCTACAAGGAGATCGAGGTCGGCTTCCCGTCGGCCAGCCAGACCGACTTCGACTTCATCCGTGAGCTGATCGAGGGCGGCAAGATCCCCGACGACGTGCGGATCTCCGTGCTGACCCAGGCGCGCGACGAGCTGATCGAGCGCACCGTGCAGAGCCTGGTCGGCGCCAAGCAGGCCACCGTGCACATGTACAACGCGGCGGCGCCGGTGTTCCGCCGGGTGGTGTTCGGCTGGCCCGGCGACGGCCGCGCGGAGTGCAAGGAGACCGCCGTCGAGGGCACCCGCTCGGTGATGAAGTACGCCGAGCAGTACCTGGAGGGCACCGAGTTCGGGTACGAGTACTCGCCCGAGATCTTCATGGACACCGAGCTGGACTTCGCCCTGGAGATCTCCGAGGCGGTGATGGACGTCTGGCAGCCCGGCCCGGGCCGCGAGATCGTCATCAATCTGCCGTGCACGGTGGAGCGCTCGACGCCGAACGTGTACGCCGACCAGATCGAGTGGATGAGCCGCAACTTCTCGCGGCGCGAGCACGTCTGCCTGTCCGTGCACACGCACAACGACCGCGGCACCGCGGTCGCCGACGCCGAGCTGGCCGTCATGGCCGGCGCGCAGCGCGTCGAGGGCTGCCTGTTCGGCAACGGCGAGCGCACCGGCAACGTCGACCTGGTCACGCTGGGCCTGAACCTGTTCTCCCAGGGCATCGACCCGCAGATCGACTTCTCCGACATCGACGAGATCCGCCGTACGGTCGAGTACTGCAACCAGATCGGCGTGCACGAGCGGCACCCGTACGCCGGCGACCTGGTCTACACGGCGTTCTCCGGCTCCCACCAGGACGCCATCAAGAAGGGCTTCGAGGCGCTCGACGCCGACGCGGCGGCCGCCGGGGCGCCGGTGGGCGAGCGCCCGTGGGCGGTGCCGTACCTGCCGATCGACCCCAAGGACGTCGGCCGTACGTATGAGGCCGTGATCCGGGTGAACAGCCAGTCCGGCAAGGGCGGCGTCGCCTACATTCTGAAGTCCGACTACTCCCTGGACCTCCCGCGCCGCCTGCAGATCGAGTTCTCCCAGGTCGTGCAGCACCACACGGACGACGAGGGCGGCGAGGTCGAGCCGGAGCGGATGTGGAAGATCTTCTCCGACGAGTACCTGGCCGACGGCCCGCGCATCGGGCTGCTCGCCAACCGCGGGTCCTCGCAGAGCAACGGGCACCAGACGATCAGCGCGGACGTGCGCGCCGACGGCGAGATCCGGGAGATCAGCGGCACCGGCAACGGCCCCGTCTCGGCGTTCGTCAACGCGCTGTCCACCATCGGCATCCACGTCACCGTGCAGGACTACGCCGAGCACGCGATGAGCTCCGGCGGTGACGCCTCCGCGGCCGCGTACGTGGAGTGCGAGGTCGGCGGCCGTACGCTGTGGGGCGTCGGCGTGGACGACAACATCGTCACCGCGTCGCTGAAGGCCGTGGTCAGCGCGGTGAACCGGGCACACCGCGCCGCGCACGCGTAAGGACCGAAGACGAACCGAGCGCCTTTCCGGGCCTGGTCCCGGGAAGGCGCTCGGCCGTGTCCGTGCCGGGTCAGCCGCCGGACGCGAAGACGCGGTCGATGAGCGCGCGGGTCGGCTCGTCCAGGTCGGCCTCGCCCACGTGCGCCGTACGTCCGTCCACGTCGATGCGGTACACGAACCGGTCCGGCGCGGGCCGGCCGCGGTCGCGGAGATCGGCCCGGTCGACCAGCCGCTTCCAGTCGTCGGCGTCCGGCCGCTCGTCGGTGTCCACCTCGGCCCGGCGGGTGATGCCGGCGAACCCGCCGCTGCGCGTGACGCTGATCCTCATACGGTCTCCCTCACGCGGAGACGCCTACCCCGTCCCACGCGCCGCGCACCGCGTTCACCTCATCGGAGGAGTCGCCGTACAGGTCGCGCGCGGTGTCGATGGTGGCCGCGGCGAACGTGGAGAAGTCCGCGGTGGAGGCGAGCTTCCCGCCGGTCAGCGTGGCGTACCAGACCTTCCCGGCCTTCTCCCAGGCGTGCCCGCCGATGCCGGTCGCGGCCAGGTAGAAGGCCTTGTTCGGGATGCCCGAGTTGATGTGCACGCCGCCGTTGTCCTCGCTCGTCTGCACGTAGCCGTCCATGGTGGCCGGCTGCGGGTCCTTGCCGAGCTGGTCGTCGTCGTACGCGGTGCCGGGCGCCTTCATGGACCGCAGCGCGACGCCCTGGACGTTCGGGCCGAGGAGGTCGGCGCCCACCAGCCAGTCGGCCTCGTCGGCCGTCTGGTTCAGGTGGTACTGCTTGATCAGCACGCCGAACACGTCCGACACCGACTCGTTCAGCGCGCCGCTCTGCCCCTGGTAGTCGAGGTTCGCGGTGTACTGCGTGACGCCGTGGGTCAGCTCGTGGCCGGTGACGTCCAGCGACTTGGTGAACTCGACGAACAGCCGCCCGTCGCCGTCGCCGTACACCATCTGGTTGCCGTCCCAGAAGGCGTTGTCGTAGTCGCGGCCGTAGTGGACGCTGGAGATCAGTTCCAGGCCCGCGCCGTCGATCGAGTTGCGCTGGAAGACCTTGAGGTAGAAGTCGAAGGTCACGCCGAGCCAGTCGTAGGAGGTGTCCACCTCGTTGTCGCCGGTGGCGCCCTGCCCTTCGGCGCGCTTCTTGCTGCCGGGCAGGTTCTGGGTGTGGCCCGCGTCGTAGATCGAGCGCTTGGGGACGGCGCCGGTGGCCGAGACCGTCGGAGGGATGGTGACGCTGCGTAGACGACCTTGGCGGTTGGCGCGGTCGATGTCCAGGGAGCCGAAGAGGCGGTCGCGGTAATCGGTGTCCGTCTGCCGGTTCGCGAGGTGCGTCATGATGTGCGGGGGCACGATGTAGCATCTCATGCCGCCAGATTTACACGCTTCGTAGCGACTGTCAGTGGCTTGCCACGCCGAGTTCACCTAACGATCAGGCCAAAGCTGGCCACGATCGGTAACGGCCGCGATGAGGGAGAATGGTCGGGTGAGCCTGTATCGGGACGAAGGCATCGTGCTGCGCACCCAGAAGCTGGGCGAGGCGGATCGCATCATCACGATCCTCACCCGCCGTACCGGCCGGATCCGCGCGGTCGGCCGGGGTGTGCGCCGCACCAAGTCGCGCTTCGGCGCCCGCCTCGAACCGTTCACCCACGTCGACCTGCAGCTGCACGAGGGCCGTACGCTCGACGTGATCACCCAGGCCGAGACGCTCCGGCCGTACGGCAAGGTCCTGATGGCCGACTACCCGCGGTACACCGCGGGCACCGCGATGCTGGAGACCGGCGAGCAGCTCACGCCCGTGGAGAAGGAACCGGCCATGCGGCAGTTCCTGCTGCTGGTCGGGGGCCTGCGCACACTCGGTGACGGCAGCCACGACCCCCGCCTGGTGCTCGACGCGTACCTGCTGCGCTCGCTGGCCATCGGCGGCTACGCTCCGGCGCTCGACGAGTGCGCCGGCTGCGGCGCGCCCGGCCCGCACCGCTGGTTCAGCATCGCCGGCGGCGGCCTGGTCTGCGGCCGCTGCCGCCCGTCCGCGGCGGCCACCCCGTCCTCCGAGACGCTGGACCTGATGATCGCCCTGCTGCGTGGCGACTGGGCGTCCGCGGACGCCAGCGCCGCCCGCAACCGGTCCGACTGCAGCGGCCTGGTCGCCGCGTACCTGCAGTGGCACCTGGAGCACCGCATCCGTTCGCTGCCACTGGTGGAGCGGGCGTAACCTCACATCTCGTGCGCAGAACTTCCAAGCCCGAACCCCCCAAGCCCCACCCCAGCGGCGTCCGGCCGCCGGACATCCCGGCCGACCTGGTGCCCGGGCACGTCGCCATCGTGATGGACGGCAACGGCCGCTGGGCGAAGAAGCGCGGGCTGCCGCGCATCGAGGGGCACAAGGCCGGCGAGTACTCCCTGTTCGACGTCATCGAGGGCGCCATCGAGCTGGGCATCCCGTACCTGTCCGCGTACGCCTTCTCCACCGAGAACTGGAAGCGCTCGCCGGACGAGGTGCGCTTCCTGATGGGCTTCAACCGCGACGTCATCCGCCGCCGGCGCGACGAGCTGAACGCCATGGGCGTGCGCATCCGGTGGGCCGGGCGGCCCGGGCGGCTGTGGAAGAGCGTCATCTCCGAGCTGCGCGACGCCGAGGAGATGACCGTCGGGAACACGACGCTGACCCTGCAGTTCTGCGTGAACTACGGGGGCCGGGCCGAGATCGCGCAGGCGGCGGCGCAGGTCGCGCGGGACGCCGCCGAGGGCCGGCTGAACCCCGACAAGATCAACGAGCGCACGATCGCCAAGTACCTCGACGAGCCGCAGATCCCGGACGTCGACCTGTTCCTGCGCAGCTCCGGCGAGCAGCGCTTCTCCAACTTCCTGCTCTGGCAGTCGGCGTACGCGGAGTTCGTCTTCCTCGACACGCTGTGGCCCGACTTCGACCGCCGCGACCTGTGGCGCGCGTGTGAGATCTACGCGAGCCGCGACCGCCGCTACGGCGGCGCCATCCCCAACGCCGTCACCGGCGAGACGACGGGCTAGCGCGAGCACTCCGGGCAGGTGCCGAAGACCTCCAGGGTGTGCGTCACGCCGGTGAAGCCGTGCTGCTGGGCGACGGTCTCCGCCCAGCGCTCCACGGCCGGGCCGCTGACCTCGACCGTACGGCCGCAGGAGCGGCAGACGAGGTGATGGTGGTGGCCGCTGCTCTCGCACGCGCGGTACACCGACTCGCCGTCGTCGGTGCGCAGCGTGTCGACGTCACCGGACTCCGACAGGGACTGCAGCGCGCGGTACACGGTGGTCAGGCCGATCTTCGAGCCGGTCGAGCGGAGGTCGGCGTAGATGTCCTGCGCGCTGCGGAACCCCTCGCTGACCGAGAGCGCGGCCCGCACGTCCTCCCGTCGGTTACCCGCCACGGTCCCCACCTCCAGCGTTCTTCCGGACGAACCCGTCGATAACGATAACGATTTTCCCCCACGGGGTGCTTCCCGGTTCACACGATGAGCTGCGCGGCCGCCAGCGCGATCAGTACGAGGCCCGCCGCCACGCGCAGCACCCGGGCCTGCGCGCCGATGGACGGCCACGACAGATAGGCCAGCCAGCCCAGGAACACGGCGAGCACCAGGATGATCACCGCGCCCAGCACCCCGCTCAGCGCGAGGCCGGCGATCAGCACCGCGGCCAGCCCGATCGGCAGCGCCCAGCGCGGCAGCTGGTACAGCAGCGCCAGCGGCGCGGCGCTGCGCCGCTCCACGGCCTTCCGCGCCGGCGAGGCGCCGGGCGTGAACATCGACTCGCCCTTCGGCAGCGGGCGCGTCTTGCGGTTCCGGGACGCCTTCGGGGGCACCGTGACTCCTCGGGTCGGACGGGCGGACACCCCCAGTCTGGCCGATCCCGGGCCGTACGGCGACGTCCGGCGGTTGCTCCGAAGCAGGTATGCATTCGGTCAAGTTTTGTCATGCAAATGTAAAACGCCGGGGTGGGAGCCTCGTTCTTCCGTAGTCACATGCGCACCATCTGTCACGTTCGTTGTTTTCAGCGGCGGGGGGATCGCATGCGACGTGCACTGCTGGCCGGGCTCGTGACGACGGCCGTGGGCGCGGCGGGGGTCGTCATTTCGGGCGCGGCCTCCGGTGAGCCGGCGCCGACGGGGCCGGCCGCCGCGCCGTCCGGCACGAAGACGGTCACGTACGGCACGTTCCGCTTCCAGGTGCCGGAGAGCTGGCCGGTCTACGACCTCGCCAAGGAGCGGGGCCGCTGCGTGCGCTTCGACGTCCACGCCGTCTACCTCGGACGGCCCGGGCCCGACCAGGTCTGCCCGGCACGGGTGCGCGGCCGTACGGACGCCGTGCTGGTCCAGCCGCTCGACGGCACGACCGACGGGCCCTCGGTGCGCCACCTGTCCGCGCCCGACCCGAAGATGGCCGTCAAGGAGTCGGTGGCGCGCCAGCAGCGCGTCGCGATCCGCCGGGCGGGCGTCCAGCTGACCGTCACGTACGGCGAGGCGCAGTCCGAGGCGCAGCGCATCATCCGCAGCGGGCGGCTGGTCCACCAGGCCGCGCCGGCGCGGCCCTCGGCCCCGAGCCCGTCCGCGCCCCGCCCGTCCGCGCCGGCGCCGTCGACCGGGAGCCCGACCGTGGTGCCGCCCGCCTCGCCCAGGTCCGGCGCGCCCGGCCCGGCGTCGGCGGGCAGGATGTCGCCGGTGGCCGAGCGGCAGCCGATGCGCGCGTCGGCCCCGTTCGCGCCGCCGCAGTGGGTGCTCGGCTGGTCGAAGGCGTACGGCCTGGGCTGGTACGCCATGCCGGGCGCGTCGGAGCAGCCGCGGCAGGACGCGCAGCGCGCCGTGCCGCAGGCGGCCGCGCCGCGCCGGGCCGTGCCGCGCCCGGCGCCCGACCCGGCCCCGCAGGCCCAGGCGGCGCCCGCACAGCCGCGGCGCGCCAAGCCGGCGCCCGCCGTCACGGTGACGAAGACCGTCGTCGTACCGCCGCCCGCCTCGGCTTCGCCGTCGGCCTCCGCGTCGCCGTCGGCCTCTGCCTCGCCGTCCGCCTCGCCGTCCGCGTCGCCCACGGGCACGAAGAAGGCGGACCCGGAGCTGCCCAAGCCCACCGTGTCCTACAGCGCGTCGCCGAGCCCGTCGAGCACGAAGAAGTCGGAGTCGGCGAAGAAGAAGTCCGACGAGAAGAAGTACTCCGCGTCGCGGCTGAGCGGCCGCGGCTTCGACTCCTGCACGGCGCCGTCGCTGAAGACGATGCGCGCCTGGCGCGGCTCGTACCAGGCCGCCAACATCTACATCGGCGGCGCGGCGCGCGCGTGCGGCGACGGCAACCTGTCGAAGTCGTGGGTGAAGTCGGTGCGCAAGGCCGGCTGGCGGCTGATCCCCACGTACGTCGGCCTGCAGGCGCCGTGCAGCTCCTACGGCTCGAAGATCAACACGAAGAAGGCCCGCTCGCAGGGCCGGGAGTCCGCCGACGACGCGATCTCCGAGGCGAAGGCGTTCGGCCTGCCCAAGAAGGCGCCGCTGTACTTCGACATGGAGGGCTACAACAACGGCAAGTCGTGGTGCAAGAGCGCGGTGCTGAAGTTCCTCGACGGCTGGACCGACCGGCTGCACGAGCGCGGCCGCGTCTCCGGCGTCTACGGCAGCGTGTCCTCCACGATCGTCGACCTCGGCCACGCCTCCGGTGGCACCATGCCGGACGGCGTGTGGTTCGCGCACTGGGACGGCAAGGACAACACCACGTCCTCGTACATGTCGGGCAAGTGGTGGCCGAACCGGCAGCGGATCAAGCAGTACCGCGGCACGCACAACGAGAAGCACGGCGGCGTGCGGATGAGCGTCGACAGCAACCGGGTGAACGGGTATGTGTACTAAGCGCCGAATGCCGGTGCGGTAGGGCCGCGAAAAGCGGTCGGCGGACTCCGCGGACTCCTCTAAGCTGGGGATCTCCAATGTTGACCGCCGACCGCCAGCCGGATGGAGTACTCCCCACATGGCCCGCCGTACCGATGTCGTGGACACCATCGTCAGCCTCGCCAAGCGCCGCGGGATCGTCTTCCCGTCGAGCGAGATCTACGGAGGGCTGCGCGCGTCCTGGGACTACGGTCCGCTCGGTGTCGAGCTGAAGAACAACATCAAGCAGCTGTGGTGGCGCTCCATGGTCACCGAGCGCGAGGACGTCGTCGGCCTCGACTCCAGCGTCATCCTCGCCCGCGACGTCTGGGTGGCCAGCGGCCACGTCGAGGAGTTCGTCGACCCGCTGACCGAGTGCCAGTCCTGCCACAAGCGGTTCCGCGCCGACCACCTGATCGAGGCGTACGAGGCCAAGCACGGCCGCGAGCCGGAGAACGGCCTGGCCGATCTCAACTGCCCGAACTGCGGCGCCAAGGGCTCGTTCACCGACCCGCGCATGTTCCACATGCTGCTGAAGACCTACCTCGGCCCGGTCGAGGACGAGACGGGCCTGGCGTACCTGCGGCCCGAGACCGCCCAGGGCATCTTCATCAACTACCAGAACGTGCAGCAGTCCGCGCGGCGGAAGATCCCGTTCGGCATCGGCCAGATCGGCAAGTCGTTCCGCAACGAGATCACCCCGGGCAACTTCATCTTCCGTACGCGGGAGTTCGAGCAGATGGAGATGGAGTTCTTCGTCGAGCCGGGCACCGACGAGGACTGGCACCAGTACTGGATCGACACCCGCTTCCAGTGGTACGTCGACCTCGGCATCCGCAAGGAGAACCTGCGGCTGTACGAGCACCCGGCCGAGAAGCTGGCGCACTACGCCAAGCGCACGGTGGACGTGGAGTACCGCTTCAACTTCGCCGGCTCGGAGTGGGGCGAGCTCGAGGGCGTCGCCAACCGTACGGACTTCGACCTGAAGACGCACGCCGAGCACTCCGGCGTCGACCTGTCGTTCTTCGACCAGGAGAAGGGCGAGCGGTACATCCCGTACGTCATCGAGCCGGCGGCCGGTGTGGACCGCTGCGTGCTGACGTTCCTGCTCGACGCCTACACCGAGGACGAGGCGCCGAACGCCAAGGGCGTCATGGAGAAGCGCACGGTGATGCGGCTCGACCCGCGGCTGGCGCCGGTGAAGGCGGCGGTGCTGCCGCTGTCGCGCAACGCCGACCTGTCGCCGAAGGCCCGCGACCTGGCCGCCGCGCTGCGCCGCCACTGGAACGTCGAGTTCGACGACGCGGGCGCCATCGGCCGCCGCTACCGCCGCCAGGACGAGATCGGCACGCCGTTCTGCCTCACGGTCGACTTCGACTCGCTTGAGGACAACGCGGTGACGATCCGCGAGCGGGACACCATGGCCCAGGAGCGCGTCTCCATCGATCAGGCCGAGGCGTATCTGGCGGACCGACTGCCCCGCTGACGCGCCGCGCCCGAACCTTTTCCGTCCCCCTCGGCCCGGCCGAGGGGGATGTTTCACGTGCCCGGTGAATTCGCCGAATTGATTATAAGGACAGAAGCCTTTCGAGGTATCGAAAAACGTCATCTGACCTGCGTGAACATCATTGTGCGGGTACGGGTCGGAGACGTGTTTTCGCAGGTGGGTAGAGTCCCGGTCATCGCGCGTGGCACCACTGCTAAAAGGAGCTCTTCGTGCCCAAGCTCGTGTACGACTTCACTGAGGGGAACAAGGACCTCAAGGACCTGCTGGGAGGCAAAGGCGCAAACCTGGCCGAGATGACCAACATCGGCCTGCCGGTGCCACCCGGGTTCACGATCACCACTGACGCCTGCCGCCATTACCTGAACCACCAGGCGATGCCGGACGGTTTGGACGCGGAGGTGGCCGATCACCTCGCCCGCCTGGAACAGGCAATGGGCAAGAAGCTGGGCGACGCCGACGACCCGCTGCTGGTCAGCGTGCGGTCGGGCGCCAAGTTCTCCATGCCCGGGATGATGGAGACGGTGCTCAACGTCGGCCTGAACGACCGCTCGGTGCAGGGCCTGACCCGGCAGTCCGGCAGCGACCGGTTCGCCTGGGACTCCTACCGCCGGCTGATCCAGATGTTCGGCAAGACCGTGCTGGGCATCGAGGGCGAGCTGTTCGACGAGGCCCTGGAGCGCGCCAAGGACGCCAAGGGCACCAAGAACGACCTCGACCTCGACGCCGATGACATGCGCGCGCTGGTCGAGGCGTACAAGGGCATCGTCGCCGACCAGGCCGGACGGCCGTTCCCGGAGGACCCGCGCGAGCAGCTCGAGCTGGCCATCCGGGCCGTATTCGAGTCCTGGAACGCGCCGCGGGCCATCCTGTACCGCCGTCAGGAGCGCATCCCCACCGACCTCGGCACGGCCGTCAACGTGGTCGCGATGGTCTTCGGCAACCTCGGCATGGACTCCGGCACCGGCGTGGCCTTCACCCGCGACCCGGGCTCCGGCCAGCAGGGCATCTACGGCGACTACCTGCAGAACGCGCAGGGCGAGGACGTGGTGGCCGGCATCCGCAACACGGTGCCGCTGCAGGACCTCGAGAAGATCGACAAGGCGTCGTACGACGAGCTCCTGCGCATCATGGAGACGCTGGAGAACCACTACCGCGACCTGTGCGACATCGAGTTCACCATCGAGCGCGGCAAGCTGTGGATGCTGCAGACCCGCGTCGGCAAGCGCACCGCGGGCGCGGCGTTCCGCATCGCCACCCAGCTGGTGGACCAGGGGCTCATCGACATGAACGAGGCCGTCGACCGGGTGACCGGCGACCAGCTCGCGCAGCTGATGTTCCCGCGCTTCGACGAGAGCGCCACCAAGAAGCGCATCGGCCGCGGCATGAACGCCTCGCCCGGCGCGGCCAGCGGCAAGGTGGTCTTCGACTCCTACACGGCGGTCAAGTGGTCGCGCAGCGGCGAGGACGTGATCCTCGTGCGCCGCGAGACCAACCCCGACGACCTGAACGGCATGATCGCCGCGAAGGGCATCCTGACCAGCCGCGGCGGCAAGACCTCGCATGCCGCCGTGGTCGCCCGCGGCATGGGCAAGACCTGCGTCTGCGGCGCCGAGGACCTCGACGTCGACACCAAGAACCGCAAGTTCACCGCCAAGGACGGCACGGTCGTCGAAGAGGGCGACACGATCTCCATCGACGGCACGTCCGGTGACGTGTACCTCGGCGACGTGCCGGTGGTGCCCTCGCCGGTGGTGCGGTACTTCGACGGCGAGCTGGACGCGGACGGCGCGGAGGCCGACGACCTCGTACGCGCCGTGCACCGGCTCATGAACCACGCCGACGGCGCCCGCCGGATGTACGTACGGGCCAACGCCGACAACCCCGACGACGCCGCCCGGGCCAAGCGCATGGGCGCGCAGGGCATCGGCCTGTGCCGGACCGAGCACATGTTCCTCGGCGACCGCCGCCAGCAGGTCGAGCGGCTGATCCTGGCCGACACCGAGGCCGAGCGCGACGAGGCGCTGGCCGAGCTGCTGCCGCTGCAGCGCGAGGACTTCACCGGCATCTTCGCCGCCATGGACGGCCTGCCGGTGACCGTACGGCTGCTGGACCCGCCGCTGCACGAGTTCCTGCCGGACATCACCGAGCTGTCCGTACGGGTGGCCGTCGCGGAGGCGCGCGGCGAGGAGAACGAGGGCGACCTGCGGCTGCTGCAGGCCGTGCACAAGCTGCACGAGCAGAACCCGATGCTGGGGCTGCGCGGCGTGCGGCTCGGCCTGGTGGTCCGCGGCCTGTTCACCATGCAGGTGCGGGCGATCGCCGAGGCGGCGGCGCAGCGGAAGAAGGACGGCGGCGACCCGCGTCCGGAGGTGATGATCCCGCTGGTCGGCACCGTGCAGGAGCTGGAGATCATCCGCGAGGAGAGCCTCCAGGTGCTGCGCGACGTCGGCGCGGAGCACGGCGTCGAGCTGGACTTCCCGATCGGCACGATGATCGAGCTGCCGCGCGCGGCGCTGACCGCGGGCGCGATCGCCGAGGCCGCGGAGTTCTTCTCCTTCGGCACCAACGACCTCACCCAGACCACGTGGGGCTTCTCCCGGGACGACGTGGAGGCGTCGTTCTTCTCCGCGTACCTCGACAAGGGCGTCTTCGGCGTCTCCCCGTTCGAGACGCTGGACCGGGAGGGCGTCGGCCGGCTCATCCGCGTCGCCGTGGAGGAGGGCCGCGCCGCGCGGCCCGGGATCAAGCTCGGCATCTGCGGCGAGCACGGCGGAGACCCCGACTCCGTGCACTTCTTCCACGATTCCGGGCTCGACTACGTCTCCTGCTCGCCGTTCCGAATTCCGGTCGCCCGGTTGGAGGCCGGACGGGCCGCGATCGAGGCGGCCGGGAGCGATAGCCGGTGACGCCGAGCGTTACACCCTTTTTCCTGTGATTCTACCGACAGCCCGAAATCGGAACCAAATCCCCGAAATCCACATCTGACGTACTGGTATTCCAGCAAGCTGGGCTTTCCGGCCCAACGTCGTGCCGGAAAGCAACGGGACGGAAGGACCAAGCGTGAAGATTTCTGGGATTGGGCGGGCGGCGCTGCTCGCCGGCGCGCTCGCCGTCGGCGGCGCGCTCGTGCCGACCGCGGCGAGCGCCGCGACGCCGTCGGACCAGGGGCAGGCGGTCAAGCTGACGCAGCCCTCGATGTCCACCAAGAGCTACGGCAGCTGCCCGCGGTACCGCTTCTGCGGCTGGAAGGGCGGCAACGCCACCGGTAAGGGCTTCAAGACGAAGTACAGCCAGCCGCGTCTTGGGAAGTACGGCTTTTACCACAACATTTCGTCGGTGAACAACCGCACGAAGAAGGTCATCTGCATCTACCCGAAGACCGGCTACAAGGGCCACTTCAAGGGGTACTCGGGCCGCAACGTGTGGATCAAGGCCCACACGAAGGGGAACCTGGGGCAGTTCAACAACAAGATCGGCTCCTTCAAGCTCGCGAAGTACGGGAGCCGCTGCTAGGCAGCCGCACGGCAATGCCCGCCGGGGCCCCGGGACGTACGCGTCCCGGGGCCCCGGCCGCGTTACCGCCGTGATGTCGGTGGCACTGCATAGGCTCGGCGGTGATGACCGTTGCGGGGGCGTACAGCGAGGAGGACACGGCGCGCTGGGTGGACGAGGGCCCCAAGCGCGCCGAGCGCGGCGCGTTCGAGCGCGACCGCGCCCGCGTGCTGCACAGCTCCGCGCTGCGCCGCCTGGCCGCCAAGACCCAGGTCGTCGCGCCCGACGGCGGCGACGACCCCGTCCAGCACAGCCCGCGTACGCGGCTCACGCACTCCCTGGAGGTCGCCCAGATCGGCCGGGAGCTCGGCGGCCTGCTCGGCTGCGACCCGGACGTCGTGGACGCCGCGTGCCTCGCGCACGACCTCGGCCACCCGCCGTTCGGCCACAACGGCGAGGCCGCGCTGGACGCCGTGGCCGCGCCGTGCGGCGGCTTCGAGGGCAACGCGCAGACGCTGCGGCTGCTCACCCGCCTGGAAGCCAAGACGTTCGCGCCGGACGGCGCCCCCGCCGGCCTCAACCTCACCCGGGCCACGCTCGACGCGGTGATCAAGTACCCCTGGCGGCGCGGAGAGGGCCCGCCCGGCTCCGACCCGGCCAAGTACGGCGTGTTCGCCGCCGACCTCCCCGCGTTCACCTGGGCGCGCGCGGGCGCCCCCGAGGCGCGGCGCAGCTTCGAGGCGCAGGTGATGGACTGGGCCGACGACATCGCCTACTCCGTGCACGACCTGGAGGACGGCCTGCTGGCCGGCCACGTCACGCTCGACGGCCTGCGCGACCCCGGCCAGCGCCGCGCCGTCAGCGAGCTGACCGCGGCCACGTACAGCGACGCCGGCGCGGCCGAGCTCGACGACGTGTTCGCCCGGCTGCTGCGGCTGCCGTTCTGGCCGTCCGGGCACGACGGCGGCGCGCGCTCGCTGGCCGCCTGCAAGAACCTCACCAGCGAGCTCATCGGCCGCTTCTGCCGCGCCGCCGAGCGGGCCACCCGCGCCCGCCACGGCCCCGGCCCGCTGCGGCGCTACAGCGCCGATCTGGTGGTGCCGCGCGCCAGCCGGCTGGAGTGTGCGCTGCTGAAAGGCGTCACGGCGCACTACGTGATGAACCGTCCCGGAGTGGCCGGCCTGCGGGCCCGTCAGCGCGACCTGATCATCGCGCTGGTGGAATCCGTTCGCGACGGCGCGCCCGAAACACTGGAACCCCACCTGCGTGGGGCCTACGATCTCACCCTTGACGACGCGGACCGGCTGCGCGTGGTCGTGGACCAGGTGGCCTCGCTGACCGACACGTCGGCGTTGGCGTGGCACCGGCGGTACGTACTTTCTGGGAGGCACAGATGCCCGGGACCTTTGTGATCGTTGGCGCCAGCCTCGCCGGGGCGAAGGCCGCCGAGGCGCTGCGGGAGGAGGGCTTCGACGGGCGCGTCGTGCTCATCGGCGACGACCCGCACCGTCCGTACGAGCGGCCGCCGCTGTCCAAGGGCTACCTCATGGGCACCGAGGACGAGAGCGCCGCGTACGTCCACGACGAGGGCTTCTACGCCGAGCACGACATCGAGCCGCTGCTCGGCACGCGCGCCACGGCGATCGACCGGCAGGCCCGCGAGGTCACGTACTCCGGCGCCGCCGACGGGCGGATCCGGTACGACAAGCTGCTGCTGGCCACCGGCGCCCGGCCGCGCCGGCTGAACGTGCCCGGCGGCGACGACCCGGGCCTGTTCTACCTGCGCACGATGGACGACTCGCGGCGGCTGCGCACGGCGCTGGCCGGCGGGTCGGCCCGGGTCGTGGTGGTCGGCGCCGGCTGGATCGGCCTGGAGGCCGCCGCGGCGGCCCGCTCGTACGGCTGCCCGGTCACGGTCGTGGAGCCGGAGGAGACGCCGCTGTACCGCGCGCTCGGCCCGGAGGCCGGCGGCGTGTTCGCCGACCTGCACCGGCGCAACGGCGTGGAGCTGCGGCTGCGCACCGGCGTCACGGAGATCCG
>Ga0164243_10007343_pt1 | contig 16466 bp, 10 predicted proteins | sample OricompcompostOP_FD_108781 | JGI IMG/M metagenome (GOLD analysis project Ga0164243, IMG submission 108781) | Organic Plus compost microbial communities from Emeryville, California, USA - Original compost - Organic plus compost (OP) | ecosystem: Engineered > Solid waste > Mixed feedstock >...
CTCGACCATGGCGCGCATCGCCGCGTCGGCGTCTTCGTCGTAGGCCTGCCCGCGGCTCGCCGCGGACTGCCGGGCCACGATGGAGAGCACCCCGGCCAGCTGCGCGGGCCCCATCACCGCTGACTTCGCACTGGGCCAGGCGAACAGAAAGCGCGGTCCGTACGCGCGCCCGCACATGCCGTAGTGCCCGGCACCGTAGGACGCTCCCATCAGTACCGACAGGTGCGGCACCTTCGAGTTGGACACCGCGTTGATCATCATCGCGCCGTGCTTGATGATGCCGCCCTGCTCGTACTCCTTGCCCACCATGTACCCGGTGGTGTTGTGCAGGAACAGCAGCGGCGTGTCCGTCTGGTTGGCCAGCTGGATGAACTGCGCCGCCTTCTGCGATTCCTCGCTGAACAACACCCCCTGGGCGTTGGCCAGCACACCGACCGGGTAGCCGTGCAGATCCGCCCACCCGGTGACGAGGCTGGTGCCGTAGAGCGGTTTGAACTCGTCGAAGTCGGAGCCGTCGACGATGCGGGCGATCACCTCGCGGGGGTCGAACGGCACCTTGAGGTCGGCGGGCACGATGCCGAGCAGGTCCTGGGCGTCCAGCACCGGCTCGGCGTAGTCCGGTTTCGGCGACGGCCCCTGTTTGCGCCAGTTCAGCCGCTTGACGATGCTGCGCCCGAGCCGGATCGCGTCCTGCTCGTCGCGTGCGAGGTAGTCGGCCAGGCCCGACGTGCGCGCGTGCATCTCGGCCCCGCCCAGCGACTCGTCGTCGGACTCCTCACCAGTGGCCATCTTGACCAGTGGCGGCCCGCCGAGGAACACCTTCGCCCGCTCGGCGACCATCACCACGTAGTCGGACATGCCGGGCAGGTAGGCGCCGCCCGCGGTGGAGTTGCCGAACACCAGCGCGATGGTCGGGATCCGCTCGGCCGAGGCGTTCGTGAGGTTGCGGAAGGTGCGCCCGCCCGGGATGAAGATCTCCTTCTGGGTGGGCAGATCGGCGCCGCCGGACTCGACCAGGTTGATGGTCGGCAGCCGGTTCTCCGCCGCGATCTCGGCCGCGCGCAGGCTCTTCTTCAGCGTCGACGGGTTGCTGGCGCCACCCTTCACCGTCGGGTCGTTGGCGACGATCATGCACTCGACGCCCTCCACCACCCCGATGCCGGCGACGACACTGCCGCCGACCTGGTAGTCGGTGCCCCACGCGGCGAGCGGGGACAGTTCCAGGAACGGGGAGTCCTCGTCGAGCAGCAGCTCGATCCGTTCCCGCGCGAGCAGCTTGCCGCGCTCGCGGTGGCGCGCCACGTACTTCTCGCCGCCGCCCGCGATCGCCTTGGCGTGCTCAGCCTCGATCTCGGCGAGCTTGGCCTCCATCGCCTCCCGGTTGGCCCGGAACTCCGCGCTCGCGGTGTCCACCGTGGACCGGATCACACTCACGCCGAGTACCCCAATCGTTTCGCAGCGAGGCCCGCCAGGATCTCGTTGGTGCCACCACCGATGCCGATGATGCGGACGTCCCGGTAGTGGCGTTCCACTTCGGACTCACGCAGGTAGCCGAGACCACCGTGCAGCTGCACCGCCTCGTTGAGCACCCACTCGGCGGTTTCGGCCGCGGTGTTCTTGGCGAAGCAGGCCTCGGCGATGACTTCCTCGCCCGCCGCGAACCGCTGCGCGACCTGTCGTGTGTAGACCCGGGCGAGGTCGATGCGCCGGGTCATCTCCACGAGCTTGTGCTGCACCAGCTGCCGGGAGATCAGCGGGCGCCCGAACGTCTCGCGCAGGCGGCACCACTGCACGGTGAGGTCCAGCGCGCGCTGCGCGGTGGCGTACCCCTGCACCGCCAGGGAGAGCCGTTCGGTCACGAAGTGGGTCGCGATCTGGATGAACCCGGTGTTCTCCGCGCCCACCAGGTTCTGCACCGGCACGCGGGCGTCGTCGAAGGACAGCTCGGCGGTGTCGGAGCAGTGCCAGCCCATCTTCTCCAGCTTGCGGCTGACGGTGAAGCCGGGCGTGCCCCGCTCGACCACGAGCAGGGACACGCCGTGGGCCCCGGGATCGCCCGTGCGCACCGCGGTGGTGACGAAGTCGGCGCGGGTGCCGGAGGTGATGTAGGTCTTGGCGCCGTTGACGATGTAGTGGTCGCCCTCACGGCGCGCGGTGGTGCGCAGACCCGCGACGTCGGAACCGCCGTCGGGTTCGGTGATGGCGAGCGAGCCGATGAGACGGCCCTCGATGGTGGGCCGCACCCAGCGTGCGATCTGCTCCGGGTCGTCCGCGGTGACGATGTGCGGGAGTGCGATGCCGTTGGTGAACAGCGAGGCGATCAGACCACCCGATCCGCCCGCGTACAGGACTTCCTCGGTGACCGTCATCGCGTCGAGGAAGTCGCCGCCACCGCCGCCAACGCTCTCCGGGAACGACACGCCGAGCAGACCGATCTCGCCCGCCTTGCGGTGCAGCTCGCGTGGCAGCTCGCCGGCGCGTTCCCACTCGTCGAGGTGCGGCAGCACCTCGTTCTCGACGAACCGCCGCACCGTTTTGCGCAGCTCGGTCCGCTCGGGCGTGGCGAACGGATCAGTCACAACAGCACCTCCGGGATGTCGGCGTACCGCGAGCGGAGCCACTCGCCGAATGCCTTTGCTTGCGGGTCGAACCGGGCCTGTGATGCGACGCCCTGGCCCAGCAGTCCCTCGACGACGAAGTTGAGCGCCCTCAGGTTGGGCAGCACGTGGCGGGTGACCGTGCGGTCCGCGGTCTCCGGCAGCAGACGGCGGAACTCCTCGACGGTCAGGTGGTGGGCGAGCCAGCGCCACGCGTCGTCCGAGCGCACCCACACGCCCAGGTTGGCATCGCCGCCCTTGTCACCGCTGCGCGCGCCCATGATCGTGCCGAGTGGCACGCGCCGGGTGGGGCCGGCGGGCAGCGGTGGTGGCAGCTCCGGTCGCGCGGGCTCGGTCAGCGTCCGCGTGCCGGTGGCGGGCGGGATGTCCACCCGGGACCCGTCCGGCAGGACTGCGACGTGCGGGACCGCACCCGCGTCCACGTACGCGGCGGTGTACACCCCGTAGGGCGAGGCGTCCGACGGCGGCGCTGTGACGTGGAAGCCGGGGTAGGAGGCGAGGGCGAGTTCGATCGCCGCCCCGCTGAACGCGCGGCCTGCGACCTTCGGGTCGGGGTCCTTGACCGCGCAGTGCAGCAGCGCGCTGGCGCGTTGCTCGGTGTCGGCGTCCTCGTGGTCGGTGCGCGCCAGCGTCCAGCGGACCTCCGCGGGCGGACGGCGACCGAGCGCCGCGGCCATCTGCTCGCGCACCAGTGCGGCCTTGGCGTCGATGTCCAGTCCGGTGAGGACGAACGTCGTCTCGTTGCGAAAGCCGCCGAGCTCGTTCAGGCAGACCTTCAGCGTCGGCGGGGGTGCCTCGCCGCGAGTGCCGGAGATCCGCACCCGGTCCGGGCCGTCCTGGGTCAGGTGCACCGCGTCGAAGCGGGCCGTCACGTCCGGCCCGGGGTAACGGGCGCCGGCGATCTCGTACAGCAGCTGGGCGGTGACGGTACCGGTGGTCACCGCGCCACCGGTACCGGGGTGTTTGGTGATCACGCTCGACCCGTCGGCGGCGATCTCGGCGATCGGGAACCCGGGCGTGCCCAGGTCGTGCTCGGTGAAGAACGCGTAGTTGCCGCCGGTGGCCTGCGCCCCGCACTCGATGACGTGGCCCGCCGCGACGGCGCCGGCGAGCGCGTCGTAGTCGTCGCGCGCCCAGCCGAAGTGCGCGGCGGCAGGCCCCACCACGAGCGAGGCGTCGGTCACTCGGCCGGTGACGACCACGTCGGCACCCGCCTGCAGGCATGCGGCGATACCCCAGCCACCGAGATAGGCGTTGGCGGTCAACGGTGCGCCGAGCCCGAGCTCGTCGACCCTGGGCATCAGGTCGTCGCCTTCGACGTGCGCCACCGCGACGTCCAGACCGAGCCGCGCGGCCAGCTCGCGGATCGCGCCGGCCAGCCCGGCCGGGTTGAGCCCGCCCGCGTTGGTGACGATCCGGACGCCGGCGTCCTTGGCGGTGCCGAGGCTGTCCTCCAGCTGCCGCAGGAACGTCTTGGCGTACCCGCGTGAAGCGTCCTTGAGCCGGTCGCGGCCCAGGATGAGCATCGTGAGCTCGGCGAGGTAGTCACCGGTGAGCACGTCCAGCGGCCCCCCGGTGAGCATCTCGCGCACCGCGGTGAACCGGTCGCCGTAGAAGCCGGACGCGTTGCCGATGCGCAGCACGTCGGTCATGCGAATTGTCCCGCCTTCCGTCCGGAGCCAGGCGGTCCGGCAAACGCCTGGGCGATCGTGAGCCACTCCCGCGCGTCGGGTCCGACCGCCACCACGTCGGTGTCGGCCGGGTGCCGGCGTTGCGTGACGAGGAGGCAGAACCCGAGCGCCGACCCGGTGATCCGCTGCACCGCGTCCACCGGGCCGAACGTCCACATCTCACCGTCCGTACCGGACAGTTCGATGCGGAACTCCTCGGCTGGCGCGGGGCGGCCGTGCACCGCGTACGCGAAATCCCGCGTTCGCGCGCCGATGCGGGCGATGTGCCGCAGCCGCCGGGTCGGCTCCGGCCGCAGCCCCAGCGCGTCGCGGACGTCCTGGCCGTGCGCCCAGGTCTCCATCAGCCGCGCCGTCGCCATCGACGCCGCGCTCATCGGCGGGCCGTACCACGGGATTTTGCGCCCCCGCGGCACGGCGACGAGCGCCGCGGCCAGGTCGTCGCGTCCGGCGCGCCACCGGGCGAGCAACTCGTCGCGCGGGACGGCGAGGAGCTCGGAGGTGCCCTGCTCGACGACGACATCAGCCGCGCCGACCGCGCGCCGGACCTCGGCCTGGAACGCGTCCGGATCGCGCACCGCGCGCAACGCCTTGGTGTCGGTCCAGGTCAGGTGCGCGATCTGGTGCGCGATCGTCCAGCCCTCCGCCGGGGTCGGCACCGACCAGTCGGCGCCGCCCACGAGGTCGTCCAGCTCCCGGCTCTCGTCGGCCAGGTCCCGCAGGATCTCTCCGGGGTCCGCCACGCCATCGCCTCCTCGCGCACGCTCCGCGCCGAAGCCTGGCACCACCACCCGGAAAAATCAAGCGCGCTTGATTGTTTCTGACCGTCGACGGCCTAACACGCCACGCGGACACGCCCGCATCTTGGGGTCGCTCGACAACGGCACCCCAAAATGTAGTCTTTGATCACCGGCGGGGCCCGGTGCCACTCACGGCGAGCGCGGGCCCGTCCGGGACGAAGTCGTGCCCACCTCAGCACGCCGGCGCCCAGGCCGGCGTGCCGATCCCACGAGCCCGAAAACGGAAGTGATGCATGTCTGTGGAAACCTCCCCGGCACCGGCGACCGCCGCCGCGCTGCGGGTCATCCGCCGGGACGGCGAGACGACGCCGTTCGACCCGAACCGGATCTCGGTCGCGCTGACCAAGGCCTTTCTCGCCGTCGAGGGTGACGAGGCGGCCGCCTCCTCGCGCGTCCACCACGTCGTGGCCGAGCTGACCGAGCAGGTCGAGGCCGCCCTGCGCAGGCACGCCAGCAGCGGCGCCGTGCACCTGGAGCAGATCCAGGACCTCGTCGAGCTGGCGCTGATGCGCGGCGGGCACCACGGGGTGGCCCGTGCCTACGTGCTCTACCGGGACGAACACGCCAGGGCCCGCGAGGAGCCCGCGAGCGGCGGGACGGGTCCCCTGGACGGCTGGTCCCGGGTCGAGCAGGTGGTCGCCGAGGCCGTCGCCGGTATCGACGACGTGTCGGCGGAGCCGGTGCTGGCCGAGACCCGGCGCAACATCTACGACGGGATCAGCGGAGACGAACTGGCCTCGGCGCTGATCATGGCCGCGCGTACCCTGGTGGAGCGCGAGCCGAACTACTCGGCCGTCACCGCGCGGTTGCTGCTGGACAAGCTGCGCACCGAGGCGCTGAGCCACCTCGCGGGCGAACCGCGGCAGGCCCGCCACGACGAACTGGACTACCCGGCCTACTTCCGCGACTACCTGGCCCGCGCGATCGAGCTGGAGCTGGTGGACCCCGAGCTGGGCCGGTTCGACCTGGAGCGGGTGACCGCCGCGATCCGCCCGGAACGCGACCTCGACTTCGGCTTCCTCGGCTTGCAGACGCTCTACGACCGGTACTTCCTGCACGAGCGCGGCACCCGGTTCGAGCTGCCGCAGGCGTTCTTCCTGCGCGTGGCGATGGGTCTGGCGCTGCGCGAGGACGACCGGGAAGCCCGTGCGATCGAGTTCTACGACCTGCTGTCCAGCTTCGACTTCATGGCTTCCACCCCGACGTTGTTCAACTCCGGAACCACCCGGGCCCAGCTGTCGTCGTGCTTTCTGACCACGGTCGACGACAGCCTGGACGCCATCTTCCAGTCCTACAAGAACAACGCGCTGCTGGCGAAGTACTCCGGCGGTCTGGGCAACGACTGGACGCCGGTGCGCGGCCTCGGCGCGCACATCAAGGGCACCAACGGCGAGTCGCAGGGCGTGGTGCCGTTTCTGAAGATCGCCAACGACACTGCGGTGGCGGTCAACCAGGGCGGCAAGCGCAAGGGCGCTGCCTGCGCCTACCTGGAGACGTGGCACATCGACGTCGAGGAGTTCCTCGACCTGCGCAAGAACACCGGTGACGACCGGCGCCGCACCCACGACATGAACACCGCGAACTGGGTGCCCGACGAGTTCCTGCGCCGCGTCGAGGCCGACGCGCAGTGGACGCTGTTCTCCCCCGACGAGACGCCGGATCTGCACGACCTGTACGGAAACGCGTTCGCGGAGCGCTACCGCGACTACGAGACCGCGGCCGACCGCGGGGAGATCCGCGTGTTCCGCCGGGTGCGGGCGGTCGACCTGTGGCGGCGGATGCTGACCATGCTGTTCGAGACCGGCCACCCGTGGATCACGTTCAAGGACCCGAGCAACCTGCGCTCGCCGCAGCAGCACGCGGGTGTGGTGCACTCGTCGAACCTGTGTACCGAGATCACGCTGAACACCGGCTCCGACGAGGTGGCGGTGTGCAACCTCGGTTCGGTGAACCTCGCGCGGCACGTGACCGCCGAGGGCCTGGACACCGCCAAACTGGAACGCACGGTGCGCACGGCCGTGCGGATGCTCGACAACGTCATCGACATCAACTTCTACACGATCCCGGAGGCGCGCCGGTCCAACCTGCGGCACCGGCCGGTCGGTCTCGGTCTGATGGGCTACCAGGACGCGTTGTTCACGCTCGGCGTGCCGGTCGACTCGCCGGAGGCCGTCGAGTTCGCCGACCGCAGCATGGAGCACGTGTCCTACCACGCGATCACGGCGTCGGCCCGGCTGGCGCGGGAGCGGGGTGCCTACGAGTCGTTCTCCGGGTCGCTGTGGAGCCAGGGGGTGCTGCCGATCGATTCGCTGCGCCTGCTGGAGCAGGCCCGCGTGGGCGACGCGCTGGAGGTGGACCACTCGTCCACGTTGGACTGGGATTCGGTGCGGGAGCTCGTGCGCGGTGGGATGCGCAACTCCAACGTGATGGCGATCGCGCCGACCGCGACGATCTCCAACATCTGCGGGGTCGGGCAGTCGATCGAGCCGCTGTTCCAGAACCTCTACGTCAAGTCGAACATGTCCGGCGACTTCACGGTGATCAACCCGCACCTGGTGGCCGCGCTGAAGGAACGCGGTCTGTGGGACGAGGTGATGGTGGCCGACCTGAAGTACTTCGACGGCAGCCTCGCCCCCATCGACCGGGTGCCCGGGGACCTCAAGCGGCTCTACGCGACCGCGTTCGAGATCGACAGCCGGTGGCTGATCCGGGCGGCTTCGCGCAGGCAGAAGTGGATCGACCAGGCGCAGTCGCTCAACCTGTACCTCGCGGCGCCGAGCGGCCGCAAGCTCGACGAGCTGTACCGGTTCGCCTGGCACCAGGGCCTGAAGACGACCTACTACCTGCGGGCCCAGGCGGCGACGAGCGTCGAGAAGTCGACGCTGCGCGGCACCGACGGCAAGCTCAACGCCGTGCCCGCCGCTGTCCCGGCCGCCGTGCCCGCTCCGGTTCCCGAACCCGAACCCGCCGCATGCCGGATCGACGACCCCGATTGCGAGGCTTGCCAGTGAGCACCACCGCCGACACCACCGGACTCGGCGCGATCAGCCGCGGCGCCGAGCGGGTCAGCGTCGACGACAAGGCGATGATCAACGCCCGCGCCGACGTCAACCAGCTGCTCCCGTTGAAGTACCACTGGGCGTGGGAGAAGTACCTGGCCGGCTGCACCAACCACTGGATGCCGACCGAGGTCGCGATGCAGGCCGACATCGCGCTGTGGAAGTCGCCGAACGGGCTGACCGAGGACGAGCGGCGCATGGTCAAGCGCAACCTCGGCTTCTTCGCCACCGCGGAGTCGCTGGTCGCGAACAACCTGGTGCTCGCGGTGTACCGGCAGATCACCAATCCGGAGTGCCGCCAGTACCTGCTGCGCCAGGCGTTCGAGGAGGCCGTGCACACGCACACCTTCCAGTACATCTGCGAAAGCCTCGGCCTGGACGAGGGTGAGTTGTTCAACGCCTACCGCGAGGTCCCGTCGATCACCGACAAGGACGCGTGGGCGCTGAAGTACACCCGCAACCTGGAGAACCCGGACTTCGCCACCGGCACCGCGGCGGCCGACCAGGACTTTCTGCGCGACCTGGTCGCCTTCTACGTGGTGTTCGAGGGCATGTGGTTCTACACCGGGTTCGCGCAGATCCTGTCGCTGGGACGGCGCAGCAAGATGGTCGGCATCGCCGAGCAGTTCCAGTACATCCTGCGCGACGAGTCGATCCACCTGAACTTCGGCATCGACTGCATCAACCAGATCAAGATCGAGAATCCGCACCTGTGGTCGCCGGAGTTCCAGTCCGAGGTGCGCACGATGCTCACCGAGGCGTGTGAACTGGAGATCGCGTACGCGCGGGACACGATGCCGCGCGGCATGCTCGGGTTGTCGGCGCAGCTGTGCGAACAGTACCTGCGATTCATCACCGACCGGCGGGCCCAGCAGATCGGCCTGGCCCCGATCTTCGGTGAGAACGAGAACCCGTTCCCGTGGATGTCGGAGGCGATCGACCTGCGCAAGGAGAAGAACTTCTTCGAGACCCGGGTGACCGAGTACCAGACCGGTGGATCGCTGGACTGGGACTGACGACCCGCTGAGTTCCCCTTGCCGGGAGAGGGGGTGGTGCGGGACGGTGTGATCACACGTGTTGTCGCAAGGAGGCGCGATCGTGACCACTGCCGTCGCCAGGGCGTTCCGAGAACGCGTTCCACCCCTGACCGCCATCCCCCTCCCCCGTGCCGTCGACCGCCGTCTGCTCGACCAGCGGTGGCCGGTCAAGGAGCTCGCCACCCCGCCCGCGGGCAGCGGGCTGTCCCCGATCATCGGTGACGCGGGCGCCCCGATCGTGGGACACGCGCTGGAATCGATGCGGTTCGGGCTGGATTTCGCGCTGCACCGCTACGCCAAGTACGGGCCGGTGTCGTGGATGGGGGCCTTCGGGCAACGGATCGTGGTGCTGGCGGGCCCGGAGGCCACCCAGGCGGCGCTGGTCAACAAGGACAAGGCGTTCTCGCAGGAGGGGTGGAAGTTCTTCATCGAGCGGTTCTTCCACCGCGGGCTGATGCTGCTGGACTTCGAGGAGCACCACCTGCACCGCCGGATCATGCAGGAGGCGTTCACCCGGGACAAGCTCGCCGGCTACATGCGGCAGGCCGGACCGGTGTTGCGGGACGGCGTCGCCGCGTGGGGCGGGGTCGAACGGCCGCGGCTGTACTGGATGCTGAAGCGGCTCACGCTCGACGTGGCGTCCCGGGTGTTCATGGACATGCCACCGGGCGCGGACGCCGAGGAGATCAACCGGGCGTTCGTCGGGACCGTACGCGCGGCGACGGCCCTCGTGCGGCTGCCGGTGCCGGGCGGCCGGTGGGCTGCCGGGCTCCACGGGCGGCGCGTGCTGGAGCGGTACTTCCGGGAGAAGTTGCCGTCGAAGCGGCGCGGGCACGGCACCGACCTGTTCACCGAGCTGTGCCACGCGCGGGGTGACGACGGCGCGGAGTTCACCGACGACGACGTCGTGAACCACATGATCTTTTTGATGATGGCGGCGCACGACACGGCCACGATCACCAGCTCGGCGGTCGCCTACCACCTCGCCAAGCACCCCGAGTGGCAGGACAGGGCGCGCGAGGAGTCGATCGCCCTGGGCGACGACCTGCCCGACCTCGAGGCGCTGGAGAAGCTGACGACGCTGGACCTGGTGATCAAGGAGGCACTGCGGTTGACGGCGCCGGTGCCGTCGCTGCCGCGCAAGACCGTCAAGGACACCGAGGTGCTGGGCCACTACATCCCGGCGGGCACGATGTGCAGCGTCTCGCCCAACACCAACCACTACTCGCCGGATCACTGGACCAACCCGCGCGAGTTCGACCCGGGCCGCTTCGCGGAGGGGCGGCGGGAGGACAAGTCGCACCGGTTCGCGTGGATGCCCTTCGGCGGCGGGGCGCACAAGTGCATCGGTATGCACTTCGGGAACAACGAGGTGAAGCTGCTGATGCACGAAATGCTGCGCGCGTACCGCTGGTCGGTGCCCGAGGGGTACCGGCTCAAGTGGGACTACGTGTCACTTCCGGTCCCGGTGGACGGCCTGTCGGTCCGCCTCCGGAGGCTGTAGGGAGGCACGGTGTCGGGCTCGTGCGGTCTGCACGCGAGGGGAGGGCCGCACGGGCTTCCGCGTCGGGCTAGGTGCTGCGCGCCCGCAGCACCGCCAGTGCCTTGTCGGCGTGGACGGCCATCCGCAGCTCGCTTTTGATGACGGCCAGCACGCGCCGGTCGGTGTCGATCACGAAAGTGTGCCGCTTCGTCGGCAACGGCCCGAACGAGCGGCGCACCCCGAACCGTTCCGCGACCGCCCCGTCGGCGTCGGACAGCAGCGGGTAGTCGAAGCCGTACGTGTCGGCGAACTCCTGCTGCTTGTCCACCGGGTCCCGGCTGATGCCGACCCGTTGCGCGCCGACCTCCGCGAACTCCTTCGCCAGGTCCCGGAAGTGGCAGCTTTCCGCCGTGCAGCCGGGCGACATCGCCGCCGGGTAGAAGAACAGCGCCACCGGCCCGGCCTCCAGGAAACCCGACAGCGACCGCGGTTCGCCGCGCTCGTCGGGCAGGGTGAAGTCGGGTGCCAGGTCCCCGGTCCGCACGGCCGTCACGCCCCGTCCGAATGCTGTTCGATGAGCTGGTCCACCTCGTCGCCCGTCGCGGTCTCGGCGACGAACGCGCCGCGCGCCGCGATCACCCCGTGCCTGCGCAGCCGCTCGGCCTGCTCGGCGTTGCGCACGCCCTCGGCGCCGATCCGCAGCGTCAGCTCCCGCGCCCGTTCGACGAGCTGGTCGAGGTGCCGCGCGGCGGTGTCCGGCTCGCCGTCGGCGAGCGCGTCGACCACCGGGCCGGACAGGATCACGTGCTGCACCGACAGCTGGTGCTGCGGGATCAGTTCGAGATCTGCCGAGCCCTGCACGGTGAGCACGAGCTTCGCGCCGAGGTCGGCGAGCACGGTGAGCGAGTCGAGGACCTCACCGCGCGGGTCGACGATCGACGCGGCGTCGGTGCACAGCCGCAGCGCCTTCGCGGGCAGTTCGTTGCGGTCCAGTTCGTCCTTGACCATCGCCACCAGGTCCGGCTCGATCGCGAGCCGGTTGGGCAGCCGGATGCACACGTCCGGTGCCGCGTCGCCGTAGCGGGCGCGCCAGCGGGACGTGGCACGCAGCGATTCGGTCAGCAGCCACTTGCCGAGCGGGATCGTCATGCCGGTGGTGTCGGCCAGCGGGAAGAAGTCGTCGGCGGACAACTCGCCGAACTCGGGATGCCGCCACCGCAGCCCGGCGTTGACCGCGGCGATCTCACCGGGCCGGGCCAGCTTCACGGTCGGCTGGTAGATCAGCTCGAACTGCCCGTTCTCCAGGGCGCCCGCGATCTCGGCGCCGAGCCGGTAGCGGGCGCGGTCGCGCGCGTCGAGCTCGGGGTCGAACAGCATCCACTGCGCCTTGCCGGATTCCTTCGCCCGGTGCAGCGCGATCTCGGCGGCGCGCTGGATGTCCTCGACGCCGCCGTCGCCGACGTCGCGCACGACGATGCCGGCGCTGACGCTCACCCCGACGCCGTGGTCGCCGATGTAGATCGGTTCGGCCAGGTCCTCCATGGCCCGCTCGACGAGGGCGATCACCTGCGTGGCGGAGAACTCGCCGCGCAGCAGCACCGCGAACCCGTCCCCGGACAGGCGCGCCACCAGCGCGCGGTGATCGGTGAACGCCTCCTCGAGTTTGCGCGCCACGCCGCGCAGCACCTGGTCGCCGACGCCGGCGCCCAGTCCGTCGTTGACGACCTTGAACCCGTCGAGGTCGAGGTAGATCAGCGCGACCTGCCCGGCGGCCGAGACACCGAGCGCGCTCTCCAGCAGCGTGCGGAAGCGGGAAGCGTTGGACAGACCGGTGAGCGAATCGTGGATGCTCTGGTGCCGCAGGGTTTCCTGCAGCGTGTACACCTCGTTGGCATCGGCCGCGATCAGCACCGGGAAACGCGTGCCGGGGCGGTCGCCGGGCAGGAGGGTGAGGACCGTGTCGGCCCACACGGCCGCGTCGTCGGCGTGCGCGAGCTGGACGCGCTCGCTGAACTCGTCCACGTCGGTGTCGGTGACGTCGGCCAGTCCCTCGGCGAGCCGCTCGCGGTCGCGGTCGGCGAACCCGAGCTCGGTGAGCTCGCGCCCGACGAGACGATCGGGCTTGTGGCCGAGGAACTTGGCGAGCTGCTTGTTGACCTCGACGATCCGGCCGTCGGGGCCGGCGAGCGCGACACCGACCGGCACGCTGCCGTAGAGCCGGGTGAACCGGCGCACGGCCGCGTCGCGGGCCGCCTCGGTCTCGGCGACGGCCTCGCGGGCGAGATCGGCGAGGAGCGGCTCGAGGTCGGCCGGCGAAAGCAATACTCCGTCCGTGTCAGCCAACCGCGCGGCCCACCGCCGAGCCACGACCGCCACCCCTGGTTCGGGACCAGGTTCCGACACGCTCCACCTCTTCCGGAGAACGACGAAGGCCAGGTCAGCCCCGGTCCGGGAGCCGAAAGGCCCACCCCGGGACGGCCCCGCCCCGGAGTCATGCCACGCCATCACGCCCGAACACGCTTGTCTACCGGCCGAACGTGTGATGATCAGTGTAGATGTCGTCACCGGTCGTGATCATTTCGGCTACCGCGTCCGACCGCGGTCAACAGATCAGCCGCATCTGTACGGGCATCCGATCGTGGGCGGTCTTACCGGGAGTGGCGGGCTGGCCCCCACGCCGCGCGCAGACCGCACCTGAACCCCGGTGCCCCGCCCAGGCAACCGCACACCACCCGGCCTCGCTCGACGCGCGCACGCCCGCATGCCGGACGCCGCCCCCCGCGCCGAGCCCCCACGCGGGGCCGGACCCCCGGCCACCAAACCGCGCCGCCGCCTCACTCGACGCGCCCCGGCAACCGGCACCACACGTTCCACCACGCACACCCGCACACCCGACACCGGTCACCGCCCCCACACAGCCCCCACGCCGAGCCCCCACGCGAGGCTCGGCCCCCGGCCCCCAAACCGCCACCCCAGCCAGGCGCCACCCCGCCGCGTTCCCGACACGCGCCCCGGCAACCCACCGGGGCAGCGGTGCTCACCCGACTGCCGACCCCGGTTTCGCCCGCAGGCGCCACACCTGGACGCGCCCGGTGCACGCCGTGCCGCCGGGCAGGGACGTCGACCGCTCCTCCAGCCGCGTGAAGCCCAGCCGGGCCGGCACGGCCCCGCTGCGGTGGTTGGCCACGTCGTGCACGATCTCCACCCGGTTGGCGCCGACTCGGAACGCCTCGTCGGTGAGCAGGCGTGCCGCGCGGGTGGCCCAGCCGCGTCCGGTGTAGCGCTTGGCGAGCCAGTACCCGATCTCCAGGCTGCCCCGGCCCGCCCGCGTCATGAGTCCGCAGCTGCCCGCGATCGAGCCGTCCGGACCGACGACGGCGTAGTCGAACGTCTCCGCGGCGAGCCAGCTCTCCCGCGTCAGGGCGAGGAACTCCCGCGCATCGCGGTCGGTGTAGCCGTCGACGGCCCACGGCATCCACGGCGCGAGGTGGTCCAGCGAGTCCTCGACGAGCCGGTGCAGCGCGTCGGCGTCTCCCGCCCACCACCGCCGCAGCAGCATCACCCCGTCCGACAGGCTTTCCGCTGGGATCTGCATCCCTCGATCATCCCCGCCGCGGCGCCCGCCCGCAGGGAAGCGGTCAGTTCATGATCGCGCTCTCCGGCACCGCGGTGTCGCCGCGCAACGCGTCGAACAGCTGCTGCGACTTCGTCTTGTCCCAGTGCTCCGCGGAGCCGGATGTGACGGGCACCGTCGTGGACAGCACGCCGTCGGAGGAGATGCCGCGCATCGCCCACGCGAGGCCGACCAGGTTGTGCAAGTGGTCGCCCTCGTCGATGGTCAGCGCGTCCGGCGCCGCGTTCAGCAGCGGGAACACGTCGAACGGGTTGAGCAGCGTGCCCGCGCTGGAGATCTGGCTGACCAGCGCGCCGATGAACTTGCGCTGGTTCTCGACGCGGTCCAGGTCCGACCGCGGGGTCGCCTCGCTGTGCCGCATGCGGACGAACCCGAGTGCGTGCGCGCCGTCGAGTTCCTGGCACCCGGCGGGGATCGTGATGTCGGTGAACGTGTCGTGCATCTCCTTGTCGACGCACATGTCCACGCCGCCGATCGCGTCGACGATCTTGGCGAACCCGCCGAACCCGATTTCCGCGTAGTGGTCGATGCGCAGGCCGGTGGCTTGCTCGACGGTCTGCACCAGCAGCTGCGGACCGCCGATCGCGAACGCGGAGTTGATCTTGCCGGTGCCGTGGCCGGGGATGGCGACCCGAGAGTCGCGCGGCAGACTGACCAGCGTGGGTCTGGTGTCGTTGTCGGGCAGGTGGGCGACCATCATCGTGTCGGTGCGCGTGCCGCCACCTGCGGCCTCGACGTCACCGGTGACCAGCCGGGCCTCGTCCTCCGGGGTGAGCCCCTCGCGACTGTCGGATCCGACGATGAGCCAGTTGGTGCCGGACGCGGCAGCGGGCCGGCCGTCGTAGTTGTGCAGCGCGTCGATCCGGTTGATCGAGAACTCCAGGTACACCCACACGCCTGCGAGGAACAGCACGAACACCGTCAGCAGCGTCAGCAGGATCTTGCCGGGGCCGAAGCGGCGGCGGCGCGGTGGCCGGGGCACCTGCCCGCGGGGGGCGCCGCCCTGGTGCGGTGGCGGTGGGCCGGCGGGCATCGCGCGGGTGGGCGGCGGACCGGGCCGCCGGGGCGGCGGCTGCCGGTGCCCCCCGTCGCGGCCGGGGACCGGCAGCATCTGCGCCTGCTGGTGCTGCCGTGGACCCCGCGGGGGTACGCGCGGTGGGTATCCGCCCTGGTTCGTCACGCCATCACCGTTCCCCGACTCTCGACCGGCCCTAGGACGCCCCTAGTGAACCGCAGACCTCACGAATCAGGACGTCTACCACCCCGAAAGGGTTGCGCAGCACTACACGGACAGGCGAAGCCGCTGGTCGGGCCGCACCGACCAGGCCGTGAGCGGGGCCACACCGGCTGCCTCGAGCGCGAACCCGCGCGCCAGGCGGCTCCACACCCCCGGCCGGTACAGCATCGCGTGGCCCTCGGACATGACCTCGACGCGCACGACACGCTCCGCGACGGCCTGGGCACGTTCGGCGTAGGCGAACGACTCCGCGGGCGGGGTGATCCGGTCACGAGTGCCGTGCGCGATGATCACCGCCGCTCCGGTGACGGGCTCCACGGGTTCGCCCGGCGGGGTCCACGGGGCGAGCGCCAGCACCGACCGCACGCGCGGATCATCCGCGACGCGCAGTGCGACGCGACCGCCCATCGAGTGGCCCGCGAGGTGGACCGGCACCCCCGGCCGCCGGGCGCGGATCCGCTCGAGCGCCCAGCGCGCGTCGGCGACCGGCGGCAGACTGGGGTGGTTCCAGCCGCGGACCCGGTTGCGCAGCAGCGCCACCTCAACCCCGCGCCAGGCGGCGGCGCGGTGGATCGTGCGCGCGAGCGGGAGCATCCGCAGGTAGGCGGGCGCCCACGGCCGGACCGCGGCGGCGCCGCGCTCGGCGCCACCGTGCAGCACGAGGACCACGGCGCGCACCGGACCGCGGGCGCGCCACGTCGTCAGCACCGGTTCGTTCGCCACACCCCCAGCCAACACCGCCGCGCACGGTGGTCGTCCGCCGGGTGCGGGGTGCGGCGCACCGGGTGCGCGGGCGCGGCGGCGCGGGGTGGAACCGGCACCGGGTGCGGGCGCCGTCGCGGTGGCGGGCAGGCAGACACGCCGGAGGCGCGGGAGCGCCGGACGCGCGCGCGGGACGCGGGACGCGGGA
>Ga0164243_10007344_pt1 | contig 16465 bp, 16 predicted proteins | sample OricompcompostOP_FD_108781 | JGI IMG/M metagenome (GOLD analysis project Ga0164243, IMG submission 108781) | Organic Plus compost microbial communities from Emeryville, California, USA - Original compost - Organic plus compost (OP) | ecosystem: Engineered > Solid waste > Mixed feedstock >...
AAGAAGGGCGACTCATCGAGTCGCCCTTCGAAGCACGGATCACTCAGGGTGTTTCAGGATCCGTTCGAACCGTTGGTTCCGTTCTCGACTTGAGTGCCGCCGCGCTTGCCGTGAGCCCCGCGCGGGCGCATCGGCGGATGCTCGGTCAGCACGTCGAATTTCTTCAGCTGCTGCTCGCTCAGAATCTTCGCGAGCTTCGCATGCGTCTCCTTCTGAGCAGCCTCGCGCTGCGCCTGCATTTCCGCGAACGACGGCCGCGTTTGCGAATTGCGCAGCTGCTCGCGCTTCGCACGCATCGCCGCGTGCTGCTCATCGAGAATCTTCTGCACTTCCTGCTTCTGGTAGGCATCGAGGTCGAGCAGCACCTCGAGCTTGTCGATGCTCATCCCGGGCCTTGCGCCAGGACCGTGACCGGGCGCGCCGGGCGGCGGGCTGTCCGCAAGCGCAACGCCGCTCAACAACACCAACACACCTGTCATCAACCGAGTCTTCACGTTCATTCGTCATCTCCGCACATGCCACTCTCGTGTGGCGCGTGATGACACTCTAGGCAGGGGTGCCTGAACGGGCGGTGAGGAATCGTTACCAACTGTAATGGGCCACAAGGCGCAGCCGCAGCATGCGGCTCACGCACGCGTTCGCGGCAATGTCAGCGTCGCTTCCAGACCGCCCTCGATATTGCTGAGCGTGAGCGTGCCGCCGTGTGCTTGTGCAATATCGCGCGCGATGCTGAGGCCGAGGCCGGTGCCGCCCGTATCGCGATTGCGTGAGGACTCCAGGCGAAAGAACGGCTCGAACACCTGATCGAGCGCTTCCACCGGAATGCCAGGGCCGCGATCGCGAACACGAATGACGAGCGCGGCGCCGTCCTCGACGCTCAGGTTCGCCTCGTTGCCGTACTGAATCGCGTTCTGAATCAGATTACCGAGACAGCGCTTCAACGCGAGCGGCTTGCCGATGTACGGCTGCGCCGCATGCCCGGACACGGTGACCGTGCCGCCGAGCTCGACGTGCTCGTCGCGCAGCGCCGCGAGGAGCTCGTTCACGTCGATCGCGATCGCGGGCTCCTCGTCGTTCAAGCCGCGAAACACAGCGAGCGAGCCGCGGATCATGTTGCTCATCTCGTCGAGGTCGGCGGTGCAGCGCGCGCGCAACTGCTCGTCTTCGATCGATTCCACGCGCAAGCGCAGGCGCGTGAGCGGCGTTCGCATGTCGTGCGACATCGCCGCGAGCACGCGGGTGCGGCTGTCGAGATAGCGCCGCAGCCGTTCCTGCATGGAATTGAACGCGCGGGTCGCGGCGCGCAGCTCGCGTCCGCCGCCTTCAGGCAGCGGCTCGACGCTCATGCCGCGCCCGACCGCATCCGCCGCCTTCGCAAGCTTGCCGAGCGGACGCGTGATCGTGCGCGTCATGCCGTACAGGATCAGGCCGAGGATCAGCGTGAGCACGCCGATGTCGAAGAAGATGCGGGTCGGCATCTCCGGCCCGGGACGCGGCGGCGGCATGCGAAAGGCGACGGCCTCGCCGTCGGGCAGCACGACTTCGAGCAGGAACGGCCGGCCCATCGGTCCCTCGCGAGGAGGCGGCGCGCTGGCGGAGCGATCGTCCGAGAGCACGACGACATCGCGCGGCGGCCGCCCGGGCCCGACGGGACGCACCTGGAAATCATCGCCGAGCTTTTGTTGCAGACGGGAAATCACCGTGCGCTCGAGCATCTCGCGCGATTCACGGCGCTCGGAGAATCGTGCGCGGCGCAGCTCATCGACGTTGCGGCCCCGTGCGTGCAGATCCGCCAGCATCGCTTCGCGCTCGGGCGGCGACACGCGCGCGAGATTCGCCGCAGTCTCGGCAATGCTCGCGAGCGATGAGTCGGCGCTGCTTTCGAGCAGCGAGACTTCACGCCGCTCGCGCACGATCAGCCCGGCCAGGATCAGCAGCGTGATGACGACGGCGCCGAGCGTCGCGAGCAACAGGCGGCCGAACAGCGAATCGGGAATCAGGCGCGTCACAACTGCTCGATGGGCACGCCGATGACGTAGCCCTCGCCATAGACGGTCTTGATGATCGTCGGCGAGCGCGCTTCATCGCGCAGCGTCTGACGCAGGCGGCTGATGCGCACATCGATGCTGCGATCGAACGGATCCATGTCGCGGCCGCGCAGCAGCTCCATCAATTGCACGCGCGACAACACGCGCTTCGGATGCGCGAGCAGCACGGTCAGGAGGCGAAATTCGGCGCCGTTCAGATTCACGACGGTGCCGTCCTTGTGGGTCAGCGCGCGGGTCGTCGTGTCGAGCTCCCAATCGCCGAAGCGGAAGCCTCTGACGTCATCCGGTGCCGGCTCGCGCGGCATGTACGCCGTGCGCCTGAGGATCGCCTTGATGCGCCCGACGAGCTCGCGCGGACTGAACGGCTTCGCAAGGTAGTCGTCCGCGCCGACTTCGAGCCCGACGATGCGATCGACCTCCTCGGCGAGCGCCGTCAGCATCAGCACGGGGATTTGCGATTTCGTGCGCAGCTCGCGGCACAGCGCGAGCCCGTCTTCGCCGGGCAGCATGAGATCGAGCACGATCAGATCGACATGGGACTGCTCGAGCGCGCGGCGCATGGCCTTCCCGTCGGCGACGGCGGTCGCGCGATAGCCGTTCTTTTCGAGGAACTCGCGCAAGAGCGTGCGAATCTCACGATCGTCGTCGACGACGAGGATGTGCTGTGGATCGGTCATGGCCGTGACGATGATGGCGCAACACCGCGCAGGCGGTGCTGTCGGATTGTAACCAAGTGTGAGAAGCGGGCAGGTCATCGCGGATCGTCGGATCCGATGGATTCTCAACCTATCCGCGGGCGCCTTCCCACTTCAGGAACCTCGCCGACATGGGGACGTTCCGTTACGGAGACAAGCGATGAAAGCCGCGACTGCCATTCCGCTGGACCGATCCGACGCGCGCGAGCGCCTGCAGCGACTGCGCTCGCTCGCGTGGCTGCTCGACAACTCGATTCCGCTGCCTGGCGGATTTCGCATAGGTCTCGACGCGCTCGTGGGCCTCGTGCCCGGCATCGGGGATGCGATCGGCGCGCTCGCATCGGTATTCATCCTGAACGAGGCTCGGATGCTCGGCGCGCCGCGCAGCGTGCTCATGCGCATGTCGGGCAACGTGCTGATCGATACGCTGATCGGCGCCATTCCATTCGCGGGCGATCTGTTCGACGCCGGGTTCAAGTCGAACCTGCGCAACATCGCTCTGCTCGAGCGCTACAGCCTCGATCCCGTCGGCAGCACTCGCAGCAGCCGCCTGTTCGTCGCGGGCTTCTCGCTCTTCCTGCTGCTCCTCGCAACGGCTATCGTCGCCCTGCCGATTCTGATCGTCGTCGCGCTAGTGCGCGCCTTTTGAACCAAGGCTTCAACCGACTCCCCCTCCCCCGCGCAGCGGGGGAGGGCTAGGGGTGGGGGCCTTCCAACAACAACCTCCAAAAAAACATCCCCGCTTGGACAACATCACCCACACCCTCGTCGGCGTTCTCGTCGGCGAAACCGCCGCGCGAGCGACGCGCTCCAACGCCTCCGGCCTTGGCTTCGACACCCGGCGCAACGTGTTCGTCACATTGATGGCGATCGGCAGCAACGTGCCCGATCTCGATTTCATTCAGTCCCGCATCACCGGCAACAAGCTCGAATACCTGCTGCATCATCGCGGACACACTCACACGATCATCGGCGCATTGATCGTTGCGGCGCTGCTCTATCTCGCGTGCGAGGCGTGGTGCCGCTGGCGGCGACATTCGTTATCGCGCACCGATCGCGTGCAAATCGCGGGCATCGCGAGCCTCTCGACACTGCTGCACATTGCGATGGACGCGACGAACAGCTACGGCGTGCATCCGTTCTGGCCGTTCGACAACCGCTGGTATTACGGCGATGCGGTGTTCATCGTCGAGCCGCTGTTCTGGGCGGCATGCGCGCCGCTCGTGTTCACCGTACGCTCGATGACGGCGAAGGTCCTGATCAGCTTGACGCTGATCGCCGGCATCGTCTTGAGCTTTACGACGGGCATGGTGCCCGTGCTCATGAGCACGGTGCTCGTCATCCTCACGCTCGCGATGCTCACGGTCGGCAGGCTTGCCAGCAAACAGGCCGCGCTCGTGACGGGCCTGCTCGTCTGGTTCGCGATCAATGCGAGCTTCGCGCAGGCGAGCGCTATTGCGCGGCGAAAAGTGCAGACGATTGCGGCGCAGAGATTTCCGCAGGCGAGATTGCTCGATACCGTGCTGACCCCGATGCCTGCGAATCCCATCTGCTGGCAGGTTCTGCTCGTGCAGATGAAGGGTGATGAGTGGTACGTGCGGCGAGCGTCGTTGTCGATTCGACCGGAGCTGCTCGCGGCCGACGCTTGCCCGAGCCGCGGCAATGCCGCGAATACGACCGCCCCGTTCAGTGCCATCCCGGCGCCGAACACCGCGACGATCACATGGCACGGGGAGATCGGAATGAGTCGCGCGCGACTGATCGAATGGGTCGAGCGTGATTGTCAGGTGGCGGAGTTGATGCGCTTCGCGCGTGCGCCGTGGCTCACGCAGCGCGACGGGGTGTGGATTCTCGGAGATGCGCGCTTCGACAATGAGCCTGGGCTGAGTTTTGCGGAGATCGAGCTGGGGAGCGATGCGCCGTGCATGGCTCGTGTGCCGCCGTGGGTGCCGCCGCGGAGGGATTTGTTGTCGGTGGGGCGTTAGGGTCCCTCGTCGTCCCGACGCAAGTCGGCACCGCCATTGGCACACTCTTTCCTTTCGTCATCCCGACGAACATCGGGACCGCCTTTGGCACACTCCTTCCTTTCGTCATCCCGACGAACGTCGGGATCTCCATTGGCAGGGTGCCGAATGCGGTCCCGACTTGCGTCGGGACGACGAACGCCCTCACCCCGGCCCTCTCCCGCTGCGCGGGAGAGGGAGGAGAGGGAACCCAGCTTCAGGATTGTTTGCGCTTCGCGGTGAAGTTGCCTTCGCCGAAATCACCGAACTTTGCCGTGCCCTTCATCGTGTCGCCTTCGACGACACCCTTGTAATCGATCTGCAGGCTCATGCCTTGCGCTTCGATGGGGAAGCCAAAGGCGACATCCTTACCGCCGGTGAGCGTGCCCTTGTAATCGACCGTGCCCATTTGACTCGAGATCGTGCCGCTCAGCTGTTCGCCGACCTGCTTCACAACCATGTCGCTGTCCTGCGAGCCCATCGGGCTTTCGGTCGTCAGCACCCAGTTGCCGGTCAGATCCGGGCCCTTCGGCTGCGGCGGCGTCGAGGCGCAGGCCGCGAGCAGCACGGCCATCCCCACGTACATCAAACCCTTGATCTTCTTCATTGCGAATTCCTCATCGCGTTTCTTTAGCCAGTATCGAGCGGAGTTGGAGGCGAAATTCTCCGCGCGCTAGCTTAGCGAAGCGCGGCCCCGCGCTGTAAATGATTTTCGTGAACGCGGTATGGACTACTGAGCCGCAGCGTTCGGGAATTCCCCGAGCACTTGCTCCGCGAGCTGCTGGGCTTCGCTGTCCGAGATATCGGCCTCGCGCAGATCGGCATCGATCGAGCCGGTCCACACCTGAGTGTTCTTCGCTGCATCGATCACATCGAGCGTGAACGTGCCGGTGAAGCCGGCTCGCTGCCCGATCGGCAATGAAATGCCGATGCCGCCGCCGACCCCGCGCGACCCGCCGCCCACACCCACGCCGACGCCGGGTCTGGCCCGCGGGATCTCGCGAGTCGTCAGGTGATAGGCGATCCGGCAATCCGGCTTATCGGGTGATTCCTGATAACCCTTGGCCTCGAGCTGATTCATGACGGCCGTTCTCACCCGCTGGTCCGTCAGCGACGTCACGTCGCCCTCGATCGCATGCCATGCGAACGTCCGGCACTTCGGCAGCTCGCCTTCCACCTGATCGACGCGCACCCGCGAGCCGGAGCTCACACAACCGGCGAGCCAGGCCGCTCCGAGCACTGCGACGATGATCCGAGCACAGAACCGTGGCATACGTACGCTCCGGGCGATTTCGATTACAACGGCCCGCTGTCGCGGCCGGATCCGCGCCTCAACGGCGCGCAGGCGGTTTCTTACGCGAGCGCGGCGGGCCGGCGCGTTCGCGGCGCAGCTTGTCGACTTGGGTGCGCAGCGCGCGGCTGATCTGCAGCTGCTGGCCGGCGACGCGCACCTTCTGCAGATTCTTGAACACGTCCTTCGGCATGCCTTCCGGGAGATCGACGAAGCTGTGATCGTCGTTGATCACGACGCGGCCGATGAATTGCCCGTCGAGCCCCGTCTCGTTCGCGATCGCGCCGACGATGTTGGCGGGCTTCACGCCGTGCTGCTTGCCCACTTCGATGCGATAGGTTTCGAGCGTCGCATCGATGTCGCGCTCGCGCTTGCGCTTCGCCATGAACGCTTCCGCCGGCGCGCGCTCATTGCGCCGCGGCTTGTCGTGCGCCGGCGCGGCCTGCGGCGCTGATTCGACTTCGCCCTTCATTCGGGCCTCGCGCCGCGCGGCGCGCCGCTGCGAATGCGTGAGCGGCGCCGCCGGCGCCTCGCTCTCCGGTGCGGCTGCCGTGGCTGCCTTTGCTTTCGGCGCGTCGATGAACAACGGCGACTTGCCTTGCACGAGGCTCGCGAGCGCCGCCGCGATTTCCACGGCGGGCACGTTGTGATCGCGCTCGTAGCGCTCGATCAGCCCACGGAAGCGCGTGAGATCCGCGGCCTCGAGCGCGGCGGTGATGCGCTCGTTGAAGCGGGCGATGCGCCGCTCGTGCACCGCCTCGAGCGACGGCAGCTCCATCGGCTCGATCGTCTGGCGCGTCGCGCGCTCGATGATGCGCAGCATGTTGCGCTCGCGCGGCGCGATGAACAGGATCGCCTCGCCGCTGCGCCCTGCGCGGCCCGTGCGGCCGATGCGGTGCACATAGGATTCCGGGTCGTACGGCACATCGAAATTCACGACGTGGCTGACGCGCTCGACGTCGAGGCCGCGGGCGGCGACGTCCGTCGCGACGACGATATCGATCTGGCCCGCCTTCAAGCGCGCGATCGTGCGCTCGCGCTGAGCTTGCTGAATGTCGCCATGCAGCGCATCGACCGCGAAGCCGCGCGCTTCGAGCCGCTCCGCGAGCTCGCTCGTCGCTTGCTTCGTGCGCGCGAACACGAGCATCGCATCGAACGGTTCGGCTTCGAGAATGCGCGTCAGCGCATCGAGCTTGTGCACGCCGCTCACCATCCAATAGCGCTGACGGATCTTGCTCGCGGTCGTCGTCTTGCTCTTGATCGTGACTTCCGCGGGCGAGCGCAGATGGCGCTGCGCGATGCGGCGCACCTCGGGCGGCATCGTTGCCGAAAAGAGCGCGATCTGCCGCTCCTGCGGGGCCTGCTCGAGAATCCATTCGACATCGTCGATGAATCCCATGCGCAGCATTTCGTCCGCTTCATCGAGCACGAAATGCTTCACGGCAGCGAGCGACAGGGTGCCGCGCTTCAGATGATCCATGACCCGGCCCGGCGTACCGACGACGACGTGCACGCCGCGCTTCAATGCCTGCAATTGCGGCGTGTAACTTTGACCGCCGTAGATCGGCAGCACATGAAAGCCGCGCAGATGACTCGCATAGCGCTGAAACGCCTCGGCGACCTGGATCGCGAGCTCGCGCGTCGGCACGAGCACGATCGCCTGGGCGGCGGCGTGCGCGATCTCGATCTTCGACAACACCGGCAAGGCGAACGCGGCCGTCTTGCCGGTGCCGGTCTGCGCCTGGCCGACGACGTCTTCGCCGTCGAGCAGCCGCGGAATCGTCTGGGCCTGAATCGGCGAGGGCGACTCGTAGCCGACGTCCTGCAACGCCGCGAGCACGGGCGCCGAGAGCGCAAGGTCTTTGAAAGCAATGGGTTCTGAAGCGGACATCGATTCTGCGCGCACGGCAATTCCTGGGTTGGAGGCGTGGCGCGAGGAGGTGCGGCACGACGGGGGCGGCAAGTGTAGCGGAATCAGGATCGCGGCGAGCCTTTGGCGCCGGCAGGCGCAGGCGCGGCGGTGTCCGTCGCGAGCGCGACGCCTCCCTTGTACTCGTAATGCCAGGGCTCGTTCGGTGATTTGAGCGGACCCTCGAAACGCGTACCCGAGGCGACGATCGCCTGTTTGAGCTTGTCGTCCCACCCCGGTGCTTCCCAGGCGCGCGCGACCGCCGCCACTTCCGTTGCGGCGACGATGCGTCCCTCGCGCATGATCTGAAAATCCACCGCACGCATGCGGCCGTGTGCCGACAATCCCGGTGCCGCGAGCGGCGCCGCAGGCGCGGGACGCCAGTCGATCAGCAGCCGTCTGAATGTTTCGATCGAGCGGGCACTCGGTTGATCTGGCGCGCGAGCCATGGCCGCGCGCACGGACGTCAGCAGTGCGGCCGCCGTTCTGCCGACACGCGGGTTCGAGTTCCAGCGCTCGATCTGGACATCGAGGCTGCGCACCTGCGTATTCGCATAGAGCGTGTAACTCGGATTCTGGCGCTCGAATGCTTGGCGCACGCGATCGAGATCGGCGAGCAGCTGTCGATACTCTTCCGAGCGCTCGTACGCGCGGATTTCCTCGTCCGTCCAGCTCCAGCGCGACTCGATGCTCGCGCCGGCGCGAACGTATGCACGAAGCGCGAGCAGGCGGCGGTCGAGAGCGGGAATCTTGTCGAGCGTGGCACGCTCGCGCGGACCGAACGTCGCGGCGACTGCGGTCAGATGATTCGCGAGCGCGGCTTCGCCTGCATGAGCCGCGTCGAACGCGATGAGAGCGAGCACGCCGCATGCCCACAGCAGAGCCCGATGCCCTCGCGTGCGGCGAACCGCGTGAGTCATCCGCCAGCCTCCTAGCCGATCAGCTCCTTCAGCTTCGCGTGCCCGGTCCGCGACATCGGCAGCTTCGAGCCGTCGGACAAGATCGCGAGCCAGCTGTCCTTGCCATAGAGATCGATGCGCGCGAGCCGCTCGATGTTCATGATGAACGAGCGATGGATGCGCACGAAGCGCGTCGGATCGATCTGCGATTCCAGATCGGTCATCGTCTGCTGCTTGCGATAGCGCTTGCCGCCCGAGACGAACTCCAGGTAGTCGTCCTGCGCTTCGACGAAGTCGATGCGCTCCATCGGCAGCACGTGCACGCGGCCTTCATGGCGGATCAATACGCGCTCGAGCATTTTTCCGGGCGGACGCGCCGCGACCGACAGCGCTTCGGCCGAAGGCGGCGGCGTGCGCTTTGCAAGCCGCTCGGCGACGCGCTCGACGGCCGCGGCCAAGCGCGCGGGCTCGACCGGCTTCAACAGATAATCGACGGCGTGGACCTCGAAGGCGCGCAACGCGTACTCATCGAACGCCGTACAGAACACGACGGCCGGCGCGCGCTCGCCCAACAGCTCGAGTACTTCGAATCCCGACAGCTTCGGCATCTGGATGTCGAGAAAGATCACGTCGGGGTTCAGCTCCTCGGCGAGCTTCACCGCCTCGAAGCCGTTCGAGGCCTGGCCGATCACTTCGAGATCGGCAATCTTGCTCAGGTGCTCGATCATGAGCTGCCGAGCGAGGGTTTCATCATCGACGACTAGAGCACGCACGGTTCACCTATGCTGCATTGACCGCTGGCAACAGAATCGCTACGCGAAAGCTCGTGTCGCGCGCATCGACGTCGACGCTCGCGCGATTGCCCGCGAGCGTCTCTATGCGCGAACGCACGTTGTTCAAGCCGACGCCGGTGCTGCGCGAGGCCGGACGATCGGGATCGCAGGGATTTTCCACGACGATCTCGACGAGCCCCTCGCGCCGCCGCGCGCTGACACAGACCTCCCCGCCCTCGAGCAGATGCGCGACTCCGTGATGGACCGCGTTCTCGACCAGGGGCTGCAGCACGAGCGGCGGCACGGCGACATTGCGCACATCCTCGGCCACTTCGAACTTCGTGCGCAAGCGCTCGCCGAAACGCACGCGCTCGATCGCGAGAAACGTCTCGATCAAGGTGATTTCTTCCGACAAGGGAATCGAGCGCTCGCGCGCGAGCGTGAGGCTCTTGCGAAAGAACTGCGCCATGAGGAAACACATCTGGCGCGCGGCGGCCGTGTCGTTGCCGATCAGCGCCGCGACCGAGTTCAGGCTGTTGAACAGGAAGTGCGGATCGAGCTGTGCGCGCAGCGACTTGAGCTCCGCCTCGCGCGCGAGCACCTGCATTTCGAGCGCGCGCCGTTCGGCGTTGAGCGAGCGCTGGAACGCGCCGACGAGATAGTGGCCGAGGATGGCGAGCAGGATGCCGATCGCGCCCGCGAAAATGAGCAGCGGCAGCATCGCGAACGCGCCTTCCGGATATTCCTCGCCCGGATCGAGCAGGAACAGCGCCCACGCATAGGAGACGCCGAGCCAGATGATGAGCGAGACGACGCCGGCAACCAGCCAGATCAAAGCCATGCGCATGGGCGCGGTGTCGCCGGGCGGCAGCAGCTGCACGAGATACCAGAACGAGAGCGACTGCAGCCCGAGCGCGAGGGCGATCGGAATCGCGAACTCGGCCGCCCACAGCGTCGGCGCGCGTCCGCCGAACACGAGCACGACGAACAACAGGAGCCCGAATGCAATCCATACCGAGAGGTACAGGAGCAGTCGGCTGCGGCGCGTCAGAATCGGATGCATTGTTGTTGTCGGCCAGGGCGGCGAGACGCGGGGCTAGTTCTTCACTTCGATGCCGCCCATGACGGCGAAGCCGTCGATGATGAGCGTTTTCGTCGGCAGCGTCGTCGTCGGGCGGCGCTTGTCGGAAAAGCCGCCGAGGAGCGTTGCGACCTTGCTCGTCACCGTCCAATCCGGCGGCACATGGATTTCGATGCCGCCGCAGAACGCGAAGACCTCGATGCGCGCCGACTCGCCTTCCATGCGCGCGGAGGTCAGATCGAGATTCACGCCGCCGAGGATGGCGCTCAGATCGGCGCCGCGGAACGGCCGCGACATCGGCCTGAGCTCGCTGCCCGACAGCATCGCGAACGTGCGGATGTATTCGGCGTGCTCTTCCTCCTGGCGCGTGAAGCTCGCACCGCCGGGCGCAGGTCCGGGCGCCTTGAACGCGCCCTCCGCGAAGCCCGGCGAGCCGGAGTCGGACGACGTTGCGGAGAAATCGGATTTCGGCGCATCGGCCGGATCGAACGAGACTTGGACGCGCGGCGGATTCAGGGCTCGATACACGAGCACGCCGCCGACGAACAGCAGCACGAGCGGAAACAGGATGCCCCAGAAGCTGAAATCGAGCAGGCCGATCTTGCTGACGAAGATCCAGGCGCCGACGATGATGAAGGCCCAGCCTTCGTTGCGGCGCCGCCCGTGATAGCGCGGCCGGGACAGGATCGAAATGCCGATCACGACGAAGATCAGCGGCCACGCCTTGCGCAGCACGTAACGCGCCTCGATCCAGCCGAAGCTGTCGAACAGGAACAGCGCGCCGAGCGCGATGATCGCGATGCCGATCGCAAAGCGCGCCGAGAGCATGCCTTCGGCGCCCTCACCGGCGTGATGCTTGCGCCACTGCTCGCGAAATTTCTGCCGGTCAAATGCCACGCGTGGCCTCATGTCGTTTGTCTTCGTCCCTGAAGAAGATCAGGTCGATGCCGGCCGCGATGACGAACAGGGGCCAGGCGTTCCACCACCCGAGCCCGAACCAATGAGTCATGCCGATCTGGCAATACAAGCCGGAGACGAACAGCCACATGCCGCCGGAACGGCTCAGATGCCGGCTCGGCACGACCAGGCCCACGAGCCCGATGCCGAGCAGCAGGAACGGCCAATACAACAGAATTCCCCAGGGGATGCCGTAACCCAGGTTCGCCGCGAGCAGGACGCCGCCGATCAGCAGCAGGAACAGACCCAGTACGAGATGGGAGCGTCGGCGGCGGGGTGGGGTGAAGGAGTCGTTCATCGGTGGTCAGGCATGGTAGCCGTGGTGCAAACCTTACGGGTCGCCCTCGTCCCTTGCCAGCGATCACCGGCGAACAGCAGGTCGAAGCCGGTGGCGCAAGGTCCGCCAATGAAAACGCCCCGGGGGACCGGGGCGTTTCTCGAGACGTGGGGCTACGGCTGACGCGTCAGCGCTCGCGGCCGCCGCGGTCGCCACGAGTGTGGCTGCTTACGCGCCCTTCGCTGCCCTGGCCGCTGCTGCGCGACGGAGCGGCGGCACGCGGCTGGGGCGAGGAGCGCTCCATTCGTGGCTGCGGCGCGGACGGCGCAGAACGCTCGATGCGGGGCTGCGGCGATGAGTATTCGACGCGCGGTGGCGGTGACGACCGCTCGATTCGCGGCTGCACGTGCCGCTCCGGCTGCGCGTACGAGCGCTCGGTACGCTCGATCGTCGGCGCCGAACGTTGCGATCGGTACGCGCGCGCCGCCTCGCGCTGGCGTTGCTCGATGCGCTGCTCCGCGCGCTCAGTCGCCCAATCGGAGGAATTGCGCTCCGGACGCATCCCGCCTTTTGGATTCTCCGGAGCGCCAATCGACGGCGCACTGCCGCCCGCCGCGCGCTCGCCAAGGTCGACACTGCGAGGGCTCGACCGCCCTCGCTCCGCAGGGTCGCGCCGCTGGATGTCGGTCGCGTCAGGTATGCGCGCGGCCGTGCCAGAGCGCGGCGCATCGAGCTCGCGAATGCGTGGGGGATCGTTCGTGCGGCCGCGCGGCACGCGGAAGTCGCCGCGCTCTTTCGGATTGCGCTCGACGAGCGCGGTCGTTGCGACCGGACGGCCGCCGTTCGCTTCGATCGCACGGCGCTCGGCGTCGAAGTTCACGCGCGCCGGCGGCTCACGCCGTGTCACGACTTGCCGCGATACGTGGTCGGCGCTCAAGCCCCGCGGCGTGCGCGGCTGGCCGGCAAGAATGCTTTCACGCTCCGGCGCAATCGCAGGCGGACGCGCATCGTTGCCCCATCGGCGCAGCTCCGCGTCGCTCACGCGCATCACCCGGCCGGTGATCGGCCGGCCGCGCACGAAATGCTCGCGATCGACGAGCGTGACGGCATCGGGCCGGTCGCGGAATCGATAGTTGAAGTCGCGATAGTGGCCGCGATACGCGTTGTCGATGTACGTGTTGTTCACGATGATCGTGTTCGAGACGTTCACGCGCTGGATGTAGCGCCGCGTATGCCAATAGCCGGGCACGTACACCTCGTGCGGCGCGAGCGGGAACCAGCCCACGCCAGGACCCAGCGAGATATTCACGCTGACGCTCGGACCGCCGACCCATGCGACGAGCGCAGGCGCATAGACCGCACGCACGCGACGCGGGCCCGGCACCCAGCACCAGCGGCTGCGCACGTATGCCCACCGGCCGTAGTGAAACGGCGCGAAGCCCCAGCGCGCGTCGTCGATCCAGGTCCAGCCCCAGGGGGAAACCCAGGCCCAGCGCCCGAAGCGATACGGCGCCCAGCCTGCGGCGACGTACGTCGGCGTCCAGACGTAGCCGTATTCCGGCTCGTTCACCCAGTAGCCGTCGCGATCGAGATCCTCGTAGCCGATCACGCCTTCGCTCACGTACTTCGAAGAGGTCGATCTCTCCTTGTCGCGTACCCGCTCGTTCGCCCAGTCCTCGAACGCCGTGCGCGGGCCGAGCTTGCTGATGTCGGCCTGCAGCTCTTCGTCTTCGGTGCCGCGAAACACGCCCATCTCGTTCGCTTTCACGGTGTACGACGCGCCTTCGCCCGCGACCTGGGCCTCGCCGCTGCGCGTCTTCACGATCGTCGCGTCGCCCTCCTCGTCGACTTCGATGTTGTATTCGCCCGGATGCTCGAGCACGACGCTCGCGTTCGGCGTATTGACCTCGATGTCCTCGCGCTCGCGCTTGCTGACGAGGCGAATCGCCGCGTGGCCTTCGGTGAGCTTCATCGTCATCGCATCGTCGTCGAGATCGACGAACGAGAATTCGGTCGAGGAGTCGAGATGAATGGTCGCGGAGCCGACCTGCAGTTCGGCGCGGCCGCCTTCAGCGACGAAGATGCGGTCCTCGCTCGTGAGCGGCCGGTTGAGCACGGCCTCGCTCCATTCCTGGGTGCCGGCCGGGGCCATCGAGACTTCGCCCTCGATGTGACTTAGTCTCGCGACGCGGCTCGGAGGATCCTCAGCGGCCTGCGCCAGCGCGGGCAGCGCCAGCAGCGAGGCGAACAACGCGGCTAGAAAATTGCGCATGGCGTGAGTACCCGGAAGTTCGGCTGTAACCATGTTCCACTCCGATGTGTGAACTCAGAGTGAACGTTTGAAGCGTGCCCGACGGCTCACCCGTTAGACTCTATCCCCCATGAATTCCAGCTACCTGAACAGGTTCATTCTCACGCTGGCGCTCGCAATGGGGGCCGTGGCCTGCAGCAGCTCGCCCGAGAAGCCCGTGACGGCGCCCAAGGCGTCGAGCTCGGCCGATGCACAGGCCGCGGAAGCCCTCGCCGTATTCGAGCTACAGCGCGACGGTGCGCGCGCCTGGTCGTTGATCTCCGGTGCGACCAGCCAGGCGCCGAATCGCGCGGATCTCGCGTACCTGCAGGCGAGCCTGTGTCAGCTGATGGAGGGCTGTCAGCCGGAACCCTACGAAGCGCGCGTGCGTAAGCTCGATCCGGGCAACGGCGCGATCTGGATGCGCGCGCTCGCGGAGGCGCAGCGTCAGAAGGAAACGACGGTCGAGGCACAGATCCTCGATGCGATCGGCCATGCGCAGCGCTTCGATGTGTATTGGAATCCGCTCGTAGCGAGCATCACCTTCGCACGCATCGCGAAGGGCTCGGGCGCGAATGCCGCGCTCAGCGAAACGATCGATTGGCTCGGCTCGACGATCGTGCCGCAATTCCAGCCGCTCACGCTGGCGTGCTCGCGAACGCGTACGACGGAGCAGCCATGGGCCGAGCGCTGCCGGCGCGCAGCGCGCGTCCTCATGAACAGCGACACCTACATCGCCGAATCGATCGGCACGGTACTCGCGCAGCAGGTCGCGATGCAGCCGACGGAGCAGACCCAGCTCAAGGAACGCGCGCGCACCTCGCGCTATTTGTGGCGCACTTATGCGGAGCTGACGAACTCGCAGGTCGAGCGCGACAAGTTCTCGCTGCAGCTGCTCGAGCTGATGCGCAAGCTGCGCCGCGAGCAGGACGTACAGCTTGCCGTCGTCCGCTGGGCGCGGCGCCCCGTGACGCCGCCGCCGGAATGGAAAGAGGAAACCTTCTAGCTACGCCGCCTTCTTTTCCTTCGCACTCTCCCCGCCGAGCGCCTGCGTCAGATCCGCGAGCAGCTTCGACAGCTCGCCGGTCATCAGCGTGAAATCCATGTCGAACTGCTCCTCCGGGGTGATCTCGGCGGCGCCCTCGTCCTTTTCTTTTTCGATGTTCAGGAACTGCAGGCGCTTGATCTCGAGCTTTTCGGTCAGCACGAACGAGACGCGATCGGCCCACGTGAGCCCGAGCCGGGTCACGTACTTGCCCGAGTTCAGATGCTGCTGAATCTCCTTGCCGTCGAGCGAATGGCGCACGTAGCGGACGGTCGCCTTGGATTGATCGACCGCCTGTAATTCCAGGTCCTGATCGAGCACGAATCTGAGCGGCGCATCGCCGAGCATCAGCCAGGCCGCCATGCTCGATTGCGGCGAGCGCTCGGTTTCCAGGAAGGTCACCGGCAGGCTGCCGAGCGTGTCGCGCAGCGTCTCGACGAATTCGTCGGCGCGCGAGCCGCCCGCGGCATCGACGACGAACCAGCCGTTCTGCGGATCGATCCACGCGCGCGTCGTGCGCCGGCGCGAGAAAGCCCGTGCGCGCAGCTCTTCCGTCACGCGCTCGCGCAGCTCACGCAGCTGGCGGCGTCCGACCGGATAGCCTTGCTGCTGCTCGAGCTCGGCGGCGCGCTCGGCCGTGACCTGCTTGATGATCGAGCCGGGCAGCAATTTCTGCTCGACGCCGAGCGCGATCATGTGCTGGCCGTTCGTCGTGTGCACGTAGCGCTGCGCGACGCTCGAATGCACCCAGCCGCGGCTTTGCATCTCGAACGCGCCGCACGGCTGCAGCGGACGGCGCGAAAGCTGATCTTCGAGCTCGGCGGCCGTGACCGACCACTGCTCGGGCAGGCGATAGACGATGAGATTCTTGAACCACATGGCGCGGGCCCGCTCGCAAAAAGCCGGGGAGTATACGGACGACGTCCGACGCGACCAGTACTTGCATTGGCCGGCGAAATGTTTCAAGCGGGCGGCGCTCGTGCCGGCTCTCTCGCCGCGGGCGGTGCGAAGCGGCAGATGTCGTTCGCGCTCGGGCGCTTAGGCGCCACAGCTGCCCGTTCGAAGCAGCAATTCCCTGAAGGCCACCCACCTACCCTCGCGGCCGATTTGCGCACGCTCGCCCCTGTCACCACCGCTGCTCAATCACGGCCGCGCACTCTTCCTCCCTCTCCCGAAGGGAGAGGGCCGGGGTGAGGG
>Ga0164243_10007345_pt1 | contig 16464 bp, 14 predicted proteins | sample OricompcompostOP_FD_108781 | JGI IMG/M metagenome (GOLD analysis project Ga0164243, IMG submission 108781) | Organic Plus compost microbial communities from Emeryville, California, USA - Original compost - Organic plus compost (OP) | ecosystem: Engineered > Solid waste > Mixed feedstock >...
CAGGCCGAGCCACAGCGTGGACAGCACGCCGAGCACCACGCCGAAGATCAGCGCGTTGAACGGCTTCACGGTGTGCGCGGCGAGCGGGCGCTTACGGGTGCGCCGCATCCGCTCGTCGATGTCCCGGTCGATGTAGCAGTTCAGCGCGTTCGCGCTGGCGGCCGACAGCGTCCCGCCGACGAACGTGGCGATGACCGGCCACAGCGGCGGCAGCCCGCGCGCGGCCAGGAACATCACCGGGATCGTGGTGATGAGCAGCAGCTCGATGATCCGCGGCTTGGTCAGCGCGACGTACGCGCGCACGCGCGCGCCCAGGCCCGCCTGGGCGTGAACCGTCACCGGCGTGGACGGCGCCTGCTTGTGATGGCCATTGAGCAGCGTCGTCATGACACGCACACCGGAATGTCAGCAAGATCGGGCAAGGTCACGCCTACAGGTCGGTTCGTCATCGGCGGAGAGCGGCGGAGGTCATCGGTGCCGCGTACCGGAAGCTCACTCTAGCCCCGGGTGGGCGTGCACCCCGCAGCGGGTGCCCAAATCCGGAGTGTCTCCGGCCACTCCCGGCCCCGGAATGCCGGTGGCCTAGACCATCGTTACCTCGGATGGTGACGCGGGCAGACATAGACGGGGAACACGAAATCCCCGGGCGGCAGGCCCCATCACGATAGGGTCACATCGGGCGATTCGGCCCGGTGCCCACCGGTCGCGAGGGTGCACCGTTTCCGGGGATCGTACGGGGGAAGCCGTGGCCGCGAAGGCCGCGCCGACGCCGGTCGTGCCGCCTCGCGGTCGTGTTCCGCGCGACCGGCCTAATTCGACTTCACAGGATATGGATGCCGCACGGCGCCGGAACACCGGCCCCGCGCGGACGCGAGAGGAGCCCTGAGCTTACCGGTGAGTACGGACCAGACACCTGAGCTGGAGTGGACCGAGCTGGACCGGCGGGCGGTCGACACCGTCCGGGCCCTCGCGATGGACGCCGTACAGGAGGCGGGATCCGGGCACCCCGGAACCGCGATGAGCCTCGCTCCGGCCGCGTACCTGCTGTTCCAGCGGATCATGCGGCACGACCCGACCGACCCGAACTGGGTGGGCCGCGACCGCTTCGTCCTGTCCGCCGGGCACTCCAGCCTGACGCTGTACATCCAGCTGTACCTGTCCGGGTACGGCCTGACGCTGGACGACCTGAAGTCCCTGCGCCGCTGGGGCAGCCTCACGCCGGGCCACCCGGAGCACGGCCACACCGCGGGCGTCGAGACCACGACGGGCCCGCTCGGCCAGGGCCTCGGCAACGCGGTCGGCATGGCGATGGCCGCCCGTCGCGAGCGCGGCCTGTTCGACCCGGATGCCGGCGACAGCCCGTTCGACCACTTCATCTACGCGGTCGCCAGCGACGGCGACATCGAAGAGGGCATCAGCCACGAGGTCAGCGCGCTGGCCGGGCACCAGAAGCTCGGCAACCTGATCGTCATCTACGACGACAACGACATCTCCATCGAAGACGACACGATGATCGCGAAGTCCGAGGACGTCGCGGCGCGCTACGAGGCGTACGGCTGGCACGTGCAGCACGTCGACTTCACCGGTGGCGGGGAGTACCACGAGGACGTCCAGGGCCTGTACCAGGCGCTGGAGAACGCCAAGGCCGTCACCGACCGGCCGTCGTTCATCGACCTGCGCACGATCATCGCCTGGCCCGCCCCGCACGCGCAGAACACCGGCGCGGCGCACGGCGCGGCGCTCGGCGCGGAGGAGGTCGCGGCGACCAAGAAGGTGCTGGGCCTGGACCCGTCCACCACGTTCGACGTGGCCGAGGACGTGCTCGCGCACGCCCGCGAGGTCGTCGAGCGGGGCCGCGCGGCGCACGCCGCCTGGGAGAAGGAGTTCACCGCCTGGCGGGACGCCAACCCCGAGCGCGCCGCCGAGTTCGACCGCATCTCCCACCGGCGGCTGCCGGAGGGCTGGACGTCCGCGCTGCCGGAGTTCGAGGCCGGCAAGTCGGTGGCCACGCGTAAGGCGTCCGAGGCCGTGCTGAACGCGCTCGCCCCGGTGCTGCCGGAGCTGTGGGGCGGCTCGGCGGACCTGGCGGGCAGCAACAACACCACGATGAAGGGCGAGCCGTCCTTCATCCCCGACGCCTACCAGACGAAGATGTTCCCGGGCAGCCCGTACGGCCGCACGCTGCACTTCGGCATCCGCGAGCACGGCATGGGCGCGATCCTCAACGGCATCGCGCTGCACGGCGGCACCCGCCCGTACGGCGGCACGTTCCTGGTGTTCAGCGACTACATGCGGCCGTCCGTACGGCTCGCCGCGCTGATGGGCCTGCCGGTCACCTACGTCTGGACGCACGACTCGATCGGCCTGGGCGAGGACGGGCCCACGCACCAGCCGGTGGAGCACCTGTGGGCGCTGCGCGCCATCCCGGGCCTGGACGTGGTGCGGCCGGCCGACGCCACCGAGACGGCCATGGCGTACCGCACGATCCTGGAGCACACCGACCGCCCGGCCGGCCTCGCGCTGACCCGGCAGGGCCTGCCGACGCTGGACCGGACGAAGCTGGCGTCCGCCGAGGGCGTGGCGCGCGGCGGCTACGTCCTGGCCGAGGCGTCGCAGGGCGCCCCCGAGGTGATCCTGATCGCGACCGGCAGCGAGGTGCAGATCGCGCTGGACGCCCGGGAGTCGCTTGAGGCGTCCGGCACGCCCACGCGGGTCGTGTCGATGCCGTGCGTGGAGTGGTTCGAGGCGCAGGACGACGCGTACAAGCAGAGCGTGCTGCCGCCGTCGGTGCGCGCCCGCGTGTCGGTCGAGGCGGGCGTCGCGCTCGGCTGGACGGCGTACGTGGGCCCGTACGGCGAGTCGGTGAGCCTGGAGCACTTCGGGGCGTCGGCGGACTACAAGACGCTGTACGAGCAGTTCGGCCTGACCCCCGAGCGGGTCGCCGCGGCCGCCCGCTCCAGCCTCGCGAAGATCAGCGCACTCGGCCAGGGAACGACGACGGGGAACTGAGGCAGGAAGATGACGACGGAGAACCTGAACAAGCTGGCGTCCGAGGGCGTGGCGATCTGGCTGGACGACATCAGCCGGGAGCGCCTGGTCACCGGGAACCTGGAGGAGCTCGTCCGCGACAAGGGCGTGGTCGGCGTGACCTCCAACCCGACGATCTTCGCCAAGGCGATGAGCAAGGGCACCGCGTACGACGACCAGATCGCCGACCTGGCCACCCGCGGCGTCGACGTCGGCGAGGCCGTACGGTCGCTGACCACGTTCGACATCCGCTGGGCCTGCGACGTCCTGGCGCCGGTGCACGAGGCCACCGGTGGCCGCGACGGCCGGGTGTCCATCGAGGTGGACCCGCGGCTGGCCCGCGACACTGCGACGACGATCGCCGAGGCCCGCGCGCTGTGGTGGCTGGTGGACCGGCCGAACCTGTTCGTCAAGATCCCGGCGACGGTCGAGGGGCTGCCCGCGATCAGCCAGGCGCTGGCCGAGGGCATCAGCGTGAACGTCACGCTGATCTTCTCGCTGGAGCGGTACGGCCAGGTCATCGACGCCTTCTTCGAGGGCCTGGAGCGCGCCCGCGCGGCCGGCCACGACCTGTCGAAGATCTCGTCCGTGGCGTCGTTCTTCGTCAGCCGGGTGGACACCGAGGTGGACAAGCGGCTGGAGAAGATCGGCGGCGACCAGTCGCAGGCGCTGCGCGGCAAGGCCGGCATCGCGAACGCGCGGCTGGCGTACCAGCTGTACGAGGAGAAGTTCGCCTCCGCCCGCTGGACCGCGCTGCGCGACGCGGGCGCGACCGTGCAGCGGCCGCTGTGGGCCTCCACCGGCGTGAAGGACCCCGCGTACCCGGACACCATGTACGTCGACGAGCTGGTCGCCCCGGACACCGTGAACACGATGCCGGAGGCCACGCTGAACGCCGTCGCCGACCACGCCGGCCTGCACGGCGACGCGGTGCGCGGCACGTACGCCGACTCCCGGAAGGTGCTCGACGATCTGGAGTCGCTCGGCGTGTCCTATGACGACGTCGTGCGCGTCCTCGAAGATGAGGGCGTGGAGAAGTTCGAGACGTCGTGGAACGAGCTGCTGGGATCGGTGTCGGAGGAGCTGCGCGCGAAGGGCGGCGCCAGGTGAGCGCGCTCGAGGCGTCCGCGGCCGGCGTCTCCGTCCGCGTGGACGGGGACGCCGCGTCTGCCGCGTCGGCCGCCGCCAAGGCGCTCACCGATGACGGCGTCCCGGCCAAGCTCGCGGCCGGCGACCCCACGCTGTGGGGGCCGGACGCGCAGGCCGAGGCGGAGATCCGGCTCGGCTGGCTGAACCTGCCGAGCTCCTCGCGCGAGCTGCTGCCCCGCCTGGAGCAGCTGACCGCCCGGGTGCGCGCCGACGGCCTCGACCACGTCGTGCTGGCCGGCATGGGCGGCTCGTCGCTGGCGCCGGAGGTGATCACCGCGACGGCGGGCGTCGACCTCACCGTGCTGGACACCACCGACCCGGCGCAGGTGCGCCGCGCGCTGGCCGACCGGCCCACCCGTACGGTCGTGGTCGTGTCCAGCAAGAGCGGCGGCACCGTCGAGACCGACAGCCACCGGCGCATCTACGAGCAGGCGTTCCGCGACGCCGGCCTGTCCGACGACGACATCGCCCGGCGCATCATCGCGGTCACCGACCCGGGCTCGCCGCTGGACGCCATCGCCCGCGAGGCCGGGTACGACGTGGTGCTGGCCGACCCGAACGTCGGCGGCCGGTACAGCGCGCTCACCGCGTTCGGCCTGGTGCCCAGCGCGCTGGCCGGGGTGAACGTGGCCGCGCTGCTGGACGACGCGGCGGCCGTCGCGCCGTCGCTGGCGGCCGGTCCCGGCGCCAACCCGGCGCTGCTGCTCGGCGCCGCGCTCGGCGGTTACGCCGTGGACGCCGGGCACGACAAGATCCTCATCGCCGACGACGGGTCCGGCATCCAGGGCTTCGGCGACTGGGCCGAGCAGCTGATCGCCGAGTCCACCGGCAAGCAGGGCCGCGGGCTGCTGCCCGTCGTCGTCGAGGGCCCGTCGGCCCAGGGCTTCGCCGCCACTCCCGACGCGCACCGCGTCACGCTCGGCGGCGGGAACGCCGACACCGTCGTGTCCGGCCCGCTGGGCGCGCAGTTCCTCGTGTGGGAGTACGCCACGGCGGTGGCCGGGCGGCTGCTCGGCATCGACCCGTTCGACCAGCCGAACGTGCAGGAGTCCAAGGACAACACCAACAAGCTGCTCCAGTCCGCGGGCGACGGCCCGCTGACCGGCGAGCGGCCCGTGCTCACCGACGGCGCGGTCGAGGTGTACGGCCCGGAGGACCTGCTGGCCGGGGCCGACGACGTCGCGGGCGTCCTGGACCGGCTGCTCGCCGCCATCCCCGAGTCCGGCTACCTGGCCGTGATGGCGTACCTGGACCGCATCGGCGAGCCGGACACCGCGCGGCTGCGCGAGGAGCTGGCCGGCCGCACCGTCCACCCCGTCACGTTCGGCTGGGGCCCGCGGTTCCTGCACTCGACCGGCCAGTACCACAAGGGCGGTCCGCAGCGCGGCGTGTTCCTGCAGCTCACCGGGGCCGAGACGGTGGACGTCGCGGTGCCCGGCAAGCCCTACTCGCTGGGCCGGCTGCAGACGGCGCAGGCGCTGGGCGACCTGGGCGCGCTGCGCGGCCGCAACCGCCCGACCGTACGGCTGCACCTGACCGACCGCGCCCGCGGCCTCGACCAGGTGCTGACCGCAGCCCAGTGAAAGGTTGACCATGGTTGATCCGACCACGGTGCCGGAGTTCCCGGTGACGGCAGCCAATCCGCTGCGCGACCCCCGCGACCGGCGGCTGCCGCGCGTCGCCGGGCCGTGCGTGCTCGTGTTGTTCGGCGTCACCGGCGACCTGGCGCGTAAGAAACTCATGCCGGCGATCTACGACCTGGCGAACCGCGGCCTGCTGCCGCCGGGCTTCGGGCTGGTCGGCTTCGCCCGCCGCGACTGGGAGAACGAGGACTTCGCGCAGGTCGCGCACGACGCCGTGAAGGCGCACGCGCGCACGCCGTTCCGCGAGGACGTCTGGAACCAGCTGATGGAGGGCATCCGGTTCGTGCCCGGCGAGTTCGGCGACGAGGACGCCTTCAACCGGCTCGCCGCCACCGTGCAGGAGCTGGACAAGAACCGCGGCACCGGCGGCAACTACGCCTTCTACCTGTCCGTGCCGCCGAAGTTCTTCCCCGGCGTCGTCGAGCAGCTGAAGACGTCCGGGCTGTCCGCGCCGCACGAGGGCAGCTGGCGGCGGGTCGTCATCGAGAAGCCGTTCGGGCACGACCTGGAGAGCGCCCGCGAGCTCAACGACGTGGTGCACGAGGTCTTCCCCGAGGAGTCGATCTTCCGCATCGACCACTACCTCGGCAAGGAGACCGTCCAGAACATCCTGGCGCTGCGCTTCGCCAACGAGCTGTTCGAGCCGCTGTGGAACCGCAACTACGTGGACCACGTGCAGATCACGATGGCCGAGGACATCGGCATCGGCGGCCGCGCCGGCTACTACGACGGCATCGGCGCCGCCCGCGACGTCATCCAGAACCACCTGCTCCAGCTGCTCGCGCTGACCGCGATGGAGGAGCCGGTCTCCTTCGACGCCAACTCGCTGCGCGCGGAGAAGGCCAAGGTGCTGTCCGCGGTGAAGCTGCCGGCCGACCTCGGCGCGGCCAGCGCCCGCGGGCAGTACGCCGGCGGCTGGCAGGGCGGCGAGAAGGTGCTCGGCTACCTGGAGGAGGAGGGCATCCCGAAGGAGTCCCTCACCGACACCTACGCCGCCGTGAAGCTGAACGTCGACACCCGCCGCTGGGCCGGCGTGCCGTTCTACCTGCGTACGGGCAAGCGGCTGGGCCGCCGGGTGACCGAGGTGGCGCTGGTCTTCCAGCGCGCGCCGCACCTGCCGTTCCGGCACACCGACACCCAGGAGCTCGGGCAGAACGCCCTGGTCATCCGGGTGCAGCCGGACGAGGGCGTGACCGTGCGGTTCGGCGCGAAGGTGCCCGGCACGTCCATGGAGGTGCGCGACGTCAACATGGACTTCGCGTACGGCGAGTCGTTCACCGAGGACAGCCCCGAGGCGTACGAGCGGCTGCTGCTCGACGTGCTGATCGGCGACCCGCCGCTGTTCCCCCGCCAGGACGAGGTCGAGCTGTCGTGGCGCATCCTCGACCCGTTCGAGGACTACTGGGAGTCCCACGGCAAGCCCCAGCCGTACACCGCGGGCACCTGGGGCCCGCCGGAGGCCGACGAGCTCATGTCCCGCGACGGGCGCACCTGGCGACGGCTGTAGAAGGGCCCACGATGACGATTCATCTGACGGACACGACCACGTCGAAGATCGATGCCACGCTCACGCAGGCGCGGCACCGGCTCGGCGGGCCGGCCATCGGCATGGTGCTCACGCTGGTGATCATCACCGACGAGGCCGAGCAGTACGACGCCGTGCGCGCCGCCGAGCAGGCCGCCCGCGAGCACCCCAGCCGGGTGCTCGTGGTGATCGCCCGGGACGCCAAGGCCGAGCCGCGGCTGGACGCCGAGCTGCGCATCGGCGAGTCCGGCCCCGGCGAGACGCTGCTGCTGCGGCTGTACGGCGCGCTCGGCAAGCACGCCGGCTCCGTGGTCTCCCCGCTGCTGCTCACCGACACCCCGGTGGTGGCCTGGTGGACCGGCCCCGGCCCGGAGGTGCCGAGCCGCGACCCGCTGGGCCAGGTGGCGCAGCGGCGGATCACCGACGTCGCCGCCGCGCGGGCGCCGGAGTCCAAGCTGTCCGCGCGCGCGAGCAGCTACTCCCCCGGCGACACCGACTTCGCGTGGACCCGGATCACCCCGTGGCGCACGCTGCTGGCCGCCGCGCTTGACCAGCCGTTCCCGGAGATCACCGCGGGCACGGTCGGCGCGGCCAAGAACAACCCCAGTGGCGACCTGCTGGCCGCCTGGCTCGAGGCCCGGCTCGGCGTGCCGGTGGACCGCGAGGTCACCGACGGGCCGGGCGTCACCGACGTACGGCTGCGCACCGTCGACGGCGACATCGGGCTGACCCGCCCGGACGGCCGGGTGGCCACGCTGTCGCGGCCCGGCGACCCGGACCGTACGGTGGCGCTGCACCGCCGGGCCACCAGCGAGCTGCTCGCCGAGGAGCTGCGCCGGCTCGACCCGGACGAGATCTACGCGGAGACGCTGCGCGAGCTGAGCGGCCACGAGAAGGTGACCGCGTGACGCCGGGCGCGCCCCCGACCGTCATCGCGCACCGCGACGAGAGCCTGCTCGCCAAGGCGGTCGCCGCGCGGCTGGTGACCCGCCTGGTGGACGTCCAGGCCGCGCGGGGCACCGCGTCGGTGGTGCTGACCGGCGGCGGCATCGGCACCAGGGTGCTGGCGCAGATGGCCGCCGCCCCGGCCCGCGACGCGGTCGACTGGCGGCGGCTCGACGTCTGGTGGGGCGACGAGCGGTACCTCCCGGACGGCGACACCGAGCGCAACGAGACGGCCGCCCGCGCCGCCCTGCTCGACCACGTGAACGTCGACCCGGCCCGGGTGCACGCCATGCCGCGCTCCGACGGCCCGGACCCCGGCCCGGAGGCCGGCGCGGCCCGCTACGCCGACGAGCTGCTCGCCGCCGCCCGCCCGGAGGACCACGGCCCGGTGCCGTCGTTCGACGTGCTGATGCTCGGCATCGGCCCCGACGCGCACGTCGCGTCGCTGTTCCCCGAGCAGCCCGCGCTGTACGAGGAGGAGCGCACGGTGGTCGCCGTGCGCGGCGCGCCCAAGCCCCCGCCCACGCGGATCTCCCTCACCTTCCCGGCGATCCGCGCGGCCCGCGAGGTCTGGGTGCTGGCCGCCGGCGAGCCCAAGGCCCGCGCGGTCCGCATGGCCCTGTCCGGCGAGGCCGGCGAGATCCAGGTCCCGGCGGCCGGCGTCCGCGGCCGCCAGTCCACCCTCTACCTCGTCGACCGCGACGCGGCGTCCCAGCTCCCGGCGGCCATGGTGGAGGGGCGCCGGATCTAGCGCGGCAGCGCCGGGTCGAAGCCGCCGGAGCCGAGCGTCCACGTACGGCTTCCGGCGGTGGCCGCGCCGGGGAGCGTACGGATCCGGGCGCGCCCACGCCCGTCCACCGGCGCGGAGCCGGCGTCGAGGTCCGCGCGGCCGTCACCGTCGTGGTCGAGCAGTGCGAGGCCCGGGACGCAGGCGGTGTACGCGCGGCGGCCGGTGAGTCCCAGCGCCGCCGCGTCGAGGTCCCGCCGGTCGCCCACGCCGGTGAACACCGTGACCCGCGGGCGCGTCGCGTACCCCTGTGCGTCCCGGCCGCAGCGGCCCGCGGCCAGCCTGGTCCGCCCGTCGCCGGCGGCGAGCGGCGGCTGGTAGCCGTCGGTGCCGCCGGCCGCGGCGAGGCGTTCGGGCGGGGCGAGGACGTCACCGCGGCTGCGGAACAGCAGCAGGTCGCCGCCGGCCCGGCCGTGCTCGCCGCGCGCGACGGCGACGAGATCCGCGCGGCCGTCGCCGGTCAGGTCGGTGAGCACCAGGCCGGCGAGGCACGCCCGGGGGTCGCTCCACAACGGCCCGGGCCCGCGGCAGACGCCCATCGCGCCGCCGCGGAGCGTCAGGTACCGGGCCCGGTGCCGGTCCGGCCCGTGCGGGGTGCCCGGCATGACGGTGATCCGGGCGTCCTGCACCTTCCGGGGCGGCCGCGGGGTCGGGCTCACGGGAAACGGTCCGGTGGGTTCCTCCCAGGCGGCCGGGTTGGTGGCGACGAGGTCCGCGACGCCGTCGCCGGTCATGTCGCCCACGGCGAGCGCGGTGCCGAAGCCGCGCAGGCCGTTCGTCACATGCGTCACGCTCTGCCGCGCGAGGCCGTGCCGGCCGCCGCGGACGATCACCAGGTCCGTACGCGGCTCGGGCAGGCTCCCCGTGTCCGCCTGCGCGAAGACGAGGTCGGCGCGGCCGTCGCCGTCGAGGTCGCCCGCCGCCATGCCGGCGACGTCGTTCGGCATCGAGCCGAAGGTGGCCTCCACCCCGGGCCGCAGGCCGCGCCGCGAGCCGTACATGATCATCAGCCGGTCCGCGGTCACCGGGCCCTGCGTCGCGGTCACGTACGCGAGGTCGGCGTACCCGTCTCCGTTGATATCGGCGCTGACCACGTCGTCCATGACGATCAGCCGCGCGGACGGCTCGAGCAGCTCCTTCGGCCGGAACCCGGCGATCACCCGCCCGGGGGCGGCGAGCCCGTGGCCGGTGCCGGCGAACAGCACCAGGTCCGGCCCCACCCGGCGGAGCCCGAGCCGCATCGTGGGCACGCCCGCCACCAGGTCGGCCCGGCCGTCACCGTCGAAGTCCGCGCGCGTGCCGCGCGCGTGCGCCGGGCGGGGCGGCGGCGCCTCCGTGGTCCGTACGGGCGTGCCGCGCGACGGCCCCGGCCGGGGCGGCGGGGCCGCGGTGCAGCCCGGCGCGGTGAGCAGGAGCGCGGATAACCCGGCGAGGACGCGGATGCATCGGGCCATGCTCGATGGTAACCGCCCGATATGTGCGTGATAAGCGTACGTAAAGGGCGGCGGCGTGCCGTTCGCCGATTTCGCTAATGGGGCGGGTTAACGCGCTTTGACCTGCGTCGCCGGGCACAATTCGGGGCTCGGGAAGGTGGGCAGAATGGCGGCATGACGCGAAATTCTAAGGTGGCGGCGATCGCCGTCGCGGCGGGGGCGGTGCTCGTACTCGGCGGGTGCGGCGGCGGAGGCGGAACGGCCGCGGGGGCGTCGTCGAGCGCCCCGGCGAGCGGCACGCCGGCCGGTACGCCCTCCGGTACGTCGTCCGGGCAGGAGATGAGCCCGGTGGTGACGCTGGAGGACGCGGGGGCGACCGCGGTGAAGCGGGTGTCCGGCGGCACGCTGGTGTCGATCGAGCTGGAGGACGGCGGTGCCGTCTGGGAGACGCAGGTCGTCGCGGCGGACGGCACCGAGCACGCGATCGACGTGGCCACGTCCGGCGGCAAGGTCACGTCCGCGCACGTGAAGCAGGAGAGCGCCGCCAAGCGCGCCGAGCACCGTAAGCGGGTGTCCGCCGCGAAGCTCGGCTACGCGGCCGCGGCGGGCAAGATGCGCGCCGCCGTACCGGGCGGGAAGATCACCGAGCTGAACCTCGACGACCACCGCGGCACCACCGTCTGGGAGGGCGACGTGCACGCGGGCAACGTCAAGCACGAGGTACGGCTGAACGCCGCGTCCGGCACGATCATCACCAACCGCACCGCCTCCGGCGACTGACCGGCGCCCTAGAGGCCGTCGACCACGTCGAGATCCCCTTCGGTGGCGACCACCACGAGCCACGATCGGTCCGCGGCGAGGAAGTAGTGATGCTCCGGTATCCGGAGCAACTCGCCCAGCACCGATGGAGCCGCAGCGCCGGTGAAACGCACCCCGTACGGTGAGAGCCCGTCACCCACGTGCTCGACCACCGCATCCGGGAGCAGGCGCGCGCACACATCGCCGGACGCCATCGCCGCCAGCCGCGCGTCGTCCTCGACGCGCCAGTGCCGGTGCCGTCCGGGCACCCGGTCCCAGTCGATCTTGGACCCCGCGACCGGGAACCGGCGGCTCAGCCAGTCGAAGACGGCCGACTCGTCACACCGTTCCAGGTCGCGCAGCGGCGGGGCGCCGTAGACGTCGTCCCAATGGTCTTCGGTCATCGGACACAGATCGCCCCCTCGGCTCCCGTACGGGAAGCGAGGGGGCGGTTCGGCGTCTCAGCCGCGTTCGCGGAGCTTGGCCAGGGCCTCGGTGAGGATGGCCTCGCCGTCGCCGTCGGAGCGGCGCTCCTTCACGTACGCGAGGTGCGTCTTGTACGGCTCGGTGCGCGGCGCGGCCGGCGGGTTGTCCCGGTCCTGGCCGGCCGGGAAGCCGCAGCGCGGGCAGTCCCAGGTCTCCGGCACGGCCGCGTCGCTGGCGAAGCTCGGCCGGGTCTCATGCATGTTCGCGCACCAGAACGACACGGAGACGCGCGGCGCGGAGTCGCCCCGCTCGGCCTCTCCCATGGGGCCCGCACCGACGCGGCTACCCCGGATGGCGCTGCCACTACCCACGAACTCACTCCTCGCTTTCGATCCTCGACCTCCCCGGCGAGCGGGAGGTTCCCCCCGGTCGGCGCGCCGCGGTCGTCACTTCATGAGCAGGCCGAGGGCCACGATGCAGACGAACCAGAGGATGCCCGTGCCGATGGTGAGCCGGTCGAGGTTGCGCTCCACGACCGACGAACCGCCCAGGGACGAGCTCACGCCGCCGCCGAACAGGTCCGACAGACCACCGCCCTTGCCCTTGTGGAGCAGCACGAGCAGCACCATGAGCGCGCTCGCGACGATCAGGACGATCGAGGTTCCGATGATCACTGGTTTGCCTCACTCCGCACACGGGCCCCCACCGTCGTCGGGGGGTTCGTATCGATTTTAGGACGCCGTCTCGCGATACCTGCAGATCTTCACGAATTCGCCCGCGTCCAGGCTCGCGCCGCCTACGAGCGCGCCGTCGACATCGGGCTTCGCCATGATCCCAGCGATGTTATCCGACTTGACGGAGCCTCCGTACAGGATACGCACGCTGGAGGCCACATCGGGTCCGGCGTCCGCAGGATACAACTCCGCGAGCCGCCCGCGGATCTCCGCGCAGACCTCCTGCGCGTCCTCCGGGGTGGCCACCTCGCCGGTGCCGATCGCCCACACCGGCTCGTACGCGATCACGGCGCGCTGCGCCTGGTCGGCGGGGATGCCGTCGAACGCGCCGGTGACCTGGCCCAGGCAGTGCGCCACGTGGCCGCCGGCCTTGCGCACCTCGAGGCCCTCGCCCACGCAGATCAGCGGCACGACGTCGTGCGCGAACGCCTGCTTGGCCTTGGCGTTCACCAGCGCGTCGTCCTCGTGATGATATTCACGCCGCTCGGAGTGGCCGACCAGGGTGTACGTGCAGCCCAGCTTGGCCAGCATCGGCGCGGACACCTCGCCGGTGTACGCGCCCTTCTCGTGCGCGGAGACGTCCTGCGCGCCGTACGCGATCTGGATCTTGTCCGCGCCGATCAGCGTCTGCACGCTGCGCAGCGCGATGAACGGCGGCAGGACGGCGACCTCGACGGACTCGAAGTCCGCCTCCCCGAAGGTGAACGCCAGCTTCTGCACCAGCGCGATGGCCTCGAGGTGGTTGTTGTTCATCTTCCAGTTGCCGGCGATCAGCGGCATCCGGCCCTCGGGGCGCTTGGCGCCGCTCTTCTTCAGCAGCGCCACTCAGTCCTCCAGTGCTTCGATGCCGGGAAGGTGCTTGCCCTCCAGGAACTCCAGGCTGGCGCCGCCCCCGGTGGAGATGTGCGAGAAGCCGTCCTCGGGGAGGCCGAGCGTGCGCACCGCGGCCGCGGAGTCTCCGCCGCCCACGACCGTGAACGCGTCGCCGTCGACCAGCGCCTGCGCCACCGCGCGGGTGCCGGCCGCGAAGGCGGGGAACTCGAACACGCCCATCGGGCCGTTCCAGAAGACCGTACGGGCGTCGGACAGCTTCGCCGCGAACAGCTCCTGGCTGCGCGGCCCGATGTCCAGGCCCATTCGGTCGGCCGGAATCGCCGTGGCGTCCACGACGTCGTACTCAGCGTCGGCCGCGAACTTGGTGGCGGCCACCACGTCGACCGGCAGGACGATCTCCACGCCGCGCGCGGCCGCGTCGTCGAGGAAGCCGCGCACCTGGTCGACCTGGTCGGCCTCGAGCATGGAGCCGCCCACCTCGTGGCCCTGGGCCTTGAGGAAGGTGTACACCATGCCGCCGCCGATCAGCAGGCGGTCGACGGTGGTGATCAGGTTGGCGATCACGCCCAGCTTGTCCGACACCTTGGCGCCGCCCAGCACCACGGCGTACGGGCGGGCCGGGTCGGCAGTGAGCGTGCGCAGCACGTCGGTCTCGGCTTTGACCAGGCCGCCGGCCGCGTGCGGAAGCAGCTTCGGCACGTCGTACACCGAGGCGTGCTTGCGGTGCACCGCGCCGAACCCGTCGCCGACGTAGAGGTCGGCGAGCGCGGCCAGCTCGCGGGCGAACGCGCCGCGCTCGGCGTCGTCCTTGCTGGTCTCCCCCGGGTTGAACCGCAGGTTCTCCAGCAGCGCGACGTCACCGTCGGCCAGCCCGGCGACGGCGTCGCGGGCCGACTCCCCGACGGTGTCGCCCGCGAAGGCGACCGGGCGGCCGAGCAGCTCGGAGAGCCGCCCGGCCACCGGGGCCAGCGAGTACGCCGGGTCGGGCGCGCCCTTGGGCCGGCCGAGGTGGGCGCACACGACGACGCGCGCACCGCGCTCGGCGAGCCGGCTGATCGTCGGGACGCTGGCCCGGATCCGCCCGTCGTCGGTGATGCGCGTGCCGTCGAGGGGGACGTTCAGGTCCGAGCGCACGAGCACCCGGCGGCCCGTCACGTCCAGATCGTCGATGGTCCGCATGGATGTCCTTCTGAGATCGGCTGGTCCGGGGCCCTACAGGCGGGAACCCACGAGGCGGACGAGGTCGGCGAGGCGGTTGGAGTAACCCCACTCGTTGTCGTACCAGCCGACGACCTTCACCTGGTCGCCGATGACCTTGGTCAGGCCGGAGTCGAAGATGCAGGACGCCGGGTCGGTCACGATGTCGGAGGACACCAGCGGCTCGTCGCTGTAGGTGAGGTAGCCCTTGAGCGCGCCCTCGGCGGCGGCCTTGTACGCGGCGTTGACCTCCTCGACACTGGGCTCGGCGCGCAGCGTGACGGTGAGGTCGGTGGCCGAGCCGGTCGGCACCGGGACGCGCACCGCGTAGCCGTCCAGCTTGCCCTGCAGCTCCGGCAGCACCAGGCCGATGGCCTTCGCGGCCCCCGTGGAGGTCGGCACCAGGTTGACCGCGGCGGCGCGCGCCCGGCGGAGGTCCTTGTGCGGGCCGTCCTGCAGGTTCTGGTCCTGGGTGTAGGCGTGGATGGTGGTCATCAGGCCGCGCTCGATGCCGAACGCGTCGTTCAGCACCTTGGCCAGCGGCGCGAGGCAGTTGGTGGTGCACGAGGCGTTGGAGATCACGTTGTGCCGCGCCGGGTCGTACTGGTCGTCGTTGGCGCCGAGCACGACGGTGAGGTCCTCGTTCTTCGCCGGGGCGGAGATGATGACCTTCTTGGCGCCGCCGTCGAGGTGCGCCTTGGCCTTCGTCGCGTCGGTGAACAGGCCGGTGGACTCAACGACGACGTCGACCCCGAGGTCGCCCCACGGCAGCGCGGCGGGGTCACGCTCGGCGAACGCCTTGATCGTTTTGCCGCCCACCTGGATGCCCTCATCCGTGGTGCGGACGTCCTCGCTCAGGCGGCCCATGACACTGTCGTACTTGAGCAGGTGCGCCATCGTCTGCACGTCACCGAGGTCGTTGAACGCCACGATCTCGATGTCGCCGCCCGACGCGTTGACGGCGCGCCAGAAGTTACGGCCGATCCGGCCGAAGCCGTTGACGCCTACGCGGATGGTCACAGCATCTCCTCGAGCTCATTCCGGCGGAGCCGGGCATGTCCGTCGTCTAGCGCCTCCGACCCTATCGGTTGCACGTCGCTCCCGCGCGCCTGGCCACGCTAATGGTATAGACCAATTTCGGACATCCCGGATGAGCCGTCGCGCAGGCCCGGGACGTGGCAGCATTTTTCCGGCACGACCGTCGGAACGGAGACCTTCATGTACGACAGGGCGCCCGCGATCCCCCGCCGCGGCACGGGCACCGGCCTGCTGGCCGGGTTCCTCGCGTCGCTCCTCGGGATCGCCCTGGCCACCGGAGCGGTACTGATCCACGTCCCGGGCCTGGGTGTTCTCGCGTTCGCCGTCCCGGTCGGCCTGAGCGCCTTCCTCGTACGGCCGACGTCCTTCGCCGTCCCGGTGCTCTTCACGATCCTGTCGATCCCGGGATACATCGCCGCGCAGTTCGTGGCGCTCATCGTCTCGCTGCTCGTCCAGGGCGTCGCGTTCCCGGCGGTGCTGAGCGGGCTCGGCCGCCCCGGGGTGCTGGCGAACCTGTTCGAGGCGTATGTGCTGCGCCCGCGGTCGCTGCTCTTCCTGGCCTTCATGCTGCTGATCGTGCTGCTGCTGTCGCTGACCGCCGTCCTGGCCGGCCGGCACCGCGCGCGCCGCGCGCTCGCGCCCGCCGGTCCCCCGCCGGCGCCGTATCCCGGCCCGGTCCCGTACGGCCGTCCGGCGCCGCCCGCGTACGGACCGCCGCCGGGTTACGGTCCTCCGCCGGGCCCGCCGCCCGGGCCACCACCTCCACCGCCGCCTGCCCCGCCCGCCGTCGCCCCGCCCCCCGTCGCGCCGCCGCCCGCCGCGCCCCGGCCGTCCGGGCCGGGCGACCGCCCGGGCGGCACGCGCCGCCTCGACCCCGACGAGTTCGACCAGATGCTGTACGAGGCCGAGCAGGAGCGGCGCGGCCGCG
>Ga0164243_10007346_pt1 | contig 16461 bp, 12 predicted proteins | sample OricompcompostOP_FD_108781 | JGI IMG/M metagenome (GOLD analysis project Ga0164243, IMG submission 108781) | Organic Plus compost microbial communities from Emeryville, California, USA - Original compost - Organic plus compost (OP) | ecosystem: Engineered > Solid waste > Mixed feedstock >...
GGCTGCTGACGATCGAGTACTACAAGGAGAACGAGGACGTCTTCTCCGAGCGCACGGTCGAGCCGTACGCGCTGATCAACGGCCGCGAGGGCTGGTACGTCGCCGCCTACGACCCGGCCAGAGGCGGCGTCCGCCACTTCCGCCTCGACCGCGTCAAGCAGGCGACCGTCGAGGAGACGCGCTTCGAGCCGCGTCCCGAGGTCGACCCCTCGCGCGACGTCGAGGGCTGGCCGCGCACCGGCGAGGTCGAGGCGTCGAGGCGGGCGCGCGTGTGGATCTCGCCCGAGCGGGCGCGCTGGGCGCGCGAGGAGCGCGCCGTCGTCGAGGAGCTGGCCGACGGCGCCGTGATCGTCGAGCTGAGCTTCGCCGGCGTCGACTGGCTCGTGCGCGAGGTGCTGAAGGAGGCCGGCGACGCCGCGGTGCTCGAGCCCGAGGACGCGCGCGCGGCGGTGCGCGCCGCCGCCAGCCGGCTGACGCGCGTCTGACGAGCGATCGACTACGCTCGCCGGCCATGAGCCGCCGCGACCAGATCCGCATGAGCGAGGAGGAGCTGGCCGCCTTCCTCGACGAGCAGCGCACCGTCGTCGTCGCCACCAACGGGCGCGACGGCTGGCCCCACCTGATGCCGCTCTGGTACACGGTCCGCGACGGCGAGCTGTGGGCGTGGACCTACGCCAGATCGCAGAAGGTCAGGAACCTCGAGCGCGACGAGCGCGTGACGCTGCAGGTCGAGGACGGCACGACCTACGACCAGCTGCGCGGCGTGATGGTGAAGGCGCACGCGCGCCTGCACCGCGACGTCGACGTCGTGACCGCCTTCGGGCTCGAGCTGTTCAGCCGCTACGGCGGCGGCGGGGCGCCGGCGCCGGAGGTCGAGGCGATGGTGCGCGCGCAGGCGCCCAAGCGCGTCGCGCTGCAGTTCGTCGCGGCCCAGCCGCCGGTGACGTGGGACCACCGCAAGCTGGGCGGCGTCTACTGAGCGCGCGCCGCTCCCGCGGATGACGCCGAAACATCGCCGCCTCTCGGCCGTTACGCTGAGAGACCGATGAACGATCTACGGGGACTGATCCTGTCCGGGGGCAAGGGCACCCGGCTGCGGCCGATCACGCACACGAGCGCCAAGCAGCTCGTGCCGGTCGCGAACAAGCCGGTGCTGTTCTACGGCATCGAGGCGATGGCGGCCGCGGGCATCCGCGAGATCGGCATCATCATCGCGCCCGAGACCGGCGAGGAGATCCGCGAGGTCGCCGGCGACGGCTCGCAGTTCGGCGTCGAGATCACCTACATCCTCCAGGAGGAGCCGCTCGGCCTCGCCCACGCGGTGCTGACGGCCGAGCCGTTCCTGCGCGACGCGCCGTTCGTGATGTACCTCGGCGACAACCTGCTGCAGGGCGGGATCGAGGAGCTGGTCAGCGCCTTCCGCGCCAACGAGCCGGACGCGCTGATCCTGCTGACGCCGGTCGAGGACCCCGAGAACTACGGCGTCGCGGAGCTCGACGGCGACAACACCGTCACGCGGCTGGTCGAGAAGCCCAAGCAGCCGGCGACCGACCTCGCGCTCGTCGGCGTCTACATGTTCACGCCCGGGATCCACGACGCGGCGCGCGCGATCAGACCGTCGGCGCGCGGCGAGCTGGAGATCACCGACGCGATCCAGCACCTCGTCGACAGCGGCCGACGGGTCGAGCCGCACATCGTGCGCGGCTGGTGGAAGGACACCGGCCGCCTCGACGACATGCTCGAGGCCAACCGCCTGATCCTCGACGCGCTCGAGCCGCGCGTCGAGGGCGACCTCGTCGACTCGACCGTCGAGGGGCGCGTGATCGTCGAGGAGGGCGCGACGCTGATCCGCGCGACCGTCCGCGGGCCGGCGGTGATCGGCGCCGGCGCGAGGCTGACCGACTGCTACATCGGCCCGTACACGGCGATCGACGCCGGCGTCGAGGTGCAGAACGCGGAGGTCGAGCACTCGATCCTGCTCGCCGGCAGCTCGGTCCGCAACCTCGACGGGCGGATGGAGTCGTCGCTGCTGGGCCGCAACGTCAAGATCCACCCGGCGCCGCGCCAGCCGCGCGCCTTCCGCTTCATGGTCGGCGACAACTCGGAGATCGGCATCCTGTGAAAACGCTCGGCCTGCGGCCTCGGTTTCCACTGGGAACGCACGCCGTGCAAAGCGGCGGCCTGCGGCCTTGCTTTGCATTGCGGCTCGCCTTCCCGGACGAGGTGACTTCGTGAGCGGTCGGCGGCTCCTCATCACAGGGGCCGGGGGGATGCTGGGTCGGGACGTCGCCGACGCCGCCCGCGCCGCCGGCCACGAGCCGATCGCGCTCGCGCGCGCCGAGCTGGACGTCACCGCCCCCGCCGCGATCGCCGAGGCGATCGCCGCCGCGGCGCCCGACGCGATCGTCAACTGCGCCGCGTGGACCGACGTCGACGGCGCCGAGCGCGACCGCGACGGCGCCGCCGCCGTCAACGCGACCGCCCCCGGCCTGCTGGCGCGCGCCGCCGCCGACGCCGGCGTGCGGCTCGTGCATGTCTCGACCGACTACGTCTTCGCCGGCGACCGCGCCGTCGGCGCCGCGCCGTACGTCGAGTCCGACGCGACCGGCCCGCGCAGCGTCTACGGCGCGACCAAGCTCGACGGCGAGCGCGCCGTCGCGGCCGCCGGCGGCTCCCACGCGATCGCCCGCACCTCGTGGCTGTTCGGCGTCCACGGCGCCAACTTCGCCGCGACGATGCTGCGGCTGGCGGCCGAGCGCGACGAGGTGACGGTCGTCGACGACCAGATCGGCCTGCCGACCGCGACCGCCGACCTCGCGCCGGCGCTCGTCGAGCTGGCCGTCGGCGCGGCGCGCTCGGCCGACGGGCTCTTCCACCTCGCCGCCTCCGGCGAGCCGGTGTCGTGGAACGGCTTCGCGCGCGAGATCTTCCGCCAGGCCGGCGTCGACTGCCGCGTGCTGCCGTGCACGACCGCCGAGATGCCGCGGCCGGCGCCGCGCCCCGCCTTCAGCGCGCTCGCCAGCGAGCGCGCCGAGACCCCCCTGCTGCCGCCGTGGCAGCAGGGCCTTGCCCACTTCCTCCACGCACGAGAGGTGCACGCGTGAAGCTGCTCGTCTGCGGCGGAGCCGGCTTCATCGGCTCCAACTTCGTCCGCATCCGCGTCCAGGAGCACGGCGACGAGGTCGTCGTGCTCGACAAGCTGACCTACGCCGGCCGCAGGGAGAACCTGCACGACGTGATCGACGACGTGCGCTTCGTGCACGGCGCGATCGAGGACCCGGCCGCCGTCGCCGACGCGATCGAGGGCGTCGACGCGGTCGTCAACTTCGCCGCCGAGACGCACGTCGACCGCTCGATCGCCGAGCCCGACGCCTTCGTCACGACCAACGGCCAGGGCACCTACGTGCTGCTGGAGGCGGCGCGCAAGGCCGGCATCCGCTACGTGCAGGTGTCGACCGACGAGGTCTACGGCTCGATCGAGCAGGGCTCGTTCACGGAGGAGTCGCCGCTGCAGCCCTCCTCGCCCTACAGCGCGACGAAGACCGGCGCCGACCTGCTCGTGCTCAGCTACTTCCACACCTACGGGCTGGAGACGCTGATCGCCCGCGGCTCGAACAACTACGGGCCGTACCAGTACCCGGAGAAGCTGATCCCGCTGATGGTGCTGAACGCGCTCCACGGCGACTCGCTGCCGGTCTACGGCGACGGCATGCAGGTGCGCAACTGGCTCTACGTGACCGACTTCGGCCGCGGCATCGGCCACGTGCTCGAGCAGGGCAGAGCGGGCGAGGTCTACAACGTCGGCGGGCCCGACGAGTGCCCGAACATCGAGGTCGTCAAGCGGATCGTCGCCGCGACCGGCAACGACGAGTCGCTGATCGAGTACGTCGCCGACCGGCCCGGCCACGACCGCCGCTACTCGCTCTCGTCGGAGAAGCTGAGAGCGCTCGGGTGGGAGGCGCGCGTGCACTTCGCCGAGGGGCTGCAGCAGACGGTCGACTGGTACCGCGAGAACACGTGGTGGTGGGAGCCGATCCGCTCCGGCGACTACCGCGAGTACTACGAGCGCCAGTACGGCCGCGCGCTCGGGTAGGCGCGACCGCTCCACTCCTCCTGACTCGTCTGGCGCGCTCGCGTTCGCGCGAGCGCGCGCGTTTGCGCTCGGGAGTTAGACTGCTGCCGATCCCAGGATGGCCAGCTCCGATCGCACCACCCGCCGCAGCGCGATTCCCCGCGGCCGGCACGCTCCTCCGCTCGAAGTCCGTCTGAACCTCCAGCGCGAGCGCCTCTTCGAGGCGGCGGCCGCCGTCTTCGCCGAGACCGGCTACGCCGACGCGAGCGCCGAGTCGATCAGCCGCGCCGCCGGCATGTCGAAGGCGACCTTCTACGAGCACTTCGCCAACAAGGAGGAGTGCATCATCGCGCTCTTCGACTACGCCTGGGAGGTGCTGATCGCGCGGATCGTGAAGGCGGCGACGGCCGCCGGCGACGACCCGCTGCAGCGTCAGCGCGAGGGGATGAGAGCGTTCCTGATGGCGCTCGTCGAGTTCCCCAACGAGGCGCAGACGCTGCTCGTCGAGATCATCGGCGCCGGCCCCGCCGCGGCGCGCAGACGCGACGAGATCCTCGAGCGCTTCGCGCGCGTCGTCGACCGCGAGAACGAGCGGATGGCGCGCACGACCGGGATACCGCGCTTCGCCTCGCCCGACGACGCCTTCGCGATCGTCGGCGCGATCGTCGAGCTCGCCTCCCGTCAGGTGCGGCTCGGCCAGCCGGCCCACCCGCTCGACCTCGAGCCGGTGATCGAGCGCTTCGCGACCGGCCTGCTCGGCTCCTCGCCGGCGTGAGCGGCGACGCCGCCGGGCTGGCGGAGCTGACCGCGGAGATCGTCGACTGCCGCAGATGCCCGCGGCTGGTGTCGTGGCGGGAGGAGGTCGCGACCGTCAAGCGCGCCGCCTTCGCCGACCAGGAGTACTGGGGCCGCCCGGCGCCCGGCTTCGGCGATCCCGACGCGCGCATCCTCGTGCTCGGCCTGGCGCCGGCCGCGCACGGCGCCAACCGCACCGGCCGCATCTTCACCGGCGACCGCTCGGGCGACTGGCTGTTCGCCGCGATGTGGCGCTGCGGCCTCGCCAACCAGCCGACCTCGGTCTCGCGCGACGACGGGCTGGCGCTGCGCGGCGCCTACGTCGCCGCCGCGGTCCGCTGCGCCCCGCCGGCCAACAAGCCGCTGCCGCTCGAGCGCGACACCTGCTTCCCGTACCTGGAGCGCGAGCTGCGGCTGCTGCACGACGTCGACACGGTCGTCTGCCTCGGCGGCTTCGCCTGGGAGGCGGCGCTGCGCCTGCGCGCCGCCCTCGGCGACCCGGTCCCCCGCCCGAAGCCGAGATTCGGCCACGGCGCCGAGCTGCTCGGCGAGCGCTTCGCGCTGATCGGCTGCTACCACCCGAGCCAGCAGAACACCTTCACCGGCCGCCTCACCGAGCCGATGACCGACGCCGTCTTCCTGCGCGCCCGCGAGCTGGCCGGGCTGGGCGCGCCGAACCCGGCGTAGCGGCGCGAACATCTGTTCGCCATCGCGCGGCCGGGTCGCTAGGCTCGTAGCCGGACCGATGGCCGCCTCCGCCAGAACAGCGCTGAGATCGTTCACGCCCGCCGTGCGGGAGTGGTTCACGCGCGCCTTCGCGACGCCGACCGAGGCGCAGGCGCAGGCGTGGCCGGCGATCGCGACCGGCGAGCACGTGCTGATATCGGCGCCGACCGGCTCCGGCAAGACGCTCGCAGCCTTCCTCTGGGCGCTCGACCGGCTGGCAGCGAGGGTGGGTGGGGACGGAGATGAGGGCGCGAGAAGAACGCGGCTGATCTACGTCTCGCCGCTGAAGGCGCTCTCCTACGACATCGAGCGCAACCTGCGCGCGCCGCTGCAGGGGATCGCGCCGGAGGGCGGGATCAGCGTCGCGATCCGCACCGGCGACACGCCGCAGAGAGAGCGCGCGGCGATGGTGCGCACCCCGCCCGACGTGCTGATCACGACGCCCGAGTCGCTCTACCTGATGCTGACGAGCAGAGCGCGCGAGATCCTGACCGGCGCCGAGTGGGTGATCCTCGACGAGATCCACGCGGTCGCCGGCACCAAGCGCGGCGCCCACATGGCGCTGACGCTGGAGCGGCTCGACGCGCTCGTCGGCGAGGCCGAGGGGCGCGCCGGCGTGCAGCGGATCGGCCTCTCGGCGACGCAGCACCCGCTCGAGGAGGTCGGCCGCTTCATGGTCGGCCCGCGGCGCAGATGCCGGATCGTCGACACCGGCGTGCGCAAGCCGCTCGACCTGCGGATCCACGTGCCGGTCGAGTCGATGGTCGAGCCGGAGCAGACGCCGGACGTCGACCCGCTCGATCCGGTGCCCGGCGGCGAGGCGACGCGCCGCTCGATCTGGCCGGCGATCTACCCCGAGCTGCTGAGACTGGTCCAGGACCATCGCTCGACGATCATCTTCGTCAACAACCGCCGCTCGGCCGAGCGGCTCGCGCTGCGGCTCAACGAGCTGGCGAACGAGCCGGCGGAATCCGGCGCACAGGGCAGCGGCGACGACCCGGCGACCAAGAGCCGGATTCCGGTCGAGATCGCGCGCGCCCACCACGGCTCGCTCGCGCGCGAGGAGCGGCTCGTCGTCGAGGAGCAGCTGAAGGCCGGCGAGATCCCCTGCATCGTCGCGACCTCCTCGCTCGAGCTCGGCATCGACATGGGCGCCGTCGACCTCGTGCTGCAGGTCGAGTCGCCGAAGTCGGTCGCCGCCGGCCTGCAGCGGATCGGCCGCGCCGGCCACAACGTCGGCGACACGTCGAAGGGCCGCATCTTCCCGAAGTTCCGCGCCGACCTGCTCGAGTGCGCGGTCGTCGCGCAGCGGATGCGCGAGGGCGCGATCGAGCCGACGGTCGTGCCGCGCAACCCGCTCGACGTGCTCGCCCAGCAGATCGTCGCGATGGCCGCCGCCGAGGAGGAGCTGAACGTCGACGAGCTGTACGCGCGCGTCACGCGCACCCACTCGTACGCCGAGCTCGGCCGCCAGCAGCTCGAGAACGTGCTCGACATGCTCGACGGCCGCTACCCGTCGAGCGAGTTCGCCGAGCTGCGGCCGCGGATCGTCTGGGACCGGATCGCCGGCGTCGTGCGGCCGCGCAGAGGCGCCCGCCAGCTCGCCGTCACCAACGCCGGCACGATCCCTGACCGCGGCCTCTACATGGTCACGCTGCCGGACGGCCGCCGCGTCGGCGAGCTCGACGAGGAGATGGTCTACGAGGCGCGGCCGGGCCAGGTCTTCCTGCTCGGCGCCTCGAGCTGGCGGATCGAGGAGATCGGCCGCGACCGCGTGATCGTGACGCCGGCGCCGGGCGTGCCGGGCGCGGTGCCGTTCTGGAAGGGCGACGGGATCGGGCGGCCGAAGGAGCTCGGCGAGGCGATCGGCGCCTTCAGCCGCTGGGCGGTCGAGCAGACGGCAGAGAGACTGGCCGCCAGCCACGACCTCGACCCCAGAGCGGCGCGCAACCTGCTCGACTTCCTGCGCGAGCAGCAGGAGGCGACGCGCGTCATCCCCTCCGACAGGACCGTCGTCGTCGAGCGCTTCCGCGACGAGATCGGCGACTGGCGGCTGTGCATCCTCTCCCCCTACGGCGGCCGCATCCACGCCGCCTGGGGGCTGGCGCTGAGCGCGAAGATCCGCGACGAGCTGGGCTTGGAGGCCGACGCGATCTGGTCCGACGACGGCATCATCGTCCACCTGCCCGACGCCGACGAGCCGCCCGGGGCCGAGTTCGCGCTGATCGAGCCGGACGCGCTGGAGGACGCGGTCGTCGCCGAGCTGTCGTCGAGCGCGCTGTTCGGCGCGCGCTTCCGCGAGAACGCCGGCCGCGCGCTGCTGATCCCGCGCGCCTACCCGGGCAAGCGAACGCCGCTGTGGCAGCAGCGGCTGAAGTCGCAGACGCTGCTGGAGGTCGCCAAGCGCTACGGCGAGTTCCCGATCATCCTCGAGACCTACCGCGAGTGCCTGCGCGACGTGCTCGACCTGCCCGGCCTGCGCGAGCTGCTGACGCAGCTGCAGCGGCGCGAGCTGAGCATGGTCGAGGTCGAGACGCCGACCGCCTCGCCGTTCGCCTCCTCGCTGCTGTTCGACTACGTCGCGACGTACATGTACGAGGGCGACACGCCCAACGCCGAGCGGCGCGCGGCGGCGCTGTCGCTCGACCGCGACCTGCTGCGCGAGCTGCTCGGCCAGGAGGAGCTGCGCGACCTGATCGACGCCGACGCGCTCGACCAGGTCGAGGACGACCTGCAGCAGCGCTCCGAGCGGACGCGCGCGACGACGAAGGACGAGCTGCACGACGTGCTGCGGCGCGTCGGCGACCTGACGGCGGCGGAGGCGGCGCAGCGCGTCGCGCCCGCGGGCCGCGAGGCGGCCGTCGACGGCGCCGACGCGGCCGCGACCGCGAAGGCGTGGCTGCGCGCGCTCGCCGACGAGCGGCGCGCGGTGCTCGTGCGCGTCGGCGGCGAGCAGCGCTGGATCGACGCCGCCGACGCCGGCATGTACCGCGACGCGCTCGGCGTCGTCCCGCCCGGCGGGCTGCCGGAGGCCTTCCTCGCCAACGTGCCGGACGCGCTCGTCAAGCTGCTGCGGCGCTACGCGCAGACCCACGGCCCGTTCACGACCGACGAGCCGCGCGCCCGCTTCGGCCTCGACCCGACGCCGGCGCTGAGCGCCCTCGAGCGCGACGGCGAGGTCGTGCGCGGCGAGCTGCGGCCGGGCGGCGTCAGCGGCACGCGCGAGTGGTGCGACGCCGACGTGCTGCGGCGGCTGCGGCGGGCGTCGCTGGCGGTGCTGCGGAGAGAGATCGAGCCGGCCGACCAGCGCGCCTTCGCGACCTTCCTGCCGTCGTGGCAGGGGGTCGACAAGCACCCGCCCGGCGGCGCCGGGATCGACCGCCTGCGCGAGCAGCTCGTGCCGCTGCAGGGGCTGGCGCTGACGCCGGCGACGTGGGAGAGCGAGGTGCTGCCGCGTCGCGTCGGCGCCTACTCGACGACGTGGATCGACCAGCTCTGCGCGAGCGGCGAGCTGGTCTGGGTCGGAGCCGGGGCGCTCGGCCGCACGAACGGCAAGGTCGCGCTCTACTTCCGCGACGACGCGCCGCTGATCGGGCCGCCGCCGATCCCGGGCAGAGCGGCGGCGCTGGAGCTGCCCGAGCACGTCGCGGTGCGCGAGCGGCTGGCGCAGGGCTCCTGCTTCTTCACCGACCTGCTCGTCGACCTGCCGATCGCGCCCGAGCAGATCCAGGAGGCGCTGTGGGACCTCGCCTGGGCCGGCGAGGTGACCAACGACGCCTTCGCGCCGCTGCGCGCGCCGCGGCTGACGCTGGCGCGGGCGCAGAGACGGGCCGCGACGCGCGCCGGGCGGCCGGGCCGCTTCTCCTCGCGCCGCGGCGGCGGGCGGGCCGAGGTGCAGGGCCGCTGGTCGCTGACCGCGCCGCTGTTCAGAGCGCCGCCGGGCGTCCCGAGCGACCCGAGCGCGAGACGGCGCGCGCTCGGCGAGCTGCTGCTGGAGCGCTACGGCCTGCTGACGCGCGAGCTGGTGCTGGCCGAGGGCGTGCCGGGCGGCTTCTCCGCGCTCTACCCGGAGCTGTCCCAGCTGGAGACGCTCGGCGTCGCGCGGCGCGGCTACTTCGTCGAGGGGCTCGGCGGAGCGCAGTTCGCGCTGCCGGGGGCGGTCGAGCGGCTGCGCGCGCAGAGAGCGCCGGAGGAGTCGCCGCCGATCGTGCTGGCGGCGACCGACCCCGCGCAGCCGTTCGGCGCCGCGCTGCCGTGGCCCAAGCGCGACGGCGAGAGCCGCCGCCCCGCGCGCGTGCCCGGGGCGACGGTCGTGATCGCCGGCGCCGAGCCGGTCCTCTACCTCGAGAGAGGCGGCAAGGCGCTGCAGGTGCTCGCCGCCGACGACGACGCGCGCGTGATGGCCGCCCTGCTGGCGCTCGCCGACCACACGCGCGCCGGCCGCATCAGACGGATCGCGCTCGAGAAGGTCAACGGCGAGCCGGTGATGGGGACGCGCTGGGAGGCGATGCTGGCCGAGGTCGGCTTCAGCGCCGGCCCGAGGCGGCTGACGCTGACCGCCTGACGCTCACGGTCTGACGCGCTCCAGCACGATCGTCCACTCGAGCAGCTTCGTCGCGTCGATGTCGTAGCGCTGCTGCGTCGAGCCGTCGTTGGTGCAGCCGGGGGCGTCGGGCGAGTCGCAGTCCTCGTGGCCGGCGAACGGGAAGCTGCCGCGCAGCTCGATCCGCTGCTCGCCGGCCGCGAGCCGCGCCGCCGGCAGCGCGACGGTCGACGCGTCGACGAGGCTCGGGTCGAGCGCTCTGCCGTACGACGGGAAGCGCAGCGGACAGGGCTCGAGTGCCGGCGGGCGATACTGCTCCAGCGCCAGCGTGAGGCGGCCCGCCTCCCACTCGAGCCGCGGCGCGAGGTCGGGCATCGCCGCCTCCGCGGCGCAGCCGCTCGCCTCCTCGTGCACGGTCCCGCCGCAGTTCTGGCCCGGGCCGCTGCTGCTCGTCGTCAGCTCGCCCTGGCGCGTGAAGACCGCGCTCAGCATCCCGCCGGGCGCGATCGAGACCTCGCCGCCGATCAGCTCGGCGCCGCCCTCGTCGCCGCCGCGCGTGGCGAACAGCAGCTGCTCGTGGCCGCTGCCGACGGCATGGACGTCGCAGGCCGCGTCGGTCCCGATGCGGTAGCGGTCGACGCTGTCGTAGCTCCAGTCGAACCGCTGCCGGCCGGAGATCGAGACGCGGTAGCGCGGCGGCGCCGCTCTCACCTCCAGCTCGAGGTCGGCCTCGGCGCAGCCGGCCGGCGAGGTCGCGACGACGTGGGCGGCGGTGTAGCGGCCCGGCTGGCGCTCGGGGACCGTCAGCGCGAACGCGCCGGGGAGCGCGCCGCTGCCGGGCGTGCCGGCGCCCCAGGCGATCTCGTAGCGGCCGCTCGCCGCGGCCTGGCCGTCCGCGGCGGTCAGGCGGGCGCTCGCCTCGACGCGGTCGCCGCTCGCGACGACCGGCGTCGCGGTCGTGACGGCGAGTCTCGCGCAGGCCTGTCTGTCGTACCAGTTGCGCTCGGCCGCCAGCAGCGCGCGGGCGGCGCCGTCGCGCAGCAGCGACTCGTTCGCGATCGCGTCGAAGCCGAGCAGCGCACGGGCTCCGTCGGGGTCGAGCCGATCGCCCTTCGGGCCGCGTGCGACACGCGCCCGCTCGCGGCCGCCGCCGCCATGGGCGCGCGGGTCGAGCCCGTCGATGACCGTGTGGAGCCGGTAGGTGCGGGTCGGAGCGCGCGCGAACAGCCTGCCGTCGGCGAGCCGCTCCTCGTAGGCGATCGTCGTGACCGTGTCGGCGACGAGGTCGTACCCGCCGGCGCGCGCGTCGGCGCCGACGCGCGCCGTGGTGCGCGCCGTCAGCTCGTGCCGGGCGAGCACGACGACGCGGCCGACGCCGGCGATCTCCGCGACGCGCCGCTCCTCCCACACCGCTCTCGCGCCGCCGGCGAGCGCGCCGTCGGCGGCCGGGCACTGCTGCCAGTGGACGCAGTCGAGCTGCGTTTGCGTCACCGTGACGCCGCCGCCCTCGACGACCGTCTCGGTCCGCTGGCCGGAGATCGGCCCGTTGGAGCCGCCCCAGCGGCCGCCGCTGACGGTGACGGCGAGCCCGTCGCGTCTCGAGGTCTCACGCGGGATGAGCCGGTCGGGCGCGTCGCCGCAGGTGGCGGCGGCGGAGGCGGCGGCGCGCGGCGCCAGGCCGGCGGCGGTCGCGGCGGCGCGGGCGCCCCTGCCGCGACGCGCGGCGGTCCGTGCGCGGGCGTCGAGACGGGCGACGGCGCGGCGCATGCGGGGGCCGTCGAACAGCCTCCGCACGCGCGCGAGCTTGCGCGCGGCGGCGCCGGAGCGGCCGCGGACGGCGCGGCGGGCGGCGGTCGCGGCGGCGCGCTCGGCGCCGCGGGCGAGGGCGGCCGTGCTGCCGCGCGCGGGTCTCACGCAGCGGCCGGCGAAGCTCGCCGCCGGAGCCTTGCAGGCGGCGCGCGCGGCGGCGGACGAGGTCGCCGCGTCGGCGCCGCCGGCACCGACGAGGAGGAGGATCAGCGCCACCGCGGCCGCGAGCGCGGCGACGGAGGGTAGGGGGAGTCGGAGTCGCATCGCTCCAGCCTCGCGGCGAGCGCGCGCGACGGCGACGGGGACGCACCCTGCTCCTGCCCGCGCTCGGCTCCCGCCCGGGCTCGGCTCCTGCCCGCGCCCGGCTCCCGCCCGCGGCCGGCTACGCTGCGCGGCCGGCTACGCTGCGCGGCGTGGAAGAGGGCATCTCGTACGGACGGCTGAACCCCGACAGCGGCGAGCGCTTCCAGGCGCTGCGCCGCGAGCTGGGGATCAGCGCGTTCGGCATCAACCTGATCACGCTTCAGCCCGGTCAGCGCGGGCGGATCCACAGCCACCGCGCGCAGGAGGAGGTCTTCCTCGTGCTGGAGGGCGAGCTGGCGCTGGCGATCGAGGGCGAGGAGCGGCGGCTCGGCGAGGGCGAGATCGTGCGCGTCGCGCCCGGCGTCCGACGCCAGCTGACCAACCGCCGGCCGCAACGGCTGGTGCTGCTCGCGCTCGGCGGCAGCGGCGAGCACGTCGGCCGCGACGGCGAGGCGTGGACCGCCTGGGACGCCCCGACCAGCGCCGCGCCGCAGGAGACGCCGCTCCCCGACGACGTGCCCGTCGAGGAGGCGTGAGCGGCGGCGGCCGCCGCGCGCTCGCGGCCGCGCTCTCGACCCGCGGTCGATCGCTGTCGATAGACGACAGCGACCGACCGCGGATCGGCGCTCAGGCGGCCGGCGCGGCGGTCGTCTCCGCCGCGAGGTAGACGTCGATCGCCTGGGCGTAGCGCTCGGCGATCTCGGCGACCGCCTGCTCGCGCGGGAGGCCGTCGTGGATCAGGCCGCCGATCGCGCTCCACCAGATCGAGCGGCCGATCGCGAAGCCCTCCCAGCCCCGCGCCGCCGCCGCGACCGAGAGCCAGTGGTCGACGCGCGGCTGCGGCGCGTTGCGGCCGAGCACGATGCAGGGCGCGCCGGCCTGGGCGGCGACGGCCTCGGCCTCGGCGACCGTCTCGAAGCCCTCGAGCTTCCAAAGCGGCGCCTCGACGCCGGCGCGCTGGAAGGCGTCGATCGTCGCGATCGTCAGCTCGGCGCGCAGCTCTGCGTCGTAGCGGTCGCGGTCGCCGTTGACGCTGTCGAGCTGGGCGGTCGTCGGCGGCACGAGCAGCTCGAACAGCAGCTGCGAGGAGGTCCCGGCGACCATCCGCGAGACCTCCGCGAGCGCCGCGCACTGGCGCGCGTTGGCGGCCGCGTCGCCGCCCGGGTTGTAGCGCACGAGCACCTTCGCGTAGGTCGGCGCGAGCGCCTCCAGGTGCGCCGCGGCCTGCTCGCCGTACTCGAGCTCGAACTCGTCCTGGCCGCTCGCCTCGATCGCGACCGCGGTCACCAGGCCGGCCCCCTGGGCCAGCGGTACGACCGCCCCGCCGTACTGCTCGTCGACGAGCACGCCGGCGACGCCGCGCGCCGCGCCCGCGCCGCCGGCCGCGCGCGCCAGCCCCGCGACGGCGCCCTCGAAGATCGCCTGCTTGGCGCCGTGCAGCAGCTCGCCGGCGCGCGTCTCCCGCCCCGGCAGCAGCCCGCGCACGAGGCCGGAGCGGTGGTCGAAGGCGAGCAGGAAGAGGGGAGAGTCGATCGCCATGGGTTCCCTTCGTGGAGAGGCGCGTGAGCAGCGCCGGTCGCTCAGAACGATTGATCTTGCTCGTTTCGAACCCTAGCCGATCAGGATTGCGCAGTGTAGGCTGTCCGCCATGGTCAAGATCACGTTCATCGGCGCCGGCAGCGTCGTCTTCACGCGGGAGCTGCTCGGCGACCTGCTGGCCTTCGAGGAGCTCGCCGACACGCACATCGCGCTGTACGACATCGACGCGGAGCGGCTGGAGACGGCGGCGGCGATGGCGCGCTGGACCGACGCCCAGCTCGGCGGCAAGGCGACGATCACGACCCACACCGACCGCCGCGAGGCGCTCGACGGCGCCGACTTCGCGATCAACATGGTCCAGGTCGGCATGCACGCCGCGACGCTCGTCGACTTCGAGATCCCGGCCAGATACGGCCTGCGCCAGACGATCGGCGACACGCTCGGGATCGGCGGCATCTTCCGCGCGCTGCGGACGATCCCGGTCCTGCTCGGGATCGGCGAGGACCTCGCCGAGGTCGCGCCCGACGCGTGGCTGCTCAACTACACCAACCCGATGTCGATCCTCTGCCAGGCGTACGCGGAGGGCTCGCCGCACAAGCGGATCGTCGGCCTCTGCCACTCGGTCCAGCACACGACGCTGGAGCTGGCGAGATTGATCGGCGTCCCCTTCGAGGAGGTCACCTTCCTCGGCGCCGGCGTCAACCACCAGGCGTTCATCCTCCGCTTCGAGCGCGACGGCGAGGACCTCTACCCGCGCCTGCGCGCGAAGCTCGCCGCCGACCCCGACCTCCAGCGCCGCGTGCGGATGGAGCTGTTCACGCGCCTCGGCTACTTCCCGACCGAGTCGAGCGAGCACAGCGCCGAGTACCTGCCGTGGTTCCTGCGCGACGACGAGCTGGTCGAGCGCTTCCGCCTCAAGATCGGCGACTACATCGAGCGCAGCGAGGAGAACCTCGCCGAGTACGAGCAGATCAAGCGAGGCCTCGCGGAGGGCGCGCGGTTCCCGCTCGAGCGCAGCCTCGAGTACGCCTCGCTGATCGTCCACGCGATGGTGACCGGCAAGCCGCAGGTGATCTACGGCACCGTGCAGAACAACGGCCTGCTCGACGACCTGCCGGCGCGCTCGGCGGTCGAGGTCCCCTGCCTCGTCGACGGCACGGGCGTGCGGCCGACGCCGGTGCCCGACTACCCGTCGCACCTCGCCGCGCTCAACCGCACCTTCCTGGGCGTCGCCGACATGACCGTCCGCGCCGCGCTGGAGGGCCGCCGCGACCACGTCCTGCACGCGGCGATGCTCGACCCCGCGACCTCGGGGACGCTCGACCTCGACCAGACCGCCGCGCTCGTCGACGAGCTGCTCGCCGCCCACGGCGACCTGCTGCCGGAAGGGCTTCGGCGTTGATCGAGCCGAAGCCGGGACGTTCGAGCGCCCCGCGCGAGAGCTCCCAGTCGCATCGGAGCGCTCTGCGCGAGCGATGCGACGTGCTGGTGGTCGGGGACCTCAACCCCGACCTGCTCGTCAGCGGCGAGGAGCTCGCGCCGCGCTGGGGCCAGGCCGAGCGCGACGCCGAGATGCGGCTCGTGCTCGGCGGCTCGGCCGGGATCGCGGCCGCCGGGATGGCGCGGATCGGCCTGCGCACCGCGCTCTGCGCGACGATCGGCGACGACGACTTCGGCCGCGCCGCGCGGCGGATGGTGCGCGAGCAGGGGGTGGAAGACGGCGAGCTGCGCGTCGTCGCCGACAGGCCGACCGGCCTCTCGATCCACCTGCTGGCCGGCGAGGACCGCGCGATCTACACCGAGCGCGGCGCGATGGTCGCGCTGACCGCCGACGACGCCGCGCAGGCGATCGAGCGGCGCCGGCCGCGCCACGTCCACCTCGCCTCCGTCTACCTGCTGCCGGCGCTCGCCGCCGACGGCGGCGCGATCGTCGCCGCCGCGCACGCGCACGGTGCGACCGTCTCCGTCGACACCAACTTCGACCCCGACGAGCGCTTCGCGCGGCCGCCGTGGCTGACGCGCGCCGACGCGCTGCTGCCGAACGCGACCGAGGCGCTGCGCCTCACCGGCCGCGACGCGGCGACCGCCGCGGCCGACGGCGGCCTCGACGCGGCGCTGGCGGCGGCCGCCGCCGAGCTCGCCGCCGACGGCGCGCTCGTCGCCGTCAAGCGGGGCGCGGAGGGGGCGTTCGCGCTCGGCGGCGCGCGCCTGCCGGCCGGCGGCGCAGAGCACGGCGAACGCGCCGAGATCGCCGTCCCGGGCGGGATCGCGCCGTTCGCTGACGCGGTCGGAGCCGGCGACAGCTTCGACGCCGGTATCGTCCGCGCGCTGGTCGACGGACGTCCGCTGCGCGACGCGCTCGCCTTCGCCTGTGCGGCCGGCACGCTCTCCACCCGCGCCGCCGGCGGCACCGCCGCGCAGGCGACGCACGACGAAGCCGCCACGCTCGCGAAGGAACTGCTCAGATGATCGCCGCGCTCGCCCCCAACCCCTCGATCGACCGCTTCTTCCTCGTCGCCGACCAGGTTCGCGTCGGCGCGATCCACCGCCCCTCGGAGCTGATCGCCGTCGCCGGCGGCAAGGGCCTCAACGTCGCCCGCGCCGCCTCGGCGCTCGGCGGCGACGTGCGCGCGATCGCGCTGCTGGCCGGCCACGCCGGCCGCTGGATCGCCGA
>Ga0164243_10007347_pt1 | contig 16460 bp, 18 predicted proteins | sample OricompcompostOP_FD_108781 | JGI IMG/M metagenome (GOLD analysis project Ga0164243, IMG submission 108781) | Organic Plus compost microbial communities from Emeryville, California, USA - Original compost - Organic plus compost (OP) | ecosystem: Engineered > Solid waste > Mixed feedstock >...
ATTGAACGCGCGCGCGTCCGCTTCCGCAAAACTCCATTCGGAGCGCCAGGTCACCGACAGCGAGACCGACACCTCGGGCCCGTTCTTGACCCAGTGCGGAGCCTTCACCGGCACGTAGAGCGCGTCGCCCGGCCGCAGCTCCACCGTCTGCCCAAGCGCGTCGAATTCGTCGCGCCAGGGAAGGTTGCGATGATGCGCGCCAAGGTGGAACGCCTCATGCACGCGCGGGTCGGCCAGCCTTTCATCGCTGGCGGGAAATAGAGTCATCGTCTTGCTGCCACGTATTTGCAGCAGGATATTGTGTTCCGGATCGAAGTGGAACGGCGTGATCGAACCCGGCGAGGAAATGAAGATGAACCCCTCGAGGTGAAGCAGCGCGCCCGTCCGGGGAACAATCGCGGGCTTCAATTCGTCGAGCGCCGAGTGCAGCAGCCTTGCATATTCCGGATGCTGCTCGATCCGCTTCAACACGACCCAGGATTTGTTCTCTTCGATCGTGCGCACGGTTTCAACGATGCCTAGCGTCCCTGCCGGCACGTCCTCTGGCGCAATACCGATCGGCAGATCGCCGGGGTTGTATTCCGTGCTGTCGGCAGGAAGCGCCCCTGCCAGTCCAGCCAATTCGGACAGCGTGAGAAGCCGATGCTCCAGCAGGCGATGGCCGAGCGTGACCGGCCTGTTCGGATAAGCCTCCGTCAGAGCGGGAAGCGCCTCCGCAGAGAAGATGTCGCTGTTCATGCAAAGCCTTCCTTGAACGCCTCCGGCAACAGCGCTTTGGTTATTGCCGATAGCGCCCACGCCGGTCCGTCTAACGGCCAACACTTGAGACAGCGTTAAGGGGTGGAGAACCGTGAAAGGAGCTGTCTTTTCCCAAGCATTTCATCGAAGGGCGAGGGCCCGTGGGGGAACCGAAGCCGCTTTGGCCAGTTTGCTGACGCATCGGCATCTGTCAGGACTCTCGCTTATGTCATTGCGTAACCAGGTCGCATTGTCGCTTTCTCTCGGCTTTTCGTCGTTCGCCCTTGCCGGTACTGCACATGGCCAGGCCTTCTACCTTCAGGAACAGTCGGCGCGCGGCGCGGGACGGGCTTTCTCGGGCGAGGCGGCCGATACCGGCCCGTCGTCGCTGTGGTGGAACCCTTCCGCGATCGCGGGGATCACCGATCCTGAAGCGGCGGTCGCCGTCTCGGTGATCCTCCCGCGCGGTAAAGTGATCGACACCGGCACATTGATCCGGCGACCGGGCCAGACGTTCACCCCGGTGGGCGGCGACCCTGTGGCACGCAATCCGATCAACAACGGCGTTCTGCCGTCGGGCGCGATCGCCGTGCCGCTGTCGGATCGCCTTGCGGTAGGCCTCGCGGTTTCCTCGCCCTACAGCTTCACCACCGATTATCCGGCAACGAGCTGGGCACGCTACAGCGCCGCCCGGACCAAGCTGCTCACCATCGACGTCCAGCCCTCGATCGCTTACGCAGCGGCGGACTGGCTGCGGATCGGCGCCGGCATCAATGTCGAATATACCGACGCCACTCTCGGCAACGCGCTGCCCAATGTGCTGGCGGCCTTGCCCGACGGACAGCAGAGGCTGAAAGGCCACGGCTGGGACGTGGGCTGGACCGTGGGCTTCCAGTTGCACAACGACTGGGCGACGGTCGGCTTCAGCTACAAATCTGCGATCAAGCATCACCTGAAGGGCGATCTTGAGATCAGCGGCCTGGTCGGGCCGCTCGAATCCTCGAACATGTCGCTTTCGGGCGTCAAGGCGAACTTCTACACGCCCGCGCAGATCACTCTCGGCGGGCGCTTCCGCGCCACCGATCGCCTGACGCTGAACGCCCAGATGGTACGCTTCACCTGGAACAAGTTCGACGCGATCCGCCTCGGCCCGCCGCTGAACACCGCCCTCCCCCAGAACTATCGCAACAGCTGGAGCTTCGCCGGCGGTGTCGACTATGCCGCCTCGCCCCAGCTTACGCTGCGGGCCGGCGTGCAGCGAGCCCTTACGCCGACCCGCGATGGCGAGCGTGACGCCCGTGTGCCCGACGCGAACCGCTGGAATTTCGGCGCCGGCGCATCCTATGACGTCAGCCCCGGCTTCACTATCGACGCGGCCGCCAATTACGTCGACTTCTCCGACGCGCCGATCGACCGCCCGACCGCCGCCTATGCGGGAACCCCCGCCCAGACGCCGGTCCTCACCTCGGGCGAGCTTATCGATGCCCACGCACTCGTGTTGTCGCTGGGCGGACGGTTCAAGTTCTAGCGTGGGTTGAGGGGCGGCTCAGCCGTTCCGCAAGGGCGATGCAAAGCGCCGGCGTGTCATTCGCCGCCCGCGGAGGCACTGCCCCGTCCGCGCTGCCGCCTTCTTCGCCGTTCGCCACCCACATGACGACGATGCCCACCACGAGCATGATCAGTGCGAATATGCCGTTCGTCACCATGTCATTGAAAAGCTGCGTCTCCGTGAATGACATGTCGTCTGTCGAAGCCTCGAATTGACGCGCAGGCCAAAAGGGGATGAGCGCGAACACCCATGATCGCGGTTCGATATCGACCGCGTGGCAGCTCATGTCGCCGCTTCGATAGACGTGACACTGTCGAACTTCGCCGGTGAAGTGATTGGTTACCAGAGCGGTCTGCGGCGCAATGCGCTCAACTTCGTGCTGCAGCTCCATGTAACCGAACAGCGCGACCATCCAGGCGAACACGGGCGAAGAAGATTATGACCCGATGCATTCTATCTAGTCAGATTACCCGCCGACGGGCGTTGGCTCCAGTTCATCGACGCACCAATCGACGAGAGCGCGGATTTCCGGATGGGCGCCGGAAATGCCGATCGCGGTTTCGAGGCCGAGCAAGCTGCCGACGAAGTTGATCACCATCATCACCGCCTTCGGCGAAAGCGGTTCCTTTTCCTGACCGGCACCGCCGATCGGCAGCGCGATGTGTTCAAGACCCATATTCCTGAATTCCTCGCCGAACCGCACGGTCTCTGCGCGGACGACCTCATTGTGGTTCGACATGGCCAGGAACTCCACGTTGAGCACGGCATCGCGGGCGTTTGAGTTTACTGCCCAGAAGGCATGCAGTGGCCGGTCGGATCGCAGCGCCTCTTCCATCGTATCGCGATAGTGGCTGATATGTCGGCGATAGGTCGCCAACAACAGCTCGTCCATATTCTCGAAGTAGTAGAACACCAGCTGGTGCTTCAGGCCGGCACGCTCCGCCACGCGGCGTGCGGTGAGGGCCGCATATCCGTCCTCGCGCATGACCGCCTCGACCGCGTCCATCAGCGCCGCGCGCGTGGCCGAAGATTCCGCCCCAATCCTCCGGTTCACCGCCATGCATTCGTCTCCGTCCTGTTCGCTTCGTCTAGGCCACGCTCTAAACGAGAACGCAACATGGCCGATCGATTGACAAGCAGATCAGCGACGCTAAGCAAATGGTCAGCATCGCTTCAAGCATGATGCGATCCGGAGAGACATTCGATGACGATCGAGACCCGCCCATTGCAGCCCTTCGGCTTCGAGAGCGAGCTCACGTCAGTGCCTGCCCCGGAATCGACCGAGGCCGACCGGCTGCGCTCGCTCTATCGTCAGGACGGCCTGCTCGTGGTGCGCGGGTTGCGGCTGAGCTTTGATCAGCAGATCGCATTCTGCCGGCTTTTCGGACCGGTCTGCGAAACCCCTTACGAGAACTTCCTCGTCTCCAATGTCGATGCGAACGGCCATCTCGGCACTCGCGAGCTGCTGTGGCACAACGACGTGCCTTACCTGCCATCGCCCTATCTAGCCGGGTGCCTTCACGCCTTGCGGGTCGACTCCGAAGCCGTGGGAACGCGGTTCGCCAGCGGCTATCGCGCCTATGAACGGCTTCCCGAAACACTGCGTGCGCGGGTTGCGAAACTGAAGGCCCTGCATGTCCGCGAGCGGGTGTACGATCGTCCCAACCGGCTTACGGACCTGGAAACCGGCGACATGTGCACGGTCCACTCCGTCGTTCGGTCCGATCCCGAAAGTGAGCGGAACTATCTGTTCGTCAATCAAGCCTGGACGGCTCAGATCATCGGCCTGGCGGAAGCGGCAAGCGAGCGGCTTCTCGATGAGCTCCATCGCTACTTCTACGCCGACGGCAACGTCTATGAGCATAAGTGGGCGGAAGGCGACATCGTGCTGTGGAACAACCTTGCCGTGCAGCACGCCCGTGGCCTGGCCGGAAACGGCATCCGCACGCTCCAGCGCGTGACGATCACGAACCTGAGCTACGCCGAGCAGTACCCGACCGACCTCGGCATCAACACTAGCCTGAGCAACCAAAAGATGATGGCGGCGGCTGCTCAACCGTAAGGATGAATGACGTGACCAGCATTGCAGACGTATCCGACCGTTCGATCTCCCAGTTGGTTTCGCTGGCTGGCCGGACGGCCGTGGTCACCGGCGGCGGGCGAGGCCTGGGCAAGGCCATCGCACTGCGGCTCGGCGAGGCGGGCGCGAACGTTGTCATCGGCGATATCGAGGGCGATCTTGCGAAGAGCGCCGCCGACGACCTCGTTGCCCGTCACGGAGGCAAGGCGATCGGCGCTTTCATGAACGTCGCCGAGACCGCTTCGGTGAAGGCCGCAGCCGACCTGGCGGCGCAGACGTTCGGCGGCATCGACATCTGGGTGAACAACGCCGGCATTTTCCCGAGCGTGCGTATCCCGGAGATGACCGACGAGCTTTGGGACCAGGTCCTCGACGTGAACGGCCGCGGCGTATTCGTAGGCTCGCGCGAGGCCGCGACGCGGATGATCGGCGCCGGCCGCGGCGGTGTGATCGTGAACATCGTCTCGACCGCGGGGTTCAAGGGCGTTGCCCCGGGCCTGGCAGCCTATGTCAGTTCCAAGCATGCGGTGCGCGGGCTGACCAAGCAGATGGCGCTTGAGCTTGCGCCGCACGGGATTCGCGTGCTCGGCGTCGCGCCCACCTACTGCGTGACCGAAGGCAACCAGATCGCGGCATCGCAAAATCCGGAGCGCACCAACTCCACGAAGGAAATACCGGCCATGCTCAACAGCCGTCTCGGCCGCGTCGGCGTGCCCGACGACATCGCCCGCGCGGTGCTGTTCTGCGCTTCCGACATGTCGATCTTCATGACCGGCAGCACGCTGCTGGCCGACGCGGGCGAAACGATCTGACCGAGCAGTCATTACGAGGGGCAGAGGCCCTGCTGCCCCTTCGCCACGCTCGCAAAGGCGATCACTCTAAGCCGCGACCATCAGCTCTGGCGAGGCACGCAGCCGGCCGATGTCCCGGGCCGGCGGTGCGCCGAAGATGCGGCTGTAGTCGCGGCTGAACTGGGAGGGGCTTTCATAGCCGACGCGGAAACCCGCCGTCGCGGCGTCCATGGCTTCCGCCATCATCAGCCTCCGGGCCTCCTGAAGCCTGAGCTGGGTACGATACTGGAGCGGGCTCATCGTCGTTACCGTCTTGAAATGCTGATGGAACGAAGACGGGCTCATCGCAGCTTCTGCCGCTAGCTGCTCGACGGTGAACGGGCGCGTGAAGTTCTGCTTGATCCAGGCGATGGCCCGGCTGATCTGGCTCAGCCTGCTTTCCGCGCAGGCGATGTGGCGCATCATGTGGCCCTGCTCGCCGACCAGCAGCCGGTAAAGGATCTCGCGCTCGGCAAGCGGCGCCAGCGCCGCCATGTCGGCCGGCGTATCGAGCAGGCGGAGCAGTCGCACCGCTGCATCGAGCAGTTCGGGCGTCATTCGGCTCAGCCCCAGGCCAGGCGCGCCACCCGGTGCGACGGTTCGTCCGCCATGCTCGAGCATCAGTTCGGTAAGCACCGACAGATCGAGGTCGAGACGCATGCCGAGATAGGGCTCCTCGACGCTGGCCTCAACGACGCAGCCGATCGCCGGCAAGTCGACCGATACGACAAGGAAGGTCGCGGGATCGTAGACATAGGTCTGATCCCCCACCAGCGCCCGCTTGCGGCCCCCGGCGACGATGCACAGCGCCGGCTCGTAGACCGTCGGCTGCGGCAGGGTTTCCGTGCAGGATCGGACAAGCGTCAGGCGTGGCAGCGGCGTTTCGGCGACGCCTTCGATAGCGGTGTGACGGCCGATGAGAGCGGCCAGTTCCTTGAGCTGTTCCATGGTTGAACCCCTCCCACGCGAGCACCGGCGCGGCAAGCGCAAAAGCCGCGGGCTGGAGGATCATGCAAGAGTTCCGGAGCCCCGTTCTACCGCCTCGCGCCCTTGATGAGGCACAAGGCTGCCACGGCGACAGCTATCGCCGATCCCACCCAAAGGAACGAATCAGATGTCCGATATTACCGGCAAGGTCATTCTTGTCACCGGTGCCTCGAGCGGCATCGGCGAAGCCGCGGCCCGCGAGCTCGGCCGCGCCGGCGCCAGGCTGATGCTGGGCGCCCGCCGCAGCGACCGGCTCGAGACGCTGGCCAATCAAATCCAGGCGGAAGGCGGCACCGCCGAATTCCGCACGCTCGACGTCACCGATCGCGCCGACTTCGCCGCATTCGTCGCCGCGGCCGAGGCGCGCTTCGGCCGCATCGATGCGCTCGTCAACAATGCCGGCGTGATGCCTCTGTCGCCGCTCGCCGCGCTCAAGACCGACGAATGGGACCGGATGATCGACGTCAACATCCACGGCGTCCTCAACGGCATCGCCGCAACCTTGCCGCGCTTTACGGCGCAGGGTGCGGGCCATGTCGTCAACGTCGCTTCGATCGGCGCGCACTACGTGGTGCCGACCGGCGCGGTCTATTGTGCCACCAAATTCGCCGTCTGGGCCATCACCGATGGTCTTCGGCAGGAACATGACAACATCCGCGCGACGATCATCTCACCGGGCGTGGTCGAAACCGAGCTCGGCGACGACATTAGCGACAATCGGGCCGCGAGCGTCCTGCAGGAACTGCGCAAGCGGTCGCTGCAGCCCGACGCCATCGCCCGCGCGATCCGCTTCGCGATCGAGCAGCCAGACGATGTCGACGTCAGCGAAATCATCGTCCGCCCCACCGCGGGCAACCTTTGAGATTTCCCGGGAAAGCCAACCATGAACATGCAACATTTCATTCTCGTCGCCCTCGCGCCCACGCTCGTCGCGGTCAAAGCCGAGGACGGCCGGCCGAACGAACGCGGCGGACAGGCCATCGCCGAACTGTCCAGAGTACGCCATCAGTCCAACCTGGACGAACTGCGCGAGGAGTTTCCCTTCCTTGCCGACGCCGTAACGGATCACGTCCTGGGTGACGTATGGGCCCGGCGCACGATCGATCATCACGCGCGGCAGCTTGCGACGGTCGCGGCATTCGCCGCCACCGGCGATCGCGCACAGCTCAAGATTCACGCAGGCTATGCCCTGAACATCGGCGTCAGCCAGGACGAGCTGAAGGAGATCATCTATCTGACGGCGGCTCACGTCAGCTTTCCCCGCGCCATCGATATGGCCCAGGCGATGAGCGAGCTTTTCGCCGAACGCTGGGAAGCGAGCCAGCCGATCAACTGATCGATCCCGTTCTCAAGAAACGAGGTCGAGCCGAATGATGGTCTCCTCGTCCACCATGTTATCGAACCATACCGCCAGCATCGTCCGGAACAGCACTTCATTGGTCGCTTCGGTAAACAACGTCAGCGAGGAATGGAGTTTCTTGGCGCTTCCATCTCCGAAAACGGCCGTCGCGGCCACGTCTCCAAACCACCGCATCGCGCCGATGCACTTGCGGTAGCGGTCGCCAAGCACCGGAAAGGCAAGATAGGCCCTCGCCTCGTCGAGCGACGAGATCGCGTAACGGCCGGGAGAAGCGCCGGGGTCCGCCAGGCGCGGGAAGATAAAATCCATATACTGCGTGCACATCATGCCGCCGCGCAGCATGGCCAGGGCTTCAGCGTAAACGCGGTTCTGCGCCGTCAGGAACCGCTGCAGCTGATACTCGTCGTTCATCGCGGCGATACTCCCTATCGATGGTGGGAGCCGGACAGGTTGGACGCTCGACTGCCGTTTCGTTGGCCGCGGGGTGAAATCGGAAAAACCCCCGCGTTCGTCATCCCTGCCTCGTCCGATTAACACAGCTCCTCGTCCTGCAATTTGGCCGAGGAGACGCGCCGTCAGCTATTTGCCTGATGGCAAGCCACGCCGATACCGGAGGAGACGGCGGCCATTCCGGTTTCGGCGAGCGGCTTCCGCATTGGGCGTGTCCATTTTCACCCCAAGGATAGCGATCACCCCCCTTCGGCATCCCGATACCCCAAGCCCACCAACTTTCGGCCAGGACGTCCTCGACCAAGGCATGGGTTATCGCCGTCCGCGGCATCGATACCTTGCGAGAGCGGCAATCGCGAAAGGATCGAGGCATGGGCATACTGGCCGGCAAGACGGCGATGATCACCGGGGCGAGCAGCGGCATCGGCCTTGCGATCGCCAAGGCATTCGCCGGCGAAGGTGCCCAGGTGATCATTTCGGGGCGTAACGGGCGAGCGCTAAACGAAGCGGTTCGCATGATCGGGCCGAGCGCGCTGGGTCTGCAGGGCGACGTCGCCGATCCGGCGCATCACGCCCGGGCGGCCGAAGAGATCATGCGCCGGTTCAGCGGGCTCGACATCTATGTGGCCAACGCCGGGATCAACACGATCCGCCATTCGGCCGAGGTCTCCGAAACTGAGTACGACGCGCAGTTCGCAACCAATGCGCGGGGCGTCTTCTTTGGCGTGCAGAACATGCTGCGGGTGATGCGCGACCACGGCGCAATCGTGCTCGTCGGCTCGCTGGCGAGCAAGAAAGTGCTCGACGGCCACGCCGTCTATGCCGGCACCAAGGCCGCGATCGGCGCTTTCGCGCGAAGCTGGGCGATCGAGCTGAAAGCCAGAGGTATCCGCGTCAACGTGCTGAGCCCCGGCCCCACCGACACTGCCATCATCGGCAAGATGGGAATTTCACCCGACGATCTGTCGTCGTTCAAGGCGCAGGTCGCGGCGGCGATACCGCTCGGCCGGCTAGGCGATCCCGGCGAGCTGGCCAGCGCCGCGCTGTTCCTGGCCTCGGACGCCAGCAGCTTCGTCACCGGCGTCAACCTTCGGGTCGACGGCGGCATGGCGCTGCTTTGAACGCGGCAAGAAGAAAGGCGGCACGGTGAGCTTTCCCTGGTCAAAGCGGTACGAGCCCAAGCATCCCGTGATGCAGTGGCTGGATAAGCGGCTGCCGTTGCCCCGCTTCGTCTATGGCGTGACGGGGGGCGGCTACCCTGTACCGCGCAATCTCAGTTACTTCTGGAACTTCGGCGTGCTCAACGGCGCGGCGCTGGTCATCCAGATCGTCACCGGCATCGTGCTGGCTATGCACTACGCCGCCAACACCGGGCTGGCCTTCGATCGCGTCGAGCACATCATGCGCGACATCAACTGGGGCTGGCTGATCCGCTACGCGCATATGAACGGGGCGTCGCTCTTCTTCGCCTCGGTCTATATTCACATGTTCCGCGGGCTCTATTTCGGGTCCTACAAACCGCCGCGCGAGCTGGTCTGGCTCTTGGGTCTGGTTATCCTGCTACTGCTGATGGCGACCGCCTTCATGGGCTATGTGCTGCCCTGGGGGCAGATGAGCTATTGGGGCGCGAAAGTCATCACCGGGCTGTTCAGCGCAATTCCGATCATCGGCGAGCCCATCCAGCAGTGGCTACTCGGCGGCTATTCGCCGGACAATCCCTCGCTAAACCGCTTCTTCGCGCTGCACTACCTGCTGCCCTTCGTGATCGCCGGCGTGATCGGGCTGCACATCTGGGCGATTCACATCCCCGGGTCGAACAATCCGCTGGGGATTGACGTCAAGGAATCGGCGGACACCGTGCCGTTCCATCCCTATTACACGGCGAAGGACGGCTTCAGCCTCGGCGTCGCCATGCTGCTGTTCAGCGTGATGCTTTTCTTCTTCCCCAATGCGCTGGGGCATCCCGACAACTACGTTCCGGCCAACCCGCTTTCAACGCCGGCCCACATCGTGCCCGAATGGTACTTCTGGCCGTTCTACGCGATCCTGCGCGCCTTCACCGTCGACATTCTTTTTATCCCGGCAAAGCTCCTGGGAGTGATGGCGATGTTCGCCTCGATCTTCCTTCTGTTCTTCCTGCCCTGGCTCGACACCTCGCCGGTACGCTCGGGCCATTTCCGCCCGCTGTTCCGGAAGTTCTTCTGGTTCGGCCTCGTGCCCAGCGTGCTGCTCCTCGGCTATTGCGGCAGCGCGCCGGCGGAGGAACCCTACGTCATGCTCTCGCAAATCGCCGCCGGCTATTACTTCGCGCACTTCCTGATCATCCTGCCGATCATCGCCAGGGTCGAGAAACCGCTGCCACTGCCCGATTCGATCACCGCGGCCGTTCTCACGGACGGGGAAAGCCAACTGGAATTGAAAAACAACGACTAATTTAATCGCAGTCCGAAGTTGCAGGTAAAACGCGGAGTGATATAGTCCACGTTATGGCTCATCTCACGGCTAGCGTGGAATACGGCATGCATAGCTTGCTCTGGCTGACAACCGCGAACGGGGCTCCGGTTAGCAGCCGCGACCTCGCCGAGTTCCAGGGCATCTCCCCTAGCTTCCTGGCCAAGATCTTCGCAAAGCTGGAAAAAGCCGGGATCGTCGACGCGACCGAAGGCGTGCGCGGCGGCTACCTTCTGGCCCGCAAGCCGGAAGAGATCAGCTTCCTTGAAATCGTGGACGCGATCGAGGGCAGGAAGCCGCTGTTCGACTGCCAGGATATTCGCGGCCGCTGCACCCTGTTCGGCGACGATCCGCCCGATTGGGCCATGCACGGCACCTGCTCGATCCATGCGGTCATGCTGCGCGCGGAAAAGGCGATGCGCGAAGAGCTGGCTCGCCAGTCGCTGGCCGAACTGGCGCAAGCGGTCGGCCGCAAGGCGCCGCCGAGCTTTGCCGGCAAGGTGCAGGGCTGGCTCAACGAACGCATCAGCAATCGCACCCAGCGGTCCGACGCCGCCGCCCGATCCTAGACGAAGGCAGGGAGAAGTCCCATGAGCACTGTCGAAGAAGCCGAACGTCCCCTCGTGGTCATCGTCGACGACGATGCCGAGGTCCGCAGCGCGCTTCAGGAGCTCATGGAATCGGTCGGCATCGATGCCACCGGATTTGCCTCGACCCGCGAGTTGCTGGACGCCGAACTGCCCGAACGCGCCGGCTGCCTGGTGCTCGACGTGCGCATGCCGGGCCTTAGCGGCCTCGACCTGCAGCATCATCTTGCGGCGGCGGGCAATCCGAAGCCCATTGTCTTCCTGACCGGCTATGGCGACATCCCCATGTCGGTCCAGGCAATGAAAGCGGGTGCCGTCGATTTCCTGACCAAGCCGGTTCGCGACCAGACACTGCTGGACGCCGTCACCGCCGGGATCGAGCGGGACATTACCCAGCGGTTGCAGGCGCGGATCGTCAAGCGGCATGTCGATCACTACGCGGCGCTGACCCCGCGCGAACGCCAAGTTCTGCATGCCGTGGCGCTTGGCCGGCTCAACAAGCAGATCGCCCACGACCTTGGCATCAGCGAAGTCACCGTCAAGCTCCATCGCAGCAGCGTGATGAAGAAGATGGAGGCCGTTTCGGTCGGCGAACTGATCCGCGCCTGGGAAGCACTGCCGACCAAGCTGCGCGATCAGATGACCTAGACTTTGGTATGGTTACGAAAAGCCTTGAGATCATGGACATGTGAGCGTGGCTAAAAGAGCCAGGTTACTGAAAGCCCGCTTCCTTGTCTGATATTCTTCCGGCTGTCGCGATAGTGGATGATGACCAGGCTATGCGTGAAGCGCTCTTCGACCTGTTGCAAGTGGCCGGCTTTGCGCCGCACGCTTTCGACAGCGCCGCTGCGTTCCTGGCCGCATATGGGCCCGGCAGCATCGACCTTCTCGTCACCGACGTCAGGATGCCGGACATCGACGGGCTGGATCTGCAGGAGCGGCTGCGCACGCTGGCGCCGTCGCTGCCGGTGATCTTCGTCACCGGCTCGTCGGACCCCGATACAAGGGCTCGCGCCATGGCCGCCGGCGCGCATGCCTACCTGAACAAGCCGGTCGGTGACAAACTCCTGCTTGGCACGCTGCGGGCGGCTCTGGGCATCAACGGCACAGAGCCGGACGCCTGACGTGGCAAGCACGTCCCCATCCGAAATCGCGGCCAGACATGACGGCAATATGCAATGGCTGGTGCCGCGGTTCGATCATGCGGTCCATGCGGCAATGGACCGGGATACGACCGCGTGGTGGGCGCTCGACATATCGGACGCCCGTCCCCTGATTGCCGCGATCGCCACGGGCGCGGGACCGGTCAATCGGGCGGCCATGCTTCTCGATACCGTGCGGATCGTCGACGTCAATCAGAACACCGTGCATGCGCTGGGGCCGCTCGGCGGGCGCCGAAGCATGATCGGGCGAACTGTTTCGGCCTATTGGCCGCCAGAGAGCTGGACGGTCCTTGCCGACCTCATCATCGCCGCGGTGGCTGACTTTCCGCTCGGCGCGCCACGGTCGCGCCCCATGACATCGATCGCCTTCACCGACGCCATGATGAACATCTCTACCGACGAGACCGGCGCGCATCCCGACCTCGTCTTCCTTTCGGTCGGCGGCACGGTGATCGACGATCGCTCGCTCTGGGCCGTCCGCGCCTCTGAGCAGCGCTACCACAACCTGATTCATCATCTCCCGATCGCCCTCGTGCAGGTGGATTCGCGGCCGATGAACCCGATCTTCGAGCAGCTCCGACGCGACGGCGTGACCGACATCGTCGCCTATCTCGACGAACGACCCGACATGGCGCGGCATTCGCGCGACATCGTCCGGGTGACCGACGCCAACCGCAATGCGGTGCGGCTCTTCGCGGCCGAAAGCGCCGACCGGCTTATCGGCTCGGTCGACTTCCTCTTCGCTGCCTCGCCCGATACCGCGAAACGTGTGATCGGTGCGCATTTCGAGGAACGGCGCAGCTATACCGAAATGATGAAGATCAGCACCTTCGCGGGCGAACTGCGCGACGTAGAGCTGACGGTGACCTATCCGACGCCGCCCGAACGGCTCGACATCACGCTGCTGACGCTGGAGGATCTGACCGACCGCCTGCGCACCGAAGCGCAGCTTCGCCAGCTTCAGGCGGATTTCTCGCGCGCCGGCCGGATCGCGACATTGGGCGAACTGGCCACGTCAATCGCGCATGAAGTCAACCAGCCGCTGTCCGCGATCGTCACGAACGCCGAAACCAGCCTGCGCTGGCTGTCGCGCGACGAACCCAATCTCGCCAAGATCGAGCAGCTGACGACGCGCATCGCCGACAGCGCGCACCGCGCGCACGAGATCGTCCAGCGCATCCGCGCCATGGCGGTGCGCCATGCGCCCGAGCGCGTTCCGCTCGACATCAACACGGTGATCGAAGAGACGCTGCTGTTCGTCCGCCACGATGTCGTAAGCCGCGCGATCACGCTGGACGCGGTGCTTGCCCCGGCGCTTCCGCAGCTTGTGGGCGATCGAGTTCAACTGCAGCAGGTGATCGTCAACCTGCTGCTCAACGGCATCCAGGCGATTACACAACGCTCGGGAACGAACGGCAAGATCGAAGTGAGGACCGGCGCGGAAGACGAATGCGTCCTGATCGTGATACGCGACAATGGCCCCGGCATCGCGCCGGAGAACATCGGCCGCGTGTTCGAAGGCTTCTTCACCACCAAGGAAGACGGCATCGGCATCGGCCTTGCCATCTGCCATTCGATCATCCTGGCCCACGGCGGACGCATCAGCGTTTCGAACCATCCCGAAGGCGGCGCGCAGTTCGAAATCCGCCTGCCGCCAGCGCCGCGCAACTGAACACGGTGCGGCCGGCCCCCTATGCGCGGGTCGACGCGATTCCTACCGGAGGACTAGCACGGCAGGGCATCTCGCCCGAGCGGCAACGGACCGTCTACGACGGGTTCGAAAAGGCTCGCCCAAGGTATAGGTAGCTCTGTCGATCGGTCGGCAGGGCATCGCCGAACGCACGATACCGGCACCCCGGCAAAAGGCGCATCCAGATGACACGGCCCAAGCACGGCCGATGTCACGAAAGGCGCTATCATGAAGATCGTCGTTATTGGTGGAACCGGCTTGATCGGTTCGAAGGTCGTCGAAAAGTTGAAACGGCAGGGCCACGAAGCCATTGCCGCGGCACCGAACACGGGCGTCAACACGATCACCGGCGAAGGGCTGGCCGAAGCACTGGCGGGCGCCGACGTCGTGGTGGACGTCGCCAACTCGCCGTCCTTCGAGGACAAGGCCGCGATGGATTTCTTCCAGACCGCCGGCAGCAACCTGACAGCAGCGGAAGTAGCGGCCGGCGTCAAGCATCACGTCGCGTTGTCCGTCGTCGGGACCGAGCGCCTGCAGGACAGCGGATACTTCCGCGCCAAGCTTGCGCAGGAACAGCAGATCAAGGCTTCCCCGATCCCGTACACGCTGGTGCGGGCGACGCAATTCTTCGAATTCCTGCGCGGCATCGCGCAATCGGCGACGAGCGGCAGCGGCGGCGTGAACCTCTCGCACTCGCCGTTCCAGCCGATGGCGGCCGAGGATGTCGCCGGCGCCGTTGCCGAAGCGGCGGTTGGCGAGCCGGTCAACGGCACGATCGAAGTCGCGGGCCCCGAGCGGTTCTACGTCGATGAGCTGGTCGCCGAAGTCCTGCGCTTCGACCATGATCCGCGCAAGGTGATCTCCGATCCCGATGCACCCTATTTCGGTGTCAGGCTCGACGACCGGTCGCTCGTTCCCGGTCCCGGACCCCGCCTCGGCACGACCACGTTCGACTGGTGGATCGCCCACGTTCCACCACCGCCGCAGCGCTGACCAAGCCCAAGGAGGACCGCAATTATGTCCAGGAACCTGGTTCTGGGAACCGCGATCGTGCTGGGCCTCGCGGCCGTGGCGAACGGGCTTTTCATGCTCGCCTCCCCCGCGAACTGGTACTTCGCCGTGCCCGGCGTCACCACAACGGGGCCGTTCAACCAGCACTTCATCCGCGATATCGGCTTGATCTTCCTGTTCGTGGGAACGTCGTTGCTCTTCGGCGTCGCCTACCCCCGGTATCGCCTCGTGCTGTGGGCCGCGCCCACGCTCTGGCTCTGGGGCCATGCCCTGTTCCATTTCTGGGAAGTCGCCGTCGGCATCTGCGGACCTTCGGCGATCGCGCGTGACTTTCCCGCGGTCACGCTTCCGGCACTCCTGACCACCGTCCTGACCCTCTGGGCCGCGAAGGCGGACAGCGACGCCGTTCCGGGAAACCCCTCCGCTGCTTTCACCACCAACCCCTGAAGGAGAATACCCATGACGCCCCGCATGAACATCTTCCAAGTGGCTTCCGACGGCTCCAAAGCCATGCTCGCCGTCGAAGCGACGATCGAGAAGAGCGGCATCGAGCACGGCCTGCTGGAGCTGGTCCGGATCCGCGCTTCGCAGATCAACGGCTGCGCCTTCTGCATCGACATGCACGTCAGGGACGCGCTGAAGTACGGCGAGAACGACATGCGCCTCCACCTGATCGCCGGGTGGCGCGATTCGCCGCTGTTCACCGATCGCGAGCGGGCGGCGCTTGGTTGGACCGAGACGCTCACCCGGATCGCCAAGACCCACGCACCCGATGCCGATTACGAACTGCTGCAGAGCCAGTTCAACGAAACCGAGATCGCCTATCTCACCATGCTGATCGCGCAGATCAACGCATGGAACCGGATCCAGATCGGCCTGCGCGCCGTCCATCCGGTCGAAGCATCGCAAGCGGCCGCCGCCTGAAACGAGCCCGTACCGCCAGCTGCGCCGTGCATCGGCACGGTGCGGTTGGCGCGCCGATGAAAGGACGAAACCGATGAAGCTCGAACGAACGCCGGGATCGATGCCCCCGGTCATCTCGACAGCCGGCGTGGTCCACGACCTCGGCAACCTCATTCAGATCGCCTCATCAGCGCTCGCCATCGTCGCCCGGACGCCCGACATGCCGGCGATCCATTCGGGCCCCATGCTCCGCCGCGCGCGCAGTTGCCTCGATCACGCCGGCGCGCTCGCGCGGCAGAGCATGACCCTCATGCGCAACCGGACGGCGGAAAGCGATGGCTGCGACGTCGTCGATTGCCTCGAAGAGGTCGCTACGCTGGTCGATGGCATGTGCGAGCCCGAGATCGCGCTTGATCTCGACATCGAACCCGGCCTGCCAGAGGTGCGCTGCGACCCCCTGGCGTTCCACAGCGCGGTGCTGAACCTCGTCCTCAATGCGCGCGATGCGATGACCGGCAGCGGTATCATCGCAATCCGGGCGCGAGCGCTGACGAGCGGTGCGATCGCCACCGGTGTCGAGATCGCCATAGCCGACGAAGGCGTGGGCATGACGGCCGCCACGATCGCCTGCCTTCGATCCCTTCTTCACCACCAAGAGCGA
>Ga0164243_10007350_pt1 | contig 16455 bp, 14 predicted proteins | sample OricompcompostOP_FD_108781 | JGI IMG/M metagenome (GOLD analysis project Ga0164243, IMG submission 108781) | Organic Plus compost microbial communities from Emeryville, California, USA - Original compost - Organic plus compost (OP) | ecosystem: Engineered > Solid waste > Mixed feedstock >...
GCGTCGCCTCGAGCAGGAGAAGCAGTACCTGACCATCGACCCGCACAGCCCGCCGGAGTTCCGCGCCAACATCGTGCGCAACCTCGACGAGTTCCACGACGTCTTCGGCACCGCGCCGGGCGACGCGCTGTGGCTGGAGCCGGCGGACCGGGTGCGGATCTGGTAGCCCGCGCGCCCGTCAAGGGGCTGGTCGGCGGCGCTTTCGCCCCTGCTTCCGCTGGTATTCTGGCCGAGGAGGTGTCCGTTGTCGGCGAGCTCGTCATCCCTGCGACTCTTGGTCATCGACGACCATGAGGTCGTTCGGGAAGGCTTGGTCGCGGCTCTCCGGGCCGATGACCGGTTCGACGTCGTCGCGACCGCCGCATCGGCGCGGGAAGCGCTGGACGCTGTCGTCGTCCACGAGCCCGACGTCGCGATCGTGGATCTCCGATTGCCCGACGCGTCCGGCGACGCACTGTGCCGGCGCATCCGCGACAGAGCGCCGTCGACACTGGTGGTGGTGCTCAGCTCCTATCTGACGGAGGAGTCGGTGCGCGCCGCCGTAGAAGCCGGTGCGCAGGCATATGTCACCAAGGCGGCCGGAATCGCCGAACTCCGCCACGTGCTGGTTCGCTTGCGCGACCACGGTGCGGCGACCGGAGCCGGCAGCACCTCCCAGATCATGGAGCGTCTTGAGCGGTTGGTCGAGCAGCGCAAGGAGGATGCCCCCACCGCCCAACAGACAAGGGTGCTTCGGCTGGTCTCGGAGGGAGCGACCTACCGTCAGATCGCCCGACAGATCGGGATATCGGAGTCGACGGTGCGCTTCCACCTCCAGAACCTCAAGTTGAAGCTGAACGCGAGCAGTGTCACCGAGCTGGTGGCGACGGCGGCCGCGCGGGGGCTGCTCACTCCCCAGCTCTCCGGTCAGGAAGAGGAGTGACCGACCAGCCCGACTCCGACGTCGTCGGACAGTTGGAGGGCCTGGGTAGGACAGCCCTCTCAGCGCTCCAGGCCGCCGAGCTCCTCGCTGTCGACGAACGTTCCGGTGCCACTCAACTGGCGGTGCTCGCAGACGGCGCACGGACCTACCGGTTGCCGGACTTCCTGACGACCACGACCGCCAGTGTCGTGGGCGAAGAAGTGGCTCTGACGCCGTGGGGCCCGGGAACGTACGTGGTGTCGTCGCGAATGTTCGGCGACGGCGGTGCGGAGCTGGGCGTGCTGCACTTGCTCTATACAGCCAGGATGTCGCCACCTCTCGCCGATCGCCTCACGACGCTGGTCAGGGCCTTCACCCGCCACCTGGCGATCGCCATCGAGAACGACGGACTGCGTCGGCGGAGCGTTCAGATCAGGGCCACGCTGGACACCATGCAGGTCCTGGACGACCTGGTGACATCCCCGACCGCGCTCAGCGACATCACCCCTCGCGTGTCCGAGGTGGTCGCCCCACTCGTGCACGCGGAGTCCGTCGGCATCACTCACTGGGATGAGGAATCGCGCGTCCTCCATGCGCTGCCCGGAGCCTTCGGCGCCCCGGTGGCCGACGTGGCCTCGATGGGCGGCACGGTCACGGACCTCCGAAGCATCACCGCCCGAGTGCTTGCGACGCGTCTTCCGTACCTCAGCAATCAGGCCGAAGGTGATCCCGGGATTCTCCAGGGATATGTGCGCCTCTTCCATCTGCGGCGGCTCCTGTCGTTGCCCCTCCTTGTCGGTGATCGATGCGTCGGCGTGCTGCATCTCGCCAACAAGCCCTTCGACTTCGAGCAAGAAGACGTCGACCTGGTCAGCCGCCTGACGCCGCGCATCGCGACGATCCTGGAGCTCGCCACCGCCGTGCGGACCCTCGACATCCGCCAGAGGTACGAGGCGCTGCTTGGCGAGACCGCGCTGTCCATCGCCCGTGGCGCGCGGCTGGACGACGCGCTGCCGCCCGCGTTGCGGGAGTTCGGCAGCCTGTCGGAGTCGTCGGTCGTGGCGCTGATCGGACCTCACGAGCACACGCTGCCTTGGAGCCACGAGGAGACTCCGCCCGACCTGCTGGAGCGGTGGATGTCGGATGCTCGCCGTGAGCAGCGGGGCACGCACGAGGAGCCGCCGTCCGGGCCGGGCCAGCCCGGCTGGGCCGCCGTGCATGTGCCGATCGCCTTTCACGGCCGCTCGAACGCCGCACTGTCGGCGTTGCGGCGTCACGGACAGGCGTACTCCTCCTACGAGCACACCGTCCTCGAGCGACTCGCCTCGCTGGGCACGCTGGCCTCCGCCACCGAGCGACTGCACGAGCAGCAGCAGCAGGTTGCACGGCTCAACGAGCGCCATCGGATCGCCGACGACCTCCACGACCGGGTGGCCCAGATCTTCTTCGCTGCTCTGCTCGGCGTCGACACCCTGCTGGAGGGAAGGAAGCTGGACGCCGCGGAGCGCGGGCGTCTCGACGAGGTACGCGAGCTGCTCGTGAAAGGAAACGCGTTCGTGCGCGACACCATCGCGCACCTCACTCCAGCGACCACTGATGTCGAGACCCGACTGCGCTTGGTCGTCTCGGACGTGATCGAAGACTTCGGCGTGCCCACCGCCTGGGCACCGGACGGCGCCCAGGCGGCCGCATTGGCGTCATTGCCCCCGAAGGTTGCCGACAGTCTGGTCCGTGTCGCACGAGAGGCGGTGGTCAACGCCGCCAAGCACGCGAATCCGTCGTCCATCACGATCACCACCGAAGCCAGTGATGAGGAGGTGGTCCTCGAGGTGGCCGACGACGGCAGCGGCATGGACGGCACCGCGGAGCACCTGGCGGGCTTGGGGTACGGGATGAGGTCCATGCACCGTGCGGTGGCCGACGCGGGTGGCACGCTCGACTTCGTCGCCGGTGTGAACGGCGCCGGCACAGTGGTCCACTGCCGGTGGCCGGTGGCGCCGACCTGAGCGGAGGTCCAGGCTCAGGCCGGCACAGGCACTCGCACCTGGTCGGAGTAGAGAATGCAGTGCTCGGCGTCGATCGAGCACTGGACGGTCTGCCCGATGGCGAATCGACCATGGGAGCTCGTGGACGTCGCGTGCACGGTCTCGCCATCGATGGCGACGACGTACTCCACCGCGGAGCCCGCGAAGACCGCGTCGACCACTCGCCCGGCGGGAAGAACCAGGGTGTCTGAGTCCGTCGCTGGCGCGTCGGCTGTCCGGAGCCGGATGTGCTCAGGGCGGGTGAAGCAGCGGTACTCCTGGCTCCTGTCCAGGGAGTCGAGGAGCGCACCGTCCAGCACCCCGAGCGAGCCGCGCCACTGGCCTCCTTCGCGGTGGAGCGAGAAGGAGTTGCGAATGCCGAGGAACGAGGCGACGTACTCCGAGGCCGGGTTGGTGTAGACCTCCTCGGGCGTCCCGAGCTGCTCGATCCGGCCCGCGCGCATCACGGCAACCCGTGTGCCGAGCGTGAACGCCTCCGACTGGTCGTGGGTGACGTAGATGCTGGTGAAGCCGAGTTCGCGATGGAGGTCGCGCAGCTGGTCGCGCAGGTCGACCCGCAGCAGGGCGTCGAGGTTGCTCAACGGCTCGTCGAGAAGCATCACCTGGGGGTCGGCGACCAACGCCCGTGCCAGCGCGATGCGCTGTTGCTGACCGCCGCTGAGCTGGGCCGGCAAACGCTTCGCCAGGGCCTCGCATTGCACCGTTCGCAGCGCCTTGTCGACCCGGGAGGCCTGGTCGGCGCGCGGCACCCTGCGGGCCCTGAGCGGATAGCCGACGTTCTTCGCGACTGACATGTGCGGCCACAACGAGTAGTTCTGGAAGACCATGCCGATCTGACGCCTCTCGGGAGGCAGGCTCGTCCCCTCGGCTGCGTCGAAGACCGTCTCCTCTCCGAAGGAGATCGTCCCGGACGTGGGTCGCTCCAGTCCGGCCAGGCAACGCAGCAGCGTGGTCTTCCCGCAACCGCTCGGCCCCAGCAGGACCAGGAACTCGCCCGCGGCGACTTGCAGATCCACCGAATCGACGGCGGGAGCCAGGTCCTTGCCGTACTTCTTGACCAGCGACTCGATTCGAACCTCACGCATGGGATCGCCTTCCTCACATCTTCTCGAGAGCGTCGGACCCGCCGATCGCCATGGCTGCGCCGACCCCGGCCATGGTCACCACGACCATGATCAGGGCCATGACGGCGACCTGCGGGTACAGGCCGCCGGTGTAGATGTCGTACAGGATGCTTCCCATCACCTGGGTCTGGGACGAGCGCACCATCAGCGAGGCGGTGAACTCGTGGAAGAGCAACACGAACATGATGGCGGCTGCGGCGGCGATGCCCTTGCGTGACATCGGGAGCAGCACGAAGAGGAAGGTGCGGATCGGTCCCGCGCCACTCGCGCGAGAGGCCTCTCGGAACTCTTGGCCGGTCGCGATCAGGGAGGACAGCTGCAGTCGGGTGCCGTGCGGCAGCATCAGGGTGACATAGGTGACGACCAGGATCGCGGTCGTGCCGTACAGCTGGAAGGGCGCACGCGTGTAGGCGAAGAGCATGGCGAAGCCGAACAGGGCTGCCGGGATCGCCACCGGGAGCCCGACGGTGATGTCGATGAGGCGGCGTGTCCGCGGATGGATCGACGTGGTCTGCAGCGCCGCGTACGCGCAGGCGAAGCCGAGCGGGATCACGATCAGCACCGCGACGGTCGCCGTGGACACGCTGTTCCAGATCGCGTCGGTCAGCTGCGGTCGATGGAACAGCACCTCTTCGAAGTTGGCGGTCGTCATCCCGCTGAAGTCCAGGTCGCCCGACCAGTACCGTGAGAAGGCGACGTAGATCAGGGCCAGCAGAGGGAGAACCGTGCTGAGCACGAAGTACGTGAGGATGACCACCGCTGACCCGCGGCGAGGCTTGCGCACGTCATTGCGTGACCGAGCCGAGACCACGACGAAGCGGCGTTGGTCGCCGATGATCACCCGCTGCAGGATGATGAGGAGCAGTCCGGCGATGAGCAGGGGGGAGCCCAGCGCGGCGCCGAGCGGGTAGTCGATGGGGTAGGTCAGCGTCAATCGGTACATCTCCGTGGTCAGCACGTCGACGCCCTGGTTCCTTCCGAGAAGCAGGGGCACCGTGAACTGGCCCATCCCGAGGAGGAAGACGATCCCCGCAGCATGCACGATCGAGGGACGAAGCAACGGCAGAGTAATGGTGAAGAATCGTCGCATCGGCCCGGCACCCGAGACTGCCGCCGCTGCCTCGTACTCCTCGCCGATGCTGCGCAGGCCGGTCTGTACGTACAAGAAGACGAACGACGTCAGCAGCAGGCCGGTGATCAGGATCATCGCCGGCAGTGAGTAGACGTTGAGGGGTCCTTCGGTGAGGTGGTCGAAGAAGGGGGTCTTCCGCAAGGCGGCGTTGAGGTAGCCCACGCTGGGTGACAGCAGGAAGATCCAGCCCGTGACCGCGGCGACCGCCGGCACGACGAGGGGAAGGAGAGGAACGATCTGTCCCAACCGTCGGAGACGGCGCGGCAAGGTGGCTGCGCACCATGCCAGGTAGGTTCCGAGGACGACCGCGAACGCGCTCGAGAGCAGCGCGAGCAGCACTGTTGACCTGAGGGTCTCGCCGATCCGCGGGAGATCCGCCATCCGCTCGAAGGCGCTCAACCCGCCCGAGAACGCGTCTCGCTCCAGCTGGACGATCGGGAACCACACGAGGAAGCCGACCGCAGCGAGGACGGTCAGCCACCAGAGGGCGCTGCGCCGGCTCCGCTCGCGTTCCCTCCCCGACCGGTACTGACGCGATGTTCGGCGTCGTGGCTGCGCGTCCGCAGCGACGACGTCCCGGGCGACCTCAGTCGACATCACCACTCCACTCATGTTCGTGGTCAGCCCCGGAACAGCTTGTTCCAGGTGTCGGTGAGCTTGCGTTCGTCGTCCTCGCTGAAGTCGGAGTACTTCCAGGGTTCCATTGACTTGATGTCGAGCGCTCCCTTGATGTCGGGCAGCGGGCTCGCGCTCTCACCCGAGCCATGCCAGCACTGCTGGCCGACAGGGCTCATCAAGAAGTCCAACAACACCAGCGCGCCGTTGGGCTGCTTGGCCCAGCCCAGCGCGCCGATGCCGTAGCTGACGCCGAAGCTCGGCTCGGGCACGACGTACTTGATGGGTGCCCCCTCGTCGATCAGCGGCTGCACGGCGGTCGGGATCCCGTAGGTCGAGGCCGCGATCTCACCCGAGGCGACGGCCTGCGAGATCGGCACCGAACCGACGTACAGCCCCGGCTTCTTGGCCGCGAGATCCTTGAGGAAGCCGGACTGATTGTCCTCCAGCCACTGGTACCACGCCGAGATCACCGTCGCTGCCAGCTCGGAGGTCCCCAGCTTGCCCTTGAAGTCGGAGCTCACGAGATCGTCGTAGCCGGTGGGCGCGTTCTTGACCAGGTCGGTGTTGTAGCTGATCACGAGTGGCTCCACGCCGCCGATGACGGTCGGGCCGTCCAGGTACTCGCTCGGCCAGCTCTCCTTGGCCGGGCCGCGCGGCTCGAGCAGAGCGTCCTCCTCGCTCCTGCTCTTGAACCAGGCCAGCTCCGTGGTCACCCAGACGTCGGCGCCATCGGAGCCGCTTGCCCGTTCCTGGTCCACGCGCGTCAGCAGGTCACCGCTCGTTCCGCGGACCACGTCGATCGAGATGTCGGGGTACTCCTTGCGGAAGCAGTCGGCGATCCGCTCCACCGTCTGTGGCGCCTGCGCCGAGTAGAGGGAGACGGTGCCCTCGTCGGCGGCCTTGGCCACGATGTCGTCCCAACTGTCGCCCACCTCGGGAGTGTCGTCCGATGACGACCCGCAGGCGGCCAGGGTGGTGGTGAGAAGGGCGGCGGCCGCAAGAGTGACGGCGCGCCTGCGGAATGCCGGATGTGTCTGAGAGCGCTTCATGGTCGATGCCTCCGTTGGCAGGTTCTCGCGCCGGGGTGCGACCCGGTGCCTGACGGCCGAGATTGCTGGGTGGTGCGCACTTCGCGAGCCGGAGTGGTGTGCATCACTTCGCCGTCCCCAACTGTTGGTCGGGCAGCGGAGTGGGCGCAACTGTCGGTTGTGACAGTTGTGTCGGCAGGCGGCGGCTCACTTCAATGGCCCGCATGGCGATGCATGACCCTGACCGAGGATCGGCTGCGGCGCGTCCTGGCCTGCGACCGCTCACTGGAGTGCGTGTGGTCGATGCGTGCGCCAACATCGCTGGTCCGTACGCCACGATGATCCTCGCCCAGCTCGGCGCAGACGTGATCAAGCTCGAGCCGCCGCAGGGCGACGACGCTCGTCGGTACGCCGACCAGTACGGCGGGCACAGCATCGTCCACCACCTCGTCGGCGCGGGCAAGCGCAACGTGGCGATCGACGTGAAGACCGAGGACGGCCTCGAGGCGGCACGTCGTCTCATCGACTCAGCGGACGTCTTCGTCCAGAGCATGCGCCCCGGGGTCGCGGAGCGACTCGGACTCGGTCATGACGACCTGAAGCGCACCAACGCGAACCTGCTGTACTACGACATCAGCGGGTATGGCACCGGCTCGGTCGGACGCAGCCTCCCCGGCTACGACCCACTCGTGCAGGCCTTCAGCGGGATCATGGACATGACCGGCCATCCGGGCGGGCCGCCGACGCGTTGCGCACCCTCCGTCGTGGACCTCGGCACCGGCCAGTGGGTCGCCCTGGGCATCGTCGCCGCCCTGATGTCGCGATCCCAGGGCCAGCCGGTCACCAGCATGGAGACCGCATTGGTCGACACGGCCTTCAGCCTCGTCGGCTATCAGGCCACCTCGGCCAGGATCACGGGGAAGCGGCCGGCCAAGGCCGGGTCCGGGAACCCGATCGCGGCGCCGTACCAATGCTACTCCGCCAAGGACGGGTGGCTCCTGATCGCGGCGCCGAGCCAGCGACTGTGGAGGGCGCTGGTCCACGCCCTGGGTCGTGAGGAGCTGGCTGAGGACCCTCGGTTCCAGACGGTGGACAGTCGCAGTGCACATCGGGAGGCACTCGAGTCGGAGCTGAACGACATCCTCGAGACCGCGGAGACGGAGGAGTGGATCGAGCGTCTCAGCGCCCAGGGGGTGCCCGTGGGTCGGGTCGCCGGCCTCGAGGAGGCCGTGGTGAGCGACATCGCGGCCGAGCGCGGCACCTTCGTGCCTTCCGGTGATGTTCCCCTGGTGCGCCTGCCGCTGCTCGTGGAGGGAACACATCTTCCGTGGAGCTCCAGCGCTTCAGCGACGGGCGAGCACACTCGCGAGGTGCTCCATGAGCTCGGCTACAGCTCGTCGGAGGTCGACGGGCTCGTGTCCGCGGGTTGCGTTGTGGTGCCATGAGCTCCGCTCCGACCAGCGTCGAGGCCGGCGGCTGGAACTATGCCGACCTCTGGGAGGCGGTCGCCGATGCCACGCCCGCTCGCCTCGCTCAGGTGTCCGGACTCCGCCGGCAGACCTGGCACCAGTTCGACCGGGGCGCCGATGGCGTGGCGCAGACACTGGTCAACGGTGGACTTGGCCAACAGGACAAGGTGGCCCTCTACCTGCGCAACGGGATCGAGTACCTCGAGACGGTCTTCGCGACGCTCAAGGCCGGCTTGGTGCCGGTCAACACGAACTACCGATATGTCGAGCGCGAGCTGGAGTACCTCTGGACCAACGCAGACGTCGTCGCCGTCGTCTTTCACGGCAGCTACAGTCCGCTGGTCGACGAGGTGCGTCGTCGGATGCCTCACATCACGACCTGGATCCACGTCGACGATGGGACTGTGCCCTGTCCGGAATGGGCGGTGTCGTACGTCAGCGCCCGGGAGTCGACACGCGAGCGCTTCCGGGCTCCCTGGGGTCGCTCTGGTGATGACCTCATCCTGATCTACACGGGCGGCACGACAGGCATGCCCAAGGGGGTGATGTGGAGACAGCACGACCTCATCCTCGCGTCGAACGCGGGCGAGTCGGGATTCGCGTCAGATCTTCAGGCGGTCAGGGCCCGCGTCGTCGGACGCACGTCGAGCCTGGTGGGCGTGCCGGCCGCTCCTCTCATGCACGGCACGGCCTTCGTGTTCGCGACAACATTGCTCAACGCAGGAGGCACCGTCGCGACGCTCGCGTCACGCAGCTTCGACGCGGAGGAGCTCCTCGACCTGATCGAAGACCAGCAGGTCCGGTCCATCTGCATCGTCGGGGACGCCTTCTGTCGGATGCTCATCGAGGCGCTCGACCGCCATCCAGGACGGTGGCCGCTCGAGAGCCTGCGGGTGGTGACATCGGCAGGGGCGATGTGGTCGCCCGCCCTGAAGCAGCGGCTCCATGCTCACGCACCCAAGGCCCGCTTCATCGACTTTCTCAACAGCAGCGAGGCGAGCGGGATGGGCCGCCTCGTCACCGACGCGGGTGGGGTCACGCAGGCCGCTCGCTTCAGGCTGGGAGCGAACGCCGTGCTCATCGACGAGCAGGGCGTCCTCGTGCGAGAACCCGGTGACGTGGGTCAGATCGCGGTCCGTGGGCACCTGCCGCTCGGCTACTACAAGGACCACGTCGCGACGGATGCGACCTTCCGGACGGTCGACGGAGAGCGGTACTCGGTGCCGGGCGACCACGCGCGCCTGATGGAGGACGGGTCGATCACCCTGCTGGGCAGAGGCTCCAGCAGCATCAACACCGGTGGGGAGAAGGTCTACCCCGAGGAGGTCGAGCAGGCGCTCAAGGAGCATCCGGAGGTCCGTGACGCCGTCGTCATCGGTATGCCCGACCCACGGTTCGGCGAGCAGGTGGTCGCTGCGGTTCAGGCCGCGGCAGTGATCGACAGCGCCCAGCTTCGCGACTTCGCCCGCGAGCGGCTCGCTGGCTACAAGGTCCCTCGCACGATCGTGCAGGTCGACTCGGTGGCTCGCGGTCCGAACGGGAAGACCGACCTGTCGGCGGTGCGTGAGCAGCTTCGGGCTCGGATGAGCGCTCGTGCCGCCCGGCCGGGTGACCGTCAGGTCGCCGGGAACGAACAACCCACTGAGTCGAAGGGACGGCGCGGCTGATGAGCCAGCTGTTGTACGAGAAGCGCGACGGTATCGCCTACGTGACGTTGAACCGTCCCGAGAAGATGAACGCCTTGACGCCGGAGATGATCATCCGTCTCACGGAGGTCTGGGAGGACGCCGCGTCCGACGACACACTGCGCGTCGTCGTCGTGACCGGCGCAGGCACTCGGGCCTTCTCCTCGGGCGGCGATCTCGACAGCCTGATTCCGATCATGATGCGCACACGCGCGCCCCGTGACGAATGGGAGGACAGACTGGCGGGCGACCGCGCAGCGCTCTACCGAGCCCTGCTGAGGAACTCGGACTTCTTCAAGCCCGTCATCGCCGCCGTGAACGGCCCCGCGTGGGCCGGCGGGATGGAGCTGTTGTTGGCGACCGACATCAGGATCGCTGCGCCCCACACAACGCTCTCGCTGACGGAGGTACGTCGTGGCCTGATCGCCGGTGGCGGCTCGCTGGCGCGCATCGCTCGCCAGATCCCCTGGGCGCATGCGATGGAGATAGCGCTGGTCGGCGACTCCATCGACGCCGAGCGCGCCCTCCAGTTCGGCATGATCAACCAGATCGTCGCGAGCGAGGACCTGGCGTCGGCGACCGAGGAGCTCGCGCGCCGCATCAGCCTCGGTGCGCCGATCGCGTTGGCCAAGACCAAGGAGGCCATCCTGCGCTCCAGCGGTCGTCCCTTCGAGGAGGCATTCGCGATCGAGACCGAGTGCACCAAGGCAAACGCCCGGACCGAGGACGCCAAGGAGGGGCCGCGCGCCTTCATGGAGAAGCGCGAGCCCAACTTTCAAGGGCGCTGAGCGCCCAGCCCCCACGGCCCGCTCGTGGCCGTGTGCCGCCACCTCCCGTGACGAAGGACATGACATGACATTGCTCAACGGCATCCGCGTCGTCGAGATGGGGATCTGGGTCGCCGGCCCCGCCGCCGGTGGCATCCTCGCTGACTGGGGCGCCGAGGTCATCAAGGTGGAGCCACCCGCGGGCGACCCGATGCGACGCCTGTACAGCGCCTTGTCGGACTCGAAGGAGCCGCGCTGCCCGCCCTTCGATCTCTTCAACCGCGGCAAGCGGAGCCTGGCCGTCGACGTCAACGACGACGCCGGCCGCGAGGTCCTGGAGGAGCTTCTGGAGTCGGCTGACGTCTTTCTCACGAACATGCGCCCGGCGTTCTTGGAGCGCATCGGGATGGACCACACCAGTGTTGCTGAGCGGCATCCCCGGCTGGTCTACGGAAGCCTCACCGCGTTCGGCCTGAACGGTCCGGACCGCGATGCGCCCGGGTTCGATGTCGGTGCCTTCTCGGCGCGGAGTGGTCTCGTCGACCGTGCCAAGCCGGTCGGCGATCCACCTCCCAACCTGCCGGGCGGCATGGGGGACAACATCACGGGCATCACGCTGGTCGCCGCGGTCCTTGCCGGCCTCCTGCATCGGGAGCGCACGGGCGAGGGCCAGCTCGTCGCGACGTCCCTGCTGCGCACCGGGGTCTACTGCATCGGCATGGATCTGGCCGCCCGTCTCGATCTGAGCCGCCTCGCGCCACCGCCCTCGCGCCTCTCCCCACAGAACCCGTTGATGAACTCGTACGCCGCGGGCGATGGTCGTTGGTTCTGGCTGCTGGGCGCGGAGTCGGCCCGCCACTGGCCGGCCCTCCTCGATGCGATCGGTGAGCTCTCGCTCGCTGAGGACGACAGGTTCGCGACGCCGCGGGACCGCCGTCGCAACGCCGTCGCGCTGGTCTCTCACCTCGACGAGGTCTTCGCCGGCCAGGACCGGGCGGAATGGGCGCATGCCTTCGATCGCGCCGGCGTGTGGTGGACACCTGTCAACACGGTGGAGGACCTCCTCGTCGACGAGCAGGTAATCAGCGCTGGCGCGTTCACCCAGGTGACCGACCGAGCCAGGTTCCACGAGGCCGATGCTCCTCCTCGGCGAGCGGTCGCGACGCCGGTCGACTTCGGTGTCGAGCCGCACGGACCTCGACCTGGCCCGGCAGCGGTCGGCGAGGACAGCGCTGCGATCCTCGAGGAGCTCGGGTTCCCCGCGGCCGACGTTCAGCGCATGGTCGATGAAGGAGTGCTGACTCTCGCGCAGGTCGACCGTGGGGACGTGGCGGAGTGAGAACGTCCCGTACCGGTGTCGCGATCGCCGGCGTCGGAGAGACGGACTACCTGCGCGGCACCGACCGCCTCCCGCTGGAGCTGATGCTCGATGCGTGCGACACGGCGCTCGCCGACGCCGGGCTGACGGCGGCGGACGTCGACGCGGTGATCCCGCCGCCCGGGTATGCCTCCGCCGAGGAGCTGTCCGCCCACCTGGGCGTCGACGACCTGCGCTACGCGGTCACGGCGCACCTCGGCGGTGCGAGCCCGGTCGCCTCCGTCGTCACGGCAGCGATGGCGATCGCCTCGGGCGCGGCCTCCGTCGCCCTGGTCGTCGTCGGGTGGGACGGCTACACCGCGTTCCGCTCCCGAGAAGGTGTCCGCCGGAAGGGCCACCGGCAGGCCGGCTCGTACGCGGCGGTGACACCCGACTTCTACGTTCCCTACGGGGTACGGATGCCGGCCCAGCTCTACTCGCTGTACCTCAACCGCTACAAGCTCCTCTTCGACGTGCCCGACGAGGCTGCGGGCGCGGTGGCCCTCGCCTGCCGCCGTCACGCCCAGCTCAACCCACGCGCCCTGATGCACGGTCGCGAGCTCTCCCTGGACGACTACCTGGCGTCGGACTGGATCAGCGAGCCGCTCCGCAAGCTCGACTGCTGCCTGGAGACCGATGCCGCAGCCGCCGTCCTCCTGACCACCACCGAGCGGGCGCGAGACCTGCGGCACCGTCCGGTGCACGTGGTGTCCGGAGCCGAGGGGCACCCCTTCCCCGCCGACGACCTGGTCAACCGCGCCGACCCGCTGCGCATCGGGCTGCACGACGCCGCCCCGCGGGCGCTGTCGCGCGCCGGGGTGACGGCCGCCGACATGGACTTCCTCCAGGTCTACGACTGCTTCACCTACGTGGTGCTCCTCCAACTCGAGGCACTCGGACTGGCCGAGCCCGGCGGTGCGGCGGAGATCGCGCTGCGCGGTGACCTCGAGCTCGGCGGCGAGGTTCCGCTCAACACGCACGGCGGTCTCCTGTCGCAGGGTCACGTGTGGGGCCTCAACCATGTGGTCGAGGCGGTGCGGCAGCTCCGGCACGATGCCGGCGCGGCGCAGGTCGCGGACGCCGAACTCGGTCTGGTGACCGGCTACGGCGACCTGGGCGACGGCAGCATCGCCGTCCTCGCCCGGGGAGATGTGGCATGAGCCTGCGTCCTCGGGTGCCCGAGCCGGTCGGACCGCACGCGGAGTTCTACGAGCACGCGGCCTCCGGCGTCCTGCACCTGCAGCGCTGCCGTGAGTGCGGTCGCTACCAGCAGCCACCGCGGTACCGCTGCCCCGGTTGTGGCGGTGACTCCCTCGAGTGGCACCCGTCGGGCGGCACGGGCGTCCTCTACTCGTGGACGGTCACGCACCGCGTGGTCGACCGCGGCTGGAGCGACACTCCCTACGCCACCGGAGTGATCGAGCTTGACGAGGGCGTGCGGCTGGTCGGAGCGCTCTCCGTGCCACGGGAAGCGCGCGTGCTGGGGCTTCCATTAGCCGTTGCCCTGGCGCCGATGACCGACACGTTCGTCTTCCTCACGCTGGAGCGCAGGTGAGCGGGACTCCTCGCCGCGTTGGCTACCGGGTCGTCGGTGACGCGATCGCCCGGACGGGCGCCACCACGGTCTTCAGCATGCTCGGAGAGAGCAACGTCGTCTGGATCGGCGAGGGAGTGCGGGCGGGATTGTTCCGGCTCGTCAAGACTCGCCACGAGTCGTCGGCGGTGATGGCGTCCGCCGCCTACGGCCGCGTCACCGGAACACTGGGCGTCTGCTCGGTATCGCACGGGGCTGGCTTCACGAATGCGATCCACGCGCTGACCGCGTGCGCGGCCAACCACCAGCCGGTGCTGGTCCTGACCGGCATGGAGCCCTCCGCTCAGGGTCGGTCTATCGACCAGCGGGCGTTCGCGCGTGCCGCCGGTGTAGATCTGGTCGAGGTACACGACGTCGACGAGTTGGCGCTCGCCATCGGCAGGTCGGCGAGCAGGGCGGTTCGGACGGCCGTCCCCCAGGTCGTCAGCCTCGACCCGACCGTGCAGGACCTGTATGCCTCCGATGCTGACGGCGAGGAGGATGACCCGACGTCCGTTCCGCTGGATCCATCGGCGATCTCGACCGTCGTCGATCTGCTGGAGGCGGCGCGGCACCCCCTGCTCTTAGCAGGACAGGGTGCAGTCGTGGCCGACGCCCGCCCGGAGCTGGACGAGCTCGCCGACCTGGTCGGTGCGGACGTGGCGACCACGCTGGTCGCCCGCCACTTCTTCGCCGGCAGCGATCGGGATCTCGGGCTGTGCGGCGGTTGGGCTGTGCCGGAGACGCGCCAGGTCTTGGTGGAGTGCGACCTGGTCGTCGGGTTCGGAGCCTCCTTCGATCCCCATACCTTCGGACCGCACGTCTTCCCGCTGGAAGCGACGGCGGTGTCGATCGACGTCGATCCGATGGCGCGGGCGACGGCACCGGATTCTGCCCACGTCGTCGAAGCCGACGCCAAGCGGGCGGCAGCGGCGATGGTCAGGGAGTGGCAAGCGCGCGGTCACGGCCGGCGGGCGCGACCGCGTCGGCCGAGCTCGTCTTCGGGCGGACTCCAGGTACGGCCAGACCCGAGCTCGCACGGCCTTGATCTGCTCGACGTGCTGCGCACGCTCGACGCGTTGCTGCCGGCGGATCGGTTGATCGTCACTGACTCCGGGCGTCACCTTCCCGCAGTGGTGGCGCAGATCGGTGCGGTGGACGCCCGCCATTTCGTGGTGAGCCGGGGACACGGATCCGTCGGCCTCGGCCTCGGCGCTGCTGTCGGTGCGGCAGCGGGTGCGCGAGGTCGGCCGGTCGTGCTGGTGTGTGGCGACGGCGGCCTGATGATGGCCGCCCAGGAACTCGACAGCATCCGACTGAACGGCCTCGACCTGACCATCGTCGTTCTCAACGACGAACAGTACGGCGCAGAGGTCGCGCACCTGACTGACCGCGGGCTGCCAGCGGATGTCGCGCGTCAACGCCTCCCCGATGTCTCCAGCCTTGCTCGCGCCCACGGCGGAACCGGCCGTGTGGTCTCATCTCTCGACGGCCTCGACGTTCTTCGAGAGTTGGGAACCCAGGCTCGAACGGGTTTGACCATCATCGACGTGAGGATCGATCCCGTGTCCGGGGACCGCCTGTGGGAGGTGTCTCGTCACGGCGCATCGGCCCGATCGCGATGAGTTTCCGCGCCGCCTGAGCGCATAGCCCGGAAATGGTTGCAGCCGCGGGAGTCTCGGGCTCTCCAGCGGCTGCAGGTGCTGATCGTATCCGAGCCGGACGGCCGCCGCTATGGGCGCGGCGCACGAACTTTCGTCGAGCCGGCCACCCGAGCCGCTGGTGGTGTCGGGGTCAGAGCAGCGACAGCTGGCGCAGCTCCGAGACGTCGGCGATCACCTCGAAGTCCGCGTCGCGGTGGAGCAGCGGCACGTCGTGGCGGATCGCGATCGCGGCGATGAGGCAGTCGACCTTCGAGCGCACCGTGCGGCCGCTGCGTCGTACGGTGCGGAAGAGGGCGGCGGCGTGGTCGAAGTCGACTCGCGGCTCGATGGGGAGGGGCGGCGTCGAGGAGACGAGCCGTTCGATGCGTCGGACGGCGAGTTCGTCGGTGGGGCCCATGAGGAGCTCCATGGCGACCGGCTCGGTGATGGCGACGTCGTCGTCACGGATGAGGGCTCGCAGCGATTCGTTGTCGGGATGACCGGGGCGTCGAAAGAAGCTGATCCACACCGAGCTGTCGACCAGCGTCACCACGTCTCGACCGGGTCGTTGCGGATCTCGTCGAGATCGCCATCCCACCCGGTGCCTTCGTAGGCCAGGATCTCCTCGGGGGTGAGCTTGGCCGGGCCGGCAGCCCGCCGGAGCGCCAGATCGACCGCTTCGCGCTTGGTCTTCACGCCGAACTTCTTCATCACGCGATCGATCAACTCGTCGTCGATATCGATGTTGGTGCGTGTCATACACACAAGATACACCTCCTGGGCCGGATGTCGCTGACGGTAGATCACCCGTCCGACGGTCCTTGCCGCACGAGACCTCACCTGTGGATAAGCGCGGGCGCGCTGCGCAGTCTGTGGAGAGGCGGCCGGTCTGTCGCACGGCGCTGGTAGACACGACCCATGACCACCTCGCCGACCACGACCGACCTTCGAGCCCACGCCGAGGAGCATCTCGCCGCGCTCGTCGGGCGCCCCGACGTCAGGCTGTACGACGACCAGTGGGCCGCGATCTCGGCCCTGGTCGTCGACCGCCGCCGGGCGCTGGTGGTGCAGCGCACGGGGTGGGGCAAGTCGGCGGTCTACTTCGTGGCGACC
>Ga0164243_10007351_pt1 | contig 16454 bp, 18 predicted proteins | sample OricompcompostOP_FD_108781 | JGI IMG/M metagenome (GOLD analysis project Ga0164243, IMG submission 108781) | Organic Plus compost microbial communities from Emeryville, California, USA - Original compost - Organic plus compost (OP) | ecosystem: Engineered > Solid waste > Mixed feedstock >...
AAGTGCCGGTCCTCTACGTGCACGTCGTCCAAACGGTCCCGGGTCAGTGACTCCGCTGCGGCCTGGTAGCGGGCGCACACCGCCGGTCCGGGGCTTCGGCGTTTCATGATGACCGCCGCCCGGGCCGCACCCGGATCCGTACTGTCCGGGCCCGGGATGACCAGGCGGAAGTACTCGCTCAGCGTGTCCCGCGCCGCCTGCGGAGTGGCGGCCAGGCTCCAGCCGGCCGAGCGCCAGGCGCCGTCCATCTCCTCGGCGACCATGTACTCGGTGGGCAGCAGCACCAGCCGCGGGTGGCTGTCCAGCGCCCGCGCGGCGTCGCGCGCCATCTCCGGTGTGGCGTCGGCCAGCACCTTGTTGCGCATGTCGTAGCGCATGATCGCGGCGGCCGTGCCGGTCATCGCGTTGGCGTTGAGGAAGCCGAGCGCGCGCCGCGTCAGCCGGCGGCCCGCGCCGGCCGGTGACTCCGGGTCGGAGGGGCGCGGCGGCTCGGGCCCGTCCGCGCCGACCCGGACGAACCGTTCGAGCCGCCCCACCCGGTACCGCCGCCCGGCCGTCCACAGCTCGTCGCGTACCTCGCGGTCGAGCAGTTCGTACGCCTCGGAGAGCTCGGCGAGCAGCCCCGGATCACTGGTCTCACCGGCCCGTACGCGGAACCGGTGCGCGAGCTCGTCCCGGCCGTCCTGCGGATGCTGGTGCGCGGCGGAGATGATCCGCCAGCGCCGGTCCACTTCCTCAAGGCAGGTGAACTCCACCCCGGCGGTCATCAGCCTCGGGTGGGTGCGCAGCGCGCTGCGGGCCTCGGCCTCCGCCCGCCCCTCACTTACCGTCATGGCGCAATCATCGTCCGTATCCGGCGGTCGTGTACGCGGAACGGCAACCCACGCGCCCATCTCACCCTGACCTGCGACGCAACGTCAGGGACCTTGGTCCGTACGCACCGGGACCAAGGTCCCGAAACGGATGGCCGACAGGCCTACCGCCTGCGCGGCAGGAACCCCACCACCCCGGTGCCCACGGCCGTGATCACCGCCGCGAGCAGGAACGCCGCCGCGTACCCGCCGACCAGGTCGGGCCCGGTACCGGTCACCGCGACCGCCGCCGTGGCCATCACCGTCAGCCCGATGGCCCCGCCGATCGTGCGGGACGTGTTCACCACGCCGGCCACCGCCCCGGAGTCCTCGGACGCCGCCCCGACCGTGGACGCCTCGACCAGCGGCGTCATCAGCAGCCCGAACCCGATGGCCATGGTCAGCCCGGGCCCGAGGATCGACCCTACGAAGGTGCCGTCCGCGTCCATCACCCGGCTCTGCCAGGCGAACCCGCCGGCCGCGATCACGCCGCCGACCGCGGCGAGCACCCGGGCGTCCATCCGCGTCATCAGCCGCGGCGCCAGCTTGGACCCGACGATGATGCCGGTGGTGTGCGGGAGGAACGCCAGGCCGGCGAGGACCGCGCTGTAGTGCAGCACGTTCTGCATGTACAGCGACAGGAAGTACCACATCGCGAACCCGCCGGCCGTCGCGACGAGCGTGGCCAGGTTGCCGACCGCGACGCTGCGCAGCCGGAACAGCCGCAGCGGCACCAGCGGCTCCCGCGTACGCGCCTCGACGGCGACGAACCCGGCCAGCGCGGCGAGCCCGGCGGCCAGCGGCACCAGTGACGCGGCGGCCAGCCATCCGTACGCCTCCGTACGGCCGATGCCGTAGTCCAGAAGTGCCACGCCCGCGGTGACCAGGACCGCGCCGGGCAGGTCGAGGCGGCGGGACCCGCCGGACCGCTCGTCGCGCAGCCACCGCGCCGCGATCACCGTCACGACCACACCGATCGGCACGTTGATCAGCAGCACCCAGCGCCAGTCGAGGTAGTCGGTGAGCAGCCCGCCGACGAGCCCGCCGGCCGCGCCGCCCGCGGTGCCCACGGCGGTCCACGTGCCGATCGCCCGGGTCCGCGCCGGGCCGGGCGGGAACGTGCTGGTCAGCAGGGACAGCGTGACCGGCGCGAGGACGGCCGCGCCGACGCCCTGCACGGCGCGCGCCGCGACGAGCATGGCCGGGTCCTGCGCGAGCCCGCCCGCGAGGCTGGCCACGGAGAACAGCCCGAGCCCCGCGAGGAACACCCGCCGCCGTCCGAACAGGTCCGCCGTACGGCCGCCGAGCAGCAGGAACCCGGCGAACGTCAGCGAGTACGCGTTGACCACCCACTGCAACCCGGCCGGGTCGAGCCCCAGCCCGGCCCGGATGCTCGGCAGCGCCACGTTCACGACGGAGATGTCCAGGACGACGAGGAACTGCCCGACGCTCGCGGCGAGCACGACGGCCCACGCGGGGGCGGTCCGTACGCCTTCGTCCCTGGTAGCAGACGTAATAGCCATACCGATCATGCTCCGCCGCCGTCCCCGTAACCGCTTCGGGCGCGAGGGCCGAAGGGGGCGGTCCATTGGACCTAGGACCGTTTCACCCCGGCACTGGCCTAGACCGGTCAGCCCAGAAGGCTTGCTTCGGAAATTAGAAAGGTTAGTTTCCTTTTCACGTCCTTAACCCTCCGGAGTCGCCCCATGTGGATTCGCCACCGATCGGTCACGTTATGTGCACTCGGCGCGATCACGCTCTCCCTGTTCTCCGCGCCGGCGCACGCGGCACCATCCGCCTGTGACCCCGCGGCGACGCGCCTGCTCGTCACCTTCCAGCCCGTCGACCACACCGTCACCGACGCCCAGTACTTCCGGGCCGAGCTGACCATCGCCAACAACGACCCGCGCTGCTCCCTCGGCGCGGACTGGGCGATGTCCTTCAACTCCGTACGCCAGCCCGTGGCCGTCTACCCGGCCGGTGACCCGGGCGACGGCGCCCGCCGGCGGCTCGCCGACCAGGGCCTCACCGTGGCCCGCGCCGACAAGGCCGCCAGCGGCGACTTCTTCCGGCTGGCCCCCACCAGCTCCTTCAAGCCCATCGGCCCGGGCCAGCGCCGGGTCGTCACGATGGACTTCGAGTTCTGGGCGATGGCCAAGACCGACGCGCCCGCCGGCTGGAGCATCCGGTACGGCGACGGCGCCCCGCACTGGGTGCCGGCCAAGGCCGTCCAGGACCCCACCGACCCGAAGCAGACCAAGGCGTTCTCCGGTGACGCGCGCCCCGAGCAGTCCGCGGCCACCCGGTACGCCGACAACGCGTCCGCGTCCAAGGTCGACCTGTCACTCAAGCAGCGCATCCTCCCCCAGCCGTACGCGGCCGACGCCACCGGCGGGAACCTCCGGCTGGACGCCGACCACCTGCGCGTCGCCGCCCCGGCGAGCCTGCGCGGCGAGGCGTCGTACCTGCGCTCGGCCCTGGGCGACGCGCTCGGCGGCATCTCCGGCGGCGGCACCACGATCCGGCTGGCCATCGACCCCAGGCTCACCGTCGACGGCACGAAGGCCGAGGCGTACGCGCTGACGACCACCGGCAGCGGCGTGACCATCACCGGCGCCGACGCGGCCGGCGTCCTGCACGGCATCCAGACGCTGCGCCAGCTCATCCCGGCCGCCACGTACAAGGCCGCCGCCTCCGGCCACCCGGTGGGCCACGCCGACGTGCCGAAGGCCACGATCAGCGACGCGCCGCAGTTCACGTACCGCGGCATGCAGCTCGACGTGACCCGGCACTTCCAGTCCAAGCAGACCGTGGAGAAGTTCCTCGACCTGCTGTCCTACCTCAAGCTCAACGCCCTGCACCTGCGGCTCGGCGACGACGAGGGCTGGCGCCTGGCCATCCCCGGCCTGCCCGAGCTGACCGGCTTCGGCTCCCACCGCGGCTACGACCTGACGGAGTCCCGGCAGCTGCACCAGGCGATGGGCAGCGGCAGCGACCTCGGCGCCGGCGACGGCATCCAGGGCAAGGCCGCGAACCCGACGGCGGCGAACCTGGGCCGCAAGCCCGCGTACCAGGGCTATGAGAACGCCACGGTCAACTTCGTCGGCCAGGGCTCCGGCGCGTACAGCACCAAGGACTTCGAGGAGATCCTGAAGTACGCCGACCAGCGGCACATCCAGGTCGTCCCCGAGTTCGACTTCCCCGCGCACGCGCGCGCCGCCGTGCAGTCGATGGAGCGGCGGTACCAGCGCACGCACGACTCCACGTACCGGCTGCTCGACCCGGCCGACACGTCCAAGCACGTCAGCGTGCAGTACTACACCGACAACCTGGCCAACCCGTGCGTCCCCGGCACGTACAACTTCTTGACCAAGGTCACCCGCGAGGTCAAGAAGATGTACGACGCGGCCGGCGTGAAGCTGGGCATGTTCAACATGGGCGGCGACGAGGCGCCGAACCTGACCGACGCCGACGGCCGTACGGCCTGGCAGGGCTCGCCGGCCTGCAAGAACAACGCGGCCACCACCGGGAAGAGCAACCGCGAGCTGTGGGACTACTTCTGGACCAGGTTCAACGCGATCGCCGGTGACGTCGCGCCCAACACGGCCGGCTGGGAGGACGTCGCGCTGGACGGCACGGGCTCGTCGAGCCTGCCCAGGTTCGTCGCGCTGCCCTGGCAGAACGTGTGGGGCTGGGGCCGCGAGCAGGTCGCGTACCAGATGGCCAACGCCGGGAAGCCGGTGATCCTGGCACACGCCACCAACCTGTACATGGACCTCGCGTACAACAAGGACGTCAACGAGCCCGGCTACTACTGGGCGAACTACGTCGACGAGAAGTCCACGTTCACGTACCAGCCGTACGACGTGTACGCGAACGCCACCGAGGACCGCTGGGGCAACCCCTTCACCCCCGACCCGTCGTGGACGAAGCTCACCGACGCGGGGAAGAAGAACATCCTCGGCATGGAGGCGCAGCTGTTCGGCGAGAACGGCAAGGCGCCGGAGATCCGCGAGTACCAGGCGTTCCCCAAGCTCCTCGGCGTCGCCGAGCGGGCCTGGAACCGGCGCACGCCGGCGCCTTCGGGGATGCCCGCCGCGTTCAACGTCTTCAACAACACGCTCGGCCAGGTCACGTTCCCGCTGCTGTCGTACTACCGGCCGGTGGGGCTGTCCGGGGTGGGCGTGAACTACCGGATCCCGCTGCCCGGTGGGCAGATCTCCGGCGGGACGCTGACGGCCAACGTCCGTGACGTGGGCATGGCGATGGAGTACTCCACCGACGGCGTGCGCTGGTCGCCGTACACGGGGCCGGCGCACGTGGGTTCGACGGCGCTCCTCCGTACCCGCGCGGCGGACGGCCGGGTCAGCCGGATCTCCCCGGTCGGCCTGCCGCGCTGGTCGGGCACGGCCGCGTACCCGTCCGGTTCGCTGGTCAACCACCGCGGCGAGATCTACCGCGCCACGAAGGCGTCCCCGGCGGGCACCGCGCCCGACACGGCGCCCGGGACCTGGACGCTGATCGAGTAACCCCGACCGGCTCTGCGCCCTGGCCGTACGGTCAGGGCGCAGAGCCGCGCGTACCCCGCCCGTCATCCGCGATTCACCACCCGGCATCCTTGTAGTACGCCTATGCGAAGGATGTCTGGATGACCCGTACCGCCCCCGCGCCCGCCCGGACAGACCGCACCCGCCCCCCGTTCATGCTGGCCGCGGCCTCGTTCGTGAGCAGCTTCGACCGGTTCGCCGTCGCGCCGATCCTCGTGCTGATCGGCGTCGGGCTCGGCGCGCCGCTGGCCGCCACGGTCACCGCGGCGAGCGGGTACTACCTCGCGTACGGTCTCTCCCAGCCGCTCTGGGGCATCCTGTCCGACCGGTACGGCCGCATCCGCGTCATGCGCGGCACGCTGATCGGCGCGGCGGTCACCGGCGTGGCGTCCGCGCTGGCGCCGGGGCTCGCCGCGCTGATCGTCGCGCGCATCCTCACCGGCGCGTTCTTCGGCGCGATCATCCCGACCTCGCTCACGTACGTCGGCGACACCGTCGCCTCGGAGGGCCGGCAGCGCGCGCTGACCGACCTGATGGCCGCCACCGCGATCGGCACCGCGCTGGCCACCGCGTGCGGCGGCACGATCGGTCACCTGGCGGGCTGGCGCGCGGTCTTCGCCGTGCCGGCGGCCTGCGCGATCGTGTGCTCCATCGCGCTGCGCGGCCTGCCCGAGCCGGCCCGCGAGCAGGTCAGCGGCGGCATGGGCGCGCACATCGGGTCCGTACTGCGCCGCCGCTGGGCGTGGCTGGTGTTCGGGCTCGGGTTCGTCGAGGGCGCGGTGCTGCTCGGCACGATGACGTTCCTGGCATCCGCGCTTGAGCACCACGGGGTGGGCGCGGCGGTCGCCGGGCTGGCCACGGCGGCGTACGGGGTGGGCGTCGGCGTACTGACCCAGCTGGTGAAGGTGCTGTCCCGGCGGCTGGCCGTATGGTGGCTGATCGCGATCGGCGGCACGTCGATGGGCGCCGGTTACGTCATCGTGGCGCTGTACGTGAGCACGCCGACGGTGGTGGCCACCGCGGTGCTGCTGGGCGGCGGCTGGGCGTTCATGCACTCGTCCATCCAGACCTGGGCAACTTCGGTGGCCCCCGAGGCGCGCGGCACCGCGGTCTCGTTCTTCGCCGCGGCGCTGTTCATCGGCAGCGCCCTGGCCGCGGCGGCCGCCGGGCCGCTGGCCGACCACCAGCAGTACGCGCTGATCTTCTGGATCGCCGCCGCCGTCACCCTTCCGCTGATGCTGACCGCGACGCTGACCCGCCGCCGCTACGGCTGACGGCCAGCCCCAGCGCCAGGCAGGCCAGCGGCACCGCCGGGATCACGTACCGGTGGTCGAACGAGGCGGTGAACGGCGGCACGACCAGCAGCGTCACCGCGCAGAGCCAGGGCAGCGCGGCCGCGCCGATCTTCGGCTCGGCGTACCGCCGGTACCACGACGCCCGGTACACGCGTCCGAACAGCGCCCCCAGCAAGATCAGCAGCAGCACCGGCCCGGGGACGTACGCGACCTTCTGGTACCCGCGCAGGAACGCCGCCGCCCCGGGGTTCATCCGCGCCAGCCCGTCGGCGTGCGGGTCCGCGGTGTACGTCCGGACCGCCTCGCCCAGCGACCGCCACGGCAGCGGATGCGCCGTCAGCTTCTGCGGCGGCACCTGGGCCGGGAACTCGTACAGCCGGACGTCGATCGGGTTCGGGTACACCACCCGCGCCGGGGCGAACGTCTTCCCCAGGTCGGTGAACCCGGTGGCCAGGTACGCGCCCGGCTGCGCGAGGATCGCCCGCCGCGCGAAGTCGCCCGCCCAGGTGTTGGTGGCCGGGGTGAACTTGTCGTAGTTCGGGATGTGCCCGAGCGGCCCCCGGTGCCAGATGTAGTTCGGCGACGCCGTCCGGGCCGCCACCGGAGCGTTCACGCACAGGTCGCGCTCGGTGGCCGGCGGCTGGATCACCCGGCAGTCCGCGAACGCCGCCGTGCGCGAGTACAGGAAGATCCCGTCGCTGTTGGTCAGCGCGTACGTGCCCCAGGTCGCGTGGAACCAGACCGCGTACGCGGCCATCGGCGCCAGGCACGCGGCCGCCGTGACCAGCGCCGCCTTGGGCCGGCGCCGCACCAGCAGGTAGCCGGCGAAGAGCACGAGCAGCGGCAGCCCGACGCTGCGGGTGAGCGCCGCGGCGCCCAGCGCGAGGCCGGCCGCGATCATCGCCGGCCAGGCGTCCGGCCACAGCAGCACCAGCGCCACCGCGACCAGCACGAGGAACCAGAACAGCGTGTCCGCCATCAGCAGGTGCTCGAGCTCCAGCTGGTACGCGTCGAACAGCACCGGCACCGCGCACAGCGTGGCCACCCACGTGGGCGTACGGAACCGGCGCAGCACGGCGTACACCAGCACCCCCGCGACCAGGCCCATCGCGTGCTGCACCGCCGCGACGACGGCCAGGCTGTGGAACGGTTCGAGCAGGTGCAGGAAGAACGCGTACCCCATCGGGCGGGCCGGGTACGCGACGGGGCTGACGGCGACGGTCAGGTACGAGTGCCCGTCCGGGAACCACAGGACCCCGTTGTAGGCGATCATCGCGACCACCCGCAGCGCCGCCGCCAGCGCGACCAGCACGGCGAACGGCAGATGCCGCAGCCGGCGGGCCCCCACGCGCACCCGGATCACCGGCTGCGGCCCGGTCGCCTCGGGCGTCAGTACGGCCATGGCACCGACGCTATGTACCCGCTGTCCAGGACCTGATGAACCGAGGGTGACGTTAGGCAAAAGGTGTCCGGGCCCAGGTAATGCGCCGGGTGCTCAGTCCCCAAGCGTGACCGTGCCGAGCGCGGACGGCTCGACCCGCTTACGTACCGTGAGCTGCCCGGATGGCCGGGCGATCCAGGACCCGTGGGTGGCGGCGGCGTCCTCCGGGCTGTCCCAGATCCGCACCCGCCCGCAGGCGCAGTCCGGAATCTGGCAGCGGACCAGCGCCCGCCCGTCCGGCAGATCCAGCCCCACCCCGTCCGCCATCAGCGGCGCCGCCCCGTCCAGAATCGTGTGCCAGCCGCCGTGGCCGACCAGCGTGAATACCGACGCGTACGGAACGAGCGCCATTTCCTCAGCGCTCAAATACCGCCGCGCCTCAAATTCGGACATTCGAATTCCCGCCTTTCTTCCGAAGAAACCACGCCGATTCTCACCTGGCCGGACTACGGTCAGCTACCACAGGAGACTCACCGCACATCCCGTGGAGGCCCCGATGGCCCGCCCGCCGAACGAACCCGACCCCCGCACCGGCCCGCTCGCCCTGTTCGCCACCGAACACCGCCGCTACCGCAAACTCGCCGGAATCACCCAGGCCGAGCTTGCCGCCGAACTGAACTACACCAACCAGTTCGTCGGAATGATCGAGGTAGCCGCCCGCACCCCCAGCCGCCAGTACGTGGACGGCGCCGACCGCGTAATGAAGGCAGGCGGCGGCCTGACCAACTGCTGGCTCCTGGTAACCGAGATGCACATCCCCAAGTGGTTCGGCCCCTTCATCAAGGTCGAAGCCGAGTGCACGGCACTCCGCGCCTGGGAATGCATGGTCATCCCGGGCCTACTCCAAACCCCCGACTACGCCCGCGCTCTCGGCCACGCCGTGCGCCCCCAGGCAACCGACGAACAGATCGAGCACGAGGTCGAGGTCCGGATGCGAAGGCAGGAAATCCTGCACCGCCCGGCGCCGACCAGCCTGTGGGCGGTCATCGACGAGAACGTCCTACGCCGCGTACCCGACGTCATGCACACCCAGTACAAACACCTGCTGGAGATCTCCGAACTCCCTCACGTCGTGATTCAGGTCCTCCCGTACGGCGCCGGACTCCACGCGGGACATATGGGCGCGTTCGAGATCCTGGACCGCGACGACGCCGACGGAATCGTCTGGGCGGAAACACATACAGGTGGCCGATTTTTCGACAATCAGGATGAGGTGTCCGAATACATTCGCGTATACGATCACCTCAGGGCAACGGCGCTGTCACCGCCCGAGTCCCGGAAGCTGATCGCCACGCTCCTGGAGTGATTCATGACCTGGCAGAAGTCCAGCTACAGCGGGGGAACCGGCGGCAACTGCGTAGAAGTCGCCGCCACCCCCTATTTCATCGGCATCCGCGACACCAAGAACCGCGATCAGGGCCACCTCGCCGTCTCCCCCAAGGCGTGGCGGACCTTCCTCAAGTCCCCCCACGTGACCGGAAGCTGACACCCCTACACCCTCACCAACCGCCCACCGGGACAATGCCCGAGTGGGAGAACTACGCGGCGGTCCCCCCGACCAGCCCCAAGAACAGCCGGACAAGCCGTCCGCTGACCGCGTACGCCCACCCGACCCACCCACGGACAGCAACAACGACCCGCGTGCGGTCTGGCGCACCATGCGCCAGTCCGACGCCTTCGCCGGGCCAGGAGTCGGCGTCCGCCACGAAACCAACCGCGATCTCGGTCCGGCCGATCCGCGTCCCTACCTCACGGCCAAGGACACGCCCGCACCGCGGACCAAGCCCGACGCCTCCGATGGGCCGACCCACCGAGCGGCGGACGTCGAAGGTCCCAGCGGGGAAGAGCTCCTGGAGAAGGACAAACTGCACAAGTCGCGGATCGACGAACTCCGCGAGGAGCTCATCGAGAATTTCGACGAGGTCCATGATTGGGCGGAGTCGATAGGCGACAAGTTCACCCAGGCGCTGGACAGGCCCGAACCCACAGGTCATTACCTACAGTGCCGACCACGAGTGGTCGAGGCGCACCCAGCGAACCCCTATGGCGTGGACGCCGGTACGGGGGCTGCCGCTATGTTGGCAACCGGCCTCTTCGTAGGTGAGATCGCGCGGCGGACGTACCGCAAGGCTGCTGAGTTGAAAGAGAGATCGAATGCCCGTTACGGATGACATCGTGGCGACCGTCCGCGCCTACCTACAGGCCGAACAGGAGGAGTTTCAGCGGCTCAACGCCGCACTCGACCGTTCCCGCGACGCTTCCATCGCGTACAAGGCGATGATCGTCGCGTCATTCATCGTCGCGGTCCAGCGGAAGTTCAGCAGCCAGACGTCACGCGACGAAATCATCGACTACGTTGCAGCGGTCCGCGCACGCGGCACGGACCTGCCCGAGCTTTTGGACCCCGCCGCCTCCGAGCGCATGATCGCCTCGGTCTTCAACGAAGAAAGCACGCGCGACATCGCCCCGCGCATGAAGAACGACATCCAGATGTTCTTCGCCACGGCGATCGTCAACGACGAGGGCCTGCACGGTCAGGATTTGGAGGATTTCCTGGCGAAGGCGCGCAAACTCGCCGACGACCTGATCGGTTGACCGCATGCCCGTCGAGGTCTCGGACTGGCATGTCGATCTGGTCCGTACGTTCCTGCGTCAGGACGACGGCAAGCTGAAGCCGATGTTGGGGCAGATGCCCCGCACGTACGAGGTCGACGGCACCGGCGTCCTCCTGTGGGCCGCCTTCGTCGAGGCCACGTTCCGCCGGTTCCCCGATGGGAACGTCGCCGACATCATCCGGTTCGTCGCGCACGTACGCATCCGGCGCGGCCGCAACGCCCCGCCCATCAGCCCGGCCGCCGCCGAGAAACTGATCATCTCCGCGTTGACCGCTACCGAGGCCGACGGCCTGACCGACCTCGAAAAGGGCCAGCACATCATCCTCCTCAGCGAACTCATCGAGGACGAAGCCCTCACCGACGCGCAGCTCGACGCGTTCCTCGACGTCGCCCGTACGCACGCAAAGCACATCGCGGCCAGCCTCTGACTCACTCCCTTCCGGGTTGGTGGAACTTCCGCCGTCTCGGTCGCTGGGATGGGGCGCATGTCGCATCCCGAGCACGTACCCGACGACGTCGTGGCCGCCTTTCGCGCCTACCTCTCCGGGGATCGAGAACTGTGGAAAACCCGGAACGAGGCGCTCGACCGGTCGCGTACGGTCCAGCGGGCTTACCGGGCGTTCGTCTCCGCCATGTTCGCGGAGGCGGTGGATCGGCGGCTCGGGCGTCATCCGGCGTGGGAACGCATCGTCGAGTTCGTCGCGGACATCCGGGCGCGGGACGACGCGCTCGCTGATGCGCTGGATCCGGATGAGACCGAGCGCATGATCGCCTGGGTCGACGATGACGCCGGCATCGACGACATCGACGCGGACCGGTCGCTGGGCATCTGGATCCTCGTGGTCACCGTCATCGTCCGCGACGCGGACCTCGACGACGCCGGACTCGACGCGTTCCTCCAGCGGGCCCGCACGTTCGCCGACGAGGTCCTCGGCTGATGCGGATCACCCGGCGCGACGTCGCCGCCCTGCGCGCGTACCTGCACCGTCGCATGTTCCGCGGCGTCTTCCTCGTCTTCCCGATCCCGCCCTGGCGCAAGGTGACCGGCGGCACCGTCCTGCTCGACGCCGCGTTCCGCCTCGCCGCCCACCGCCGCTTCACCGGCCGGACCCGCGCCGACGTGATCCGCTTCGTCGCCCGCGCCCGCATCCGCCGCGGCCCGGCCGGCCCCAACCGCCTCGAACCCGGCCCCGCCGAGCAGGTGATCATGTCCGTCCTGACCGGCACCCGCCCCGGCCACCTCACCGAATGGCAACGCGCCAAGAGCCTCATCCTGCTCAACGAACTGATCGACGACGAGCACCTCACCGCCACCGAACTGGAGGACTTCATCACCGAGGCCGTACGGCTGGCGGCGGAGGTCCGGCGAGAATGAGGCGCCGGTCCACACCATGATGAGGGAGCACCATGACGATCCAGCGAATGGAACACATCGGTGTCGTCGTCGACGATCTCGACGCCGCCGTCGCGTTCTTCGTCGAGTTGGGGATGGAGCTTGAGGGGCGGGCGACGGTCGAGGGGCCGTGGGTGGACGGCGTCATCGGGCTCGACGACGTACGGGTGGACGTCGCCATCGTGCAGACGCCGGGCGGTCAGGGGAAGCTCGAACTCACGAAGTTCCAGCGGCCGGCGGCCACCAGCGCGGAGCCGTACGCCCCGGCGAACGTTCCGGGCATCCGGCATATCCTGTTCGCCGTCGATGATCTCGACGACGTCCTCACCCGGCTGCGGCCGCACGGTGCGGAGCTCGTGGGCGAGGTGCAGCGGTACGAGGACATGTTCCGGCTCTGCTACGTCCGCGGCCCCGAGGGCATCATCGTCGAGCTGTCCGAGAAGATCGGGTGAAGGTGGCAGCCACTCCGCGCATTCCTGGCCTGACGTCGGCCGACGCCGACGAGCTGGTACGCACCGCCCTGGCGGTCGGCGTCGAGCGCGGGTTCCCGCCGCTCGCCGCGGCCGTCGTCGACCTCACCGGGTCGGTCATCGTCCTGCGCCGCGCCGACGGCGGCATGCCCATGACCAGCCGCATCGCGGTGGCCAAGGCGCGCACCGCGCTGCTCACCCTGCAACCCTCCGGGCGGCTCCAACTGCCCGGAGGGATCGTCGACAGCATCCAGCACCTGTACGAGGGCGACTACGTCGCGTTCGCCGGCGGCGTCCTGGTCACCGACGGCGACCTGATCCTCGGCGCCGCGGGCGCGTCCGGCGCGCACGCCGTCGAGGACGAGGAGGCCGTACGGACCGCGGTGCAGCGCTGGCAAAGCCGGTCAGGGCAGGAGCAGTAGTTTGCCCGTGGTCGACCGGGACTCCAGGTCGCGGTGGGCCTGTTCGGCGTCCTTGAGGGCGTAGCGGCGGGGCGGGTCCAGCCGGAGGCGGCCGTCCTCGATCATCGCGAACAGGTCGGCGGTGTGCCGGAGCAGCGCGTCGCGGGTCGGGATGTGGTCGTGGAACGTCGGGTAGCAGAGCTTGATGCTGTTCGGCAGGTCCCACAGGTTCACGGTGGGGACCGCGCCGATGAGCGGGCCGTAGTACAGCAGCGTGCCGTTGCGCCGTACGACGCTCATCGACGCGCGGAACGTCGTCTCGCCCGCACCGTCGAACACGGTGTGCACGCCCTCCCCGCCGGTCAGCTCCAGCACCGGCGCCACGAAATCCGCGCCGGTGGAGACCAGTACGTGGTCCGCGCCGGCCGCCCGCGCGGCCTCCGCCTTGGCCGCGCTGGAGACCAGCCCGATGACCGCGCCGCCGCGGGCCTTGACCAGCTGGACGAGCTTGCCGCCCACGCCGCCCGCCGCGGCGTGCACCAGCGTCACCTGCCCGGGCTCGACGGGCGCGGCCTCGGTGGCGAAGTGGTGCGCGGTGATGCCCTGCATCATCACGCTCGCCGCCGTCTCGTCGGAGATCCCGTCCGGTACGGGCACCGCGCTCGCCGCCGGCAGCACGAGCCGCTCGGCGTACGAGCCGTACGCGTACACCCACGCCACCCGGTCCCCGACGGCGAACCCGGTCACCCCGGCACCGAGCGCGCTGACGCGCCCGGCGCCCTCCACGCCCGGCACGACCGGCGCCCCGCTGCCGTCCGGCGGGCCGAACCGGCGGGTGCCGGTGTCCATGAAGTTCACCCCGGCCGCCGCGACGTCCACGCGGATCTCCCCCGGCCCCGGCTCCGGCGACGGCCGCGTCGCCATCCGCAGCTCCTCCGGCCCGCCCAGCTTTTCGATCACGATCGCTCGCATCGTCATGGCGTCCACATTCGTTCGGGTAAATTGGACCCGCAAGTCCAAAACGAGGGAGGCGCATGCTGACCGCCAAGGGCGAGGCGACCCGGCGCCGGATCGTCGAGGGCGCGGCCGCCGAGATCCGCGAGAACGGCGCCGCCGGGGCCACCCTGGACGACATCCGCGCCCGCACCCGGACCAGCAAGAGCCAGATCTTCCACTACTTCCCCGGCGGCAAGGAGGACCTGCTGCTCGCCGTCGCCGCGTACGAGGCCGACCAGGTGCTGACCGACCAGGAGCCGCACCTCAGCGACCTGACCACCTGGCCGGCCTGGTACGCCTGGCGCGACGCCGTCGTCCGCCGCTACCGGGCGCAGGGCGTCAACTGCCCGCTCGGCGTGCTCATCACCGAGCTCGGCCGTACGACGCCCGCCGCGCAGGCCCTCACCGCGCAACTCCTCGACCAGTGGCAGGCCGCCCTGCGCGCCGGCGTCGCGCACATGCGGGAGGCCGGCGAGATCGACGCCCGGCTCGACCCGGACCGTACGGCGGCCGCCCTGGTCGCCGCCGTCCAGGGCGGCGTGGTCATCCTGATGTCCACCGGCCGCATCACCCACCTGGAGGCCGCGCTCGACACCACCCTGGGCCTGCTCCGCGGCGGATCCCCCCGAGGCGCGCGATGACGCGCGTGGTCCTGATCGGCGGGACCTCCAACACGGGCAAGTCCACGATCGCCCGCGAGGTGGCCGAGCGGCTCGGGTACGCGTACCGGTCGACGGACAAGATCGCGCGGCACCCCGGGCGGCCGTGGCGGACCGCGGAGCGGGAGGTGCCGCCGCACGTCGCCCGGCACTACGCAATGTTCACCCCCGACGAGCTGCTCACCGCCGTCCTCCGCCACTACGAGCGCATGTGGCCGCGCATCGAGACGCTGGTCCGGTCGGCGGACGGCCTGGTGCTTGAGGGGTCGGGGGTGTGGCCCGAGCGCGTCGCCGCCGTCGACCTCCCCGGTACGTACGCGGTGTGGCTCACCGCCGACCCGGCGGTCATCCGGTCGCGCATCCGCGACGGCGGCCGGTACGCCGAGGCCGGCCCGTACGAGCGGCTGCTCATGGACAAGTTCCTCGCCCGCAGCCTGCGCTACCAGGACCGCATGCGCGACGCCGTCGAGCGCCACGGTCTCGCCCGCCTCGACGTGACCGGCCGCTCCGTGGAGAAATCCGTTCGCGCCGTGCTCGACGGCGCCGCGAAGATGGGGCCATGAGACCGGAGGTGGGCATCGCACCGCGCCGCTGCGCGGAGTGCGGCGCCGCCGCCCCCAGCGGCGCCCCGGCGTGCGCCGCCTGCCGGACGCTGGTCGACGGCATCATCGAGGAGGAGTGGCGCGCGTTCCTCCGCGGATGGGACGACGGCGCCGAGGCCACCCTGGCCGAAATGGTCGCCGACGAACCGGACCGGCACGACTGGCGGGTGGTCGACGCGGCGCTGGACCGGCTGACCTGCCCGTCCTGCGGCGACCGCCTCGGCCACGGCCCGGTCGGCTGCCCGGACTGCGACCGCGCGCACGGCATGCGCTACGCCGCCATCGAGACCGACCGGCCGGGCGCCGCGCCGGGCAACGAGCACGGCGTCCGCGTCAACGTCTCCGTCGTACGGCGCCCGCACGTGACGTCGGCCGATGAGCTGACGGCGCGCCGCCTGCTGCTGCCCGCACTCCTGGCGGGCCTCCTGCCGGGCACCGCCGCCGCCCAGCGGGCCGGCGCCCTGTTCAAGCGGGGCGACACCGCTGAGGCGGAGCGGCTCGTCGCCCGCTGGCTCGCGGACGCGTTCCCCGCGGCGGCCGGGGAGCGCTGACCCCCGGCCGCCCCGTACGGGTCAGGAGACGGTGCTAGCGATCCAGTCGCGGTGCTCGTGCAGGCCCGTGTAGATGTCCGGCGCCGCGCCGCAGGTGTCGCTCACCCCGCGGCTGTCCACGCCGACCACCGTCCAGCGGCCCGCGACCTTGCGCAGCAGCGGCGAGCCCGAGTCGCCGTTGCACGGCCCCCGGACGCCCTCGGGGTTGTCCGCGCACAGGTCGCGGTCGCGGATGCCCCAGGAGTCGTCGCCGTTCTCGTCGACCCGGCACTTCTCGGTCGACGGCGCGATGATCGTCGTGTCGAGCTGCCGGAGCCCGGTCGGCAGGGTGTCGCCGTCGTCGACGGTGTAGCCCCAGCCGATCTCCCGTACGGCGGTGCCCGGCCTGGTCGGCCCGGGCGCGAGCTTGGCCGGCGTCTCCGGAACCGCGCTCGCCAGGTGCATCAGCGCGACGTCGTCCGGCGTGGTGTGGTCGTCGTACGCGCCGTACCCCGGGTGCACGACGATCTTGTCGGGCTTGGCCACGTGGCCACCGGACGTACGGTCGTTCGAGCCCACCCGTACGTGCAGGTCGGCCGGGTTGCGCACGTCGTAGTCACCGGACGTGCCCTTCGGCAGGGTCACGCAGTGGGC
>Ga0164243_10007352_pt1 | contig 16454 bp, 12 predicted proteins | sample OricompcompostOP_FD_108781 | JGI IMG/M metagenome (GOLD analysis project Ga0164243, IMG submission 108781) | Organic Plus compost microbial communities from Emeryville, California, USA - Original compost - Organic plus compost (OP) | ecosystem: Engineered > Solid waste > Mixed feedstock >...
CAGGAATTCATCAGCAGCGCCCGGCTCGACAATCTGCTGTCGTGTTTCATCGGCCTGCGCGCGCTGCTCGCCGCCCACGGCGACAACGACAGCGATGCGCGCGGCGCGCTGCTGCTGTGCAGCGATCACGAGGAGGTCGGCAGCGCTTCCACCTCCGGCGCCCAGGGCACGCTGTTGCAAACCGTGCTGCAACGCATCGCCGGCAACTTCGAGGACAGCGTGCGCCTGGCCGATCGCTCGCTGCTGATCTCCTGCGACAACGCCCACGGCATCCATCCGAATTTCGCCGATCGCCACGACGCCAGCCACGGACCGCTGCTCAATCGCGGACCGGTGATCAAGATCAACGCCAACCAGCGTTACGCCACCAACAGCGAAACTGCGGCGCTGTTCCGCCGGCTGTGCGAGCGCGCCGAAGTGCCGGTGCAGAGTTTCGTGGTGCGCAGCGACATGGCCTGCGGCAGCACCATCGGCCCGATCATCGCCACCGAAACCGGCATCAAAACCGTCGACGTGGGCGTGCCGCAATGGGCCATGCACTCGGTGCGCGAACTGGCCGGCTGGCGCGACTGCTGGTCGCTGTATCAGGCGCTGGTGCAGTTTTTCCACTGACCGGCCCGCAACCCTTCCTTGCAACCGAACGATAGAAAAACGTCATGAATAAACACCGTGTTTTAACCGGCATCACCACCACCGGCACGCCGCACCTGGGCAATTACGTCGGCGCCATTCGCCCGGCCATCGAAGCCAGCCGCGATCGCGCGGTGGATTCGTTCTATTTCCTCGCCGATTACCACGCCCTGATCAAATGCCAGGACCCGGAGCAGGTGCGCCGTTCCACCCGCGAAATCGCCGCCACCTGGCTGGCGCTGGGACTGGATACGGACGTGGCGACGTTCTACCGTCAATCCGATGTGCCGGAAATCACCGAGCTGACCTGGATACTCACCTGCGTCACCGCCAAGGGCCTGATGAACCGCGCCCATGCCTACAAGGACGCGGTGCAGAAAAACCTGGATGCCGGCGAGGACGCGGATTTCGCCATCACCATGGGCCTGTTTTCCTACCCGATCCTGATGGCGGCGGACATCCTGATGTTCAACGCGCACAAGGTGCCGGTGGGGCGCGACCAGATCCAGCACCTGGAAATGGCCCGCGACATCGCCCAGCGCTTCAATCACATCTACGGTGAAACCTTCGCCCTGCCCGAGGCCGTGGTCGACGACAACGTGGCGGTGTTGCAGGGGCTGGACGGGCGCAAGATGAGCAAGAGCTACGGCAACACCATTCCGCTGTTTTCCGCGGAAAAAGCGCTGCAAAAACTCATCAACAAAATCAAGACCAACCTGCTCGAACCGGGCCAGCCGAAGGACCCGGACGATTCCACCGTGTTCCAGATCTGGCGCGCCTTCGCCACGCCGGAGCAGACCGCGTACATGCGCGAGCAGTTCGCCGCCGGCATCGGCTGGGGACAGGCCAAGAAGGAGCTGTTCGAGCTGGTCAATGCGGAGGTCGGCGCGGCCCGCGCGCGTTACGAGGAGCTGATGGCCAATCCCGCCCATATCGAAGCCGTGTTGAAAAAGGGTGCGGAAAAGGCCCGGGCCGAGGCGGCGCCGCTGCTGGCGCGGGTGCGCAATGCGGTCGGCATCGCGCGGCTCGATTGACGCCGGAAAAAAGCGGGCGCTGTCCGCATCTCAGCCGTTTGCAGGATGTGCCGCGCGACGTCTTGGCCGAAGATGGTCCCACATAACAACCGAACGAGAGGACAGACCCATGGACAGCTATCGCGCCATCGAAAACCTGTTGAGCCGCTACGCGGAATTGATCGACGCCGGTGATTTCGCCGCAGTCGGCCAACTGTTCGCGCGCGCCACCATCCTCGCCCCGGCCGGCGACACCGGCTTCCAGGGCGCCGCGCAGGTGCAGGGCATGTACGATGCGGCGACGAAGGTGTACGAGGACGGCACGCCGCGCACCCAGCACATCATGTCCAACATCCGCATCGAAGTGGACGAGGCGGCGGGCACGGCGCGGGCGTGGCTGCGTTTCACCGTGTTGCAGGCGCTGCCGGATTTTCCATTGCAGGTGATCATCGCCGGCCGCTATGAAGATCGATTGGCGCGCGACGACAACGGCTGGTATTTCACCGAGCGGCGCATGCTGCCGCAATTGCTGGGCGATCTCAGCCGCCATCTGCTGATCGATCTGGCCGGCTGACCAGCGGGAACCGCCAGCGCACTGCCGCGCAAGCGATAAAAAACAGCGGTGTGGTGGGGAAGGGTTGTGCCACGGCGCGGATCGATCGATCCGCGCCGCGCGGGTTTCAGGATTCCATCTTGCTTTGCAGGTAGTTCGGCAGGCCGACATGGTCGATCAGGTCGAGCTGCGTTTCCAGCCAGTCGATGTGATCTTCCTCGCCCTTCAAAATGTCCTTGAGCAGATCGCGGCTGACGTAGTCGGCCACCGACTCGCAGTGGGCGATGCCCTCGCGCAGGTCGGGCAGCCCTTTCTGCTCGAGCTTGAGATCGCACTGGAGCATTTCCAGGGTGTTTTCGCCGATCAGCAGCTTGCCCAGGTGTTGCAGGTTGGGCAGCCCTTCCAGAAACAGGATGCGCTTGACGAGTTTGTCCGCGTGTTTCATCTCGTCGATGGATTCGTGGTAGGAGTGCTCTTCAAGCTCCTTCAGGCCCCAGTTGCCGTACATGCGGGAATGCAGGAAATACTGGTTGATGGCCACCAGCTCGTTGCCCAGTACTTTGTTGAGGTGTTCGATGACCTTGGGGTCGCCTTTCATGACGCAGCTCCTGATGGCTTTTTCCGACGGCTGCCATTGTCTGCGCCAAAGCTGCGGCTGTAAAGGGCAAGTTATTGATTTTTTTAATAAATATGAATGAGAATTGTTGCGCTTAACAGTTAGGGGGAGAGCGTCCCGCTCACGCCACGGCGAGGGCGGCGGGGTAGAACAACGCCTGCGCGCCGGTATCTGCCGGCAGCGCTTCGCGGAAAATCTGCCGCGCCAGTACGCCGCAGCGCCCGCATTGACCGGCCAGGCCGAGGTTCTCGCGCAGATCGCGATAGCTGGTCACGCCGTCGGCCACCGCCGCGCGGATCTGGGAATCGGTGATGCCTTTACACAAGCACACGTACATGGCTGACACTCGCTGACCACTGTTGAGATTGATTCTTATTGTTGGTGCGATCCTAAGTGCAATGGGAATCATTGTCAAATGCCAATGATTATGTCTTTGGGGTGAAACGTGGTGCGGAACCGATGACCCCGGCCGGGTCGAGCCGCGCGGCTGCCATCGGTCCGGCATCTGTGCGATAGTGGCCGGCCTCCAACCACACCCTGCGGCCCTGTTGCACTGATCGCTCCGCCATGAACGCCACGGCGCCGATGGGTGCCCGGAGCGGAGCCGGCGCTGCAAAAAACCAACAACCGTGGAGCGAGATCGAAGCAGGATGAGTGCGCAAGATGAAACCCGGGCCGACGTGTCCCCGGTGGTGCCGGCGTCGGTGTCGATGCCCGAATTCACGTTGCGGGCGCTGGTGCTCGGCGTCCTGCTCGGCATGGTGTTCGGCGCCTCGTCGCTGTACCTGGTGCTCAAGGTCGGCCTGACCGTCAGCGCCTCGATCCCGGTGGCGGTGATCGCCGTCACCCTGTTCCGCCTGTTCCATGTCGCGGGCGGGCGCGATTCCACCATCCTCGAAAACAACATCGTGCAGACGGCGGGTTCGGCCGGCGAATCGGTGGCGTTCGGCCTGGGCGTCACCATGCCGGCGATCCTGATCCTCGGCTTCGATCTGGAAATCACCCGGGTGATGCTGGTGGCGGTGCTGGGCGCGCTGCTCGGCATCCTGTTGATGATTCCGCTGCGGCGCAGCCTGATCGTGGCCCGGCACCGCGAGCTGAAATACCCCGAAGGCACCGCCTGCGCGCAAGTGCTGATCGCGGCCGAGGCGTCCAAGGCGCACGCCGGCGGGCACACGCCCGCGGACCGGCGCGCGGCGGTGATCTTCTTCGGCTTCGCGCTGGGGCTGTGCTACAAGATCGCCAACGTCGCGCTCAAGCTGTGGAAGGATGTGACCTCGTGGTCGTTCGGCGCGCCGCTCAAGGGCGGCTCGCTGAGCGCGGAGATTTCGCCGGAATTGCTCGGCGTCGGTTACATCATCGGGCCGCGCATCGCCTCCATCATGTGCGCCGGCGGCGTGCTCGCCTATGTGCTGCTGATTCCGCTGATCCGCTTTTTCGGCGACGCGCTGACGGTGCCGATCGCGCCGGGCGCGACACTGATTCGCGATATGTCGATCGGCGACATCCGCGGCACCTACGTGCTGTACATCGGCGCCGGCGCGGTGGCCACCGGCGGCCTGGTCAGCCTGCTGCGCGCACTGCCGACGCTCTGGCGCAGCCTGCGCGAGGGACTGCGCCGGCCGGAGCGCGGGTCGGGCGCGATGCTTCGCACCGAACGCGATATTCCGCTGCGCTGGGTACTGCTCGGCTGCGGCGCGATCCTGGTGGCGATCACGCTGGCGCGACCGCTGCATATGAATCTGCTCGGCGCGCTGCTGATCCTGCTGTTCGGTTTTCTGTTCGTCACGGTGTCGTCGCGTCTCACCGGCGAAATCGGCCAGTCGAGCAATCCGATTTCCGGCATGACGATCGCGACGTTGTTGTTCACCTGCCTGATATTCCTGCTGGTCGGCTGGACCGGCGGGCCGTATTACGTCACCGCTTTGTCGGTGGGCGCGATCGTCTGCATCGCCTCCGCCAACGCCGGCGCCACCTCTCAGGATCTGAAGACGGGCTTTCTGGTGGGCGCCACGCCGCGTTTCCAACAGTACGCCATCCTGCTCGGGGCGCTGGCCTCGGCGCTGATTCTCGGCCCGGTGCTGCTCAAGCTGAACGAAGCCGCCACCGTGTACGTGCCGGCGGCGCAGGTGGCGCCGATGGGTTTGCACACCGATCCGGCGCCGTTGACCGCGCTGGAAAAACTGAGCGGGCCCCAGGCGCAGACGGATGCGCGCGCGTATCACGTCTGGCGCAAACCCGACAACGAAGGCGGCCCGGCCGGCAAATACCTGGTCGATGCCGACGGCGCGGCCGTGTATTTCGTCGATCCCGGTATCAATGGCACCCACGACACGCGCCCGGACGGCAGCGTGGTGCGCAAGTTCGACGCCCCCAAGGCGGTGCTGGTGTCCTACATCATTCGCGGCATTCTCGACCGGGAGCTGCCCTGGGCGCTGGTGATCTTCGGCGTGGTGATCGCGCTGGTGCTGGAAATGGCCGGCGTCGCCTCGCTGCCGTTCGCGGTCGGCGTTTATCTGCCGCTGTCGACCTCGGCGCCGATCTTCATCGGCGGCCTGCTGCGCGCGCTGGTCGACCGGCGCCGGCGCGCGCGCAACAAAGATCTCAGCGCAGCGGAACTCGCCGCGGCCGGTGATCGCGGCCCCGGCGTGCTGCTGGCATCGGGTTATATCGCCGGCGGCGCGCTGGCCGGCATCGTCATCGCCTTCTGCGCCGGCCTGTTGACCGATTTCGATCGCCTGATGCTGGCGTGGGCGCAGCACAATCCGTTCTACAGCGGCGCACAGGCGGACTGGTTGTCGCTGCTGCCCTATGCGCTGCTGATCGCGCTGTTGTACCGCGCCGGCCGCGACAGCGCGCCGGTCGATCGCCGGCACGGATAAAACCGCGGCGCGCCTGGCAGTGGCTGCGAACGCGGCGCGGCGTTTTCATAACGCCATAACCAGAAAATCCTTCGATGCCCGCCGCGCATCGTCTATAGTCGCGCGTCCGGTCGAAAGCGTGGAGATAAGCTGTTAATGAATGCCCCGCCTGCCGTGAACGACGCGCGAATTTCCGGTGGCCGTCTCACTGCGTTTGTTGCCCTGGCGATGCCGACCTCGGCGCTGATGGTGCCGCTCGGTGTTTATCTGCCGGCGTTTTACGCCCAGGAACTCGGCATCGGCATGGCCGTGCTCGGCACCTTGTTCATGCTGTCGCGCTTCTGGGACACCTTCGTCGATCCGCTGGTCGGCATCCTGTCCGATCGCACCCGCAGCCGCTTCGGCCGGCGCGGCTCCTGGATCATCGTCGGCAGCCCGCTGATGCTGCTGGCCACCTACATGCTGTTCCTGCCGACGCCGCCGGTGACGCCGCTGTACACCGGCGTCTGGCTGCTGCTGATGTATCTGGGCTGGTCGATGGTGACGATTCCGCACCTGGCCTGGAGCGGCGAACTGAGCCGTGGTTATCACGAGCGCAGCCGCGTGCAGGCGTATTTCCAGACGGCGAAATCGGTGGGCGCGCTGCTGGTGCTGGCGCTGCCGGCGGCGATGGAATGGCGCGGCAGCGTGACCCAGGGCGAAAAGGTCGCGGCGATGGGTTGGTTCATCCTGATCACCTCCGTGATCGCCACCGCCATGCTGTTTTTCAGCACCCGCGAAGCCCCGCCCGGGCCGCCGCCGCCGCGGGTCGGCTTTCTCCGTGCCGGCGCGGCGATTTTTCGCAACGGCCCGCTGCTGCGGGTTCTGCTCTCCGATTTTTTCATCACGCTCGGACAATATATTCACGGCGCGCTGTTCGTGTTTTTCGTGTCGGCCTACATGGGACTGGGGCACTACGCGGCGGGCCTGTTCCTGGTGCAGTTCCTGTTCGGCGTGTTCGCCTCGCCGCTGTGGCTGCGCATCAGTTACCGGCTGGGCGGCAAACACCGCACGGTGATCGCCGGCGAACTGGCGCAGGTGGCGATCAACCTGGCGCTGCTGGCGCTGGCGCCGGGTCAGTTCGGCGCGCTGCTGGCGTTGATCGTGGCGCAGGGGCTGGCGCAGGGTTCGGGCAATCTGATGCTGCGCGCCATGGTGAGCGATATCGCCGACGACACGCGCTCCGGCGGCGCCGGCCACGGTGTGTTGTTTTCGGTGTTCAGCCTGAGTGAAAAAGCCGCCACGGCGGTGGCGGTGGGCGTGACCTTCCCGCTGCTGGCGCTGGCGGGTTTTCATCCCGGCCAGCACAACGCGGCGCCGGCGCTGACCAGCCTGCAAATCATCTATGCGGTCGGCCCGGCGCTGGCGCATGCCGCGGCGGCGCTGTGCGTGTGGCGGTTTTCGGACCGGTTCGGCCAGCCGCGCGCCGCGGCGCACGGATGATCAGGCACAGCCGCATCACGGAATGGACGATACGGTACCGGCCTGATGCGAACTAACGCCGGCGCGCGGCGAAGCGCAGGCGCATGTAATCCGCGCTCCAGTTGCCTTCGCTGTCGCGCAGGCTGTGCGCCAGCAGCGCCGTCACCTCATCGAGCAGCCGCGTGCGTTGGGCGCTGTCCACGCCGTCGAGGAACGGATTGGCGAAGGTTTCCAGCCAGCCGCGCATGCCGGTCGGCAGCGGCGTCGGGCGCGGGATCAACGCGATGCGCTCGACGCTGAAACCCTGTGCCTCGAGCAGCGCGGCGTATTGGCGCGGGCTGGGAAAGTACCAGGGAAAACGCGCCGCGCCGTCGATGCCGTGCGCCGGCAGCACCGCCAGCAAGGCGGTGACGATGGCGGCGACATTGCCGTGGCCGCCCATTTCCGCGACGAAGCGCCCGCCGGGTTTCAACGCGCGCCAGACGCCTTCGATCACCGCTTTCGCATCCGGCATCCAGTGCAGCGCGGCGTTGGAAAACACCGCGTCGAATTCCTCGTGAAAATCCAGGCGCTGCCCATCCATGACGCGCACATCGACGCCCGCCTCGCGCGCCGCCTCGAGCAGTGTCGCGGAACTGTCGACGCCGATTGCGCGCGCGCCGGCCTCGGTGATTTTTCGGGTGAGAAAACCGTCGCCGCAGCCCAGGTCGAGGATGTGCTCGCCGGGCCGGGGATGGAGCAGTTCCAGTACCGACTGGCCGAGTTCGGCGACGAACCGCGCGTTGTCGCGGTATTGTCCTGCATCCCAGTGTTGCGCTTCGTGGATGGTGGTCATGGCGCTGTGCCCTCGCGTTTTTTTCGAGCTTAAAACGGGGCGCGGCCACAGCGCCAATGAGCATTGGTTATGCCTGCGATTCCATGCGGTTCTGGCTCGCCGCGCCGACCCGCCCGCGCGGCACAGTCGAAGTGTTATACGCGGCGCGGCCGCGCGTTGGCCGGCATGAGCGGCGACGCTGAAGGGAAAATCGGGTATCGTTTCCCGCTCGCAGCCCGTTGGAGAAACAATAATGACACCGCCGAATCAGCTCCTGGCCATCGAAGCCATCAAGAAACTGCGCGCCCGCTTCGCGCGCTGCATGGATACCAAGGACTGGGCCGGCATGCGCGAAACGCTGGCGCCGGACTGCCGCTTCGACGCCGGCCAGGAAAGCAATGTCGAGGAGATCTGGACCGGTCCGCTGGACATCGTCGCCAATATCCGGCGCAGTTTCGTCAACGCGGTGAGCGTGCATCACGCGCATACACCGGAAATCGAACTGACCTCGCCGACCACCGCCACCGGCATCTGGGCGATGCAGGACGAACTGCGCTGGCCGGGGGTGGAACTCACCGGCTACGGCCATTACCACGAAACCTACACCTGCCGCGACGGCCGCTGGTCGATCAGCAGTTTCAAGCTGACGCGCCTGCGGGTCGATGTGCGCAACACGGCGCCGGCGCAGCCGGCGCCGCCGCGTCCGGTCAACGGCGAACGCCAGATGCGCGCGGTGCTGTTGCACCAATACGGCGGGCCCGAGCAGCTGGTGTATGAAAGCGCGCCGGAGCCCTTGGCCGGCCCCGGTGAAATCCTGGTGGACGTGGCTGCGGCGGCGGTCAATCCCGTCGATGCCAAGGCCCGGCGCGGCGTATTGAGCCTGTTCATGCCGATGCAGTTTCCGGCGCGCCTGGGCGGCGATGTCGCCGGCGTGGTGAGCGCGGTGGGTGAGGGCGTGACGCGGTTCAAGGTGGGCGACCGGGTGATGGGCATGATCAACCCCTTCGCCGACGGCGCCTACGCGGAGAAAGTCGCGGCGCCGGCGGCGGCCTTCACACTGGTGCCGGAGGGGCTCGATCTGAAGCAGGCGGCGGCGCTGCCCACGGGCGTGCTCACCGGCCTGCAATTGATCGAGGACGGGCTCAAACCGCAGCCGGGCGCGCGTATTCTGGTGACCGGCGCCGCCGGCAGCGTCGGCCGCAGCGCCGTGTACGCGGCCGCGCGCGCCGGCGCGCAGGTGATCGCCGGTGTGCGCGGCGATGCGGCCGCGGCGCTGGCGGGGCTGCCGCTGGCGCAGGTGCTCGATCTCGACGATGCGCAGGCGGTGGCGGCGGCCGGGCCGTTCGACGGTATCGCCGATACCGTCGGCGGGCGCGTCGCCGAGCGCCTGTGCGAACAGCTGCGGCCCGGCGGCGTGCTGGCCAGCGTCGCGTCGCCGGCGCCGGTGCCGGAGGATGCGTCGATTCCGGTGGTGCCGATCTGGGTTGCATTCAACGCGGAACGCCTGCACCAATTCGCGCAGGCGGTGGCGCGCGGCGAATACCGGATGCCGATCGCGCAAGCGCTGCCGCTGGCGCAGGCGGCGCAGGCCCATGCCCTGCTCGAGGCCGGCGCTGTCGGCGGCAAGTTGTTGCTGATTCCCTGATCGTTGTCAGTCGTTGTCGGCCGGCGCTGCGTGGAGACGCGCCGACCGGCAATGGCCGCCATCCTCTCCTGCGCGTCGGCAGTGCGCAGTCAATCCGACACGGATCGCCGCCTGCATGCGCATCGCAACAGATGTTTTCCACGCCTGAAATCCGCGTCGATTCGGAAAAATCAGCTGAAAAAAATCGCAGCGAAGTCATATCGCACATCGCGATGACATGACGGGCGCGTGGCAGATTGCGCGATGCAAATGATTTTTCTTCGTTCGGCGCGCCAAATCATTTCCCCTGTATCAAGCATTCGCGCGGGCGTCGTGCACGCCGACTGAATCACCCGCGGGGGTCATCAGCCGCCATCGACGGCTGCGTCCGCACAGTGGAGAAAGTCACCGTTTTGGTTTAAAAAGGGTTCGCGTTGCCAAGGTGTGGTGATTGTCGATAACAACAAAAATTGCAAGGAGCGCATCGTGAACAAAGTGGGCCGCAACGATCCGTGCCCCTGCGGCACGGGGAAAAAATACAAACAGTGTTGTCTGCCCGGCATGTCATCGGAGCCGTCCCCGACCGAATCCCTGTTTCAGCTCGCGCTGGCGCATCACCGCGCCGGCCGCCTGCAACAGGCGCAGGCGCTGTACCGGCAGGTACTGAAACTGGAGCCGCGCCACGCCGATGCGCTGAATCTGTCGGGCACGGCGGCGGGCCAGATGGGCAATCACACGGAGGCGGTCGACCGCATCAACGAAGCGCTCGCCATTCATCCGCGCGATGTCGGTTATCGCCAGAACCTCGGCCTGGCATTGCAGGCGCTCGGGCGTTTCGATGAGGCGGTCGCCAACTATCAGCGCGCGTTGCAGCTGGAGCCCAATCATGCGGCGATCCACAACAGCCTGGGCAGCGCGTTGCTGGCGCTCGCCGACGTCGAACCGGCGATCGCCTGTTTTCGGCGCGCGCTGGCGCTCCAACCGGAATATGTCGAGGCCTGGTACAACCTCGGCAAGGCACTGGAGGCGCAGCCCAGTTTCGACGAGGCGGCGGCGAGTTACGAAACGGCGCTCCGGCTCAGGCCCGATTATGCCGAAGCCCACAACAATCTCGGTTACGTCTATCAGCGACAGGGGCGATTGGACAAAGCCGGCAAACATTTTCAGCGCGCCTTCGCCCTGCATCTGAACAATGTCGAGACTTACAGCAACTACCTCATGTTCCGCCAGTACACGGCGGATTATTCGCCTCGGGAATCGCTGGCCGATCATCGCGCCTTCGCCGATCGTTTCGAAACGCCGTTGCGCGTGCGTTGGCGCCGTTTCGACAATACGCGCGACCCGGCGCGGCGGTTGCGCATCGGATTCGTGTCGGGGGATTTTCGCCGGCATCCGGTGGCTTATTTTCTGGAGGGCGTGCTGGCGCGGCTCGACCGGCGGCAACTGCACATCACGCTTTACAGCACGAATCCGCAAACCGACGCGCTGACCGAACGTCTGCGCCGCGATTGCGTCTGGGTCGATCTGACACCGTATGCCGACGATGCGGCGGCGCAGCGCATCCGCGATGACGGTATCGATATCCTGGTGGACCTGTCCGGGCACACCGCCCACAACCGGCTGCTGGTGTTCGCGCGCAAATGCGCGCCGGTGCAGGTGAGCTGGCTCGGCTACTGGGCCACCACCGGCCTGCGGGCGATGGATTATTTTCTCTGCGGCCCGCACGAAATTCCCGACGCCGAGCGCGATTGTTTCGTCGAGCGCCCCTGGCCGCTGCCGCACACGCGGCTGTGTTTCACGCCGCCCGCTGCCGAGGTCGCGGTCAACGCGCTGCCGGCCCTCGCCGGGCCGGGTGTGACCTTCGGCTGTTTCAACAACCCGATAAAAATGGGCGATGCGGTGGTGGCGCTGTGGGCGCGCATCCTGCGCGAGGTGTCATCGTCGCGGTTGCTGCTGAAGGCGCAGCTGTTCGCGGACGCGCGCGAATGCGACAACGTGCGCGCGCGTTTTGCCGCGCACGGCATCGAATCCGGACAATTGCTGTTGGACGGTTTTTCCTCGCGCGACGACTACCTGGCGGCCTACCACCGCGTCGACATCGCGCTCGACCCGTTTCCATTCACCGGCGCCACCACCAGCCTGGAAGGCGTATGGATGGGCGTGCCGTTCATCACGCGGCGCGGCGGCGCGCTGGTCGGCAGGCAGGGCGAAAGCATCCTGCGCAATCTCGCCTTGTCGGACTGGATCGCCGCGGATGAAGACAGCTACGTGGCCATCGCCCGGCAAAAAGCGCGCGATCTGGCGGGGCTGGCGCAATTGCGCGGCGGGCTGCGCGCGCGCCTGCTGGGTTCGCCTCTGTGCGACGCGCCGCGCTTCGCGCGCGACCTGGAGGCGGCGTTGCGCGGCATGTGGCGCGAATACTGCGAGCGCGGCTGAGCGGTATCGCGGCGTTGAGAGCCGCTTGTCACGGAGATTGATCTGCGATGAAAAACGGCCGGCCCGTGTGCGGAACCGGCCGTTGTTTTAAGCACGGGTTTTGTCGCGCGCAAGTACCTGTCGGGCAGCGATCGGCGAGACCAGGGTTTATTGCGCTGATGCAAAACCCGATGCGGCATGACAGCGGAACACCCGGCTGTTCATATCGTTGGGATCGGCGGCGCTGCCGCGCAGCGCCGCCAGCGGATAATCCGCGGGTTCGCCATTGCGATAGAACAGGTAGCACTCGCCGTTGCCGCCCTGCATGCAGGATTGGAAACGCTGGAAGCTGTCCTGCAATTCGGCGGTGCTGAACTGCGCCGCCGCGTTGCGATAACTCGTCATTTGGCCGGAGGCGTACATCAGCTGATCCGGGCAGGCGCCGGCGCTGTTGCCGCTGCCGGCGGTGGAGGCAGCGGTGGAGTTGGCGGCAGCCGAGGCGGAGCTCTGGCCGGTATAGGCCTTGGCCGCCAGCGTGCTCGCCATCGCGCCCACCGCGTCGCCCTGGGCGGCCTGTTGTCTGGCCGCCACATTGAAGCTCTGCCGGGTGGCCTGATCCAGCGCGGATTGATCGCCGGCAATGGCGGCGCCGACTCCCTGCACCAGGGTGGCGCGGGCGGCACTTTCGTTGGAATAACCGGCCTGCTGCTGCATCGCCATACCCGCGCCCTGGAGCAGGCCGCCGAGCACTTGCGCGCCGAAGCCGCGGCTGGGAGCCTCCGATGTGGTCGCCACCGCCCGCTGGGACTCTTCATCGGCCCATTTCTGGTACAGCGCCGCGTGCCGATCCTTGTTGCGCGCCAGCGCGTCCTGGCCCTGCTGCCGGTAAGCGTCGGCGCAGGTGCGATAGAACTGCGCGGTCTGGCTCTTCGAATAATTGGTGGAGGTGTAGGCGTTGCCGATTTTTTTGTAGGGCGCGTAGGGAATCTGGCCGCTGTCGATCAACGCCGAAACCCGCTTGACCACCTCCAGGCGTGTTGCCAGCCGCGTCGCCTGATCGGTGTCGCCCGATTGTCGGGCCAGGCGGATGGGCAATTCGTAATAGGCTTGCACTTCCTGCGAACTGGTGTCCTTGTCGAAGCCCAGCAGGGCGGCGCGCAGCGCAGCCTTGCTGTCGCCGAGGCCGTCCAGCAATTGCGCCGCGTCGTGCAGCGTCTTGCCGAGGGTGGTGCTCTCTTCGCCATCGGTCACGGCCTCGGCGATGCCGACCAGGCGGTCGAGCGCCGCCTTCGCTTGTTCGCTCTGGCGGGTGCTCAGGAAGCGCGCCCGTTCGAGTTCAGTGCTGGCGATGAACAGCGGCCATTTGCCGGCTTCGTATTGCTCGTGCCGGTGAGCGTTTTCCACGGCCCGGTTGAAGGCCGCCAGCGCCCTGTCGTCGTCGCCGGCGGCGGCCCAGCTCTTGGCCGCACCGGTCCAGGCCTGCTGGTATTGGTACTCCAGCACATACGGCTTGGGTGGCTCGGCCAGTTTTTCGTAGGCGAGGGCGGCGGCGCGGTGGTCGCCGGCCTGCTCCAGGGCTTCGGCCTTGTCGAAGCCGCGTCGGGTGGTGTCGTAACTCATATAGTGCGAACTGCCGCAGCCGCTGAGTGCGATGGTCAGAACGGCGAACAGCAAGGCTGGGGTCAGGGCAAGCGGGGATTTCATGTAAATCTCTCCGGATTCATCATTGGCAGGCCGCGGCGCGGCGTCGCACCAGTGTAGTTGCGAAAGCCCGGCCTTGCCCTGACTTGAGCGAGATCAAGGAGCGGCGCCGGCGGTTCGGCATACTAGTGCCCTGTCCCGTAAACAAGCTCGATATAAAACCGGTCTTTTGGCCCCAGGCGGCATTGCTCAACCTTGCCGTAGCCCCGCTGCGGCGCGGCTTCGCATCTTGCTGGAGCCAAAATCCCGATTTTATTTCATCAATCTATTTACGGGACAGGACACCAGCTGCTTCGTATCGGAGAGACGCCCATGACTCAACCGGACCTTCGCCAACGCTTGCTGCATCGACGCGGGGAAATCCTCGGTCGCCTGCACGGGGAGACCTGCGCCGACGCGATGCAGCCCTTCGAGCTGGATAACCTCGATGTGTTGTTTCGCATCGACCTCGCCAGCCGGCGCGAGCTCAATCGCATCAACAACGCCCTCGAACGCATGGAGAGCGGCATCTACGGTTTGTGCCGGGACTGCGGCGAAACCATCGACGCGCAGCGCTTGCGCGACCTGCCGCTGGCGGAAACCTGCGCCGGCTGCGCCGACGTCGAGCCCGGTTGACGAACCCGCCGCCCATGCAAGACACCGCCGCCAAAGCCGGCCGATCCGATGCGCGCCGCGACAGGCGCCGCGCGCAATCGCGCGCCGGCCGTGCGGGCGGCCCGGTGTGGAGTACCCGATGGATTTGAGCCTGCGATTTCTCGGCGCGGCCGGCACGGTCACCGGTTCGCGTTATCTGCTGCGCTGCGGCGCCACGCATCTGCTGATCGACTGCGGTCTGTTCCAGGGCGTGAAAAACCTGCGCCAGCGCAACTGGCGGCCGCTGCCGTTCGATGCCGCGCGCATCGACGCGGTGCTGCTCACCCACGCGCATCTGGATCACAGCGGTTATCTGCCGCGGCTGCTGCGCGAGGGTTTTCACGCTCCGGTGTATTGCACGGCGGCGACGCGCGCGCTGGCGCAGATCCTGTTGCCCGACAGCGCCCATTTGCAGGAGGAGGACGCGCGCCGCGCCAACCGCTACGGCTACAGCCGACACCACCCCGCCGAACCGTTGTACACCGCGCAGCAGGCGCAACAGGCGCTGGCGCTGCTGCGGCCCGCGCCGTATTACCATTCGCTGCGCATCGGCGAGGCGCGGGTGCGTTTCACGCCGGCCGGCCATATTCTCGGCGCGGCCTGCGTGCAGATCGAAGCGGGCGGGCGCGTCGTCACCTTCAGCGGCGATCTGGGGCGGCCGCACGATCCGGTGATGCGCCCGCCGGAGGCGCTGACCCGCGCCGATTACCTGATTCTCGAATCCACCTACGGCGATCGCCTGCATCCGCAGACGGATGTGAAGGCGGCGCTGGCTTCGATCATCAATGAAACCTTCGCGCGCGGCGGCCTGCTGATGATTCCGGCGTTCGCGGTGGGGCGCGCGCAGGACCTGCTGCATCTGCTGACCGGGCTGCGCACCGAGGGGGCGATTCCGGCCGTGCCGATTTACCTCGACAGCCCGATGGCGATCGATGTCACGGAATTGTTCATTCGCTTCCACCGCGAGCACCGCCTGAGCCGCGAGCAGTGCGAAGCCATGGCCCGGGCGGTGATTTATGTGCGCGACCAGGAGGCGTCGCGCCGGCTCGGCGGCAACCGCGCGCCGAAGATCATCATCGCCGGCGCCGGCATGTTGACCGGCGGCCGCATCCTGCACCATCTGCGCAGCTTCGGCGCGGATCATCGCAACACCCTGCTGATCACCGGTTACCAGGCGCCGGGCACACGCGGCGCGGCGCTGCTCGCGGGCGCGGACACGCTGCGCATCTACGGCGAGGATGTGCCCATCCGCTGCGCAGTGGCGGCCATCGACGAGTTGTCGGCGCACGCGGACTACGCGGAAATCAGCCAGTGGCTGAGCCATTTCCAGGACGCGCCGCGCACCGTGTTCCTCACTCACGGCGAACCGGCCGCGGCCGATCATCTGCGCGGCGTGGTGCAGCGGCGGTTCGGCTGGAACGCGCTGGTGCCGGAGCTGGGACAGGAATTTGCGCTGGACTGACGCGGCGGTTGTTTTCGTCGCTGTATGTCATCACATCAGGAATACGCGAGACCGCGCCGATGGTCGCGTTCGACTGAAATGCGGGTTGCCGGAACTGGAACAGGAATTTTCGCTGAATTGACGCGGCGATTGTTTTCGCCACCGTAAAAACCATCCGCGACAGGCATGCGTGGCGATGCGGCCGCGTTTCGACTGGAAACTCGGATTGCCGAAACCGGCGCGGAAATTCTCGCCGAACCGCCCGGCGGTTTTATTTCGTCAACAGCACCGGCACCGGACTGGTGCCGACCACGGTGGCGGCATCGCTGCCGAGCAGCAGGCGGCTGACGCCGCGCCGGCCGTGCGTGCCCATCACGATCAGATCGGCGCCGAACTCCTTGGCCTCCTCGACGATCGCCTGGGCCACGCCGCCGTCCAGCACTTCCCTGAGCTGACCCTGCGCATCGATGCCCTGGGTGCGCGCCGCCGCCACCGCCTCGGTCAGCGTGTTCTGGCCGCCGCTGCGCAGCGTATCGAAGGCGCCCTCGGCGACCGGCATGCCCATCAGCAGCGCGGCGCTGTCGACGACGTGGAGAAAAAGCAGCGCGGCATGCTGCTGCGCCGCCAGTCGAATCGCCTCGGTCGCGCCGCGATTGGATGTTTCGCTGCCATCGACCGGACACAGAATTTTC
>Ga0164243_10007356_pt1 | contig 16453 bp, 20 predicted proteins | sample OricompcompostOP_FD_108781 | JGI IMG/M metagenome (GOLD analysis project Ga0164243, IMG submission 108781) | Organic Plus compost microbial communities from Emeryville, California, USA - Original compost - Organic plus compost (OP) | ecosystem: Engineered > Solid waste > Mixed feedstock >...
GCGCGGGAGCGCGGGAGCGCGGGAGCGCGGGAGCGCGGGAGCGCGGGAGCGCGGGAGCGCGGGAGCGCGGGAGCGCGGGAGCGCGGGAGCGCGGGCCGGCTAGGTGCGGTCGAGTGTGGCTACCAGGGCCTTTGCGGCGGATTCGATCAAGTCCAAGACGTACGCGAAGCCGTCCTCGCCGCCGTAGTACGGGTCGGGGACGGTGGCGTCGTCGTTCGCCGTTGGGTCGTAGGAGCGGAACAGGCGGATCCGGGCCGCGGTCTCCGGGTCGGGGGCCATGGCGCGGAGGTCGGCCAGGTTGTCCTCGTCCATCGCCAGGATCAGGTCGCGCTCGGCGAACCAGTCGGGGTCGAAGCGCCGGGCGCGGTGCCCCGAGCCGTCGTAGCCGCGCTCGGCCAGGGCGACGCGGGCGCGCGGGTCCATCGGGTCGCCGATGTGCCAGCCGCCGGTGCCGGCGCTGTCCACCGCGACCGCGCCGGTCAGCCCGGCGTCGTCGAGCTCGGCGCGCAGGACCGCCTCGGCCATCGGCGAGCGGCAGATGTTGCCCATGCAGACCAGGCAGATGCGGTACGGGCGGTCAGTCATGGCCGATCCCGGCGGCCAGGCCGTCGAGGAGGCGGTCGAGGACGCGGGCGAAGACCTTGTCGGGGTCGCTGTGCGGGATCTCCGCCTCGATGACGATGCGGTTCATGTGCGGGAACTTACCGCTGTCGAGGATCGACTGGATGTACGGCGCCTGCGCGCGCCGCCACTCCTCCTCATTCACCCCGGTACGGCGGCGCAGCTCCCGCTCGCCCAGCTCGTTCTGCGCGACGCCGGTGACGAACGCGGTGACCGCCGAGACGATCTCCATGATCCCGTCGATGCTCAGGCCGAGCCCGTCCAGCGCGGAGAAGCCGAACTCGGCGAGGCGCAGCGTGTTCGGCCCGAACACCGGCCGCCCGCTCAGTGAGACCAGCCAGGGATGCCGCCGGGCGCTGGCCAGCTGCCGATGCGCGATCAGCCGCAGGTCGGCGCGCCAGTCGCCGGACGGCCGCTCCGGCGGCGGGTCCTCGCCGGCCACGGCGTCGATCATCAGCTCGTACAGGTCGTCCTTCTTCGGGATGTAGCGGTACAGCGACATCGTGCCCGTGCCGACCTCGCTCGCCAGCCGCCGCATGGACACCGCGTCGATGCCCTCGGCATCGGCGATCGCGATCGCCTTCGCGACGATCTCCGCCCGGCTGTGGCTGGGCTGCGGGCCGCGCGCCGGCCGCTCGGGCCGCATCCAGATGGGCGTCAGGTCGTCCGCCACCGCACATCCCTCCTTGCGTACAGCGTACCCAGTTCTCTACAGTGACGGAAAACCGCGTACAACGTACTCAGTGGAGGGAACGTGGACTCGATGATCCGGACGGAGGCGCTGCACAAGCGCTTCGGCGGTACGCACGCCCTGCGCGGCGTGGACCTCGCGGTGCCGGCCGGCACCGTCTGCGGGTTACTGGGCCCGAACGGCGCCGGCAAGACCACGGTCGTACGGGTGCTCGCCACGCTCACCCGCCCGGACGGCGGCCGGGCGCTGGTCGCGGGGCACGACGTGGTGCGGGACCCGGCCGCGGTCCGGGCCCGGATCGGCCTGGCCGGGCAGCACGCCGCCGTGGACGAGAAGCTGCCCGGACGGGCCAACCTGCGCATGTTCGGCCGCCTGTACCACCTGGGCGAACGCGCCGCGCGCCGCCGGGCCGACGAGCTGCTCGAACGGTTCGGCCTGGCCGAGGCGGGCGACCGGCTGGTGAAGACGTACTCGGGCGGCATGCGGCGCCGGCTCGACCTGATCGCCAGCCTGATCATCGCGCCGCCCGTACTGTTCCTGGACGAGCCGACCACCGGCCTGGACCCGCGCAGCCGCGGCGCCATCTGGGACACCATCCGGGAGCTGGTCGCCGACGGCACCACCGTGCTGCTCACCACGCAGTACCTGGACGAGGCCGACCAGCTCGCCGACCACATCGTGGTGGTCGACGCCGGCCGGGTCATCGCCGACAACGCGCCGGAGAAGCTGAAGGCCGAGATCGGCAGCCGGTTCGACGTGGTGGTCCGCGACGCCGCCACGCTCGGCGCGGCCGCCCGCGTGCTGGCCGAGGTCCTCGGCGCCGAGCCGGTGACCGTACCCGAGCAGCGGCTGGTGAGCGCGGCCTGGAACGGCGAGGCCCCGCTCACCGAGCTCGTCCGTACGCTGGACGGCGCGGGGGTGGACGCCGAGGACATCGCGCTGCGCCGGCCCACGCTCGACGAGGTCTTCCTCCGGCTCACCGAGACCGCGAAGGAGACCGTGTGATGGGCGGGCTGCGCTGGGCGCTGGCCGACGGATGGACGATCGTCCGGCGCGACCTCGGGCACCTGCGGTACCAGCCGAGCCAGCTGATCGGCGCGCTGGTGTTCCCCGGCATCATGGTGGTGCTGTTCGGTTACGTGTTCGGCAGCGCGATCCCGGTGCCGGGCGGCGGCGACTACCGCGACTACCTGATGCCCGGCCTGTTCGTGATGACCTCGGTCACCGGGATCATGGCCACGCTGACCATGGTCGCCACCGACCTCAGCCGCGGGGTGACGGACCGGTTCAAGTCGATGCCGATGGCCCGCTCGGCCGTACCGTTCGGGCAGACCGGCGCGTACGCGGCCCAGTCCGTGCTGAGCTTCGTGATCATGGCGCTGATGGGCCTGCTCGTGGGCTGGCGCGCGCACCACGGCCTGGCCGCCGCGTTCGCCGGTTTCGGCCTGCTCCTGCTGTTCACCTACGCGCTGGCCTGGGCCGGGGTGTTCCTCGGGCTGCTGGTGAAGAACGAGGAGACCGCGGACAACCTGGTGCCGCTCGTCTTCCCGATCACGATGGTGTCCAACACGTTCGTGCCGACCGCCGGCATGCCGGCCTGGCTGCGCACCATCGCCGACTGGAACCCGGTCAGCGCCGTGGTCGCCGCCTGCCGGAACCTGTTCGGCAACGCGGGCGCGGCGGCCGGGTCCACCGCGTGGCCACTGACCCACCCGATCGCCGCGACGCTCGGCTGGAGCGTCCTGCTGCTGGCCGTCTTCGTACCGCTCGCCGTGTGGCGGTACGCGAGCGCGAAGCGCTGACCGCTCACCGGCCGTGCGACGGGCCGTCGCGGCGCTCGGCCGGGGTCATCTCGTCCAGGATGAACAGCGTCTGCGTGGTGACCACCTCGGGCAGCGAGTGCAGCCGCTCCAGGACCAGGTCCCGCAGGGCGTGCGCGTCGGTGGTGCGGACGAGCAGGAGCATGTCGTAGTCGCCGGACACCAGCGCGGCGTGCTCCACCTCCGGTACCTCGGCCAGCCGCTCGCGGAACGTCTTCCAGGAGCGCTGCCGGATCTTCACCGTGACGTACGCGGACATGCCCTGCCCGTACGCGGCGGGGTCGACGATCGCGGTGAAGCCGGTGATCACGCCGTCCTTGCGCAGCCGGTCGAGCCGGGCGTAGGCGTTCGCCCGCGACACGTGCGCGCGGGCGGCCACCTCCCGGATGGACATGCGGCCGTCGGCACGCAGCAGGTCGATGATCCGCCGGTCCGCGTCGTCCAGCGCGCGCCGCTCGGCCATTCGTCTCACCTCCGACATTCCAGACACCCCGCCGATGGACACACGGGCTCGGTACCGATTATCCGGGATCCGATCGTCGCCATGTATCCGTCCTCCTCTAGACGCTATGGCGGCGGAGGGCCGACGATCCGATCATGACGTCCACGCATCTCGACCCCGGGCCGCACGACCTGCTGCCCGGCGCGGACCCGATCCGGCTGATCGACCCCGACGGCCGGCGGGTGCCCGACCCCGCGTTCCCCGTACCCGCGCCCGACGTGCTGCGGGCGCTGTACCGCCGCATGGTGATCGGCCGCCGGTTCGACCGGCAGGCCACCGCGCTCACCCGCCAGGGCCGGCTGGCCGTGTACCCGTCCGCGCACGGCCAGGAGGCGTGCCAGGTCGGCGCGGTGCTCGCGCTCGGCGAGGCCGACTGGCTGTTCCCGACGTACCGCGACTCGATGGCGCTGGTCACCCGGGACCTCGACCCGGTCGAGGCGCTCACCATGCTGCGCGGCACCTGGCACTGCGGGTACGACCCGTACGCACACCGCACCGCGCCGCAGTGCACACCGCTGGCCACCGCCGCGCCGCACGCCGTGGGCCTGGCCGAGGCCGCGCGCCGCCGCGGCGACCCGGTGGCCGCGCTGGCGTTCCTCGGCGACGGCGCGACCAGCGAAGGAGACGCGCATGAAGCGTTCAACTTCGCGGCCGTGTACGGCTCGCCGGTCGTGTTCTGCGTGCAGAACAACGGCTGGGCGATCAGCGTGCCGCTGGCCAAGCAGACGCACGCGCCGTCGCTGGCGTACAAGGCCGTCGGGTACGGCATGCCCGGGTACCTCGTCGACGGCAACGACGCGGCCGCCGTACATGCCGTGGTGTCCCGCGCGCTCGCCGACGCCCGCGCCGGGCACGGGCCCGCGCTGGTCGAGTGCCTGACGTACCGGATCGAGGCGCACACCAACGCCGACGACGACCGCCGGTACCGCGACGACGACGCGGTGGCCGTCTGGCGCGAGCGCGACCCGGTCACCCGGCTGGAGCGGCTGCTGCTCGACGAGGGGCTGCTGGATGCGGCCGCGGTCGAGGCGGTACGTACCGAGGCCGAGGACTTCGCCGCGCGGACCCGCGACGGCCTGAACGCGGATCCGGTCGCCGACCCGGCCGAGCTGTTCGCGCACGTCTACGCCGAGCCCACGGCGGGGCTCCGCGAGCAGGCCGCCGCGCTGGCCGAGGAGGTGGCGGAATGAGCGTGACCATGGGGCAGGCGCTGAACGCGGCGCTGGCCGACGCGCTCGCCGAGGACCCGTCCGTGGTGGTGTTCGGCGAGGACGTGGGGCCGCTCGGCGGGGTCTTCCGGGTGACCGACGGGCTCACCGCGAAGTTCGGCGAGGAGCGGTGCTTCGACACGCCGCTGGCCGAGGCCGGGATCGTCGGGACGGCGGTCGGCATGGCGATGTACGGCATGCGGCCGGTCGTGGAGATGCAGTTCGACGCGTTCGCGTACCCGGCGTTCGAGCAGATCACCTCGCACGTGGCGAAGATGCGGAACCGGACGCGCGGTGCGGTCGGATTGCCGATGGTGATCCGCATTCCGTACGGCGGGGCGATCGGCAGTGTGGAACACCACTGCGACTCCTCCGAGGCGTACTACACGCACACCCCCGGGCTCACCGTGCTCACGCCGGGCACGCCGGCCGACGCGTACGCGCTGCTGCGCCAGGCCATCGCCGCCCCCGACCCGGTGATCTTCCTGGAGCCGAAGCGGCGGTACCGGGAGAAGGCGGAGATCGCGCTGCCGGTGACCGGCGAGCCGATGGCGCGGGCCGTCGTACGGCGGCCGGGCTCGGATGCCACGCTGATCGCGTACGGGCCGATGGTGGCGACCGCGTTGGAGGCCGCCGAGGCCGGGCGCGCGGAGGGGTACGACCTTGAGGTGATCGACCTGCGCAGCCTGGCGCCGTTCGACGACGCGACCGTGTGCGCGTCCGTACGGCGGACCGGGCGGGCCGTGGTGGTCCATGAGGCGTCGGTGTTCGGCGGGTACGGGGCGGAGGTGGCGGCGCGCGTCACCGAGCGGTGCTTCCATCACCTGGAGGCGCCGGTGCTGCGCGTCGGCGGGCTCGACATCCCGTACCCGCCGCCGCAGCTGGAGTCCCATCACGTACCGGATGCGGAGCGCATCCTCGACGCGGTGGCGCGGTTGCAGTGGGAGTCGCGGTGGACGGCGGTGCGCGCATGACCGCCCAGGTGTTCGCCCTCCCCGACCTCGGAGAGGGCCTGACCGACGCGGAACTCATCCGCTGGCTGGTCGCCCCCGGCGACGAGGTGACGGTCGACCAGCCCATAGCCGAGGTGGAGACCGCCAAGGCCGCCGTGGAGCTCCCTTGCCCGTACGCCGGCGTGGTCACCGAACTCCACGGCACCCCCGGCGACACGATCGAGGTCGGCGCCCCGGTGATCACCGTGACGCCCTCGGCCACGGCGCCCGAGGAGCCCGAGGAGCCCGCAGAGCCCGCGGCGCCTGCCGGGCCCGCCCAGGACGGCCCGTCCGCCGTGCCCCGTACCGCGCCGGGCACGGCGGACCGGGTCCCCGCCCAGTCCGGACCCGTCCTGCGCGAGCCCGGCGTGGAGTCCGGCAACGTCCTGGTCGGCTTCGGCCCCCGCGACCAGGTACGGCGCTCCCGAGCGGAACGACGCCGCCGCCTGGCCCACGGCGCCGTGTCCGCCCGCGGCGCATCCGCCGGCGCAGCGGGCACACGGGACACGCCGGCGCCCGCGGACACGGGGCACGCGTACGCGCCCGCGGACGCGCGGGAGGCAAAAGCGCAGGCCACGGGCAGGCGGGACGCGCCCCCGGACGCGTCCGGGCGGACCACCGCCGTGGTCTCCCCGCTCGTACGGCGCCTTGCGCGGGAGCGCGGCGTCGACGTGCACGCCGTACGCGGGTCCGGGCCGGACGGGCTCGTACTGCGGCGGGACGTCGAGGCGGCGATCACCGCGCCCGCCGAGGACGACGCGACGCGGATCCCGCTGCGCGGAGCCCGCGGGCGGATGGCCGATCGCATGGCCCGGTCGCGTCGCGAGATCCCCGAGGCCACCGTGTGGGTCGACGCGGACGCCACCGCGCTCCTCGCCGTACGGGAGGAGATCAACACCGCCGACCCGGACCACCCGGTCACCCTGCTCGGCCTGCTGGCCCGCTTCTGCGTCCTCGGCCTCGCGCGTTATCCCGAGCTGAACGCCCGCGTGGACGCCGAGGCCCGCGAGGTCGTCCTCCAGCCCGCCGTCCACCTCGGCTTCGCCGCGCAGACCGACCGCGGCCTGGTCGTCCCGGTCGCGCACGACGCGCAGACCCGTACGGCCCGGCAGCTGTCCGCCGACCTGACCGCCCTCACCCGCCGCGCCCGCGCCGGCGACCTCACCCCCGCCGACCTCACCGGCGGCACGTTCACCGTCAACAACTACGGCGTCTTCGGCGTCGACGGCTCCGCCGCGATCATCAACCACCCGGAGACCGCCATCGTCGGCCTGGGCCGCATCATCGACCGCCCCTGGGCCGTGCACGGCACCCTGGAGGTCCGCAAGATCACCGAACTCACCCTCGCCTTCGACCACCGCGCCTGCGACGGCGGCACCGCCGGCGGCTTCCTCCGCTATGTGGCCGACTGCGTGGAGCGCCCCACCGCACTGCTCGGCGACCTGTGATGACGGTGCTCAGTAGTGGTAACGAGCGGCGAGGACGATGATCGCGTCGTCGGTGACGAGATAGACCAAGCGGTGCTCCTCATCGATCCGCCGCGACCAGGCGCCGGGCAAGTGGTACTTGAGCGGCTCCGGCTTGCCGATACCGGTGAATGGGTCGCGGCGGACGTCCTCGATGAGCTTGTTGATGCGCGCCAGCATCTTCCGGTCGATCGTGAGCCAGGAGGTGTAGTCCTCCCACGCCTGGTCTTCGAAGACCAGCCTCACTCGTCACGCTCCTCAGCGCCCGGGTTGTCCGGGTCGATGAGAGCGTGCTCGGTAAGGCCGATGCCGTTCAGCGCGTTCTCATACGCGGCGAGAAGGCGGCGGGCGTTCGCCGGCGACCGCAGCAGGTACGCGCCCTCGCGCAGCGCGGCGAAGTCATCCGCCGACACCAGCACGGCGTTCCCGTGCTTGGAGACGATCTCGACGGCGTCGTGATCCTCGTTGACCTGCTTGATCAGCGGAAAGAGGCTCTTACGTGCCTCACTCGCGGTGATGGACATCCCGGCCTCCTAACTCGTACCAGATATGGTACCACTCAGGCCGTCACTGCTTGACGGCCTGGAGTTCCAGGATGATGCCGACCTTGTCGCCGAGGGTCAGGCCTTCGCCGACCGGGATGTTGAACTCGATGCCGAAGTCCTTGCGGCTGATCTCGGCGGTGGCGGTGAAGCCGGCGCGGACGCCGCCCCAGGGGTCGTCGCCGACGCCGTTGAACTCGACGAAGAGGGTGACCGGGCGGGTGACGCCGCGTACGGTCAGCTCGCCGTCGAGCTCGGCGTCGCGCAGGGCGGTGGAGACGAAGGTCATCTCCGGGTGGTTCGCGACGTCGAAGATGTCCGCGGCCTTCAGGTGCTTGTCGCGGTCGGCGTTGCGGGTGTCGACGGACGACATGTCGACCGTGGCCCGTACGGAGGAGTCCTTGAGCTCCTCGGCGATCTCGACGGTGCCGGAGAAGGCCGTGAAGCTGCCGCGCACCTTGCTCATCAGGTGCCGGATCACGAACATGACCTCCGAGTGGGCGGGGTCGATCTGCCACGTGCCGGGCGTCATCCCGAGCTCGGTCGCGGTGCTGGTCATATGGCGTACCTCCGGGTACTTCGCGTTTACTAACGACACTATCGGTCTCGTTGAATGGACAATCACTTCGGCGGTGGTGTAGCCGCGCCGTGCGGGGCGATGATCGGGGCATGACCGACAATGTCTCCGTCGCCGACGCGCCGGACCGCAAGCGGTACGAGGCGACCGTCGACGGCAAGGTCGCCGGGTTCGCCGAGTACCTCGCGACCGAGTCCCTCACCGTCTTCACGCACACCGAGGTGGAGCCCGCGTACGAGGGCCACGGCATCGGCAGTGCGCTGGCCCGGTTCGCCCTCGACGACATGCGCGCCCGCGGGCGCCGGGTGCTGCCGGTGTGCCCGTTCATCACGGAGTGGATCGGCCGCCACCCGGACTACGCGGACCTGGTCTACCGGTCGGCGAGCAAGGTCACGGACTGAGATGACCGAGGCCATCGCGGGCGGGCAGGTCGTCTGGGGCACCGGACGGGGCCGCTGGGTGATCGCCGCGACCGTCGCCGGGTCGGGCATGGCGTTCCTCGACGGCACCGTGGTGAACGTCGCGCTGCCCACCATCGGCGACGAGCTCGGCGCCGACCTGGCCGGGCTGCAGTGGGTGCTGAACGGCTACATGCTCACGCTGGCGTCGCTGATCCTGCTCAGCGGGTCGCTCGGGGACCGGTACGGGCGCCGGCGGGTGTTCCTGACCGGCGTGGTGTGGTTCGCGGTGGCGTCCGTGCTGTGCGCCGCCGCGCCGGACGTGGTCGTGCTGGTGATCGCCCGGGCGCTGCAGGGCGTGGGCGCGGCGCTGCTGACGCCGGGGAGCCTGGCGCTGCTGGAGTCGGAGTTCCGTACGCAGGACCGGGCGCGGGCGATCGGCACCTGGTCCGGGCTGACCGGCGTGGCCAACGCGGTCGGGCCGTTCCTCGGCGGCTGGCTGGTCGACGTCGGCTCCTGGCGGCTGATCTTCCTGCTGAACGTGCCGCTCGCGGTGTTCGTGGTGGCGGCGACGGTCCGGCACGTGCCGGAGTCGCGGGACGACGCGTACGAGGGGCGGCTCGACTTCGTCGGCGCCGGGCTCACCGTCGTCGGGCTCGGCGGCACCACGTACGGGCTGATCGGCGCGGGCGGTCACGGGTTCGCGGCGCCGCAGGTGTGGGCGCCGCTGGCGATCGGCGTACTGGCGCTGGCCGCGTTCGTCGTGCGCGTCCGGTGGGCGCGGTCGCCGCTGGTGCCGCCGTCGCTGTTCCGCATCCGGCAGTTCAGCGCGGCGAACCTGGTCACCGCGACCGTGTACGCCGGGCTCGGCTCGGTGTTCTTCCTGCTCGTGGTGTTCCTGCAGACCGTGCTCGGCTACACGGCGCTGGAGGCCGGCGTGGCGTCGCTGCCGATCACGCTGCTGATGCTGACGCTGTCCGGCCGCTCCGGGCACCTCGCCGAGCGCATCGGCCCACGGCTGCAGATGTCGGCCGGGCCGCTGGTGATGGCCGCGGGCATGCTGTTGCTGCTGCGCATCGGGCCCGGCGACGCGTACTGGAGCTCCGTGCTGCCCGCGGTGCTGGTGCTCGGCCTGGGCCTGGCGAGCACGGTGGCGCCGCTGACCGCGACGGCGCTGGGCGCGGCGGACGAGCGGCACGCCGGGATCGCGTCCGGGGTGAACAACGCGGTGGCGCGCGCGGCGCAGCTCACCGCGGTCGCGGTGGTGCCGCTGGCCGCGGGGCTCAGCGGGGACGCGTACCGGGACGCGGGGGCGTTCTCGGACGGCTTCCGCATGGCGATGATCATCACGGCGGCGATCGTGGCGGCCGGCGGGGTACTAGCGGCCGCGATGATCCGCAACCCGCGCAGAGCCGCGCCCCCGGAGCCGAAGGCGGACCGGTACTCCTGCGGTCTCGACGGCCCGCCCCTGTCCGGCTGCCCCCGGGCCCTGCGGGACCAGGACGCCTGAGCCTCACCAGTTGTGCAGCGAGTCCGCCAGGATCTGCTCCAGTTCCGGCGCGCCCACCTCGCGGGGCGCCGTGGCCAGCAGCCGCTGCTGGGCCATGGCGCCCTCCACCAGGTCGCCGAGGTCCGGCTCGCCGTACCCGAGCGCGGACAGCCCGTTCGGGATGCCGATGTCGCGCATCAGGTGCACCAGCGCCTGCGGCAGCCGCTCGCGCGGGTCCTCGGTCCGGGCGGCGACGCGCGGGTCGAGCAGCTCGGCGACCCGCAGATGCCGTTCGGCGTCGGCCGGATAGGTGAAGCGGAACGCGGCCGGCGCGGTGACCGCGACCGACTGCCCGTGCGGCACCATCGGCTCGTCCGGCGGGTAGCCGTCGGGGTGGTGGTCCCGTACGCGCCCGGCGATCGGGTACGCGCAGGCGTGCGGGATGTGCACGCCCGCGTTGCCGAACCCCATGCCGGCGAACAGCGCGGCCAGCAGCATGTCGCTGCGCGCGGCCAGGTTGTTGCCGGCCATCACGGCGGTACGGAACGACCGCGCGAGCAGCCCGAGGGCGCGCTCGGTGAACACGTCGGAGATCGGGTTCGCGCCGCAGTACGCCACCCGCTCGCCCGGGTCCTTGCGCGGGAACGACTCGTACGAGCGGGCCGTGTAGGACTCCAGCGCGTGGCACAGGACGTCCATCCCGGCCGCCGCGGTGACCCCCGGCGGCACGGTCAGCGTGACCAGCGGGTCCACCACGGCCAGCGTGGGCCGCAGCCGGGCGTGGCTGATGCCGGTCTTGACCTTCAGGTCCAGCACGTCCAGCACGCACACCGCGGTGCACTCCGCGCCCGTACCGGCCGTGGTGGGCACCGCGATCAGCGGCTTCAGCGGCGCCGTGGGCGCGCGGCCGCCGCCGACCGGCTTGTTCACGAAGTCCATGAGGTCGGCACCGGGGTGCGCGGTGAGCAGGTTGATGGCCTTGGCGGTGTCGATGGACGAGCCGCCGCCGACCGCGATGATGCCGTCCCAGCTCTGCCCGGCGGCGAACGCCGCGGCCGCGCGGAAGCTGGCGTCGGTGGGCTCGACGTGCACGCCGTCGTACACCACCACGTCGATGCCGCCCTGCTCGAGCCCGTCGCTCACCCGCTCGGGCACGCCGGTCGCGGCCACCCCCGGGTCGGTGACCAGCACGACCCGCGACAGGCCGTGCTGCGCGCACTCGTGGGCCAGCTCGTCCACGGCGCCCGTACCGAACTTCACCGGCGGCGCGCCCCACGTGAAGATCGTCTCGGTGCGCGGTACGGACATGGCGCCTCCTCGGCTGACGGCTTCGCTCCCCCCGCATCATGCCCGCGTCCGCGCGCCCGGACGGGGCCGGGGTCACATGTCGTCGAGCCGGCGCAGCGCCGCGGTGAGCGTCGCGCGGAACCGTTCCCGCTGTTCCATCGGCACATGCGGGTCGCCCTCCGCGACGTAGTGGTGCAGCAGGATGAGCACCCCGCGTACGCATTCGGCGGCGATCTCCCCGGAGGGTTCGGGCAGGTGGCCCTCCCGCTGCGCCTGTTCCAGGTGGTGCACGAGGCGGCCGGTGTGCCAGCCGAGCCACTGGCGGGTCTGCCAGGTGTCGTCGTCGCACATGAGATGGGCGGTCAGGTCGGCGGCGTCGCACACGGTGTCGAGGTCGCCGCCCGCGTCGACGGCCGCCTGCTCGGCCTGCACGACCTGGTTCTCCGCGGCGCCGAGCACGATGGCCGACAGCGCCAGGACGTCGGCGGGATGGCCGAGCTGCCGTTCCGCCGGGTCGGGCACGGTGACCACGCCCAGCAGCCGGGCGGCCTCGATGAGTTCGCCGATCTCCGGGGGCCGCGACCCGGAGTCGTCGGATTTTGAGGGGGTGAACACGTACCGAGCGTAAGACCTCGTGAACGTGGCGTGATGGTATCCGGCGGAAACACCTCGGTACCCGCTGGACAGCGGCGGCGCGCGGGGTTGTCATGGCGATATGAGGTGGGCGGTGGCCGCCATCGCGGCCGTACTGGCGCTGAGCGCCTGCACGGCCGGCGGACGGCCGAACCCGCAGCCCGCGCCGCCGGCCGGCACGCTGGGCGGCGCCGGGCCCCCGAGCACCTGCGCGGTGTCGCGGCCGAACGCGTACGCGCCGCGCCCGCCGTCCCCGGCCATCCGGTTCGTCAACGGCGAGTACATCCCGGGCAACTCCAACGGGTACGGCAACGCCGACCTGTGGGCGGGCCTGCCGGTCAACGGCGAGCTGGTCACCCAGCGCACCCGGGAGGGGTACGTCGCGCCGATGGGCTGGTGGCTGGTGCACGCCGGCACGCTGACGATCACCGCGCGGGCGCTGGACGGCCCGTCGAAGGGGTTCACCGCGCAGGTGCGCAACACCGCGTACAGCGGCCGTACCGGCTACCGGCTGAGCCGGCTGGTCTTCCCCGCGCACGGCTGCTGGCGCATCACCGGACGGATGCGCGGCCGCGCGCCGCTGGCCTTCACCGTGCACGTCTCGGATGCGCGGCCGGTACGCCCGAAGCCCCGGCCGCAGGGCACCGACGACGAGTGGCACATCAAGGTGAGCTGACCGCGGGATCGTCACGGAGGGCTCCCGGTGTGGCGGCACCGGGAACCCTCCGCGATAATTCCGCCAATGAGTGACCGCAGGACGCTGCTGATCGTGCACCACACACCGTCGCCGGCCACGCAGGAGATGTTCGAGGCGGTCGTCGACGGCGCGCGCACCGACGAGATCGAGGACGTCGACGTGGTGGTCCGGCCGGCACTGACGGCCTCGCCGGTGGACGTCCTCGCGGCGGACGGCTACCTGCTGGGCACGCCCGTCAACCTCGGCTACATCTCCGGCGCGCTGAAGCACTTCTTCGACGGGATCTACTACCCCTGCCTCGAGGCCACCCGCGGCCGCCCGTACGCCGCGTACCTGCACGGCAACAACGACGCGACCGGCGCCGTCCGCGCGCTGGAGTCGATCACCACGGGGCTCGACTGGCGGGCCGTGCGCCCGCCGCTGGTGGTCACCGGCGGCGCCCCGTCCCGCGAGGACGTGGAGTCCTGCTGGGAGCTGGGCGCCACCGTCGCCGCCGGGCTGATGCCCGGCTGAGCGGCTCAGATCGTCCGGTAGTACCGCACGCCGGGGCCGGCCTCCCAGGTGCCGAGCAGCGGTGACACCGCGGCATGCGCCTCGCGGACCTGCTGCGCGTCGTACACCATGCGGAAGCGGCCGAGCCCGATCCGACGGCGCCCCACCGGCTGCAGCCCGGCCAGATGGACCATGGCCCGCACCTGCTCGGCCGTCACCGGCGGATCGAGGCGGCCCGCCGCCTCGTCCAGCGTCCAGTGTTCACCGAGCACGTTCCCGGCGTCTCCGTCGCCCCCCTGGACCGGACGGTCGCCGTCATAGAGCTTCACCAGCACCCCCTGTTGTCAATTCGTCACGGCCGCGCGCCACCCCCGGCGAGCGCGTCGCGGCCTCATCACCTACAACGAACCGGCTAACCGCCGATTCCCGTTTTTCACCAGGTTGTGCGGGGAAATTCGTACGGTCTCCGGCCGCTCGCGCACGGCGACCGCGGGCGCGATTGTCAGACGGCGCCCGGCGTGTTCCTCTGGTTGTCCGGGGGAACGCGGCGCCGGGGAGGTGACGTGAGGGCCCACCGTCCCGCGCTGACCACGGTGCTGCTCGCCGTCCTGGTCACCGTGCTCCTGACGGCCAGCATCGCGGGCATCGCGGTGCTGCTGCGGCGCGGCACGGCGACGCCGCGGAGCACGGACGCCTCCGCCGGCGCGCGGGACCAGGCCGCGGCGTGGGTGACGCGGGAGATCGGCCGGAACGCGCGGATCGCCTGCGAGCCGGTCATGTGCGACGCGTTATTGGCGCACGGCGCGCCGTCCGGGCGGTTACGGGCGACCGCGCCCGAGGGCGACCTGCCGGCCGCGGACATCATGGTGCTGACCGCCGCGCTGCGCGGCTACCGGTCGCGGCTCGACCCGTTACGGCTCGCCGCGTTCGGCCGCGCGTACGCACGGGTCGAGGTGTACGCGCTGGCCGGGCGGCTCGGCTCCACCGGCGACCCGGCGACCCGTCGGGAGCGCGGCGAGAAGCTGCTGTTCAGCGCCCGTACCCGGATCGCCGCGCCCGCCCGCGCCCCGCTCAACGGCGGCCGGGTGGCCGCCCGGCTGCTGTCCGCGCTCAACCACGCCACCGCCACGTACCGGCTCGGCATCGGCGCGTTCGGGCCGCCGGCGCCCGGCGCGGACCCGCGGCTGCCGATCCGCTCCGCCGACGTCACGACCGTCGACGGCACCCGCGTGTCCCCGGGCTCGGCGGCGACCCGCACCCTGCTCGGCGTCCTGCGGCACGGCCCGGACGCCGCGAACCTGGACCTGTCGTTCCGTACGGACGGCTCCGGGCGCACGGTGCTGCACGTGCTCACCCGCGTGCCGGTGACCGGCGCCCCGGCCGGGGTGAGCTGACCGACCGGCCGGTACCGTACCCGGCATGACCGACGCGCCCGCCCCCGCCGTGGCGACCCACGTCGCCGACGGCGTCCGGCACATCACGTTCGACCGTCCGGCCAAGCTGAACGCGCTCACCGCCGCCGAGCTGGTGGAGGTGACCCGGCTGGTCACCGATCCGGGACCGGGCGTACGGGCGCTGGTGTTCACCGGCTCCGGCGACCGGGCGTTCTCCGCCGGCATGCACGTGGACTCCTTCGCCGGCTTCGACCCCGCCGCGGCCCGCGCGCTGATCGGCAAGGTCCGCGACTTCGTCGGCGCCGTACGCACGTCGCCGCTGCCGACCATGGCCGTCGTCAACGGCTACTGCCTGGGCGCCGCGTTCGAGCTGGCGCTGGCCTGCGACCTGCGGGTGTCGGTGGACACCGCGGGGTACGGCCTGCCGGAGGTGAAGGTCGGCATCCCGTCCGTGGTGGACGCGGCGCTGCTCCAGGAGCACGTGGGCCTGGCGTGGGCCAAGGAGATCATCCTGACCGGGGACCTGTACGAGGCCGCGACGATGGACCGGCTCGGGATGCTCAACCGGGTCGTCCCCCGCGATCGCCTTGAGGAGACGGCCACCGAGCTGCTCGGCAAGGTCACCCGGCACACGCCGACCGTCCTGGCCAGTCAGAAGCGGCTGTTCGAGACGTGGCAGAACACCGCGCTGCGGGTGGGCATCGAGGCGAGCGTGGAGGAGTTCGCCCGCGTCTTCGAGGCGGAGGAGACCCGGGACCAGGTGGAGCGGCACCGGGCCTCCCTGCGGTAGCTCAGGTGTGCGGGATCCGCTCCGACGGGATCACGCCCATCCTGCCCTTCTGGAAGTCCTCCAGGGCCTGCATGACCTCGGCGCGGGTGTTCATCACGAACGGGCCGTAGTGCGCGACCGGCTCGCGGATCGGCAGGCCGCCGAGCAGCAGGACGTCCAGGTCCGGCGACCGGCTCTCCTGGCGCGGCGCGGCCTCGATGGTGAGCACCTCACCGGGGCCGAACACCGCGAGCTGCCCCATGCGCACCGGACGGCGGTCCGCGCCGACCGCGCCGTCGCCGTTCAGGACGTACGCGAGCGCGTTGAAGTCCGCCCGCCACGGCACGCGGAGCCGCGCGCCCGCGGAGACGGTCGCGTGCGCCAGCGTGATCGGCGTGTACGTACGGCCGGGGCCCGCGTGGCCGCCGAGCTCCCCGGCGATCAGCCGGACCAGCGACCCGCCGTCGTCGGAGGCCAGCAGGGCCACCGCGTCGGCGCCGATGTCCTGGTACTTCGGCGGGTTCCACTTCTTGTCCTTCGGCAGGTTCACCCACAGCTGGATCCCGTGGAACAGCCCGCCGCTGGCGACCAGTTCCTCCGGCGGCACCTCGATGTGCAGGATCCCGCTCCCGGCGGTCATCCACTGCGTGGCGCCGTTGGTGATCAGGCCGCCGCCACCGGTGGAGTCCTGGTGCTGGAAGGTGCCGTCGATCATGTACGTGACGGTCTCGAAGCCGCGGTGCGGGTGCCACGGGGTGCCCTTGGGCTCGCCCGGGGCGTACTCGACCTCGCCCATCTGGTCCATGTGGATGAACGGGTCGAGCTCGGCGAAGCTCGCGCCGGCGAACGCCCGGCGCACCGGGAACCCTTCGCCC
>Ga0164243_10007357_pt1 | contig 16453 bp, 17 predicted proteins | sample OricompcompostOP_FD_108781 | JGI IMG/M metagenome (GOLD analysis project Ga0164243, IMG submission 108781) | Organic Plus compost microbial communities from Emeryville, California, USA - Original compost - Organic plus compost (OP) | ecosystem: Engineered > Solid waste > Mixed feedstock >...
CCATCCCTCCTTGTCATCATCGCCAAAAAGCAGCCAGACCACGACCTGGATTGATCGGGTGCCAGAAATTCGAAGGGAGCAGCGAAAAGTCTCTGGCCCGCCCAACCCTCCGCCTACCCCTCTCCCCCATTAGAGAGCTCCTCGTACTTCATATTATGCCAGTCCCCCGGCCCATACCACCGCCACAATGATGCAAAGACGCATGGTAAATGCCCATGATCCTGCCTCATTTCCCGTGGGAAACAGAGCCGATCAGAAGCTAACCGTTCGAAAAACTACGAGGATATAGCTTACGAAGGAGGACGAGCAAGCCGCCGGAGACGAAGTACAAGTCCGCCGCGAAGACCAGGACAAGATTAACAAATTCAGCCGGCTCAGCCAACGCGAGCAGGTTGTGGAGGAGGAGCTCAAGACCAAGGCGGTTCGTTTTCTTTCGGGCGCTCTGTCCTACCGTCCACGGAAGAGAGGGCTAACACCTTATTTGGTGCTATTTTTTTGGCGGAAAATAGAAAGAAAAGGAGGAACTCGACGATGTCAGCACGGAGCTTGAACTAGCCGACGAAGACGAGACCGTCCCGTAAGCAAAGCAATTCCCATCTGATACAATTCGACCGAGAACGATTCGAACGGGCATATTGCTAACGCGATGCGAACTTTCTTCGAAACTACAGGTATAAGGTTGGAGATGCCTTCTTCCACGTCAAGCTGGAACAGGCGCAGGAGATGCTGGAGAATGCCACGTCAAAGATAGACGAGGACGTGTCGAGGTTGGAGGATGAGCTTTCGTCTATTCGTGACCAGATGACCCAGCTCAAGGTTGAGTTGTATGCGAGGTTTGGAAAGAGTATAAACCTTGAGAAATAAGATATGATATATACCCATTTCTAGTCGAGGAGCCTGTTGAGAAATCCTCCCGTTTTGTTGTTCCTAAGCCCAGCGTAGTGGGAAACGTATCGCCGTCTCGGGCATTATATGCAGACAAACTTCAGTAAAGCAAACGGCATCCCAACATCTCGGCTCCATAATCAAATAGAGATCTCGAATTTGGCAAGCGAATGGCTGTCAAAAGCAACTTTTTGGCGAGCAATGGAGAATAAGGAAAGAAAGGAGAGGAGAAGAAAAAAAAACATCACAATAAAGAAACCCCAAAATAATATCCATGACTTCAATCCAATATCGAAAAGAATGAAAGAATCTTAGAGATTCTATGAAAAGGGCAAAAAGAAGGGCCGGGCGTGGATCGAACACGCGACCTAAAGATGTCTGCAGCGTTCTCAAGCTGAGTACTGCAATCTTCCGCTCTACCACTGAGCTACCTGCCCTGTGTTGCATGTGTTCACGTGTCGAACTAATGGTTTCTATAAGGTCTAATTCTCAATTGATCTCTTTGTTCCAAAACTCAAATTGTGGCGGCGGTGGGGCGGGAAGACCGAGCCGGATCCGGTCATCATCTTACTCTTGGCATTCTTCTCACTACTTACAGTCGTCACACCTGGACGAAGACAGAAGTAAGAGATATATCCTGCCCCAGTCTCCTATTATCCTAGACTAATGATCTCCTAAACCCTACCTTATTAATTGGTCCTCGACCTTAAAAGCCAGTCATGAGCAGCTCAGTGCCCTTATTTGCTCCAACTCCATCTCCAAAGCCCGAAGCTCCCAATATCCCTCCTTGGTAGGCAAAATCTCCAGTTCCGGATATTCCAATACTCCCCCGGCCTGCGCACTCCCCCTACGTCCATGGAGTACATTTCCACCCACACGGAAGAGCGCCAACTTCGGAACAATTCTTCTTATGCCCCCTTTCATAGCCTCCTCGATTTTCCCGGGGAGGGAAAGGGGAGTTGACTTTGAGTATAGCTTATCCGTAGACCACCAGATCGATCCCGTCTCCTCATTCGTGCCAATGGCTGCAAAGTCTTTGGTGTTCACGAGGTCTTCAGCGCTTGCGGGTCCCGTACGGGAAGGACGAGTGTGCGATGGCCATTTAGCCCACGATTTAGGAATACGCCTTGGCTGTTGATCACATTGTTCCTGGGAAGGGCGATTCTGTCGCCCGCCAGTCGTTGGAGGGGCTATATCGTGGTGGCGTTGTGTCAAAGCACGAGGAACACGTCTGGATGTTGGCGAAATGTCAGATGAACTTGACGCATGTGGCACATCCATTCTTCTCTCGTAGGCTAGAGGTATCCCGCTCCAATAAACTTCGGTAACATGGCACTCCCCTTCCGATGTGGTAGTGGCAGGGTTTGCCCGGTCCAGGCTGTCTCGCCGAAACGCGTCTTTCCATAATTCTAGTGTAATCTCCATATCCTCTGGGAACACCCGAGACAACGTCCTGGTATCACTTCGTACATGGTTATTCTCTGGCGCAAGTTGGAAGTTCGAGCCCCTAATCTCGCGCCGTACAGCAGGACGTAACATGACCTGGGAGGGTGGCTTCCAAGTTGATGACGACCTTGCTCTATCGAAACTTCCTAGCTTCGGTGTGGCAGCATAGTCCTCGCCGAAGGTATCGCCAACGGCCCCGTCTGTCGACTTATCAAACTCTTCACGGAATTTGCTCCGTATTTGTAGGCTACAAGACTGCTGCCGTGACGGGGGCTCATTCACCGAGTTCTATTCGATGGGCCGGAACTTGACAACCTGTGAGCTTGCTTGGTCGGTTCGATGATGGTAGTCCCGAAAGCAAGTTTCTGTCCGTGGCCACTGCCCGGGAGGTCGAGCAGTTCGTGCTTGACAAAACCCGGGATCGGACCGTCGACATTGTAGGCCTTGTGGCTGGCCATGGACCGACGATCCTTTCATCGGGCTATCTAGAGGTGGGTTCCCACTTCGAGGGGGGTGTTTTGCAGGTGCCAGTGGTAAGAATATCCGATCCAGGCGGGGAATACTTTCGTGCAAAGGAAGATCGACGGTCTCGGCCAGGCCATCTAGTCGTATTTCGTTAGGCGGGTTCTCTTCTGAAGGGTTCTGTAGCCAGGGACAGCAAAGAAAGGGCATGATCTCTTCGTAACAGTGGAAATAGAGAGGGTTTCCTAACGTATATAAAGTGAGGTTGATCTGTCTTATTGCCCATCGACGCTGCGGGGGGTCATTCCAGAGATCGGAAGGTCAACTGAGACCTCGTGGTGTATTTATCCAAAGCACAGGGAGGGCTTCGGCAACAGGTACATAGCTGGATGTCGATGTATCAAGGTATCGAGGGTATCCAAATATCAACACAAGCAGGTGACCTTCAAATCACTGTCACGGGTGTGAGTTGTTGAGGAAGCCGCGACACAGCAATCGATCGAATTGAGAGTCAACTTTCAGGCCCTCGGAATATCACCACCATGCCTAGAATTGCTATTGCAGCTGATGGCAGAATCTTATTGGTCTCGAAACTCCTGCAAGGGTAGTTTAAATGCCGGCCTCATTTCATCGTTTAGGATCCTTGCAGCTGTAGAGCGGGTAGGGCGCAAATGGTGGCCAGTCAACCATCCATTCGAAGGCCTGGGTCTGCCAGTACCGTTGCTTCATCGTCTCTGTTCCCGCCCAAAAGCTATAATTCAGCCAGTCAAAGGTCTTTGGCAGGGGATATTCGAATTCGCCGTTAAACCCGGCATAGGGGCCATTCGTTGGCACGGGAGCGCTTGGATCGTGAGTCGGATCTACAGCCTTGAGGAAAGGCGCGGGAACTTTCACGTAATTGACAGGATGCCGCATGAAGAAGTTGAGAGTCGCTGGGGAAACGTTGTAAGGTTTCCCCGAGAGGATAGCCTCATCGAGAAGCGTCCGCTCGTCAGCGACGAGGAAAACATCTGTCCGCACGCCGTCGGGAATCTCGTTATTGGCTCTCATCTCGGAGAAGCGCTTGCGCAGCGCCTCACTCGACGCCCCGTCTAAGGTGTTATCCGATACGAAGATAGTATTGTGCTTTGGCCATAGCTCGGAGAGGCCTCTCCATAGAGAGCTCACGTACTTTCCGGTGGCGGTATAGTACTCCTTGAATCGGTCCCAAGCCGGATCATCGGCTCGTCCCGTATAGGCAACCCGGAAGCAGACGAACCCCCACTGCTGAACGTCTGCATCCACCATCTTTTGGACCCATGCCGCTCGAGGCTGCTGGGCTGCCAACTTGTATGCCTCCAAGTGGCGCTTACTCTTGGCTGCCCGCTCGTCCGCTTCCTGCTTTGCTATCGCATGTTTTCTCACGATCGCATTTATCCAAGCCTGGTGTTCCTCCTTGGTGATTACACTCTGGTAAGCCTCATCCCCTAGCTTCTGATCTTCATCCGACATATGTGTACGAAGTTTGGGCCTTCGGACTGTGAGAAAACCTGCCTCGTCTTTGGTCAAGGTATCCGGCGCGCTGTAGGCTTTGGCTATGAGCTCCTCCTTGGAGCCCAACTTCAGTTTCGTTTGTATGATGTGGTCCTCTTCTTCGGGAGGCAGAAGGTGAAAAATTTGGTTCCTCTCCGACCTGGTAAGGTTAGTAGGGTCCTCGATCCCTCGGCGGTAGAGTTCTCGAAGCTCTGGCGTGACAGTGGGAAGCTCCATGTCGCGGTCGGCGTAGAGACTATGGAGAGTTTGCTGTGTTCGCCCGATCTAAAGCGCAGCCTCGATATCAGAAAAGATAGGAAGAAAGTTGCTGGGTCTGATCTGACGTGTGCTAGTTGAGATGCTTTGGCCCATCCTTTGTCAGTCCCCCGCCCCGGCCCGACTTTATCCTGGGCTTCAATTTATCCCTACTCTACGAAGTACGGACTTCTTCTCATTTGCTCGGAAACGAGATGGCTATGGTGGTACAGGAATTTTGAGCCACGCATCAATTGATAAATTCACTCGTTATTAGGCAGTAAGATAAATAGTTGATTACTTCAGAACATAATGTAATTATGCATGAGGCATCACTGACACTTTCCGTCAAACTTCTCCGTGCCTCCACACGTCAACTTTTTTTTTATTCTTTTTATTATTTGTTGGCAGAGGCACTCGCCTGGCTAATAATTGGCGACGTCTAAAACCCTCCAACTTCCACGCCCCTTCTGACCTTGCTGTCGCTTCCTGGGGATGATGGGGGGGATTCGGGTGTTGGGGGTCCTGGGGTCAATTTGCCCGTCTTGACCATTATTTCGTCATCTGCCGAATTCTTCAAGTCATCCACGCTCTCGAGGATAGAAAGCGCAAGCTCTAAAGTGCCCGGACGTGGAGGTGGGTTCCTTTGATATTCATCAACCCTGGCTTGCCAGTTGGACTCAAGTCGCTCCAACCGGCGATTTACCCAATGCGATACATCCTCGATCCGCTGAGTGAGGTACATGAAGGTGAACTCCCGATGAAGCCTCTCTGTCTGGATGTTCACTCCTCTGACTCGTGCGACTGCCGCGTCATATTCTCGCAGCACTTCTGCCTGCTTGTTGAAAACGCTGGCTCGGTTAGCTTCCACCGTTTGATGATTTAGATAATTGAACACGGCGATGACTTCACGAATGGTTGAGAGAGCGTCTTCGGCAAGAGGAGGTCCACGGTCCGCAGAGGTATTGTCCCAATCTCTTTCCAACCAGGTTTTGTCTGACACGGGGTCGATGCCACGCCATACGCGCATCTTGATGCCATTGAAGCCGGCTTCCGCATTCACCAAGGGGGATGGGTTGCCAACGCTTCCCATCGCCTCCCACATCTGGTCGATAGGAGATAGAGTGGGAGATGCTATCAGCAGTCAGAAACATGTGCACAGTCTTTTTCCATCTCTCTCTCTTTCTTTGCTATTGTCGGAGATGTCTACCCTCGAGTCCACTGTTTAACCAGATGGGAGGGTTGAGGGGCGCTTACCGTGATTTCCGTTCGGATCCCATTGCTGCCAAGGCTGATGGAAAGGGCTACTGTCGTCAAGTAAATCTTCCGGTATCGGTGGTGAAGAGTATGCCCTTGACAACTATGTGAGTGTTCTTTCATTTCAATGAACATTGACTTCGACGGAACCAACCCGCCACGGCCAAGGTTCGACGCGACATACCTGTAGATAGTTTTGTCTCGGTTGACAGCCTCCCCCAACATCATAAAGGTTAATAACTCTGCTAGGTAACTTAACTCGACGATGTGCTCGGCTATATGAAACACGCTCCTGTCAGATTATGCCAGGTTCTCGTGACCGACTCGCCCATACACACTCCCTTTCTCTTTTTACCTTGCTATTCTTTTTTCCTTTTTCATTTTGTGATGGGGGCAGGGCGACACCTACAGACAAAAGTAGCATCTGCCGGATCCCCATCATCCGTGAAAATGGTAGACTCGCAGTTAGCGGGATCCAGTAAGATGAAGTAGCCAGCGTTTGGATTCTGAATTTTTAAATAAGCTCCGTTGTCACCATTCGGATACTGGATATCAACCGTCAGCATCGATGGTCCACCAGTTTAGCTCTCATTCGATGGCTTTTGAATAGACTAGACTATTATAATCTCCTTACCTTGTGAGATGTTATAATGAATGTTGCCCCACTTGGAGTTCTAACGGTGAAAGGACGGCCTTCTCCCGTGCCTCGGGGATCGAGCACATTGACCCATCTCTCGTCTCTCTTGTCGAGCGGTTCTCCGGTATCAGGTTCAATAATGATATCAGGATCAATTTCCAGAATCTTCGAGGTCTGGAAGCATCTGATCCGCCTCCTCGAGCAGCTGAGGAAGTCTCCATCTAGTAGTGGGCTTCCGTTCCAGTTTGGCGGCTTGTTATCATCCGGGTCCTGCCCAGCACCGGAATACACGACCGAAGGAGAACCTTTCCGCCCGACAATATGAGTTTGGTCATCACCTTCCCATGCAGTGGATATGGCCGCGGAGTACACTTCCACAGAAGCTACGGTGTCTCTGTAAGCTCAACACGGTCAGCGTCCCATCCCTGTAACTGTCTGTGAGGAGCGGTTGGAAACTGATCCTCGATCTTACGAATCTAAGACTGAAACTTTCGCGCCGTCACTCGTGACGCGGACGTAATGGCCGACTTGCGAGGAAAACTATCGAGTCTGCGTGAGCAAGAATGTGCGTAACTCTAAGGGCGCATGTCGACCCGAGATGAGTTTTTCAGGGGGCATACATACCTCTGCTGTTGCGGCTCGATCCTTGGTTCCCAGCACATCCACCTCGACCTCCATCCAAGACCGAAGGTCCATGTCCACTACCGAAGAGTCAGCCAAGCCGAGTGCGCGAGAAAACCTTCAATATGTTAGCTCACCGCTTAGAATGGTACCGTCTTTGGTGTCTGACGAGGGACTTCCGTTGACTTTCCCTTTAAACGCGTTACCAATAGAGGATCCCCTCACATTACCAGTCATTGGCCCGAGGAGACTAGGTGGCGCATGGGTCTTCATTCTGCCATCGCTTCCAGTCCTGAAGTCCACCGAAAAATTCCTGCTCATGGTGTCAGTACGTGGTCACCGCTTATGATAGCTTTACCAGAAAGTGTTAAACATACGAATTAATAACTCCTGCTCCGGTCATGCCCACGTTTATATTGAGCTTGGGGGAAATCCGAACAATCCTAAAACACATTTAGATTATTCGAGCTGCGTTTCTCAGTGGTGAGTGTTTCCGACTTACCCTGGGTGACTGAATGCAAGCCCGGAGATGTCCGTGTTAAACGCTGGCTGAGCTTCCTTGCCGCTGGGTATGTTGACTGTTCCCTGGCCAGTCACATCAAGATGCCCCTCAAGATCCATCTCACTGTCGAAGTAGCCGTATGCCTCTTCGAACTTCAGTTTCGGAGAAATAGTCCCTACCATGGTGAAACCCCAACGGAGGGAGTCTCTAATGTCACCCTCTAACTTAACAGAAAGAAAACCGCTGCCCCCGCAACTCTCGGAGTTGTCCCGCTGGTAGATAAGCTTGTCGAACTTATGCTCTAGTCTCGGTAGGTATCCACTGGCCAAGTCCGCATCTCTGACTTCATATAACACTGAGAAATACTGATCAGCATCCCGCGTTTCTCTGCTCTCACTGAGCAGCGTAGACATAACCTACCATTCTTCCAAACCTGAGCACTGGTGCTCCAGAACCTCTTGTCCAGAGTTTGATTCAAGTGGCGCTTCGTAACTGGCGCAGCAGCAACTGCTTGACTCCAGTAGTCGTGGTTGTGGGCATAGTCAATACGAATGTAAACAGACTGGTCCACTTTCGCCTTGCTACCCTCGTCATCGCCATCGTCTCGCTTCACGAGGGAGAAGTCATAGCTAAAGTCCAATTCATACACTCGGGGATTTAGAGGGGCCCTTTTCCTTAAGTCGTGCGAAATTCTGGAGTTGGCAGACAGACGAATGTCATGTACAACACCGTAAGATGCGTAGCCGCATTCTTCGGGCAGCTTAATGATGGTTCCCTTTGCGCCTCCCAGGTGGACAGCGTCGCAGTTAGAATCAGCAGTGTCGTCCATGCAAATGTACCGAGCGGTATGTATCTTCATGTCATGCTTCCGGGTCTGGTCGCAATCGAGGAACTGGATATGAGATCCATCCCGTCTCGACAGACTAGTGACGATATTGGGCGGCCCATCTATGACGACCATACCAAAAGCCTGTGGGTCACTGTCTTTTCCAAGAATAGTCAGGGCCGATTGAATCTCCTGTAGGTCAAAATTTGGTATGTGCGTGGCAGGAGGAAGGGTAGGAAATAGGTTCTCGAGAGGTACGGGAAGGAATGGGTGAAGGTTGTAAGGAGGCCTGCAGCAGAGAACTTTCTTTCTTCCCAAATACCCCCCGCCGCACATTTTGCTGCTGTCCCCGTATTCATCGGTGAGAATCTCAACTTCCCAACTAGAGACATGTCCGGGATATCAGTATCTCGCTAATCAAATAGTGAGGATGGAACGGAACTCACTCAGCACACTCGTTGTCATCACAGGTGCCCTTCCCAATCCAGTGGCAGTTTGGAAATTCGACATCGCAGCAGAGAGGACTCCTGTTGACGCTACAATACGCTTCGGCAAGTTGGTTCTCTGCGGAGGGCAGTAAATAGGTAAGTGCTACGCTTCTAGTAAAGGTGGAGAGGGAAGTGTGCTTCGTTTGGGAGCCTTACCACAATTCTCTCTCTGCCTCCAAGCGATTGCAATCTTGTTGAAAGGGCAGTCTTTTGTCTCCGAAAAGCTACAACCCTTGATCAAGTTGGACCATGTGGTTGACTCGCAGCAAAATGCCTGCTTTCCTGGGCTGAGGCAACTGACAGTCGCATGTTTCGAGTGGAAGAGGGTGATCTCGTTGCTATGGCACTGGCCGTGGCAGGCACGCCCAGTTTCTCCTCCTCTCCACTGGCACTTACTGGGTACAGAGTCTATGGGGCATATGATCTATACTCTGAACTTAGCATCCCCTCATCTCAGGTAGAAGGCAACGGCAGGTCAACAGGACCGAACTCACGTATCTGTTCTTTCCTTTCCCACAATTGTCTTTGAAAGGGCCTCCGTTGGGGGCCATCTTCCAGCTACTGCCCCAGATACCGGACTGGCCATCTTTAAGACAGTCCGTTTGTTTGCACTTCTGATAGCTATTGCTTGCCCATTTGCCATTCGACACGGCGGACTCCGCCCTCGTCGCTTGGATACTCGGGATATCCTTTCCTAGAAGCCCTGATAGAGCAGAAAATGATTGATCATCCTGATCTACACTCCATACCATGAGGCCGCCCAGGCTGCAAGCATTCGTTAGCATAGTTTGGTAACTGCTACCTGAGAGTCATACCCAACGTCGTTTGCCCAGTCAACCTTTTGCTTGAAGGTCTCCTTGTCATCGAAACTTATCCACTGGTCCTTTTTCGCACCTGTTACATATGTGAGAATCGGCTACCAACAATCTTCCTCGTAGACTTATGTAGTGGAATCAGCCCTACCGTACTGCGTATACTTCACTGCAGCCTCTTTATCGTGGATAACTTTCGGTTTTTGTTTCGAAATGATATCCATAATTTCGAAGTACGCGAGCGTGCCTTGATTATTGGTGCACTCTCCAGCATCGGCATCACCAGCAAAGGCGCATCCTGGGGTGTTGCAGCTCGGATCCTTGAGGTGAAATGACCTCCCGTAGAAACCGAGTCCTAACACTACTTTCGATGGTGGGATATTGACCCTCCAGAGCAAGTCTAATGCAAGCTTAATCTCGGTGAGATTAGTGTGTGGATGGACAAAGCTACCAATAGGGTTGTCTTTGTCCCAAGCTCCCTGTTCATCCATTAGTATGTTTTTACGACTGCTCGGCGTCTCGCTGTGGTGACTTTAACTTACATGAATATCATAACCTGCGCAGTAGTAGGCCTTGGTCAGCTTGAGGAATCGGGGAGACCGTCACAATACATACTCATCAAGTTGACCCAATCTGCGCTTTCTAACAATCCGGGGACGTCAAACCAACGTAGGTACCAGTAAGAGCTGGGTATCGTGAAGCTGAGACCATACTTCTTCCCCGAAGCATCAAATGTCTGACGCAGAGTTCGAAAGAGCAGCACGAAGTTCGCAATATCAAGCCTGCACACAAGAATGAATGTAGCGTCAGCATGTCGTGTGTGACAAAGGGAGTGTATAAACAGACTTACTCTTCCTTGCCGCCACGATCTGGGGCGCCTATATAACTTCCTCCTGTTAGCAATGAACTAACCTGGAAATGTTCCGGGGCACCTGCCTGGATATTCCCAATCAATATCTGCCCCGTCGAACCCATATCTCTTCATGAAGCTGAGAAGATTGTCTGCAAACCTTTGGCGGTTTCCGGCATTACTAGCTATGTTTGTGAATACAGGCTGAGTCTCGGTGTGGTTGTCGGAAAAAGTCCACCCTCCAATAGAGACGAAGACCTCGAGAGCGTCATTCCCAGATCTCTGGGTTCGTACATCTGCAGTTTGCAAAAAGAGGGAGGGGGAGGTCAGAGAGTCCATGGGGGCAATATCAAAGGACTTGGGATCAATATATGCGAAGGCAAAGTTGACGTGAGTCAGTCCCTGAATCGGAATCGCGCTGGGAGGGAATGGGTAGCAGTCCCTTCGCGCCGCCCTGTATGTTTATCTTGTTATTAACGGGTCACGTAAGTGATGTCGAGACATAGCCAAGACCTACCATCCTTCGTAATATCCGATCACTCGACTAAGGACACCTGTTGAGCTCTTCCCTGGGGGGATTGGAGGATTCAACTCGCAGTTGCTTTGGCACTTGGCATCACAGAACTCGGCGGTAGAACCGCAAAATCCCCATTGGGAACAACAGACATTCAGAGGGCATCCTTTTCCGGGCGGATCGGCATACATTCCGCAGGGGGCGGTAGCATTGCAGTTCGAAGTGCAGTCATCACCACAATAGGTTGGGCCTGTGTCCTAATCTATCAGTCGCCGGTTCTCCCAGGACTTGAAACATCTTGCACATACCGAAGCCGCATATCCCCTGGTCAGAGTTTTGATAGGAACCGCTGGACTAAATTAGTCATTCATGAAAATGGGCAATGGAGATACGAGTCGTTGTATAGAGTCCTTACCAACAGGCGCCGTTCCTACAAGGGTTTTTCTTCACCAGGTCAGTAGCCGTCTCAACGGTGTCCGTAATATCAATATAATGTACCTTATCGCAGACATATTCTTCGTCCGCTCGTCGGGAGATGGGAGGCTGATAATTTTCAAAAATTCCAAGTTTGAGGTGATCACGCTCCGGTGAAGAATGGGGCTTCTCAGCCGCGAGACCAACGTGGAGAGGCTCATAAGACGCCAGCAATACTGCGCAGAGAGTAACTAGGCAGAAGAAGGCTACAGCAGACTTGATGCCTGCACAAGTGGTAGCAGTTAGATACGTTCGTTCGGCCATGACGACGCTAAGAATGACGAGCAGTAGACTTTAGTCGCACCTGGCCAGCACAAGAGCGAGAGAGACATGAAAGGGGATAAGTATCTCCTTGGCCCTTTAGGGTGAAAGATTTCACCGGCATCGCTCGCCGACTGAAGAGAGGCTTCCTCAGGCACTTGCCTCACAGCTGTGTCCTGATCTGCCGAAATCCTTAATCTCGGAGATGGTTTTCACCCTCATGCGGTTTCATCACCGCCCCCAAACTCCCTTTGCCCGATTCGAACCTGATAGGCTTAGGAGCTCCATTCATTATTCGAAATTCTTAGACAAATAGATGGATCAGATGGATGATTTATCCGCAGATTGGTTTTCGCTTGAGGGCACTTTTGTTTCTCGTCGAAGAGGATGTGATTCGTTTCGCAGGTGAAGGAGTGTGCCGAATATGTGCTGGTCTGGGTCGTAAACGAGGCGAAGCATAAGTTACTCCACGGCTCGGTGATGGCTCCTCTGGCAAACCGGCGTGATGAGCTTTGCTTGGATATTGGCAGTCCCGACAGTTTGGTTCTGGCTAAAGCCGCGGTTTCTCTTCCCAACCGCGCGGATAAACTTCAGCTCAACTCCCAGCCATTTAAATAGTATCAATAGACGTGCTGGATGAATTCATGTGTGCCCATTCGCCGGAAGGACCACCACCGGTGAGAGGGGTCGATGGCGAGACACGGGACGGCCCCGTCCCCTCAACCTGCTGCCGCGCGTTTTCACTCTTGCTCATTGGGATCAAGAAATTAATGTGATGGGAAGTGGTGGAAAGTCCATTTATCGAGAGAACCCCATTGGGCCGGTTCGTGATAACTCGGTCTCTCGCTACATTGGCTCCCTACCCGCAAAGTGGAAATCCTTCCCGGACGACTGGCGTTAGGTACACTAATGGGGAGGTGATTAGAGTATCGGCAAAGCTCTTGGCACCTTGGGGCATCCTGTGACGTCCAGATTAACCAAATGTTCTTTCAGCAAGGTCTTCTAGTAGGACTAGGTCTTGTATTCCTCGCAAGTAGTAGTTCGACTGCCGGGTCTGAAGTCCGTCATTGTTTATAGACCCAAGAGGGCGCTAGACTCATGGCTGTTCTCGTGGCCATCCTCACAACAAGCTTCGAGAACCCAAACAGCAGCGCGACGCGATGAAAGACCGCAACATGTTTCACAGAGTCCGCTGGGTGATTTTCGCCTTAGTACGTAGCTCCACAACCCACCATGTTCCCTCTCGACGAGCCTCCGATTTGGAGATTCAATCGGATCCTCACGTCGTCACTTACCTCGTTCAATAACCTAATAGAAAGAGCGCCCACGTTTCGGAAGCCATATGCCTAACGTTCTTCTTCGAGCAGCTTTTGGAAGTGGCCTGGCTCCAGTCATTTGCGTTGGGCCAAGTGTTTGTTGGAGACGGCAATCTCACGGACCCGCCTGGCATTGAGGCTCCCGAAGGCCTCTCCCAGTCATGCAGGTAGTAGAGACCTCTTCTCTATCTCCTAGCTCTGAGCTAACTCGCCTCGCAGTGCCACATATAATGAGCCTGTCTCTTGTAGCGTAGCTCTAAGCCTGATGGGCCGTGAGGATCTCGTCCTCGACCAGCGTCTTCTAGAGCATCTTTGCACTCAAGAATGCTTGTCAAGCCTAGAAAAGCTCCGTGAGAAGCAACTCTCATCCTGCTCAGAGTCTACTGACGTTACAACAATAGGGGGGTTGGAATATCCCCCCACGTTTGTCGTAGACATGCTTATCTACACTTACAACTACACTTGCCTGCGAGACCCGTAAGCTTACATCCGCCCAGCCCCCGACGATAGTAGCTTGAGCACATCTTCCCAACATCTCGAAGTTCGATACTGACGTTTGGATTAAAAAAATTGCAGTGAGACGGATTTATTTTGTTTCCCGCTTGTCGAAACCTGGAACAACGACACAACGGCTGCGGGTGACGAGCTTTGTTCAAGCTGCAACTTGATGAATCTCGAAATTCAGTTAAATAGCGTCTTTGGCTGGGGTGAGGACCTAGCGGAGGATTTCTCTTCTTTGACAGAATCGTGAGTATTCCGGGGAGGTGTCAATATCGAGCTTACACTCACGAATAGGACAGGTGTGGTGCTAGCACGTATCGGGTTACGCCCCCGGCGGAGTACGGTGCCACGGAAACCGCTCCGGAAAGCGACGCGGCTTCGACTTCTTCTTCGGCGCCGGCACGGGTATCTTGCGTCACAACGTACACGGTCGAAGAAGGCGATGACTGCCACTCGGTCAGCAAGTCCCAGCGGGTATCCACATTCTCTCTCATGGACGCAAACAACCTCCAGTCGTACTGTTCGGACTTCCCTGGAGCAGGCACCGAGCTCTGCATTCCTCAAGGTTGCGATGTGTACACGGTCCAGGAGAGCGACACGTGCTATGGAATTGCTATGGCCCCCGGCCATTCATTTTCAGTCTCTCAGTTGATCTCGTGGAACCCTACTATTAATCGCGGGTGCACCAATTTGGAGGTCATGGTTGGATATGAAATTTGCGTTAGGTGCGCGGCCAATCTTCCCTACGATAAGGTGTTTCAGCGCCAACTGTATTAACCAGAGCACAGTTTCCCTGGAGGTTCGGAGCCAGCGGAGGCTCCATCCTCGCCGATGACAACCATTGTCACAGCTGCGTAGGTTCCCTCAGTATTTCCTAGCTGGGCGAGGGGACACTCACTTACCCGACCGATTCTCAACAGGCCTATCCCTAGTAATGTCGCCCCAGACACAAACGTTGAATGTAAAATGAGCCCCGAAAGAACCTGCCTCTCGTGCTCGATGACGCAAGTTCGCTGACAGATTATTTAGGCGGGAAATACTATTCTGCCAAGCGCGGCGATTCCTGCTTGGCAATCAGCGAGGGCAATGATATCCCCTTGGGCGATTTCTTTTTCCTTAACCCAGGAATCAACAGGCCCGATTGCGCCAACCTACTTGCAGGACGCTCATATTGCGTAGCTGCCGTCGGTGATATCAAGAAATATCCCAATTATGGGTGAGTCTCTCCCCTTATAATCAAGGTATCCGTGTATATGGCATCTTTGCGGCTGGACTCTGTCATTGTAAATATGCATATTTTTAACGCTGATCATAAGTCGTCGCATGGTCGCGCTGAATCCGTGCTTCGCGATCCCTCCACCGGCGAGTTGCTCCACGTCATAGGAGACGGCTCCGTATTGGGAGTGGCCTACGGAAATCGCGAGTGCCACAACTACAGACACAACTCCAGAGCCGACTACAAGTATCATACAAACCTTAGACCTGCCGCCGGCGCCAGGGACGCCAGACGACTGTAAAGACTATGACCGGCACAGAGATCCGCCACGGAGATCTAGCCGGCAACGGTACAACTCGTGCGCCGTTGTAGCCTCATTCTATGGCTGTGGGTGTATTTACTGCCGTCTTTGAGCTTGAGGCCGATCAAAAAGCTGATACCATAGCCATGTCCCAGTGGATGTCGAAACGTTTGTTGAGTGGAACCCATCCTTAACTTGGGACGAGAACGATCCGCTTTCGTGTTTGCTCCTCGAGGGTTATAGATATTGTGTTCGGCGAATCGAAATAACCCCTATACCAAGACCGACTTCGACTTCGAGCTCGAGGGTTGACAAGACCGATCCTGCTACGTCGGTTTCAGAATCGGGACAGCCTGCTACATCGGGAACGCCAAGTCCAACTCTGGTACAGTCTGCCACCGGTGGCATCGGTACGAACAAGATTATTAGGAATGCTGACAAGAGTTCTACACATAGCCCCGGATGACGGAAAATTGCAACAAATTCTACTTTGTGAAGAGTAAGAAAGAACTTGGATACTTACCACCCATGAGATATATCTATATCATTATCAGAATACAGCTGACTACTGGCGCCTCCCTCTAGCTGGAGACGGCTGCTGGGCTATTGCCAACACCTATAGCATCGAGCTTGATGACTTCTATGCTTGGAACCCTGCGGTGAAGGATGACTGTAGTGGATTGTGAGTCTCTTTTCCTTTTTCCTCCTTATCCCGTCACCTTTCGCAACAGCAAATGCCTACTGTTCTTATATACTGAAACCAAAATGATGTTATCATTAGATATGCAGATGTGTATGTCTGTGTTGGAGTTTTGGATGGTGCTGGGGATGGTAAAGTGTAGTTTAGGGTGGATAGATGACGTTACGTAATCAAGCAGTCCGCGATTACACACTAATCTGCATTGTGCATCGCATCTTCAATTGAAACCAGCATCACCACCAACTGACTTCAGAGGAGACCCTCAACAACCAAGGCGGCTGATTTGAAGGCCTATTCACGAAAGTTGGGCCACATCGGGCTCTGGGAAGCACAGAGAATTGAGCCAATAAGCAATTATCTCCAATGATGTCCAAGCTTTCTCAGATTTCTAGCGACCTCATTGTCGATGAGGATATTCCAAATTGGCGGGGGCGGGGTAGCTCCAGAATTTTGTGCATGGGTAGAAACGGAATAAAAGAAAGCATCAAATGATAATGTTAGTGGGGGAGGGGCAAGAGAGCAATGGAGGGGCAGCATCCAGGCTGCTTGCATGCTTGATGAGTGAGATTGGTTGAATCAATTAAGTACAATTGTACAACATGAATTGTATATTGTAC
>Ga0164243_10007358_pt1 | contig 16451 bp, 18 predicted proteins | sample OricompcompostOP_FD_108781 | JGI IMG/M metagenome (GOLD analysis project Ga0164243, IMG submission 108781) | Organic Plus compost microbial communities from Emeryville, California, USA - Original compost - Organic plus compost (OP) | ecosystem: Engineered > Solid waste > Mixed feedstock >...
CGGTGCCGCAGACGCCTGCCTGCAGCACGCGGACCATCACCTCGCCGCTGCCGGCACGCGGCGCTGGAATCTCCAGTTGCCGGACCGTCGCGTCGCCCACGTAGACCAGTGCCTTCATGCGTGTCTCCGGGGTCAGGCGGCCGGTGCCGACGGCTTGCGCGCGGCGAGGCTCGGGTAGCGCTGCATCGAGGCACCGCCGTCCACGTAGAGGGTCTGGCCCGTCACGTAGGCCGCGTCGTCGCTCGCGAGGTAGGCGATCGCCGCCGCGATGTCCTCGGGCCGGGCCGGGCGCTGCAGCGGGATGTTGTCGAGAAAGGCCTCGCGCGCGACCGGGTCGGCGAGCAGGCGCGCCACCATCGGCGTGTCGGTGAGGCCCGGCCCCACCGATGCGACGCGGATGCCCTGCGCCGCGAGCTCGAGCGCCGCGACGCGTCCGAGCATCTCCACGCCGGCCTTCGCCGCGCAATAGGCCGCCAGCCCCTCGCCGGGCTGCCGCGCATTGGTCGAGGCGATGTTGACGATCACCGCCGGACCGCCCTGCGCGATCATCTGCCGCGCCTGTGCTTGCAGCGAGACGAAGACGCCCGTGAGGCACACGTCGAGCACGTGCCGCCAGGTTTCGAGTGTGGTGTCGACCAGGCGCGCACTGGCTCCCACGCCAGCCGCATTCACGGCAATGTCGAGCCGATCGAACGCGGCGGCCGTGGCCTCGACGGCGCGCTGCATGTCGGTGGCGTTCGCCACGTCCGCGGCGATCGCCAGCGCGCCGCCGCCGATCGCATCGGCGGTCGCGCGCGCGGCGGCTGCATCGCGGTCGAGGCAGGCGATGCGTGCGCCCTCCTCGGCCAGGCGCATGCAGATGGCGCGCCCGATGCCGGAGCCTGCGCCGGTGACCAGGGCCGCGCGGCCCTCGAGTCTCTTGCTTGGCGGCGTCATCTCAGGCCTCCAGGTCATCGGCATAGGGAACAAAGTTCCGTTCGGCGTCGCGCTCGGCCATGCGGCCGACGAAGCGCTGCGTGATCGGGTGCATCACGCCCGGGTCCGTCATCACGTTCACGCAGGCGGGTCGGTTCGACGCCAGTGCACGCGCGAGCGCCGCGTCGAGCTGTGCCACGTCCTCGACGAACTCCGCGTGGCAGCCGAAGCCGGCAGCGGCCTGCTCGTAGCGCGTACGGCCAAGGTCACTGACCATGCGCCGGCCCTCGCCGTACATCAGGTCCTGCCCGTGCGCCGACATGCCCCACATCTGGTCGTTGTTGACGACCACGACCACCGGCAGCTCGTGCCGCACCAGGGTGTCGAACTCCGCGAAGTTGAAACCGATCGAGCCGTCGCCGGTGAACAGCACGACACGCCGCCCGGGGTTGGCCACCTGCGCGCCGACCGCCAGAGGCAGGCCCTCGCCCATACAGCCCACGTAGCCGTGGCCGAGCCAGCGGCCGGGCGCGTCGCTGTGCGCCGTCAAATCGATCCACGAATGCGACTCGCCGCCATCGAGGCAGACGACTGCATCGCGCGGCAGCGCCGCGGCCACCGCAGCCGCGAGGCGGTAGGGATGCACGGGGCCGCAGTCGGCCGCCGCCACCTGCGCGAAGTTCCGCTTCGACGCCGCACCGACGGCGCACAGGCGATGCGCCCATGCGGTGGTGTCAGGCAGCGGCGCGACCTCGGTGGCGGCCAGCAGCGCGCGCAGCGTCTCGCCGCAGTCGGCCGCCACCGACAGGTCGGGCTCGCGGATACGCCCCATTTCGCCGGGCTCGATGTCGACCTGCACGATCGTCGCCTCGTCCGGCAGGAAGGACTTGCGGCGACCGCCGGTATAGATGCCGAAGCGAGCGCCCAGCACCAGCAGCAGGTCGGGCACCAGGTCCTGGCCGCGCGCCGGCGCCAGCGTCGCGTAGCCGCGGCCCCACAGCGCGTGGTCGGTGGGCAGCACGCCGCGCGACTTGGCATTGGTGAGCACGGGAATGCCAGAGCGCTCGGCGAAGGCTCGCAGCTCGGCGGCGCAGCCGGCATAGAGCGTGCCGCCGCCGGCGAGGATCACGGGGCGTTGCGCACGGCGCAGCAGCGCGACGATGCGCGCCACCGCATCGGCCGTGGGCGCGGGCCGCGTCGGCGCGCCCGCCGGATCGAGGTGCCGTACCTCCTCGGGCGCGATCAGGCCGAACATGACATCGATCGGGATCTCGACATACACCGGTCCGGGACGTCCTGTGGTCGCCTTGCGGATCGCCTGCCCCACGAGATCGGCCAGGCGATTGATGTGCGGCACCTGCACCGCCCACTTGGTGACCGAGCGCATCACCGCCATTTGATCGACGCCGCCGTTGACCGGCAGCGCGTCGAGGTCCTGCAGCGGCGCTGCCCCGCCGATGACCAGCATCGGCACGCAGTCCGCCAGCGCATTGGCCACCGGCGAGACCACGTTGGTGATGCCGCCGCCAGCCGTCACCAGCGCCACGCCGATGCGGCCGGTGCTGCGGGCATAGGCCGAGGCGGCGAAACCGGCGGCCTGCTCGTGGCGCGTGTCGACCACGCGCAGGCCGGCGTCGCGCGCGGCCTGGTAGGCCGAATCGAGGTGGCCGCCATGCAGGGTGAATGCGGTGTCGGTGCCGAAGCGCCGGAGGACGTCGATCAGGATCTGGCCGCCATTGAGTTTCGCCACGGATGCTCTCCAGAGTGCGCTTCGAGCGCGTTACCGAAAGAAGACGCGTCCGTTCTGAAGGACGCGCTTCGTTGGTGGCGGACTTTAATTAAACACGTTCATTTAAATATCGGTGTTTTCCCTTGGGCGCCCTTTCGGCGTCGCAAGCCCACTGTCCGATCAGCGCGCTCACCACGGTCTCGACCATCGTGGCGGTCGCCGACCAGGGCATGCTCGGCGTGACGCGCGGGAACGCGATCACTCCGTGCGTGGCCGCGATCAGCGAGTCCATGGCCAGCGTCGTGTCGATGGGCCGGCGCGGCAGCGAGGCGAGGAAGTCGTCGACGACCTGCCGGTAGAGCGCGAGCGAACGCACGACGCTCGACGAGCGCCCGAAGGGCAGCCCCTCGGGTGTGTGCAGCGCCGCGCGCTCGCGCGAGCCGGCGAACAGCACGTCGAAGTGATCGGGATGCGCGAGCCAGTAGCGCGCCGCCTCGAGAAACACCGCGCGCACGCGCCGCGCCGGTTCGGCCGTGGCCTGCGCGCAGGCCTCCATGGCGTCGGTGGCCGCGTTCATGTCGAACTCGCGGATGGCGACGAGCAGCGCCCGCCGGTCGGGAAAGTACTGGTAGATCGATCCCGGCGAGTAGCCGGCGCGGGCCGCGATGTGGCGCATCGACATCGCACCCGCGCCCTGCTCGACCAGGATGCGGCGACCCGCGTCGATGAAGGCCTGGCGCACCCGCCGCCTGTCGACCGCGGAATACGCCTTGCGGCCGGTCACACGATGTGCCGGCGCAGGCGCTCGACCACGGCGGCGATGTCGAGCGCGTCTGGCAGATGGGTTTCATAGCGCCCGCCCGGCGCCATCAGGTAGGCGAAGGCCGTGTGCGGAACCACGTAGCCGCCGGGTGCGCCGGCATCCGGCACCGGTTCCGCGAACACGCGGAATGCCTTCTTGGCGGCCTCGACCTGCGCGGGCGTCCCGGTGAGCCCGATGAAGCCGCCGGGCTGGCGCGCGACATAGGCACGCATGGTCGACGGGTCGTCGCGCTGCGGATCGACGGTGACGTACAGGGGCTGGATTCGATCGGCCAGCGGCCCGAGGCGCTCGAGGGCGGCGCTCAGCTTGCCGAGTTCGCGCGGGCAGACCACGGCGCAATGCGTGAAGCCGAAGAAGACCAGCAGGTAGCGATCGCCGAAGCTGCGCTCGTTGACGGCGCGGCCGTGGTGGTCGACCAGATCGAAACGGCCATCGATGGGCACCGGACGGGCCTCCGGTACCTGGACAGCTTGGGCGGCCATTGCGCCGCCGCAGCAGGCGCGCACCGGCGCCGGGGAGGTCTGTGTCGTCATGCGCGCATATTAATTACACATGTTCATTTATGAACCGGGTTTTCCCGTGCCCAGCCCTATACTTTTGGCCCACCGCTCTGCGCGGAAGAACCCCAGCCCCAGAGTACGCCACCCCATGTCATTCCGCCCGTCCAAACCCGAGGTCCTCAGCCGTGCGCGAACTCCCGAGGACAAGGCCAAGGTCCGGGAGGCCTTCATCGCCGCGGGTCGCAAGCTGTTCGCCGACGAGGAACCGTCGACCGTCTCCCTGCGGCGCATCGCCGCGGCCGCCGGCTACGCGCCGGGCTCCATCTACCAGTACTTCCAGGACCAGCAGGACCTGTTCTTCCACATCCGCGCGCACGACATGCAGGCCTCCACCGAGCAGCTGCGCGAGCTGATCGCGCGCGTGCGCAGTCCGCAGCGGCGGGTCCTCAAGCTCTTCATCGGCACGGCCGACTACTGGCTCGAGCACATGGAGGAATTCCTGGTGATCTTTCCCGCGCCCAGCGTGGGCCGGGCGCCGGCGATCGGCAGTGCCGGCGTGCCCTTCGGCCGGTCGCCCGTGGTGCAGGACAGCCTCAAGCTCTACTACGACACGGTGGACGAGTTCTTCCAGACCCTGGCGCGTCCACCCATGAATGCGCGACTGGCCACCGACATCCTGATCGCGGCGGTGCACGGCACGATCGTCTTTCCCTGCATGACACGGACCATGGACTGGTCCGACACGCGTCTTATGGTCAAGCACCTGGTCACGAGCATGGTGGACGGCTGGAGCAAGAGCGGCCCAGCCGCCTAACATGCCGCCGGCGTCGCCGTACCGGCCGCCGGAGCGTCATGCAGTTTGATCGGCCCGGTCATGCCGCGCGCCGCCCCCGCTTCGTATGCTCGGACCATTGAAAGAGAGACAAGGTCCGAGCCGTCCCGGGTGGCAAGGGCCGCACGGAGACCGCCTTGCCATCGAACGAACCTGTCCTTGACGACCTGGCGCAATTCGCCGTCAAGACTCCCGCGCGGCCTGCCGCCATTCTGGCCGAGACCGGCGAAACGCTCGGCTACCAGGCACTGCACGAACGCTCGGCGCGGCTCGCGCAATTCTTCGCCGCGCGCCTCACGGTCGGTGAAGTGATTGCGATCCTGCTGGGCAACCGGCTCGAGTACTTCGAGGTCGCCTTCGCCGCGCGCCGCGCCGGCCTCTACTACGTCCCGATCAGCACACACCTCACGCGCGGCGAGATCGAATACATCCTGCAGGACTCCGATGCACGTGTCCTCGTGACGGAGACGGCACTCTTTCCCTGGCCCGATCACTCGCCCCGGCCAGCCCGGCTCGACGACGTGCTCTGCATCGATGCCGACGTCCCCGTCGCCGGTGCTGCGAGCTACCGCGCGCTCGTCGAGCGCGACGGCCCGGTCCCGCCCCTGCCCGACAGGCCCATGGGACTGGACTTTGCCTACTCCTCGGGAACCACCGGCAGGCCCAAGGGCATCAAGCACAGGCTCGAGGACCGGCAATTGCGCAAGGCCCTGGCGGGTGACTGGCTCTCATTCTTCTCCTTCGACTCGGACAGCGTCTATCTCTCGCCCGCACCGCTCTACCACGCGGCGCCTCTGCGCTTTAGCATGCGCTGCGTCGCACTCGGCGGCACGGTGGTGCTGATGCGCCGCTTCGACGCGGAAGGTGCGCTCGAGGCGATCGCGCGCTGGCGCGTCACCCATTCGCAGTGGGTGCCAACCATGTTCATCCGCCTGCTCACGCTGCCTGCCGAGCGCCGCACGGCCCATGATCTGTCGAGCCACCGTCTGGCGCTGCATGCTGCGGCGCCTTGCCCCATCCAGGTCAAGCGCCGCATGATCGACTGGTGGGGGCCGATAGTCTGGGAGTACTACACCGGCTCGGAGCGCGCCGGCGCCACTGCGATCTCGGCACCCGAGTGGCTGGCACGCCCGGGTTCGGTGGGCCGCGCAAAGCAGGGCGTGCTGCACATCGTCGGCGACGACGGCAACGAGTGCCCGCCGATGGTCGATGGCCTTGTCTGCTTCGAGGGCGGCCCCACCTTCGCGTACCACAACGATCCGGTGAAGACCGCCGAAGCCCACACGCCGCAGGGCTGGGGCACCTTCGGCGACATCGGGCACGTGGATGCGCAGGGCTACCTCTTCCTCACCGACCGCCGTGCCAACATGATCATCTCCGGCGGCGTGAACATCTACCCGCAGGAGGCGGAGAACCTGCTGCAGGACCACCCGCTGGTCCACGAGGTAGCCGTGATCGGCGTGTCGCACCCCGAGTTCGGCGAAGAGGTGAAGGCCGTCGTCGAACTGAATGACCCAGCGCTCGCCAACGCGTCGACCGCGCAGCAGCTCATCGACCATTGCCGCGCCCATCTCTCGGCCATCAAGTGTCCACGCAGCGTGGACTTCGCGACCGACCTGCCGCGCACCGAGACCGGCAAGCTGCTCAAGCGCGCCGTCCGCGACCGCTACCGCGCACTCGCGACGCCCGCTTCCAAACCGTGACGAAAACCCGACCATGACAATCGACATCGGACGCAGACACTGGACGATGGCCATGCTGGTATCGCTGGCCGTTCTGCCCAAAGCCGCCAGGGCGCAGCAAGAGACCAAACCGCTGACGCTGCTCGTGCCCTACGCAGGCGGCGGCGCGGCCGACCCGATCGTGCGTCCGCTCGCGCAGCGCCTGCAGGAGGTGCTCTCGCGCACCGTACTGGTCGACAACAGAGCCGGCGCCAACGGACTCATCGGCACGCAATACCTGCTGCGCCAACCGCCCGATGGCTTGACAGTGCTGTTCCACATCACGAGCCTGATCCAGAACATCGCGCTGTCGCGCGGCAAGCCGCCCTACGACTTCGTGAAGGACATTGAGCCGCTGGTGCTGCTGGGTCGCCAGGCAGTAGTCCTGGCGGTGCCCTCCTCGAGCCCTTACCAGAGCCTGGCCGAACTCGCGCGTGCGGCCAAGGCCAACCCCGGCAACTTCTCGTTCGGCTCCTACGGTGCAGGCTCGACCTCGCACATCTATGGCGAGCAGCTGCGTGCGGCCTGGAACATCGAGATGCCGCACGTGGCCTTCCGCGGCACCGGCCCTCTGCTGCAGGACATGCTGGGCGGGCGCGTGCCGATGGCCTTCGTCTCGGCCGCCACCGCGATCGAGCGGCAGGGCGACAAGGGACTGCGTTCGATCGCGGTGGCGCACGGCAGAAGGCTGACCGCACTGCCGCAGGTGCCCACGCTGTCCGAGCTCGGGTACGCCGGCTTCGACCACACCGGCTGGTGGGGCCTGTTCCTGCGCGCGGGAACGCCGGCGCCGTTGGCCGACCGGTTGCGAAGCGCCATCCGCGCCATCCTGCAGGAGCCCGACATGATCGGCCGGCTACAGCTGGCCGGCCTGGAGCCCAGCAGCGAGACGCCCGAGCAGATCACGGCCGCGATGCAGAACGAGTACCGCCACTGGGAGGCGCTGAGCCGACGCTTCAACATCACGGCGGAATGACGCCGCTGCTCGTGCGGGAGGCGCGACAATGCGAAACGCATGCCCGCGCCTTCCCCGCACAAGCCCGCCTTATGACCGCCGTCTCCGGCCCTCTGCCGAGCGCCACGCCGCCGCCGATCGCCGGCTGGTTCGTCCAGTTGTTCTTGCGTAGCGCGAACTTGCCGCCGGAGCGGGCCCACGCGGTGCTGCGCCGGTCCGGCATCGATCCGCGGCAACTGAACGCGAGCGGGCTGCGCGTCACCGAGCAGGCATTCACCCGCTTTCTGATCCTGCTGGCACGGCGCGCGCGCGACGAAGCCTGGGGCATTGCCTCGCGGCCGATTCCGCCGGGCACCTTCCACACCCTGTGCCGGCTGATCGTCAATTGCCGCACGCTCGGTGAGGCGCTGGCTGTCATCGGCCGCTTCTATGCGCTGGTGGTCGACGACTTTTCGCTCAAGCTGCGCCGCGAGGGCGGCGAGGCCGTCGTCTGGCTCAAGCCCTTGCGCAAGCTCTCGCCCGAGCGGCGCGTGAGCCTGCATGGCGCGACCATTTTCCTGCTCTACCAGTTCATGTGCTGGCTGGTCGACCGACGCATCCCGCTGACCGCAGTGGAGTTCTCGTATCCGCGCCGGCCGACCAGCGCCGAGACGCTGCGCACCTACGACACGCGCGAGATCCGCTTCGAGCAGCCGTTCACCGGCCTGCGGCTCGAAAGCCATCTCGCCTCACTGCCGATCATCGGCGGCGAGGAGCGCCTGATCCGCTTTCTCTCCGAGGCGCCTCGCACGCTCATCACCCGCTACTACGACCAGAGCCGCGCGAGCGACCGTGTTAAGTCCATCCTGCGCGCGCAGGTGGGCTCGCCGCTGAGCCTGGACGACGTGGCGGCCCGCCTGCACATGACACCGGTGACCCTGCGGCGGCACCTGATCGACGAGGGCTGCGGCTTCTCGGAACTGCGCGACGACGTGCGACGCCGCGCGGCGCTCGACATGGTGCGCCAGGGCCATGTGAAGCTCGAGACCATCGCGCTGCGACTCGGCTTCGCCGAGTACAGCACCTTCCACCGCGCTTTTCGCCGCTGGACGGGCACAGGCCCCACCGAGTACCGGGCCAATCCGCCCGCATCCTGAGGCCGGCCTTCAGCTTCCGAGGTCCGCGGGTCGCGCCCAGTCCGCCAGCCATTGCGCATCGGCCATCACAGGCATCGCGGGCCGCGGCACCGCCGGCGAATGGCTGAAACGCGGCGCCGGCGCCGGCTGCAGTTCCCCCTCGAGTTCGACGAAGGTGCCCCGCGCCACGAGGTGCGGATCGCGCGTGCTCTCGGCGAGAGAGTGGACGGGCGCCACGCAGGCATCGCTTCCTTCGAACAGCGCCTCCCAATGCCGGCGGGGCTCGCCCGCGAAGAGCTGTTCCAGCGCGCGCGCCTGTTCGGGCCAGCGTGCGCGATCACTCTGTGCGAACGCCTTGAGGTCCAGGCCCAACCGCGCACAGAACTCGGCATGGAACTGCGGTTCGATCGCACCCACCGCCAGATGAAGTCCGTCCGCGCATCGGTAGCTGCGGTAGTACGGTGCCGCACCATCGAGCGTGTTGGACTGCCGCTCGTCCCGCCAGCGCGACGCGGCCCGCAGGCCATGGATCAGCGACAGCAGAGAGACACAGCCGTCGCAGATCGCGGCATCGACCACCTGGCCGCGCCCGCTGCGCATCGCCTCGTGCAGCGCCGCGAGCACGCCCACGGCCAGGTAGAGCGCGCCGCCGCCATAGTCGCCGACGATGTTCAGCGGCACGATCGGGCCCTCGGCGGGACCGATGGGATGCAGGCCGCCCGCGACCGCGAGGTAGTCGATGTCATGGCCTGCCTGCCGGCTGCGCGGACCCTCCTGCCCCCAGCCGGTCATGCGGCCGAACACCAGCGCCGGCCGCAGCGCAACCAGTTCCGCCGGGCCGAGTCCCAGCCTCTCCATCACGCCGGGCCGGAATCCCTCGATCGCCACATCGGCATGGCGCAGCAATTCGCGCGCCGTCGCGAGGCCTTCGGTCGAGCGCAGGTCGAGCGCGAGGCGCTCCCGCCCGCGCATGGTCGCGCCGCGCTCCATCTCCATCGCCCCGGGGCGCTCGATGCGGACCACCCGCGCCCCCATGTCGGCGAGCAGCATGGCGCTGAAGGAGACCGGCCCCAGGCCCGCGAATTCGACGACCCGCACGCCCCGCAGCGGACCGGTGGGCTGCGGCGGCGCGTGCTTCGACGTGTCGTTCATCACGCCATGGTGCCTTCGGGCTCACGCCGCCGCGATGACCGCCGTGCTCGTTCTCCATGACCATGGCGCGCCGCGCCATGCGGCTTGCTCGGAGGGGTCATGGCGCCGGGGCGGCCGGCCTTTCATCATGGCGCCAACTACAGGAGCCAAAATTGAAAGCATGGGTGAGTCATCGCCCCGGGGGGCCGGAGACGCTGGTGTGGCAGGAGTTGCCGGATCCGGTGCCCGCCGACGGCGAGGTGCTCGTGAAGATCTCCGCGGTGGGCGTCAACTACCCCGACGGCCTGCTGATCCGCGACCTCTACCAGGTCAAGCCCGAGCGGCCCTTCATTCCCGGCAGCGAGTTCTGCGGCGTGGTGGAGCAGGCGGGCCGCGGCGTATCGGGCCTGCGCGAGGGCGACCTCGTCATCGGCCGCTGCGGCTGGGGCGCCATGGCCGATCGCATCGCCGTGGCCGAGCAGCGCTGCGTGCGCGTTCCAGCCGATACCCCGCGCACGCAGGCGGCGGCCTTCATGTTCGCCTATGCCACCGCCTACCACGCCCTGTGCGACGCCGCTCAATTGCGCGCAAAGCAGACGGCGCTTGTGCTCGGTGCCGCGGGCGGCGTCGGATCGGCCGCGGTCGAGGTCGCGCGCGCGCTGGGAGCCCGCGTGGTGGCCGCCGTGTCGTCACCCTCCAAGCTGGCTTTCGCGATGGCGCGCGGGGCCTCGGACGGCCTGGTCTACGAAGAGCAGGTCGAGGACCGGAAAGCGCAGCAGGCACTCGCGAGGCGCATCAAGGATGCGGTGGGCGGCGACGGTTGCGACGTGGTGTTCGACCCGGTCGGTGGCGGCTACAGCGAACCGGCATTGCGCAGCCTGCGCCGGGGCGGCCGCCATTTGGTGGTGGGATTCACAGCCGGCATACCGAGCGTTCCCCTCAACCTGGCGCTGCTCAAGAGCCGCCACATCGTCGGTGTCGACTGGCGCAGCTTCGTGCAGGAAGACCCCAAGCTCAACGACCGCAACATGCAATCGCTGCTCGCGATGTGGCGCGAGGGCCTGCTGCAGCCGGAAGTGACCGAGACTTTCAGCATGGCCGACGCGCCCTCGGCCATCGCTCGACTCGATGCGCGAGGTGCACTCGGGAAGATCGTCGTTGTCGCATGAGGACGGTGGCCGCCTGGGCCGCCGTCCCCTGCCTCAGTTCAGCTCGCCCGAAAGAATCTCCCGAGCCATCACGATCTTCATGATCTCGGTCGAACCCTCCATCTGCTTGCACATGCGCAGCAGGTTGTGGAAGTCGAAGAACGGGTAGTCCTCGATCGCGAGGCCGCGGCCGCCCAACACCTGCATCGAGCGGTCGATCACGCGCAGGCCCGCATCCACGCAGTAGGCCTTCACCATGGCCGCCTGCAGCCGCGAGGCCGAGTAGCCGCCGCGCGCGACCATCCATGCCGCGTAGTAGGTGTTGAGGCGGATGGATTCGATGTCGTACTGGTTGTCGGTCAGCATCCATTGGATCGCCTGGTTGTCGCCGAGTGCCTTGCCGAACACCTTGCGCTCACGCGCGTACTCGACGGCGAGCTCCTGGCTGCGCTCGGCCATGCCGAGCGAAGTGCCGCCCAGCCGAAGGCGGAAGCGGTTGAACTGGTGCTGGGCGATGGAGAAGCCCTCGCCCTCCGCGCCCAGCAGGTTCTCGGCGGGCACGATGACGTTCTCGAGCCGCACCTCCTGCTCCGTGCCCCACTGCCGCGCGATCACGGGGATGTCGCGCGATTTCGTGAATCCCGGCGTGTCGTTGTCGACCAGGAAGACGCTGATGCCCTTCGGTCCCTTGCTCGGGTCGGTGACGGCCGCGACCGCCGTGTACGACGCGAAGTGATGGCCGGTGCGCCACATCTTCGTGCCATTGAGCACCCAGTGGTCGCTCTTTCGCACAGCCGTCGTGCGGATGCCTGCGAGGTCCGAGCCTGCTTCGGGTTCGGTGAAGCACATCGACCAGCCCGTCTTTCCCTCAAGCACCGGATAGAGGTACTTCTCGCGGATCTTCTCTGGCGCCTTGTAGAGCACCGGCCACGGCGCGAACGGCCCGCCGGGCATGCGGCGCGGCGACTTGGAGAACTCGGCCAGCACGATCACGTCCTCCATCGGCCCCAGGCCCTGCCCGCCGAATTCCTTGGGCACGATCAGCTTGGCGAGGCCGTACTCGGCCAGCTTGGCCTTCAGGTGCGCATTGAGTTCGGGGCTGTAGTCGGAGTTGGCAACTGGCCACTCACGGTAGAACGGGAGGACTTCTCTATGGACGAAGGTGCGCGCGCGTTGCTGCAGGTCAAGTTGATCAGGAGAGAGTTCGAAATCCATGGGTGTGCTTCTCGCGGTTCGGACATGCACCGCTTTGGCATGTCAACACTGTTCGATTGAAGCTGGGCGCCCACGCGGCCGCCATGGCGCCTGCGTTCAAATCACATGGCACAAGCGAGCGCCCCCACATGTCCTCGCGGCAAGCAACTCTCGAAGCGCAGGCAGGCCATCTACAGCAGTTGCAGCGTGACCTTGAGGCAGTTCGATCCAGCTGCTCGCTTGCGGGTCGAGCTTCTTGCGGACGGCAACCTCAGGCTACGGGCATCGCCTATGCGCCTACCAGGCCATGTGGGTACCGTGCATCGCGCGATACCGGCATGGGATTGAGCCTGCTGAACAACATCGCCGTCGCGATCGAAGCCATGAAGGAGCGCCACGGTCCCGGCAGGGTCGCGGTGATCGACTGGGGCATGCACCACGGCAACGGATGCGATCGGCCCGTCGACCGCGATGCGCGGCCGCACCGACGCGGCAACGCCCGCCCGAGCGGCGTCCATAAGGCTTTCCCTATTGGCGCAAAACTTGCTCGCACGCATACTGTTTCAGCATTCGAGGGATGACATGCGCGCGCACTCCTTCAGAACTTCCGACGTACCTCGCCTCGAGCGGCGGCGCCATTGGGAAGCATCCTTGAGTCCCTATTTCGGCCGGCTGCATCGAGACACCGGAGGTGGCGACAGTCTCGATGCGCACCTCGATGTCTACGACATGGGCGGCATCGCCGCGATCCGCATGGAAATCTCGCGCTCGCGCGTGACGCGCCTGGCGCGCGATGCAATCGACAAGGGCGGAGACTACTTCAAGCTCTCGATGCAGCTCAGGGGCTGCGCCGATGTGACGGTCGACGGTGAAACCGTACGCCTCGACGCCGGCGACTGGATCGCACTCGATCAACGCCGGCCCTATACCTGGGAATCGCCGGCCGACTCGAAGCTCTTCGGTCTTCAAATTCCCCGCGCACGGCTCACGGGAATGAAATTGCCGGCCATGCTCAGCTCGCAGAGCACCGAGCCGGAGACAGGCGGCATGAAGAGCGTCCTGAGCGGATATCTGCGCACACTGGAAGCGCAGATCGGAAGGATTGCAGAGCAAGCAGCCATCCTGTTGGCGGATACCTCCCTCGGACTGGTCGCCGCGATGCTGGAAGACGAGCGCCGCGTCCCCGCGAGAGCCGAAGACTCTCTCGCCGGCCTGCGTCTGCGGGCTGAAAAATTCGTTCGCGCACGAGCCTGCGATCCGGAGTTCACCGTGGACGAACTCGCCAAGGCACTCCATTGCTCGCGCCGCTACCTCTACAAGGCCTTCTCGGGCGAGATGCTGAGTCCGGAGAAGATGATCTGGCAGCTTCGGCTCGAGCGCAGTTGCCAGGCCCTGCTCGCCCCCAAGAATGCGGCCCGATCGATCGGGTCGATCGCTTTCGATCACGGCTTCAACAGCGATGCGCATTTCATACGTGCCTTCAAGGCTCGCTATGGCATGCCGCCGGCACGGTACCGGCAGCACTTCAGCGCGCAGCCGTGAGTGGCGGCCTGACTTCAACGCACCGGCGACTCGTAGGCAATCCGGCCGTCGACCATGGTCAGTTGGCTCTCGATGCCAGGGAGACGTTCGGCGGGAACGCTGAAGATGTCGGCCGAGAGCACGGCCAGATCGGCAAGGTAGCCGGGCGCAAGCCGGCCCTTTTCCGCCTGCAGGCCTTCGGCCACGGCGCTGCCCCAGGGTGTAGGCCGCCACGGCGGTCTCGCGATCGACGGCTTCCTCCGGGTTCGCCGGATGCGTGGTCGCGGCCCAAATGCCGAGGAAGGGGTTGAGGGGTCCGTCCGATCCGATGGCCACGTCCATCCCGTTCGCAAACAGTGAACCGAAAGACGCGTAGCGCGTGCCCGTGCCGAAACGGCTCGCATACTGTCCGGCCAGCACGAAGTGGGAGGGGTTCTGCACCACCAGCACGCCCAGCCTCCGCGCCCGGGCCATCTGCACGTCGGTGAACCCGTCTCCATGCTCCAGGCGAAAGCCGCTCTGCTTCCAGTCGACCGGCGGCTCGAAGGCCTCGAGGCAGCACAGTACGCTCTCGATGGTCGCGGTGCCGATGGCATGCAGGAGCAGGTGCTCGCCCGAGCGCAAGCTTTCGGCGAGCATCTGCATGATCTCGGCCCGGGAGAAGTTCTCACGGCCTGTCTGCCAAGGCGCATCCGCATAGCCACGCCCGAGCGCCGCGCCGCGCTCGACCCAGGTACCGTCGAGGATCCACTTCGTGCCTTCCACCGTCACCAGCGGGCTCGCGGGCGCACCGACATCGATGTCCTCGTGCACCAGGCGGCCGGCCGGCCCCGAAGGCGGGAAGCGAATGACGCGGACACGGATCGGCAATGCGGCCGCATCGAGCATCTGTACATAGCGCCGTACTGGCGTCCATGACATGTTCTGCAGCGTGGTGATACCTAGGCGAAGGCACTCGGCGCCGAGCGTGCGCAGGCTTGCGGCACCCTCCTCCACGCTGGCCATCGATGCGAAGCAACGCTGCGGCGCCCACTGGGCGTATTCGTGGATGCGCCCGTTCAGGCGTCCGTACGGCGGCACGCGCTCGAACCAGCCGCCGACCGGATCCGGCGCACGGTCGTCGATGCCGAGTCGGCGCATGGCCTCGGTATTGACCACGTTCGTGTGGTTCGTGATACCCAGCAGGATGACTGGGTGTTTCGGGGCGATCCTGTCGAGCACGGTACGCGTTGCGTCGCGCGCGTTGGTGACGGCCTCGCTCATCGTTCCGAAGATCCAGGTGCCCGGCGGCGCAGCAGCGCAGGCCTCTGCGATGCGCGCGTGCGCCTCGTCCCAACTCGACGAATGGTCGATGGGCAGCCGCACACCCGTGGGGTCGGGCGTGTGGTGCATGTGTGCGTCGTTGAAGCCCGGTATCACCGTACGGCCGGCCAGTTCCACCACGCGCGCACCGGGGCGCACCTGCATGGCCAGTGCTTCTCCGGTTCCGGCCGCAACGATCCGCCGTCCCCGCACCAGCAGCGCATCGCACCATGGCTGATCCGGATCGTTGGTGAAGATGCGACCCCCGCGCAACAGGATCTCATCGTCTTCGGACGATTCGCAGGCTGCAGCGTGACGCGAGGGCGACGGCGGGACACCGGGAGAAGCATCTGCCGGGGCAGCAATGCCTTCGCCGTCCTGCTGCAGCCAGCGCACGAGGGACACAACGGCGGCAGGAGCCCCGTCGGACAGCGCGGCATCATCCGCCTGCTTGCTCATCGCATGCCATGCGTCTGCAGCACAAGTCCAGTCCAGCGGGCGCGTGAGGCGGCGTGGGCGGCGCCAGTCGCCATCCGGGGCAATGCGATGCCGATCGGATTCCACGACGCGCGAAAGGAAGTTCTCGCGCGACGCCGTACACAAGCAGGCCGGAGACAAACGCTTCGCGCCATCGGCCGCACGGTCGATCGCGGGCGCCGCCGATGCGCGCGGGGGGCAATCAGGTCAGAGAACCGGATACCGGCTGGTGAATGCATCGGCGGATTGTCAGAGCGCCTGCCTCGTGACATTGACTGTTCACGCATCAGGGGTTGATCGAGGGTGCATGGGTCGGCCGCTCGGCGCTCGCGGACTCCACGGTCAATGCGGGGTGCACCGTCGGTCAACTCGGCGTGCAGAGAGCTGCCTATCTTCCGCTGCACCGCATCCACAGCATCCATCGAAGGCGATTTCATGGCCGACAAACACATCTTCATCGAACATTGGACATTCAAGCACACGTGGCATGAGCTGACGCCACGGGCACGCCAGGACTATGCGGACCAGATCAGGCTGGCGAGCGCCGGGGGACACCCCAGCGGCGTTCGCGTGATCGCATGGGGCCTGGTTGACCGGCATGCGCCGCAGAGCATCGCTCACGACTTCTGGGCCGTGTGGCAGGCCGACAGCGCCGAGGCTGTTCGCGCCTTCATGGCCGGTGTCGAAGCTTCGGGCTGGTACCGATATTTCGAACAAGCCAACACCGTGGGCCGCTGTTCCTCTGCGAGTGAAGTGCTTAGCGCCATGGTGGCGCTGGCCGACAAGGAGGGCTGAAGCATGCAAAGCACATTGCCAGCCGATGGGCTGACCATGGCGGCCGGGGATGAAGACGAGGAAAGCGTTTTCGGCAAGATCACGCGGCGCATCATCCCGATCCTGTTCCTGTGCCTCGTGCTGAACTTCGTCGATCGCATCAACATCGGCTTTGCGCAATTGCAGATGAAGCATTGAGGTTGCCCCCGAATATCGGAGTTCATAGCCCAAGCCCGGAGAATGCCGGGACAGGAGCATGAAGTGAACGAGAAGCAAAAGAGGGCGAAGTACACGTTCGAGTTCAAGCAGGAGGC
>Ga0164243_10007359_pt1 | contig 16451 bp, 14 predicted proteins | sample OricompcompostOP_FD_108781 | JGI IMG/M metagenome (GOLD analysis project Ga0164243, IMG submission 108781) | Organic Plus compost microbial communities from Emeryville, California, USA - Original compost - Organic plus compost (OP) | ecosystem: Engineered > Solid waste > Mixed feedstock >...
GAACAGCTCCAGCTGCGCGGCCGGAGCCGCCGCTTCGGAGGCGCCCACCATGGCGAAGGCCGACCGGTCGCCGGGCGCGGCGGCGGACGGCAGCGGTTCGGACACGGCCTGGTCGGCGCTGGGGGCCTGGCCGAAGCCGGCGCCGCCGGAGCGGACCGGCGCGTCCATCGACTGCACGACCGCGGCGGCCTCGGCCGCGCCGAAGGCGGGGGTGGCCGGCAACAGCTCGAAGCCGCCGTAGGGCGTCTGCGGGGCGGCGGCCAGCAGCAGGTCCGGCGCACGGCCGCCCGCCTGCAGGACCGCTCCCTGCCCCGCCGTCAGCTCGACGGGAGCCGCAGCGGCGCGCAGGTCGAGGCCGCTCGAGGCGAGCTGCACCGCGGGCGCGACGTCCTCGAGCGGATCCAAGGCGATGGACGGGACGTTCGCCGCCAGGGGGCCGAGCCGCGGCGAGGTCAGTTCGGCCGACGGGAAGGCGCGCAGCTCGAGCGGCGCGGCGCTCAAGGGCCCTGGCGAGGGCCCCTCCTCCGCCTGGGTCGCCGATTCGAGCGTGATCGAGGGCGGGCCGCCGGTCAGGGCGAAGCCGCCTACGTGGCCGACGATCGACAGCTGGGGCGCGTCCGGGGCCCGCACGGCGATGGCCGTGCGGCTGACCGGCCCGGCCTTCGATTCCGGCAGAAGCTCGAACCCGTTGACGTCGCGGGCGGGCGGGCCCGCGGGGATCACCTGGTCCGCACCGGCCGCAGCTGCGGCCGAGCCGGCGGCGGCTCCCCGTTCGTCACGGGCGCTGGCGTCCGCGGCCGTGGGCGACTGCGGCAGCAGCTGGAAGCCGTTGGCGCCCGGCGTCTCGGGCGTGGTCCGGGGAAGCACGGCCGCCGGCGCAGGGGCCGGCACGAGCTCGAACCCGCCGGTGTCCGCCCCCGGATCGATCATCGAGGGCGAGGCGCGCCAGGGCTTGTAGGCCACCGAGTGCGCCAGCACGTCGACCGGGGCGCCGCCGCCCACCAGGAGCGCCAGGCTCGAGGTCAGGGCGACACGGCGGGCATGCGAACGGTGCATCGGTCGGACCATCTTCGGGGGGCGGATCACGAAAACAGACCGCCGATCAGGTGGAACACACGGAACCGTTGCAGGTCGTTCCAGGTGACGAACAGCATCAGGCCGATGAGGAGCGCAAAGCCGACCCGGTAACCCGCCGCCTGGACGCTCGCAGCCAAGGGCCGCCGGGCGACCGCTTCGTAGGCGTAGAACAGCAGGTGGCCACCGTCCAGCACAGGAATGGGCAGCAGGTTGGCGAAGCCGACGGCGACGGAGATCAGGGCGGCCATGCCGGCCATGGCGATCGCCAGGCGCGGCAGCAGCACGCCGATGTCATGGGTGCTCTGGGCCACCTCCGAGGCGACCCCGCCGGTGGCCTGGGCGATGCCGAGCGGCCCGCTGAGCTGGTCGCCGGTCTCGTAGCCGGCGGCGATCCGGCGCAGGTAGGTGATGGTGGTGCCCAGGATCTGCCAGGTCTGCTGGACGCCCCGCCCGACCGCGGCGACCGGGCCGTAGCGCACCATGCGGGTGTCGGCCGGGTCGCGGCTCGACAGGATCCCGAGATAGCCGACGACCATCTTCTGGCCGCCGCCCGCGCCTTCGACCCTCTGGCCCGGGGTGGCGACGATGGTCACCGGCCGGCCGGCCCTCTGCACCACGAAGCGGATCGGCTCCGCGCGGCGCATCACCACGAAGCGGGACAGGTCCTCGAAGCTGTCGATGCGGTGGCCGTCGGCCGACCGGATCACGTCGCCGGCCACGAAGCCGGCCTGCGCGGCCGGCGAACCGCCGACGACCGCGCCGACCTTGGGCGTGGTGACCACGTCGCCGAAGGCCATGGCCAGGGCCGAGAAGATGACGATCGCCAGAACGAAGTTCGCCGCGGGGCCGGCGAGGACGACCAGGGCCCTCTGCCACAGCGGCTTGAAGTGGAAGTACCGTCTCAGCGCGGCGGGGCCCTCCCTGGCGAGCACCTGCCGGCGCAGCTCGGCCAGGTCCTCGGCGTCGGGAACGCTGGCGACGCTCTCGTCGCCGGCGAAGCGCACATAGCCGCCCAGCGGCATCCATCCGATGCGCCACTGCATGCCGCCCTTGCCCTTCCAGGACACGAGCGCGCGGCCGAAGCCGATCGAGAAGCGGTCCACCGCCACGCCGCACATCCGCGCCACGATGAAATGGCCGAACTCGTGCACGGTGATCACGAGCGTGAGCACGGCCAGGAAGGGCAGGATGTAGATCAACGCGGTGTGCGCGAGCTGGAACATGGCGCTGAGCGCTCTCCTGATTCTCTAGACGGAGGGCCAGACGGATCGCACGAAGCCCGCCGCCCCATTCACGCCCCCTGGGGTGTCCGCCGCGGCGGCGGCAATATCGAGAAAGCCGCCCCTACGGTCAAGGAAACCCGCGCCCCCTGCCTCCATGCCGCGCGGCCTGTGCGGAACACCGGCGCGGCCCAGGATGATCGGCTGCTGTAGGGTCAAGCCTCGATGCGCCCGGCCGGAGTTCTGAACAGGTCGGAGGCCCTGGGAGGACCGACGCCCAAGCGCATCATCGGCGTGGATTCGTTCGAAATCTTGGCGCCCGCGTTTCCCCCCGGCGGCGGGACGGCGTCGCCGACTCATGCCGCCCACCCGGCAAGATGGATCAGCCGGGCCGCCGCCATGGCCAGGATCGCGAACATCAGCCCGTCCACCCGGTCCAGCAGCCCTCCGTGGCCGGGGATGAGGTCGCCCGAATCCTTCACGCCGAAGCGCCGCTTGATGATCGACTCGACGAGGTCGCCGCCCATCGTGGCCAGGCCGCCGACCAGGCCCATCACCGCCGCCGCCGCGACCGACATCTTGATGTGGCTGACCAGGGTCACGATCACCGAGGCCAGCATCGCCGCCGCCAGGCCGCCGTAGAAGCCCGACCAGGTCTTGTTGGGCGAGAACCGCGGCCAGAGCTTGGGCCCCTTCAGGACGTTGCCGACGGCGAAGGCGCCGATGTCCGCCGACCAGGTGACCGCCAGCAGGAGGAAGGTCCAGTTCCGGCCCTGGGGCGCGGCGTCGCGCAGCCAGCTCAGGGCGATGCAGGGGATGCCGATGTAGAGCGCCCCGAAGGCGGCGTCCGACGGCCGCTCGGCCGAGCCCCGCGCCACCAGAGCGCAGACAACCGAGGCGGCGGCCACCAGCAGCCAGGCCAGGCGGTAGTGGCCGAGATAGGCGACGCACAGGGCCGCCACGGTGCTCGCGGTGATGGCGAGGGCCACCTTCATGGAGCCCTCGCGCGCGCTCATGGCGCTCCATTCGTTGGCCAGCACGGCCGCGGCGGCCGACAGCAGGATCAGCAGCGCCCATCCGCCGAACCAGACGGCCAGGAGCGCGAAAGGCGCCAGCACCGTGGCCGACGCCGCCCTCTGCCGCAGGTTGGACCAGTCGAAACGCCTACCCGGTCGCACGGACGTCATCGACGTCTGCTCCGCCGTAGCGGCGGTCCCGGCGGTGGAATTCCTCGACGGCGGCCTTCAGCTCGGTCGCGCCGTAGTCGGGCCAGAGGACGTCCTGGAACACGAACTCCGCATAGGCCGCCTCCCACAGCAGGAAGTTGGACAGCCTCTGCTCGCCGGAGGTGCGGATGATCAGGTCCGGCGGCGGGTGCTCGCCGGTGGACAGCAGGCGCGAGAAGCTCTCCTCGGTGAGGTCCTCCGGGGCCGCCCGGCCCGCCTTCACCTCCTCGGCGAAGCGGCGCGCCGCGTCCAGGATGTCGGCCCGGCCGCCGTAGTTGAAGGCGACCTGCAGGCGGAAGCGGTCGTTGGCGGCGGTGCGGCCCTCGGCCCGTTCGATCACCTCCAGTATGTCCGGCGACAGCCCGCTGCGGCGGCCGAGGATGCGCACGTGCACGCCCTCCCGCGCCAGGCGGTCGAGGTCGGAGTTCACGTAGCTCTTCAGCAGGGCCATCAGCTCGGAAACTTCGCTGGCGGGCCGGCGCCAGTTCTCGGTGGAGAAGCCGAACACCGTCAGCCGCTCGATGCCCAGCGAGGGGGCGGCCTCGACGGTGCGCTTCAGGGCCTGGACGCCCGCGCGGTGGCCGAACGAACGGGGCAGGCCCCTGGCCTTCGCCCAGCGGCCGTTGCCGTCCATGATGATGGCCACGTGCAGCCCGTCGCCGTCCATGGCGGACCGCGCAGGCGACGGCGGCGATGGGCCTTGCTTCGACATGGCGCGATCCAGGAGCGGCGGGCGGCGGCGCGACGGGCGCCTCCCCGGCCCGTCAGACCTGCATGATCTCCTGTTCCTTCAATTTCAAGGCCTCGTCGACCTTCTTGATCGCCTCGTCGGTCAGCTTCTGGACCTCGTCCTGCATCTTGCGCTGCTCGTCCTGGCTGATGACGCCGTCCTTCTCGGCCTTCTTGAGGTCGTCCATCGCGTGGTGGCGCACGTTGCGCACGGCGATGCGCTGCTGCTCGGCGTACTTGCCGGCCAGCTTGGCGATCTCCTTGCGGCGCTCCTCGGTGAGCGGCGGGATCGGGATGCGCAGGTTCTGGCCGTCGACGACGGGGTTCAGCCCGAGCCCCGCGGCGCGGATCGCCTTCTCCACCGAGACCACCAGGCCCCGGTCCCAGACATTGACCGTCAGCGAGCGCGGCTCGGGCACGCTGATGGCGCCCACCTGGTTCAGCGGCATGCTCGAGCCGTAGGCGTCCACGTGCACCTGGTCGAGCAGTGAGGCGGAGGCCCGGCCCGTGCGCAGGCTGGCGAACTCCTCCTTCAGGGCCGAGACGGCCTTGTCCATCCGCTCGCGGTACCTGGACAGGACGGGCTTCTCTGAAACGGCCATTCGCGGTTCTCCGCAGCTTGTCTCTAAGCGTGTTCGTGACGGTCTTCGGAAATGACGGTGTGGACGCCGCCTCCCGTCAAGACCTGCTTCAGCGCGCCGCGCTCGCGGATCGAGAACACCACCACCGGGATGCCGTTCTCGCGCATCAGGCTGATGGCCGAGGCGTCCATGACCCTGAGGTCCTGGGACAGCACGTCCATGTAGCTCAGCTGGTCGTAGCGGCGCGCGCCCGGATCCTTCTTCGGATCGGCGGTGTAGACCCCGTCCACGCTGGTGCCCTTGAACAGGGCGTCGCAGCCCATCTCGGCGGCGCGCAGGGCGGCGGCGGTGTCGGTGGTGAAGAACGGGTTCCCGGTGCCGGCGGCGAAGATCACCACCCTCCCCTTCTCCAGGTGCCGCAGCGCCCGGCGGCGGATGTAGGGCTCGCAGACCGTGGCCATGGGGATGGCGGACTGCACGCGGGTGTCGACCCCGATCTTCTCCAACGCGTTCTGCATGGCGAGCGCGTTCATCACGGTCGCGAGCATGCCCATGTAGTCGGCGCTGGCCCGCTCCATGCCCCGGGCGGCGGTGGACAGGCCGCGGAAGATGTTGCCCCCGCCGATCACCAGGCAGAGCTCCACGCCGAGGCTTGAGATCTCGGCCACCTCGCGCGCGACCTGCTCGACGGTGTGCATGTCTATGCCGAATCCGGCCTGGCCCATCAGCACCTCGCCGGAGACCTTGAGCAGGATCCGGCGGTAGCGAAGCGGGCCTGGGCCCGGGCTCGTCGACTCGGCGACCATAGGACGCTCTGTGCTCCGGGGACGCGAAAGGCGCAAGGGCGCCGGAACGCCTTTTCAGGCCGGACGGCGGCCGGCCAGGGCGCGGGCTTCAGGGCGCGAACCGCCCTGCCGGGAACGGACCGGCCGCCGCCCTCGGGGGCGGCGGCCGGCGATGGTCAGCTCTTGCTGAGCGCAGCCACTTCGGCGGCGAAGTCGTCGGTCTTCTTCTCGACCCCCTCGCCCAGGCCGAAGCGGATGAAGCCCTTGACCGTCACGGGCGAGCCGAGCGCCTTGCCGGTCTCGGCCACGACCTGCTCGACCGTCTGGTCGGGGTTCTTCACGAAGGCCTGCTTCAGCAGCACGACCTCCTCGTAGAACTTGCGCAGGCGCCCTTCGACCATCTTCTCGATGACCTGGGCCGGCTTGCCGGACGCCTGGGCCTGCTCGGTGAAGATGGCGCGCTCGCGCTCCACGGCGGCCGGATCGAGGTCGTCGGTGGACAGCGACAGCGGGTTGTAGGCGGCCACGTGCATGGCGATGTCGCGGCCGAGCTCCTGCAGCCGCGCCTGGTCGCCCTCGCCCTCCACGGCCACGAGCACGCCGATGCGGCCGAGCTCCGGCGTCACGGCGTTGTGGACGTAGGCGGCCACGGCCCCCTTGGACACGGCCAGGCGCGCGGCCCGGCGCAGCATCATGTTCTCGCCGATGGTGGCGATCAGGTTGGTGACCACGTCGGACACCACCTCGCCCTCCGGCGTGGTGGCCGCGGCCACGGCCTCGGCGCCGCCCTCCACGTCGAGCGCGGTCTGGGCGAACTTGCGGGCCGCCTGCTGGAACAGCTCGTTGCGGGCCACGAAGTCGGTCTCGGCGTTGAACTCGACGACCGCGCCGGTCATGCCGGCGCCGTCGTTGCGCAGGGCCACGGCCACCAGGCCCTCGGCGGCCACGCGGTCGGCCTTCTTGGCGGCCTTGGACAGGCCCTTGGTGCGCAGCCAGTCCATGGCCTGCTCGAGGTCGCCGGCGTTCTCGGTCAGCGCCTTCTTGCAGTCCATCATGCCTGCGCCGGACTTCTCGCGCAGTTCCTTGACCAGAGCGGCGGTGATCTCCGCCATGTCATCCTCCATTGAACGACGGACCGGCCGCCGGAATTCGGATCGGCGGCCGGTCATGTGCTTCGACGTCACGGGCGGGCGGCGCCCGCCCGGCAGGCTCGGGCTTTAGGCCGTCGCCTCTGTCTGTTCAGACGGCGAGGCGGCGGCCCCGGTATCGGGCTCGGCTGCGGCCTGGGCGGCCGTCGCACGCAGCGCCGGCTCGACCGGCGCCTCGGCGGCGCCCAGGTCCACGCCCATCGAGGCCTGGCCGGCGGCCAGGCCGTCGATCACCGCGTCCGCGACCAGGTCGCAGTACAGCTGGATCGCGCGGGCCGCGTCGTCATTGCCCGGCACCGGATAGGTGATGCCGTCCGGATCGGAGTTGGTGTCCAGGATCGCCACCACCGGGATGTTCAGCTTGCGCGCTTCCTGGATGGCGATGGCTTCCTTGTTGGTGTCCACCACGAACATCAGGTCCGGCAGGCCGCCCATGTCCTTGATGCCGCCGAGCGACAGCTCCAGCTTGTCGCGCTCGCGGGTCAGGGTGAGCAGCTCCTTCTTGGAGCGGCCCTGGCCCTCGCCCTCGACGACCGCTTCCAGCTCGCGCAGGCGCTGGATCGAGCCGGAGATGGTGCGCCAGTTGGTGAGCGTGCCGCCCAGCCAGCGGTGGTTCACATAATACTGGGCGCAGCGCTTGGCCGCGCTGGCGACCGGCTCGGAGGCCTGGCGCTTGGTGCCGACGAACAGCACGCGGCCGCCGCCCGCGACCACCTCGCGCACCTTCACCAGGGCCTGGTGCAGCAGCGGGATGGTCTGGGACAGGTCGATGATGTGGATGTTCGCGCGCGAGCCGAAGATGTAGCGGTCCATCTTCGGGTTCCAGCGATGGGTCTGGTGCCCGAAGTGGGCGCCGGACTCCAGCAGCTGCCGCATGGAAAATTCGGGAAGCGCCATTGGCGTGACTTGTCCTTCTTCCGGTTGAACCTCCGCAGGCCACCTCCCCGGAGGGAGACCGGAACGGCCGGAACGGAAGCTCCGTACCTGCCGCACGCCTGCGTGTGGGATGGGCGGTGCAGATAGTCAGTAATGCCTGTGAATGCAAGCCGGCGCGCCCGCCCGCCCCGGCGGCGTCACTGATGCACGGCCTCGAGCCTGTGGCCGTCCGGATCGGACACGAAGGCGGCGTAGTAGGCCGGGCCGTACTGCGGCCTCGGCCCGGGCGCGCCGAGATCGGCGCCGCCGCAGGCCAGGGCCGCGGCGTGGAAGCGGTCGACCGCGAGGCGGCCGGGGGCGTCGAAGGCCAGGTGGAAGCCCTCGCCCGGCGGGGCCGCGCCCGCGCGCAGGAACAGGGTCAGCCGTTCGCACCCGTCCGCCCCCGCGTAGCCGACGCCCAGCCCCTCCGGCGAGGTCCAGACCCGGGTTGCGCCGAGCGGCGCCAGCACCGCGTCGTAGAAATCCGCCGCGCGCTGCAGGTCCCGGACGCCCAGGGAGACGTGGCCCAGCACGGCGAAGCCTCAGACGTCCTCGAGGTAGGTGACGCCCGGCGCCGTCTTCAGGGCGCTGCGCAGGCCGGCGTCGAGCCGGAAGCGGCCCGGCAGGCGCACCTCCACCTCGCGGCCCTCGCCGAGGCCGGCCACCAGGACCACCTCCCCGCCGCCGTTCGCCCCGGCCGTCTCCAGCCGGGCCTTCAGCGCCTCGATCTCGGCCGAGCGCGGCGAGACGTGGATGCGCAGGCCCGCGATCGCGCCTTCGATCGCCTTCTCGATCGGCTCGGCGTCGTCGCCGTAGAAGCGCACCTCCCCGTCCCCGCCCTTGGCGCGCACCCGCACCACGATGGAGCCGCCGGGCTCCAGCAGGTCGCGGCACTTGCGCAGCGACTCCGGCGTGAACAGCACCTCGTATTCGCCGGTGGGGTCGGACAGGGTGACGAAGGCGAAGCGCTCGCCCGACTTGGCCGAGACCCGCTCCTGGCGGCGGCGCACGACCCCGGCCATCTTGAAGGCCTCCGCGCCGCCGAGCGCCTGGGCAAGGGCTTCGGCGTACAGGGTGGTGCGCTTGCGGCGCAGCATCTCCACCGTGTCGTCCAGCGGGTGACCGGAGAGATAGAAGCCGACCGCCTGCAGCTCCTCGTCCAGCTGTTCGGACTGGGGCCAGGGCGGGATCTTGTTCAGGCGCGGCCGCGCCGCGTCGGCCTGCTCGCCGCCGAACAGGCTGTTCTGGGCCGAGGCGCGCTCGGCGGCGACGCTCTGGCCATAGGCGATCAGCACGTCCACCGAGGCCAGGATCTGGGCCCGGTTCGGGTGGATGGAGTCGAAGGCGCCGGCGCGGGCCAGGTTCTCCAGCGCCCGCTTGTTGACGAGCTTGGGATCGACGCGCTCGACGAAGTCGAAGATGTCGCGGAAGCGGCCGCCCTCGTCGCGCACCGCCACCAGGTGCCGCATGGCCTCCAGCCCGACGTTGCGCACGGCCCCCAGGGCGTAGAGCACCTGGCCGTCCTCGACCTCGAAGTCGGCGCCGGAGCGGTTCACGTCCGGCGGCAGGATCTTCACCTCGAAGCGCTTGGCGTCCTGGTAGAACACCGACAGCTTGTCGGTGTTGGAGATGTCCAGGCTCATCGAGGCGGCGAAGAACTCGACCGGATGGTTCGCCTTCAGCCAGGCGGTCTGATAGCTGACCACGGCATAGGCTGCGGCGTGGGACTTGTTGAAGCCGTAGCCGGCGAACTTGTCGACCAGGTCGAAGATGGCACCGGACTGCTCGGGCGGGATGCCGTTCCTCTCGGCTCCGGAGACGAAGCGCGCGCGCTGCTGCTCCATCTCGTCCTTCTTCTTCTTGCCCATGGCGCGGCGCAGAAGGTCGGCTTCGCCCAGGCTGTAGCCCGCCAGGATCTGGGCGATCTGCATCACCTGCTCCTGGTAGACGATGATGCCGTAGGTCTCCTTGAGCACCGGGGCCAGGGTCGGGTGCAGGGTGTCGATCGGCTTGCGGCCGAACTTGCAGTCGATGAAGGCCGGGATGTTGTCCATCGGGCCAGGGCGGTAGAGGGCGCCGATGGCGGTCACGTCCTCGATGCAGCTGGGACGCAGCTGGCGCAGCGCGTCGCGCATCCCCTGACCTTCGAACTGGAACACCCCCACCGTCTGGGCGGCGCCCATCAGCTCGTAGGTCCTGCCGTCGTCGAGCGGCAGGGCGGCCATGTCGACCCGCACCCCGCGCTTCTCCAGGTGCTTCAGCGCCCGGTCGATCACGGTCAGCGTCTTCAGGCCCAGGAAGTCGAACTTCACCAGGCCGGCGCTCTCCACCCACTTCATGTTGAACTGGGTCGCCGGCAGCTCCGAGCGGGGGTCCTGGTAGAGCGGCACCAGCTCGGTGAGCCTGCGGTCCCCGATCACCACGCCCGCGGCGTGGGTCGAGGCGTTGCGGTAGAGGCCCTCCAGCTCGAGCGCCACGTCCAGCAGCTCGCCCACGGACTCCTCGTCGCGCCGCGCCTGGCGCAGCCGCGGCTCCAGGTCGATGGCCTGGGCCAGGGTGACGGGGTTGGCCGGGTTGGCCGGCACCATCTTGGCCAGGCGGTCCACCATGCCCAGCGGCAGCTGCATCACCCGGCCCACGTCGCGCAGCACGGCCCGCGCCTGCAGGGTGCCGAAGGTGATGATCTGCGCGACCCGGTCGCGGCCGTACTTGTCCTGGACGTAGGCGATCACCTCCTCGCGCCGCTCCTGGCAGAAGTCGATGTCGAAGTCCGGCATCGAGACCCGCTCGGGATTGAGGAAGCGCTCAAACAGCAGGCCGAAGCGCAGCGGATCGAGGTTGGTGATGGTCAGGGAATAGGCCACCAGCGAACCCGCGCCCGATCCGCGCCCGGGCCCGACCGGGATGCCGTGCGCCTTGGCCCACTTGATGAAGTCCGACACGATCAGGAAGTAGCCGGGGAACCCCATCTGCTGGATGATCCCGATCTCGAAATCCAGCCGGTCCCAGTAGTCCTGCTCGGGCGCGGCGGGGGGATGCGCGGCCAGCCTCGCCTTCAGCCCCTCGCGCGCCTGGTGCGCCAGCTCCTCCGCCTCCGAACGGCCCGCGCCGGTGTCGAAGCGCGGCAGGATCGGCGCGCGCTTGGTGACCATGAAGGCGCAGCGGCGGGCGATGTCGACGGTGTTGTCGCAGGCCTCCGGCAGGTCCGCGAACAGCTCGCGCATGGCCTTGGCCGGCTTGAACCAGTGCTCGGGCGTGACCCGCCGGCGGTCCTCCTGGCCCAGGAAGGCCCCGTCGGCGATGCAGAGCAGGGCCTCGTGCGCCCGGTGCATCTCCGGCCTGGCGAAATAGACGTCGTTGGTGGCGACCAGCGGCGCGTCGCTGGCGTAGGCCCAGCCCACCAGGCCCGGCTCGGCGGCGGCCTCCGCGGCCGTCCCGTGACGCTGCAGCTCGACGTAGAAGCGGTCGCCGAAGGCCTCGTGCATGCGCGAGAGGGCGGCCTCGGCGTCCTTGGCCTTGCCCGCGGCGAACAGCGGATCGACCGGCCCGTCCGGTCCGCCGGAGAGCAGGATCAGCCCCGAGGCGTGGGCGGCCACCAGCTCCCAGGGGACCTGCGGCTCGGGAGCGTCGCGGGAGTCGAGATAGGCGGCGGAGGACAGGATCGAGAGGTTCCTGTAGCCCTCCTCGTTCTGGACCAGCAGCACGACCGTGGGGACCCGGGCCCAGCGCTCGGACGGCCCCTCCCCGATCCCGGACACCGGCAGGGCGCAGCCGACGATCGGCTGCACGCCCGTGTCCTTGGTGACCACGGAGAATTCCAGCGCCCCGAACAGGTTGGCCCGGTCGGTCAACCCCACCGCCGGCATGTGTCCGTCCGCGGCCAGCGCCCCGATCTTGTCGGCCTTGATCGCGCCTTCCAGCAGCGAATAGGCGGACCGGACCCTCAGGTGGACAAAGGCCTCGTCAAGGCCGGGCATGCGCTATCCCCCGGGGCCCAGGCGCCCCCGCGACTCAGGCCAGCAGATGGGCGACCTGGCAGACCATCCAAACGAAGCCCGTGATCGAGACAAGGGCCATGCTGTCGCGCACCAGCTGAAACATGTGAATCTCCCCAGTTCATGGAATGTTCTTATTCCCGTTTTGTTCTCCTCCGTCAAGACCCCCCGCGACCTCGCCGCGGGTTGTCCGGCCGCTTGCGGCCGTGGTAGCGGGCCGCCCCCCTTCCCTGGAGGCCGGCTCTTGGCGCTCGCCTACTTCCTGGCCGGCGACTCCTATCCCAAGGATCGTCACATCGAGGACGCCCTGGCCCGGCGGCTGGGCCGGGCCGGCGTGGCCTTCGTGTCCCAGCCCGCCCTGACCGCCCTGGCGGGCGCCCATCCGGGGGTCCACCCGGTTCCCGAGCGGCTCGGGCAGCTCGCGCAGGTGCTGCGCTCGAGAGAGCAGACCGACCCGCCGCCGTTCCTGATCGGCCGCTCGTCGGGCTGCGTCGTGGCCACCCGGGCGGCGCTGCAGCATCGGCTGTCCGGCGTGATCTGCCTGGCCTATCCGTTCCGCCGGCCCGACCACGAGCCGGAGCCCGCCCGCTTCGCCCACCTCGCCGGCCTGAGGACAAGGACCCTCATCATCCAGGGCGACACGGACCAGTACGGCGGGACCGAGGCGGTCGGGGCGTATCGGCTCTCCCCGGCGGTCGACCTGCGGTTCGTCACGGGCCGCCACCGCCTGGAGCTCAGCGAGGCGGGCTGGGACGAGGTCGCCGGCTGGATCCTGCGGTTCATGGCCGAGCGGGCGGACCCTACAGCCTGTGCTCCTCCAGCCGCCCGTGCCTGAGGGCGAACACCCGGTCCATGTAGCGGGCCAGATCCATGTTGTGGGTGGCGATGAGGGCGGCCGAACCCTCCTGGCGCGCCACCTCCTGGAAGCTGCGGAACACGCCCATGGAGGTGTCGGGGTCGAGGTTGCCGGTCGGCTCGTCGGCCAGGATCACCCGCGGCCGGTTGGCCATGGCGCGGGCGATGGCGACGCGCTGCTGCTCCCCGCCCGAGAGCTGGGCGGGCTGGTGCTCCAGGCGGCCGGCCAGCCCGAGGCCGCTCAGCAGGGCCTCGGCCCGGGCGGACGCGGCCTTGTGCGAGGCGCCGGCGATCATCTGCGGCAGGGCGACATTGTCCAGGGCGGTCAGCTCGGCGAGCAGGTGGTGGAACTGGTAGACGAAGCCGAGGGCGGAGAGCCGCACGCGGCTGCGGGCCCGGTCGTTCAGCTTCGAGCAGTCCTGGCCCAGCAGGAACACCTGGCCGGCCGTCGGCTTCTCCAGCAGGCCGGCGGCGTGCAGCAGGGAGGACTTGCCCGAGCCCGACGGGCCGATCAGTCCGACCATCTGGCCCGGATAGACGTCCAGATCGACGCCGGTGAGAACGTCCAGGGTGGTCTGGCCGGTGACGTAGCGGCGGCGCACGCCGCGCAGGCTGAGGACCGGCTCACTCATAGCGGAGCGCCTCCACCGGATCGATGCGCGAGGCGCGCCAGGCCGGCAGCAGCACGGCGACGAAGGACATCGCCAGGGCCGCGAAGGTGATGAAGCCCACCTCCACCCAGTCGATCCGCGCCGGGATGTGCGACAGGAAATAGACGTCCGCGCTGAACACGTCCGACCCCGTCACCCACTGCACGAACGCCTGGATCTCCTTGATGTAGGTGCAGAACAGGATGCCGAGCAGCAGGCCCGCGATGGTGCCGAGCACGCCGATGGTGGCCCCGGCCATGAAGAAGATCCTCAGGATCGATCCCTGCGCCGCCCCCATGGACCGGAGGATGGCGATGTCCCGGCCCTTGTTCTTCACCAGCATCCACAGGCCCGAGATGATGTTCATCGCGGCCACCAGGACGATCAGCAGCAGGATCAGGCGCATGGTGTTGCGCTCCACCTGCAGGGCGTTGAAGAAGCTCTGGTTCCGGTCGCGCCAGTCGGAGATCACCGCGTCCGGGCCCGCGGCCCTGGCGACCAGGGGCCGGAACTGGGAGGCCTTGTCCGGATCCTTGATCTTGACCTCGATGACGTCGACGGCCTGGTCGCGGCCGAAGAACAGCTGGGCCTGCTGCATCGGCATGTAGACATAGGCCTGGTCGTATTCGCTCATGCCCACGGTGAAGAGACCGCCCACCGTGTAGGGCTTGGTGATGGGGGTGGCGCCGAAGGGCGTGTAGGTGCCCGAGGGCGAGACGATGGTCACGGTATCGCCGGGCTGGACCCCCAGCTGGGCGGCCAGGCGGCTGCCGAGCAGGACGATGTCGCCGCCGTCCTCGCCCTGGCCGTAGCCCTGGATGGAGCCGGGGGCGATGTTCCTGGCCACCAGCGGCATCTGCTCGAGGTCGGAGCGGCGCACGCCGCGCACCAGCGCGCCGGTGATCTGGCCCTGGGCCATGATCATGGCCTGGGCCTCGACCATGGGCGCGGCCTGGGTCACGCCCGGAATGGCCCGGATCCGCTCGATCGCGGCCTGCCGGCGGGCGGGATCGGAGAGCAGCTGGCCGGACACGTAGATGTGGCCGTTGAAGCCCAGCATCCGCCCGAGCAGCTCGTGGCGAAAGCCGTTCATCACCGACATGACGATGACCAGCACGGCCACCGCCAGCATCACCCCGACGAAGGAGATCACGGAGATCAGGGCCACGCCGCCTTCCTTGCGGCGGGCGCGCAGATAGCGGAACGCGACCTGGCGCTCCCAGGCCGCGAAGGGCCCCGCAGGCCGCACCGAGGCCGCCGTCGTGGCCTGGGCCATCAATAGGCCCGCGCGATCAGGACGTATTCCACGGCCGGCGCTCCGGTGAAGATGCAGGCGCCCTCGGCCCTGGGCTGGTCGAGGGGCGCGTTGCGGATGGTGAGCTTCAGCGCCTTCAAGCGCTCAGCCACAGCTTCGAGTTCCGCGCCGGTCGGCCGCGACCAGGCCACGCGCGCCCAGCCCCTGAACGCCTCGCCCGCGGCGTCCTCCTCCGCGGCCGCGCCGAAGTGGTCGGCCAGCTGCTCGAAGGTCGTGAGGTCCGTGCGGATGTTGTCGTGCAGACGCCGGCGCGCCTCCTCGTGCAGTGCGGCCTGGATCTCCTCCAGCAGGGCGCCGGCGCCGGAGACGAACTGCTCGCGCGGGACGCCGTTCGAGCGCACGCGGTCGCCGTCGCGCAGCCGGTCGCGGCGCATGTAGGTGACCTGGCCGCCCGCGGCGTCGCGCGGGCCGATCTCGATGATGACCGGCGCGCCCCGGCGCACCCAGTCCCACCGCTTCTCCGCCGAGCGGATCGGCTTCTTGTCGACCAGGACCCGGAGCGGCTGCCCGAACGCGGCCTGCTTCAGGAGCTCCGCAGCCACGGCGTCGCAGTAGGCCAGGACCTCGGCGTCCTCGGGCTTGTCGCGCAGCATCGGCACGATCACCACCTGGCGCGGCGCGATGGCGGGCGGCAGGCGCAGGCCGTCGTCGTCGCCGTGGGTCATGATCACCCCGCCGATCAGGCGGGTCGACACGCCCCAGCTGGTGGTGTGGGCGAACGCCAGGTCGCCCTTGTCCGTCTGGTAGCGGATGTTCTGCGCCTCGGCGAAGTGGGTCCCCAGGTAGTGCGATGTGCCCGCCTGCAGGGCCTTGCCGTCCTGCATCATCGCCTCGATGGAGAAGGTCTTGTCCGCGCCGGCGAAGCGCTCGTTCTCAGGCTTCTCGCCGGCGATCACCGGCAGGGCCAGCACGTCCTCGGCGAAGGACCGGTAGACCTCCAGCATGCGCATGGTCTCGGCCATGGCGTCCGCCTCGTCGGCATGGGCGGTGTGCCCCTCCTGCCAGAGGAACTCGGCGGTGCGCAGGAACAGGCGGGTGCGCATCTCCCAGCGGACGACGTTGGCCCACTGGTTGATGAGGACCGGCAGGTCCCGGTAGCTCTTGATCCAGCGCTGGAAGGCGTCGCCGATGATAGTCTCGGAGGTGGGCCGCACGATCAGCGGCTCCTCCAGCTCCGCGGCGGGGTCCGGCTGCAGCCGGCCGTCGATCATCTTCAGGCGATGATGGGTGACCACCGCCATCTCCTTGGCGAAGCCCTCCGCGTGCTCGGCCTCCTTGGCGATGAAGCCGAGCGGCACGAACAGGGGGAAGTAGCAGTTCTCGTGGCCGGTGGCCTTGATGCGCCGGTCGAGCTCGCCCTGGATCAGCTCCCAGACCCCGTAGCCCCACGGCTTGATGATCATGCAGCCGCGCACGGGGCTGGTCTCGGCCATGTCGGCGTCCCGGACGACGGCCTGGTACCAGTCGGGGAAGTTCTCGGCGCGCGTGACGCTCAAGGCCCGTTGCATCGGGTCTGTCTCTCCACGGAAATGAGGCGGCGCCGGGGCCGCGCAGTCTGCGAAGCGCCCCGTATAGAGCAAGCGCGGCGCAGGCGTCAGCCCGGCAGCACCAGCACGGGCTTGATCGCCCTCCCCGTCTCGGAGTCGTGCATGGCGCGGCCCACCTCGGCGAAGGGATAGGTGGTGACCAGCCGCTCCAGCGGGAAGCGGCCCCGGCGCCACAGCTCGATCAGCCGGGGGATGAACTCGTCCGGGCGGCTGTCCCCCTGCACCACGCCGCGGATCCTGCGCCCGCCCAGCAGGATCTGCGACAGGTTGAGCGGCAGCGCCCCTTCCGCCGGCGAGGTGACGAAGCCGAAGGTTCCCAGGGGCGCAAGGCTGGCGATGCCCTGCAGATAGACCTCGGCGCGGTCGGTGGTGTTGAGCGCCACGTCGACGCCCAGCCCCGAGGTGAGC
>Ga0164243_10007360_pt1 | contig 16451 bp, 14 predicted proteins | sample OricompcompostOP_FD_108781 | JGI IMG/M metagenome (GOLD analysis project Ga0164243, IMG submission 108781) | Organic Plus compost microbial communities from Emeryville, California, USA - Original compost - Organic plus compost (OP) | ecosystem: Engineered > Solid waste > Mixed feedstock >...
CCGTTCCGGAGACAATTGAGCGAGGACCAGCAGTATGATGCGAGTGGAATGATGGGCAGAGATCAATTGTGTTCCTTTTCCGATCTGGTCCGCCAAAATCTCGAACCAGACGGAACTTGCCGGAGTGTAGATTACCGGCTTCTTCATTGGCTAGAATTGTCTTGTATTAGGTAATCACATGTCTCCCTCGGTAAAGTGAAGGAGAGTGAGGTACGTACCAATTGTCCTTAGGTATGTACCTTGGTACCCATTTCACAATTGAAAGCTCCCTGCTGCAGCCTAAACTATCAGGCAGGAAGCTAGGACCTCTCATCATGGAAGTGGTGGGTGCTGTCTGTTACCCAACTTTTGGTCTGGTGGCAGCCTGATACTTCGTACAGCCAACCACCTTTGTACAACCTTGGGTCGGAACTCTACTCTCAACAGAACCCTTGCCTCCAAGCCTGGCATCTTCGACGTCATTACAAGTCCGACTCGCCAACCAAAAGCAGAGAGAGGACTTGAACAAAACCAACCCAGAGAACACGTTACAATTTTTCTTGTCTGCACATCATACCTCTTAGCAGCAGTATTAGTGAACTACACCTGGAGCTCACGACCGCGAAGAAACATCAAGTGAGACCGGCCGGCGGCCGAGCCCGCGGGTTCCCGGAACAAATAGCCCCACTCGGGAGTCCGTCCCGCGCCGATACAGTTGCTTTCGACAAACAATTGCAATGTACGAGAGCATACGAAATTTGACTGTCTAAAAGGGAACGGACGAGAACGACAAGGTGTATATTGATCGACAGAACCAAAAACTGGGATAAGCTAGACTAATTAAAACTATCTCCCCCAAGAAAACCGACATCCTCCAAGCATTCCCCTATCCCGGGTCCGTCGATTCACACAGTCCCGCCCGGGTGACCTTGCCCGCTGTTTCCGTTCTTCCCAGTTAAACCTGTAGAGGAAGTAGAGGGAGTAGACCAATCAAGCGACCATATCAAGACCCAACACAGGGCTATAATTGGCAAAATCTGACCAATACCACTTACATCCCTTTCCGAGTTCCCATTGTCCTCCATCCAGCCGGATTCGTAGACCCACCCCCTAAGACACCAGACGATTAAATAACAGGCCACATACGCAACAGTTGAGGCGCCAAGGGCGACAATCCAATACAACGAAACAATCACACCCCACCAGGCCGGTCTGTTCGCCTTGGGACGGCTATGACCGCGGCACCATCGTATCCCGTGTGCCAGATGCGAAAGGAGAAAACAGACTAGCATGGCGGAGCCAACAATGACCTCTAGCGTAGCAGCCTTCGTGCCCAGAACGCCGCCGACGCGGTTTAGTTGGGCATCCGTTAATCTCTGGAGAGGATCAAGGTCGGGGTCTAGGAAGCATGACATAGGAAGCAGAATAGAGCTATCGGTGGCCAGGCCGCCGCGCTGCTTCGTCAAAAACGACCACGTGTCCTCGGGTCTGGATGCTCCCATGAATTGGTAGACCAGCATCCAAATCAGGACGACGTAGATGAAAGCAACCACCAAAAACCTCATCGAGGCGGCTAGCTTGGCTCGTCTCCAATAATCTCGGATCATAAGGGTCGAGAGGTTTTGTAGATGCAAGGGCCAACAAGACCATGTTGAGGCCGACTTTGTAGTGGTATGCCGACAGGGTGCACTTGCTGGCCAGGGCAAAGTTGATTCCGTACGCCAGTGATATGAATATCTGAGTATCGGCATTTGCGATGAGGAGGTTCGACAAGAAGTTAAACAGCCATTGAATGAATCGGCTTCGCTCGGCCGTGATGTTGAAGTCGCCGAATGCCCTTTTCCAGCGCTTTTGGCGAGTCCCTCTGGATGTGATAGACGTTATTAAAAGCTATACTCATCTGGGTATAGGTTCGGCTCATCCGTCCAAGTGATACAATGAGATAACTAACCTGGGAGATGGATTGGGAAGTGGACGATATCGCTTGCTGAGGATGGGCACCCATTTCCACCTCATTGCCATTTCCCGGACGAGAAAAAAGAGGCTAAGGAGGCACAGGAGAGTTCCGGTAATGAACCCAATCACCACCTGCCAAAACGACGCTTTGTTAGATGAATATTCCGCAAGATTCCTCCCGTCTGGGCTGTGTGAGGGTCTCGACAACACATACCCCGATGCCGGCAATATCTGGATTGCCCTGGAATTTCGCGCGTTTTACCGTGCCGTAGGACTCGACCGTGTCGTTCGGAAAGAAGTCAATACGGCATTCTGCGTTGATGTCGATACCATATTGGCGTTGGCAGATATTTTGAACTTCAAAGGAGTAGCTCCCCGGAATAAAATAGGACAGAAAGAATTCACTGGGCATCTCGAATGGAGGCAAAGGGGACTAAAGTGGAATGGGTTTGTTCTCGATGTGAGGCTGCTCTATCTACCAGGTAAGAGGCTTGCCGGGACAAGCTGGCACGCCAGGAACCAAACCGAAGAGTGAATCAAGCTATAAGTAGTCGACCACATTGGAAAAAGAAAGGCACTCAGTTCAAAAATCGATGGGGACGCCGTGAGAAAGGTGACAGGAAGAAAGAAACCAAGAAGGAGGACAGGAAATCTCGTCAAAGGCCATTTAAGCTGCAGCCGGACCACACGAAACGTGCGAAGGAGGTGGAAGACCCTAGGTAAGGTGGTCGAGCCCGGCAAAGGGGATGCTTTTCTGGCCCAGCCTGGTCGAGATATCCTGCCAGGCTCAGAATACGACAGCCCCGTCGCACAATGTGGTGCAGTGCCATGTTGAGTGGTTGGCTAGTACAAGAATAGCCCCCAAGCACAACAGATGCTTAAATTAGAAATAAGTTACTTCCGAGTCTTCGCTTGTAAAACATAGGATCAGCCAAAGGGGTAGTGTGGGTAAGGTGAAGCCTTAATTCGTCGGCGAGGACGACCCCTTTCGGCGCTTCTCTCTCCAGGAAGTTCATGGGGCGGCGGACCATCTCAATAGGTTCCTTGAGCAGCCCCAGCCTTGCGGTGATAGTACCATTGGTGTTACCCCAGGATGTAGTGAAAACTGCCCCAAAGCTGCGGGTGAGAGCTCAGCCCCCAATATCTAGCGAGGCCCAAATCACCCAGGAATCAATAAATACGCAAGTTCAATCCTACGAATAGCCTGGCGTAGAGTGTAAATCAACGCCCCATGCAATGAAAACTATGCTGGTTTATGATGTACTTGGTGAGCCAGGGTCTCCATTTAATCGCCAATTTTCCATCTTCTCTTATGACGATTTCACGAATGAAGCTCGGCCGATGGCTCGTGTCTTTGTCAACTCTTGTCTTGGGCCGTCTCGATGAGAAGCCACGATGGTATGGCCGGCACCGCACTGAACTTCATGATGTATGTGAAATGACCGGCTGTCGAGCATTTATTAAATCCAAGTCCTTTACACACGGGCATCTCTTCTCCTTTAAAAGTATTTAGTTCGTTCCTTGTTTCGGAACCTAATAGATCTCCCCGAAACTGCACCAGATCCTTCTCAAGGACGAACACACATGTCGCAGACGATCAATGGTTGGACGTAGCCGAATGTTTCGTCGGATTCTTGAGCAACGGCTAACAGCAGATTGGTCATATCAAGCTATCGTATCGCATTCCGCTGTCATCTTTCGCGGGTGATAGCTGTGAGAGCTGAAGAACCGAGGACTTTCACCAGCCCACTTTCAGCTTGATTAGTAGTATGCTCGAGAAAGGTCGCTGGAGTCTCAAAGAAAGGAGAAGCCGCCTACCTGCCTATCGGACCAAACCAGTAACTTCTACCCGCTCTCAAGAGCAAAATCAGACTGAGACCGAAGGTGTCGAAATGGCTCTACGTTGACGCGGCACTGGATGGAGCCGAGAATCTGGAGCGTGAACCCACATTGGGTAGGTCAGGCTACATGTTGGCGAGAGGAGGATGATTTGCTTCCCATGGGTTATCTGGGTGTAGGAGTGACCGCACCCTCTTGTGGAGCTTGTGGAGGTAGTGGAGAGGAGAGTAAACGAATGCAACACAGCGCACAGGATGTTCGCCTACTCCTTCACTGGGTTCTTGCAACCCACGAGGAGTACGACAGCAAGGATCCGCTCTTGGACGATGAACAAATCGTTTTGTTCCAGGGAAGGAAAATCATCCTGGAATGAAAACGTTTGCCGAAACAACTGGTGGCTCGGGTGAGGTAAGGAAGCTATGATACCACATCGACGAACCGCTTTAGGAAACGTAGAGAAGAAGGGAAAGGAGAAAGCCATGATAGTATATCGACAAAAGCTGTAGGGCTAGTGGAGAAGAGAGAAGGGCAATTAGGGTTAGGTAAGGCGAGCAGAGAAGAGGAGAGAGCAAAGCTCAGATGCCGTCGGGTTCGAGGACCTCGAGGATGACTTCGGACGGCAAGAGGACTGAGGGCTCGGTGCCTTCCACTAGATCAAGGAGTCAATACTAGTTAACTACCACTTCCTAAGGTGGACGGGCTCTGGCTGCCCCTGCTCGAAGCGAGTGATGCTCATGGCAAGGCTCGATCGCATCTGAACAGGCACTCCGTCTCTGCTTTAGCGACAAGACTTAACAAAGTGTGTCGAAGCCACACGCTCGGTGAGGGTAGATTTCCTAAGCTCTTGATTTAGTTCAGGGTTTCTACTCACTAACTACAATGTCAGCTCCGGTGCCAAATAGAGAGTCTAGAATCACAGGATTGACCAAGGACATAGAACAAATATAAACATTCCCTGACCTAACTGCCCCTTTACACTCTGCATGCGTCCGTCAATATCCATCTTCACCACCCTCACCATCGGATCTATCCCCTGCAAGCACATGCCCACCTAGCCCATTGGGCTTTACGATACGAGCGATACAGAATGGTACTCATAGACAGCACGCTGGAAGCAATCGCCAATGCCGCCGCCGCGACTACCGCGATCGGTAAGGCGGGATCTGCTCCGGTCGACCTAAAGATCTTAAGTGCGGTGGCCGCCATCGTACCTATCATTACATATCCTTTTCTGCCCTGGGATGGGAAGATGGACGACCATCAGTTAAGCTTCTATCTCATATACCCAGGATTTCTCTGGATCCCCTTCTTCCACCTACCCAATCTGACCTTTTGGCTCTTCGAGAAGGACTCCGTTTGCCTCCCGGTGTACTTTTGGGTGTTTCCCTTGACGCTGTGCACTACGGTAGTCGGCAATGCGGGACTTGCCGCTAAGGGTGAGCACCGGAAGGTCGCCCCAGCCGACTTCGACGACGCCGGGCTTCCTCTATGCCACAGAAGTCTTCACGTGGCTCGACGTGGTCTGTACGCTGGGCTTGATCCTCCTTGCCGTCTTCGGAGGGGGCTGCATCGCGGCGTTCTTTCTCGAGTCGGTCAAGACGGCGTTTTACAAGTTCACCACGCGCCAGGTGAGCTGGTGGACCTGGCTGCGGCCGAAAGATAATAGCAGCAAGAACGAGTTTCTGCTCACGTTGAGCTATATTCCCTCTATCTTTTTATTCATAGCGCCCCCAGTCCTGCCGTTCATGACCGTATACGCAATTGGTAACAATTAATTAGACAGAATGGGAACACGAAAGGGGACACGCACTTAGTCCATGGATATTGATCTAATTCATTCGATCTCTTTGGTTTGAGCCTTGGTAGTATTGTGGTGTTGCTCCTTCCAGGCATTTGTTGATCCGCATCGAATTTTCATACGGCGAAGAGACATTTCAAAAATGAAACCAAGCTTTTTTATCATTCAACTCGAGGTATCAATGCTGGAACAAGAAGCAATTGTCGTTCCGAAGCTTGAGTCAGACGATTTTCATAGGCACCTGTGCTATATGAAAAGAGATCACTTATCCTAAAGTACCATTCATCTTGCAAACCGAGAAGCTCGATGCAGGAGCCTGCGGCGTACACATCATCCGTTCTCTTGCGTTGGCGCTCTAAAAATGGAGTGAAGTGATCATTTATAGACTCAATCTATCCGTGTAAATCACCACGAAGCCCCCTCCCTCTACTACTCACCCAGACGCCCTCTACCTCATCGAATGTTGATCGTTCAACGTCCGAGACATGGCACCTGGAAAGCTCAAACAAGCGATCTGGAAACTGATGGTTCCAAATCTGCCAGCATCTTAACCTCATGTTTTCCAGCAATGGTTCTTCTTTGAGGACGCACGAATTGAAAACTCCCACACAAAAGAAAAAGGCTCAATCGGACGCCCTGTAAGTACAGATTGTGCACTTGAAAAATTATGTATATGGTACAAAGAAGAATGAATACGTCGAAAAGTTGAATAATGTACATAGGAAAACAGACTTCAAAACCTAAGAAGACGCCAGCTTCCATAGCGTCGCCTAGTTTGTGCTGTGTACTGCTCTGTAGTAGGCCCTCTTGCTCGCCGCGCGAATCCCACCCCGGCTGCGCTCGCTAATCGGCTCCGTGCCACGTCTACCACGGACAAAGCTGTGCGTCTTGGCCCGAGGAGGGGGACCGAACTCCTCCGAAGACGAGGACAGGGCGTCGGACTTTTCAGGGGGGGCCTCAATATCCTCTGCTCCGCCGGTCTTGGCCTTCTTCTCCTTCGACCAGGGCATCTTGATCTTGATCTTGGGCACCAGGGCCGCGGCCCACGCGTCAGGGAAGAGTCTGATGAGAGCGCCCCATGGAATCGAAATGGCACCAAGGCCGATGGAGAGGCCCCATTCCTTTCCGTTCAATGGACGAATCTGGAATGCCTGGCCGCCTTTGAAAATAATAATGATTTGTCCGGCGACCATAATGATGTTCATCAAAACAAAGAAGTAGTTGCGATGAATTCCCTCAAAGATGTTGAGCTTATTATCGAGACGGCGGTTACTTGATTCAAAATGTTAGCAAGGATATCTCCAGTTTCCCACCCCCCGCTCTTCAGCAGAGGAACTTACTTGACTTCGTTGAAAATTTGAAGCCACACAAATGTGTTGAACACCAATGTCTTGTGACTCGTCTTATCGTTGTGATCACTCATATCGTAGCCCAAAAGCGTGCTACCTCCGAAGTGAAGTGTGAACGCAATGGCAAGCTGGCAGATGGCCTGACCAAGGATCATCTTGCCCATCCGTACGGTAATGAGACGTGCAGATTTCCTTTCCGGTTGACGATCAAGAACGGCTCGAGAAGGAGGATCGGTGGCAAGGGCCAAGGCGGCAAATGTATCCATGATCAGGTTAACCCAGAGAAGTTGGACGGCATTCAAAACCGACTCCTCCTCGGCGCTAGCCACGGCGGTAACGAAAGTCAAGACGACGGCGGTCACGTTCACGGTGAGTTGGAACTAGACAGCATTAGAGCTAGACTGCCCTCGGGTGGAGAGAGAGAAAGGGGTCGTTCCATCTCAAAACATACCTGGAGGAACTTCTTAACGGAATCATTGACAGCACGGCCCCACATCATACCCTTGACAATGGAGCTGTGTAGCTGTTAGTCCGGGTTCAAATTTGCAAGCAGCATACGAGCCTTTCCCCCAACGTACCTAAAGTTGTCGTCCATCAGGATGATGTCTGAAGCCTCCTTCGCCACTTCAGTACCGGCGATACCCATGGAGAAACCAATGTCGGCCATCTTTAGAGCGGGGGCATCGTTGGTGCCGTCACCAGTGACAGCAACCGTCTCGCCTAGTTTCTTAAGAGTCTTGACCAGAATTCGCTTATCCTCAGGGCTGGATCGAGCAAGGACCTGGATGTGTGGGATTTTTTGCCGTCTATCTTCCTCACTCAGACGTCGGAACACGGGCCCTTCCATTGCGATGCCGCCCTTCTCGGGATGGTAGATGCCGCACTCTCGGGCAATTGCAGTACCAGTTAGAATGTTGTCGCCAGTTACCATGCGGACCACGACACCAGCCTTCTGGCAGTCCTTGATTGCGTCAATAACGGTATCCCTGAGAGGATCCTTAATACCGTAAATAGCAACGAGCGTCATATCCTTGTGAATCGCGTTAAAGTCGGCGGCACTATCACCGGTCTTAACGTAATCCGGAGGCGGCCACGAGTCGAAGTCTCGGTAAGACGAGCCAATAGTTCGAAGCGTCTGCGTCGCGTACGAGGTGATAATTTCCTGGAACATTTTCGTGCCGGTCTCAGTCAACTCGGTCGTAGAGAGCTCGTCGCTGCTAGCATCGTCCAGCACCCTGTTGCATCTGCCTAGAACAATCTCGGAAGCACCCTTCACGTAGACCCTAAACTTGCCATTCAGCTTAACGACGGTTGCCATGTACTTGTTCTTGGAGTCGAAGGGGATGACGTCAACAACATTCGCATTGGTGCGCTCCTCCTGGATAGGGCCGGCGCCGAGATAGTCACGACAGAGCGTCAAGAGCGCGACCTCGGTCTTGGATCCAATAAACGTTTTTCCTTCACCTTGATCTCCTTCGAAAGCGGTGGAGTTGACGGCGTTTGACTGAACGAGGAGCTGCTTCACGGAGGTGCTAAGACTCTCGGAGAATTTAGTGGCGTTTGGTACGGTAGGAATAGAGCCGGTAACAACCTCGACAGCCTTTGTCTTCTCATCCTCCGACACATCAGCGAGAGGTTTGCTATCGCCACCGAAGCCGAGAGCCTGGCCAAGCGTGGCTGCAACTACCGTCATCTTATTCTGGGTCAAGGTGCCAGTCTTGTCGGAACAGATGGTTGTGGCATTACCCATGGTCTCACAGGCCTTGAGAATTCGCACCAAGTTGTTGTCTTTCATCATCCGAGTAGTTGCGAAGGCTAGAGCAAGAGTGACTGCGAGCGGGAGACCTTCGGGCACGGCGACGACGACGACGGTAACGGAGACGATAAAGATTTCCATGAAGTCCTGACCCTTCTGTCGAGGCGAGCCGTGATTATTGGGTAGCTGGACAAGGAACTTGATGAAGAGGACGATGAAGAGAAGAAGGGCAGCGCCGCCACCAAATTTGGCAATGCCATCAGCGAGGTTGCTAAGCTTTCTCTGGAGAGGAGTGTCTTCCTGCTCCGTCCTCAGGGACATGGTAGTGCGACCGTAAGAAGAGTGAACACCAACAGCAGTGACGAGGAAACTACCAGTGCCCTCATTCACCTGAGCACCCGAGATAATGAAGGGATCGAGCTTCTCAATTTCCTTTCGGTCGATCTCTCTATCACCGAGGTCCTTGAGCGCCTGGAATACCTCCTGGGCGGGAACCTTTTTAAGCAGGTCCGACTCGCCGGTAGCGGAAGATTCGTCGCATTTAATACCATGGCCATCAATGAAAATGCCGTCGACGGGAATAACATCGCCGGTTTCTAAGTGGACGACATCTCCAACCATAAGATCGAAGACGGAGACCTCAACGGACGTGCCAGAGCGGATGACCTTGACAGTGCGCGCGTTGTTCTTCTGGTTGAGCCTATTGAACTGACGTTCCATCTGCCAGTCATTGATCGTTGAAACCTAAAGGAAACGAAAATAATTTGCTTCTGGTTAGAAGAGATGCCCGATATAACAAATTTCGGAATTTGGGTATGAACAGGCAGTATGGGCAGCGCCCGCGGATACTGTTAGGCTGACTTACAAGAACCACGACACTAGATGGAATCAGATTAGTTTGCCATTTCTCGCGAAAAGTAACACGGACAATGAACTTACATGATAGCGACGAGAATCGCGACACCCTCAACCCATTCCACCTTGGGCTCCTCTTCTTCGGGGGACTCATTTTCATCACGCGGCGCGAATGTTTGGTAGAGTCCGAGGGCGAGAGACACAATAGCTGCGATGGTAAGTAGAATCAAGACCTTGTCGTTATAGGCAATCCAGGCCAATTCGAAGATGGATCTCGGTTTCTTCTCGGGCAGTCTATTATCGCGGTAAATCCTCTTTCGGTCGGCAAATGGATCGGTATCCCTAACGGGTTCAGGCGGGGGGATTGCAGGCGCAGTCTTGTCCTTCTCCTTCTTGCCCTTCTTGGACCCATCATGCTCGGTTTCTTTCTCAACGCGAGGCGGCGTGTCGCCTAATCGACCATACGGCGAGGCACCTTTTGTCGCGACCTCGTTAAAGGTGACATCTCCATCCAATCGAACTTCATCGACACTCAACCCAGACTTCCTGTCAGTGCGCAAACCCTTCTCCAGGCCATCAAGGCCTCCCATCGCGTAAAAAGCATTTAAGCTCTTGGGGTTGAAAAGCTTGGACAATTGACCAGGTGAGAAGGCGAACTTGTTGTTCTCGGTGTGGTACATGTCCTCTGTACCTGGGTCGGGTGAGAGAGCATCGTGAAGCTCCAACTTGAATGTTGGAGACTCTTGGTGGGCTGCATTGCCATTGTTATCTGGCGTTGATTTATTGTCTACCTGTATTTCCCGGAAGACAAAAATGAAATTGCATTCAGATGGTCAGTCTCGATTCGCGCTCCTATGCGACTTATCCAGAGCCTCGTGAAGCTCTTGAAGCCAGCGCCATACAATATACACGCGTGGGGAAGGCAGGCCAGGTAGGTTGTGGGGATAAAGCTCGTCTCTTGGCAACAAACAACAACGTACCATTGTGGAAGTAGCATCACTGTGCTGGTCTGGCATCACGGTCTGTTTCGACACCATAAGAGGTATCAGATGCACCTGTCGATATCAGATGGACAGGATTGGATTTGACCAGCTAAACAGAGAAAAAGGAGAAGGGAAAAAAAAAAAACAAATGGAAATTTGCTGGGTGTGGACTATTACCGAAGAGTCAACAGAGGACGGGGACAAGGGAGGGCAGACGGGCGTACATATTAATGGGTTCAATGTTGATTGAACGAATTTGCTTGGGAGACGATTAGAGTCAATTGTGGTCAAATTGGGGCGCGCTGGGGAATGGCCCGCGTTCTGGTTATTTGGACCTTGGAGTACGAAGTACACTACGAAGTACATCAATGGTCACACCTTGATTGAGGCTAGCACGGTGGCCGGTTTCAAGGTACCTGAAATAGCCCGAGATTCCTCGATGTTTTAGGTGCTGACATCTGCGACTTCCCCAAGCCATGGTGTAGTGTACATCGTCCTACGCTTAAGAAGGTACATTAAAACAGGCATTGAAATGAGGCACGCAAGAAGTAGAGGACTAAAATCATTTACCATTAAATCAAATTGAACGATGCAACGGGCCGGCGTTTTACATCTTGTCGCATTTATTATACACAGGTACAGGGTCCCCCCAAATATTTGTTTTGTTTTGTTTCCTTTCACTTCTTAATAGATGAACAGCGCTTACTTCTTCCGAACTACATTGGAATGAGCAAGAATGTGTGCATCTTGTCGATGTATTCCATGCATTTCACGATAATCAAGAAAGAAATACACATTTTTTCTTTTGGAATTTAGCGCAATCCAGACCCAATCCAAGACCTGCAGTGCATATTTTGGACGCCGTATCGCCGTATTCAGGTCGTTTGCTCCCGGAAGTACACCACATGTTACTTCGTACATTTCCATTCATCGTTTAAGCCCAAGGAGGCCTCACCGGAATTAGTTGATGCCACCAAAATTACAGCTATGGAGTACACTACACTATAGAGGCACGCTGGCTCGTGTAAGACTCCTGTGCTGCGGACGGTAGCGTCGTAAGATCGCGGAAACTAATAATTAGGGGGTGGGGGTTCAGTAATTATACTTGACCACCACACTATAATCTTACTTTGCACTTCCTCGATTGATACGTGGCGGTGATGTGGTCCCGGAACGGATCTCAGTGGAGGGATCAAGATTATCGCCATATGTGAGGAGATATAAGACCGACAGCTGGCACAAGGGTGTGTCCAAGTTGGATTGGATTGCGGCGTGGTGCTACAATACTTTGTACTTTGTAATATTTCGTGGTCTTGCCCTGGACAAGCCACCTTGGCAAAAAAGCTTATTGATTGTGCAGCATGTTCCCTCCCTACCTTGCCCGTCATAACCAAGTCTACACAGGTAGTTGGGGTGTTTTCTCTTTGATTGGACCTTACTTCGTTAGCCGACTGCCGCGGACCTCAAGAGCATAGGACGAAGGATGCGGAGGGCGTCCCAGAACTGAGAAGAGTGACCTCACACGTGGGAAGGGCGAAAAGACTCCCAGACTACTTCGTGGAGAGACTCCGTAATGTACCGTTCTCTTTTAAGTGTTTCCGATTCCATCCCTGCACCCTGGACTTCTTAACGAGCGAAAAAGTAAGGCATCTGGAAAAGGGCTTCCAGTCTTCTTCACCGCGAAGTTCCAAGTCCACCCTCCCTCCTTTGGAACGTGCGACACGTGTTTGATCCGGTTTGGTAGGGCTCCGCAAGAAAAATCTAGAAATCGCGCTACTCGTCGATAGCCGATGCCTCGCTCTTTGCTGTCCCAATAGCTCACCGACCCGGATCCATGCCATCTCCTCGCTTTTGCGTCGGTCGTGAGCCATGCAAGAATGGGAACCGTGGTGGCCTGAACTCGGAAGGTAATGCGCGCAGGTCCTTCAGCGGATGTGCTCAATTGCCCAAAGCTAAGCTAAATGAGACTAACCGAGTTCATTCAGCTGAGAATGCCAGCGTCCATGCCTCAGGAGAGATGTAAACGATCCCTCTTCTGGCACTAGCCTCCGACAATCAAAGATGATCAGTCCTTCAATCCTCTCCGGCTCCACATCGAGTGTGGCGGAGTTTAATTCACTACTTAACTAACATGAACCAGCCCAAGCAAGCCCTCTCCAATTGCAATTTCGAGGACGATGGGGAAAAATTACGGAGTAAAAGAAAACGGAGCGATCGATTAAGGCAATACCGCGCATACTATGTACGAAGTACCGAGGTACAACAGTCCGTCTTACACAGGCCCTTTTTCCACTTTGCCTTTCTCTCGCTTCAGGATCCGTGAGGTGCACTCCACTGCGCAGGCACGGCAGTCTGCGAAGCAACTCTGCTGTGATACATGGCGGGGCCCAGAAGGGCCAGGCCCATAATAATTGTGTACTTGATCCAACAAATGATGCCCGCCCATCAGCCGGGATCTAGCACGGGTGGCACTCCTCTAGTAATGTACCATTCATCCACTGCCGTTCCCTGCTCAATGTCGCAAGCTGCTCATCGAACTTCGGATGGATGGCCAATCCAAGCCGCGGCTCGCTTTCGCTCTCCTCGTCTGAATAGGGGATCCTGCCATCATCTCAGCGCGTCTTTACTCCTGCTTCTGTTAGTCGGGCCTTAACAAGTATCTTTGGTGCTTGCCAGGATTGCTCCGCCTCGAGAGATGATGGATTAGAAGGGGATGGAGATGAGCTGATGCGGCACGACAACGCAATCAAGTCACAGCGCATGTTCTCTGTGGTTCCCCAAGGACAAGGTGAGGCCATTTTGGTTAGAGCAGGGGCTTTGAGGTCGCCTGGATTTTTGATCTCCGCCTCTTCCTCACCAATCTGGCGTTTTCTAGGCGCCCAACACAAACTGCCCAATGCCAACGATCTTGGTTGCGGAGGGCGGGATGTGCAGTTTGTCGTCACAAACATGCGTCACCTGCAGGCGCAGACAAGTTTGCGGAGTAAAACTTCCCTTTGTTACTTATAAGAACTTCTTGTATTAAACAAACAACGTCACCGCTGAGCCCCAATGCTGTACGAAGCCATGGTCTGGCAAGCGAAATGTTGGTTAGGACTTGAGGGAGGGAGATGGACCTCATCTTCTGTGTTCAATCGTATTTCGCAGGTGGGATTGCTCAAAACCACTGGTGAAACATGATTGGTCAAAAAAAAAAAAAAAATCAGCGCTACTCAGTCGCTGTCACGAGCAACTTGCTTCGTGCGAAGAATGAGCGAGGCACACAAAGTCGCATTGTTTGGAGCTCCCCTGGTTGAGAGCGCACCTTCCCTTCTGCAAAGTCAGAGTCTATCTAGCTATTCCCGATTCTCATAGGCTCGTGCGACATCCTTCTAGAAGGTTTGCCCTATCCCTGTCCTGTTTCAATTCGAGAGCGCTTCGCTCGCACTGCGTAATAATACAATTTCCCATTCCAAGGCAATGCGACTAGGCTCCTTGTAGCTTCATTTCCCGCCTCAATATCGAAGACTTGTTGCATCCGCTTGCACTCTGAATTGCAAAGGGGGAAAAAAGGAGAAAAAAGAAACAGGTCAAATTAAATTATCACGCCCCCCCTCCACCTCATCCCAGGAATCCCCAACATGTCCGCGACGACAACCCCTGCGACCCCAGGTCAGCCCACCAACTCGGGCATCGTCACCGACGCCGTCAGCGGCGAGCGCCACATTCCTTCATCAGTCCGCGCTGACGGCAGCACGAGAAAAGCCATCAAGATCCGTCCAGGCTACCGTCCGCCCGAGGACATCGAAGTCTACAAGAACCGCCCCGCTGAGGCATTTCGCGAGAGGGCGAAGCGCATTGGTATACCCGGCGCAGCCGCTGCGGATGACGACGAGGACGGGGACAAGGCTGCTTCCTCGGCGGCTAGCAATAAGAACGCTAAGCGCCGCGAGGCGAGGAAAAAGGCCAAAGCCGCTGCCGCCGGCGACGAAGGGAATGTGACGACGATAGGGTCGGGGGCGGCCAAGGCTGCGGCCGGGGCTGAGCCTGCGAAAGAGGCCGAGAAGGAGGTCGACCCCGAGGTTGAGAGGCAGAAGAAGGCGCGCAATCTTAAAAAGAAGCTTAAGCAAGCAAAGGATCTCAAGAATAAGAAGGAGGGTGGCGAGACGCTGCTGCCTGAGCAGATCGCCAAGGTCATCAAGATCAACGAGCTGATTCGCGAGCTAGATGCGCTGGGTTTTGACGCCGAGGGGGAACCAAAGAATGGGGGCAGCTCGACTGCCAATAAGGACTCGGAGAAGTGAAACGACGAGCCGCGTGCGAACACCATCGTTTCGGAAATAGCCTATCGTCGTTACTACGAACGATCCTACCCGGCGTGTGTGCGTGCCTCTGGGATCGAAAGCTTTACGATGCCTCAGCACCCCGCCACACTTCCCCCTGCTAAGAAAGGAATACAGGATGCTTTTGGTGAGCGGAACCTCCTTTCTAACGATGGAAGTGACGAGGACTAGCTAGCTAGCCACTAGCTAGCTAGCCCGCCGGTTGTGACCACTCTAAAGAGGGAGCTACCTTTGCCCTGGAGCGATCATGCCCGCCGAGGACTAATCCTGATCTATGTACGGGTTAGGATGTGTGGGAAGGACAGATATTTGCCCATCCATTGCAAGATATCAGGGCTTTTGTTTTTTTAAGGAAATGTGTTTGAATCGTTCAGCGTTTATGCCTGTCGTGGAGTGAGTCAAATATCAGAAACTTTGTTTCCATCGTGCATTTTTGAAGCCTGATCAATTGGCTCGTTCAAGTGAGTTAAGAGTAATGTGGAGAGTGCGCAAACCACCTTAGCCAGAATATGGGATGGGGAAGTCGACAAGCCAATCCTTAATTTTATTTTATAAATATCAATATTATCAAATCTGTTCGAGACTCGAAATCAAGGAGATGATCAGAGAAGAGAGCAAGCACCGTGAGTAGATTCGACATCGATCCGTACAGCTACAATTCTACCCCTCCACCGAAATATTTTACCCCACCATCCCAATCAGGAGCCGCAATCATCAATCAACTATTCCATCCACAACATCTTAGGCAAGCCCGCCAGCGCACCCACCGGCTTCGTCGATAGGAGCAGAGGGTAAATCCAATTTTACTACAAACCAGAGAATTACCCAAGCTCCTAGACAAGGCACCGAAAATGGGGCACGAAGACCAGGTCGAGGAGAGAGAGGTCCTCGAGTCCATCTTCCCCGAAGAAATCACAGGTATCAAAACTCTCCCCTCGCTGCCCATCGCGCATTTCCCTCCCTCTCTAACCTGGCGAAACAGACATCTCGGAAACCGAATTCCGGATATCCGTAACCCTCGACCTCCCCGAAGAGACCGACGCACCCGAACCCCCCACCATCCTCCTCCAAGTCCGCTACCCAGACGAATACCCCGACAAGCCACCGCACCTCGACCTCCTCTCTCCCCCAAACGCCCCCTCCCACCCAAATTTCTCCCTCTCCGAAGACCGCGACGCCCTCCTCAATGTTCTCAATAGCGCCGCCGAGGAGAACCTCGGCATGGCCATGGTGTTCACGCTCGTGTCGACGCTAAAGGAAGCTGGTGAGCAGCTCATCGCCGACCGCGTGGCGGCGGCTGAGAAGATCCGCGAGGAGGCCCTCCTGGCGGCCGAGAGGGAGGAGAATAAGAAATTCCACGGGACGCCCGTGACGCCGGAGACGTTTACGAAGTGGCGCGAGGGGTTTATGAAGGAGATGGAGGAGCTGAGGAAGAAGGAGGAGGAGGAGAGGTTGGCGGAGTTGAAGAAGGCGAGGGTCAAGGAGCCCGTTAGGATGACGGGTAGGCAGCTTTGGGAGGCTGGGTTGGTTGGGAAGGTGGATGAGGATGAGGATGATGTGCCTGTGGAGGGGGTGGAGAAGTTGAAGGTGGAGGCTTCTTGAGAGAGTCACTCG